>ENA-ORVB01000304-ORVB01000304.1-human-gut-metagenome-genome-assembly--contig:-NODE-304-length-42934-cov-4.57982_pt1 | contig 42934 bp, 55 predicted proteins | sample MGYA00242090_ERZ509231 | MGnify/ENA primary metagenome ERZ509231 (study PRJEB26280, sample SAMEA2338798) | human gut metagenome | biome: human gut; feature: human-associated habitat; material: faeces...
GCGTTAAATTGGGATCGCCTGTTATTTTTAAGCAGGAAAGGCCGGGGCTGCATGGGAAGATTTTTACACTTTATAAATTTCGAACCATGACAGATGCAAAGGATAAAAATGGAAACTTACTTCCTGATGAAGTCCGTTTGACAAAATTTGGAAAAATGCTTCGATCGACAAGTCTTGACGAGTTGCCTGAGCTATTGAATATTCTAAGAGGAGATATGGCCGTTGTGGGTCCAAGACCTTTATTAGTTGAATATTTGCCCTATTATACAAAAGAAGAAAAACATCGTCACGATGTTCGTCCAGGACTGACAGGATTAGCACAAATTAATGGAAGAAACACTTTAACATGGGAAGAGAAGTTTTCTTACGATATTAAATATGTAAAAAATATTTCTTTCGTTAACGATGTGAAAATAATTCTTAAAACTGTAGAAAAGGTATTCAAACGTTCGGACATACTCATTGGTAAAGAATTTAAAGTAGGAAAACTACTTGTTGAAAGAGCAGATTGGCAGTTGACAGATGAAGGAGCAATTCCGAAAAAGGAAGAGAGGTGAGCAAATGATTGTTTCAGAATTTGAGGATGTTATATTGAGAGAATTTGAGGAAAGAGATATTTTACAAAAAGTTGAGTGGATTAATGATCCTGAAAATAATCAATTCTTACATTATGAATTGCCGGTAAGAGTCGATAAAACTATAGCATGGTTTTATTCAAAGGATAATAATAGAAGAAAAGACTGTGTAATTGAATATCAGGGAATATCAGTTGGTGTAATTGGATTATTACAAATTGATCGAGAAAATTCAAAGGCTGAATATTACATAACAATTGGCAATAAAAAGTATAAAAATAAAGGTATTGCGACAAAAGCAACATACGCAATTTTAGATTATGCGTTTGAGTCATTAAAATTGCACAAAGTATATTTAACGGTTGATTCTGAAAATATAGTAGCAATTAAACTGTATAAAAAAATTGGTTTTAAACATGAAGGGCATTTTATTGATGATATGTTTTCGCCTAGAAAATTAGAATTTATTGACAGAGATCGATTTGCAATAATTCGATAACTAGTGCGGGAGACTATCAGGAAAAAATAAGCTTGTGATTACATTATATTTTAATTACATGCTTTATAAAAATGATGAAAGAGGAATATTTAAAAATCCAGGGAGGAAATGAGAATGAACATTTTGATTTTAAGTGCTGGCACTAGAAATAAGATTGTTCAGTATTTTAAAAGGACACTTTCGGGAAAGGGGAGAGTCATTGCTACGGATATGAGTAATATTGCTCCTGCTGTTTATGAAGCAGATAAGTTTTATCAAGTTCCATGCATGACAGATGAAGGATACTTAGATGTCATTTTTGATATTTGTAAAAAGGAAAAGGTAACAGGGATTTTGAGTCTGATTGATCCAGAACTCAGTTTGCTAGCTGCTAATCAGGATAAATTTTATGAACTTGGAGTATTAGTAATAGGTTCTTCTTATGAAGTGTGCGAAAAGAGCTTGGATAAATATCAAATGTACAACTGGATGAAGGAGCACGGATGTAAGTTATCGAATAACCTGCAATAATGGGAACCAACGAACCCTTATAAACCCTTAAAGTCCCTTACACGGTGAGAAATCCCGTGAATAGGGGCTTTTTTAGGCTTATAGATCCTTTTTACCCCTTAAAATTTTAATGGGAACCAGAATTCACATTGAAAAACGAAAAATCATAGAAATGCCTGAAAATGGAGGGAAAAAAGCTCAATAAAAAGCGGGGGTTTAAAGCCTTTTAAAATTTTTAAAATTAAAATACGGAAACGGGAGAAAGTATTGATAATTCAAGGGTTTTCGGCATTTGAAAGGTTTTAAAAGACCGTTTAAAACAATAAAATTTAAAAGCAATTATAAAAGTGAAAAATGAGAACTTAATGGGAACCAGTTAATGGGAACCAAAAAAGAGCCGGTCAGTTAATTGACGCGGCCCTTTTTTTATTGCTGGTAGGCAGTCCAGCAAGGTGGTAAATGCACTAAGAATATATCATAATATGAAAAAATGGTCAATGATACTCAAATGAGGACTATCAATCCTCGGACAAAGATTTCAGATAAAATTCAGCAGCTTTTCCCAGAACAATATTTTTTTCCACTTCAGAAAGTGAAGAAAAGTATTTCAGGAGTTGCTGAGTAGATGTGTCATTAAGTTCAAGATCTGCCTGATTGCATTCATCTTTCCCGGTAAGCAAAAAGTCAGATGTGATCCCAAAGTATGCTGCGATAGTAGGAATCAGCGATGCTGGCGGATCAGTTTTTCTATTTTTCCAACCGCTGACGGTTTGCTTCGGAATGCCCGTTGCTTCGCAAAAATCTTTCTGGGAAACCTTTTTCTCATCTAATAATTTAAAAAAGCGCTCATTTATAGTCATAGCCCCTCCAATAATCCTCACATGAATATATAAAATCCTCAATTTTAATTGACAAATCCTCAAATGAGGATTATTATAATAATGTATCAATCATACAAGACCGATTATAGCACAGAATCCGATAACGGAATAGGTTATTTTGTATCGCTGATACAGAATTTTATAACGGAATACGTTAGGAGGGCAGGCAGAATGAAGAACAGAAAAGTGCGAAATTTCGCTGAGTTTGCCTTATGGACAAAAACCAGGATGCTGGAAAGAGGCATCAGCCAGAGAGAACTGGCCGCAGGAATGGGAACACACCAGGCCAGGATCAGCGAGGCTATCACAGGGAAGCCATCAGGAAAGAAGTTTATCATTCCGCTGATCCAGGAACTGGGCGGAAACATGGATGATTTTAAAGACTTTTTAAACACCGTTTAAAAGAGTCGAAACCGGCAGAGGCCGGTCATGCAGGGATAGCCTCCTGCATCTGATGAGGACAGGCTGAAAAGGTGGTGGAAATGTATGGCGCAGATGCTGACAGCGAAACAGGTTGCAGAGGTAAAAGGCTGTAGTCCACGTTATATTAAGAAAATTATACAAGATGGGAAATTAAAGGCGGTAGAGACTGTTAATAGCAAAAACCGGAAAACTTACCTGGTACCGCTGGATGCGTTGGATGAGGAACTGCAGCACAAGTATTATCAACTGATTGCAGAAAACCCTCCGGAAGAGGTAGAACGGCCAGAGCCGGAAGTAGAGAAAGTTGCGATTGATGAGTTTACCGAGGATGAACGAAAGGAAATTGATTTCTGGATCGACCTCACCAAGCGCTGGCAGTCATATAGAAAGATGCCAGGAGTTACTTCCCTGGCTGAAGTAGATAAAAAGTTCGTAACGCTCTGCAGCCTGGAATATCCAGAGCGGAGCATATCAGTAGATACGCTTTACAGAAAATGGAATGCCGTGAAGGCTGATGATATGAAGGCGCTGGTTGATAAGCGGAACAAATGGAAGAAAGGGACAAGCTCCATAGATGAAACGATATGGCAGGCTTTCCTGTATTACTATCTGGACGAAGCCCAGCATCCGGTAACCAAGTGCCTGGAGTACACAAAGATGTGGGCGCAGGAAAAGCGTCCGGATCTGTATACGCAGATCCCGGCCTATCCTTCTTTTTACCGGAGACTGAAAAGTGTTCCGGAGGGAGTAAAGGTTCTGGGCCGTGAAGGTCACAAGGCATTCAATGACCGCTGCGCTCCATACATCAAACGTATTTATGATGAGATGCAGAGCAATGAGTGGTGGATCGCTGATAACCATACCTTCGATGTAATGGTGAGGGATAAGTCAGGCAAGCTGCACAGGCCATATCTGACAGCCTTCCTGGATGCAAGAAGCGGAATCTTTACAGGGTACTACATTACATATAACCCAGGTTCAGAGGCAACGCTGATCGCGCTCCGGAAGGGAATCCTGGAATATGGCATCCCGGATAACATCTACGTGGATAACGGTCGAGAGTTCCTGACCTTCGATATTGGCGGCCTTGGCCACCGGAAGAAGAAGCCAAAGAATGGCGAGGAAACCTTTGAACCGCCGGGCGTATTCAAACGCCTGGGAATCAATATGACAAATGCTATCGTCCGAAATGCGAAGGCGAAGATCATTGAGCGCCGGTTCAATGATGTGAAGAACGGCCTTTCCAGACTGTTCAATACTTACACGGGCGGCAGCGTGGTGGAAAAGCCAGAGCGTTTGAAATATGTCCTGAAGAAAGATGCCATTTACACAGACGATGAGTTCCAGGAGTATGTGGATGCAATTCTGAAGTATTACTTCAACATGATGGAATACGATGGCCCGGTGGCAGAAGACAAAGGAAAGCTCAAAATGGATGTGTTTAATGAGCATCTGATTAAGCGCCGGGTGGCAGCCGCAGAAGAATTGAACCTGATGCTCATGAGAAGCAGCCGTCCACAGGCCGTGGGCCGCCGGGGAGTGCATCTGGATATCAATGGAGGCCGCCTGGAATATTGGAACGATGAACTGTTGATGAGACATTTCGGTGAGAAGGTATACTTCCGGTACAATCCGAATGACCTGAAGGAAGTCCGGATCTACAACCTGGAAGACAAATATCTGATGACGGTTCCGGTAGATAATACGGCGGTTCTTACATATGGCGCAACCAAGGATGATGTGAAGGCCGGAATGGCAGTGACCAGGAAGCTGGAGAAGATCGCGAATGAATATAAAAAGAACGTGGTCATCGCAGAAGCCGACCGGGTTACCGCGCTGGATCTGGTACTTCGCCAGGCACAACGCAACAAAGAAAGCTACACAGGCAAAGCAGACCCGAAGGTACTGGAGGTTCAGCGGGCAGATGAAACACCGGTATATCAGAAAGTGGTCGGCGGAGTCGATCTTGACACAATGATTGAAAATGCAGCCAAAAGGCAGGGAGGTAAATGATGGGAAAACAGTATAATACAGAACTTCAGGCGAAAGTTGAAACGTACATGAAGGAAACGGGAATCAGCCAGGCAAAGCTGGCCCCGATGATGAACCTGAGCGGAGCAGTATTAAGCCAGTACCGCCGCAGCGTTTATGACAAGGGTGATGTAGGTGATGTAGAGCGTAAGATCCGTGAGTTCTTCCAGATCAAGGAGGAGCAGGCTGAAAACGCCAAGAAGACCGAGTCTTTCAATGCGGTACGGGGATATGTGGCAACCTCTATTTCAGAGAGCATTTACAAGATGATCCGTTACTGCCAGCTTGAAAAGGGGATCGTAGTTATTGACGGAGATGCCGGAATCGGGAAGACCAAAGCGGCTACCAAGTTCCTGCGGGACAATCCGGCAACGGCGATCTATATCAGCACCACACCGAGTACCAGCTCTGTAAGAAGCCTTTTAAGGATGATTGCAAGGGCGTTGAAGATTTCGGAAAACCAGAGAACAGAAGACCTTTCCATTTCAATCCGTGAACGGCTGAGAAGTTCTGATAATGTCCTGATTATTGATGAAGCCCAGAACCTGAAGTTCATGGCCCTGGAAGAAATCAGAGGCTGGGTGGATGAAGACCCGATCACCGGGAAGCCTGGCATCGGAATCGCACTGATCGGAAACGATGAGGTCTACAACAAGATGCTTGGAAGACAGGAAGCGATCTTCTCACAGCAGTTTAACCGGACGAAGCTCCACGGGCGGTACCGGGCTACGAATGTAACCAAAGAAGATGTTGAGAAGTTATTCCCTTCCCTGGTGGAGAAAGGAATGACACCGGAGCTGACATACCTCTACAATGTCGGCCACAGCAAGTGGGGAGTGCGCGGCATGGTAAACGTATTCACAGCAGCCGCCAATAACCAGGATGTTTCCCTGGAAGGTCTGCAGAAGGTAACAGGCCCGCTGGGAATCTATTTATAAAATCAATCAAACGGAGGTAAATGCAATGAAGTACATGACAGGAAAAGCAAAAATGATGGTGACAGGGATCGCGCTTGGAACGGTGGCCGCCGGGGGAATGGCGGCGCTGATCGCAGCGGGCAAGGTCGGAGTGGCCGGAAGCCTGGTTGTGGTATTCCTGATGGCTCTGGCGGGAGTTAGCGGCTGGATGATCGGCATTCAGATGCGGGTGAAGATCGAACATGACCGGGCATGGATGAAAGGATATCGTGATGGAAGGGAGAGTTCACTCCCGCCGATCACTGTAACCACCGAGAGTATGCTCATCCGGTACAGGGAAAATCCGGGGCTGTAAAGCCCCACCTTAATGCAGCCATCCGGAAGGATGCCGGTCACAAGCCCGGATAAAGGCAGAGTGAGGTAAAACTGAATAAGGAGGTAAGTGCAGCGTGAAGAACGGAAAGAAGCCGACACTGGCCCAAAAGAAGTTCCTGCAGGGAAAAGGGCTGGTACCGGAGAACTGGCTGATCGTGAAGGATACGCCGGTGGAGCTGGTGGTAGTCAGCCGGGCCGCGCTCCTTAAAAGAACAGGGAAGACAAGAACTTTCAGGAAGGAGCGACTATGAAAGCCATGGAGAAAAAAGCCACTCCAATGCCGGAAGAACTGGAAAGAGAGTGGAACGAAGTGCGAGTTTGCTTCCGGTTGCTTCAGTGCAGGAGAGCCAGAATTGTGACGAAACGGATGCTGGACGGTTCTGTGAAGCGATATACCGAGGTCAGAAAGGCGGGTGGATGAGATGGTACAAAGAGAAGAAATGTACTTTGAACCGCGCTGCGTAGGTTCTGACCTGCGTATTCGCTGGTATGGTGAACAGTATTCAGCGCCGGAGCTGGAACGCCATTATGAGGAGACGGTTTACATCCGGGACAGCGGAAAAGAGCTGATGGTTTACAGCATGGAGGCAGACTGCTGGGATGAGAAGGCGAAGATAAAGGCAACATTTTCCCTGATCTGCCGGATTCAAAAGCACAGCACCGGATTCCGGTACGGTAGAAAAATCCAGTAGGAGGAGAGAAGATGCCAGCCAAGTCAAAACGCCTGACCAATAAAGAGAAAGCACTCAAATCGAAAGTCAAAAAGGAACTTCAGGAACAAGGGCTCCTGCCGCCAGACAAACCGAGATTGAACCGGAGAAAGTTTGCTAAGGAAGCAGCCGAACAATTTGATAAAGAAATCAATCTCATGAATCCGATGGATGTGTTTTGGTTTCATAATGCCCTCACATTAGTTACAGCCGGAACTGATGTGCTTCCAATCACTTCAGAACAGGTGGGAGTCTTTAAGCTTATGAAAATAACTGCGGAGATAAAAAAGCTTCATGAAGAAACCAAGAAGTCTGGGAAGGAAGTAACTGTCCGGGATGTGTGCAAAATATCGGATTCTATTATGAAGCTATAAACGCAAGATATTCCAGGGGCGCTTGCCCCTCTTAATGCAGCCGCCGGTAAGGCGATGGTCGCAAGCCCATGAAATGCAGAGCGGGAGAGGAGGTCTATCATGACTGTAAGCAAGAGAGTAGCCAAGAGTGGCGCGGTTACACTTCCACGTCAGCTCCGTCAGGAGACTGGCATTCTTCCGGGTGTTCCGGTAGATATCGAAGCAGATGAGGACGGGGCACATATCCGTAAGCATGTTCCTACCTGTCACTTCTGCGGAACGGTGGACGATGTTAAAACGGTCTGCGGCATTGAGATCTGCCGCGGATGTGCAGAAAAGATCATGGAGGAGTTTAAAGGATAATGGATGCGGCGGAAGTAAAAAAGAAGGTTGACCGTCTGGCAGAGTTAGACCGCCAGATGGTTGCCGTTAAAGGTGAAATGGAAACAATCAAAGCCTGGTTCGAGAAGCAGGCCACGGATGATCTCCGGGATACGAAGAGCAAAACCGTAGAATATTGGGGAAGCGAAAATTCCAAAGTGGTGGTCGGAAACAGCGAGACCGTGAAACCAATCTCCATGACAATGGTAAAGAAGCTCCTGGGGGATGTCTTCAAGGACTTTGTAAAAGAAGATGTTTCTTATAGTATGTCAGCCCCGGCAAAGCGGCTTTTTTCCATGATGTATATGGGAAATTTCACCGAGGGAAGCCTGGACGCTACGATCAGCGCCATCACAAAGGATGAGAAGATCCAGAGAACACTGAAGAAGAAATTGAAAGGCAAATATGAAAAGGACACAGAAACCCTGATGAAACTGGTGGGCCTTTCAGAACAGGAAGCCAGTGACTGGGCTTACCTGGCATCCGAAGTGATCAACTGGGAATGGATGCTGCAGATATTAAAAGCGGCAGAGTGGGGAGGCACACCGCAGGAAGCGGTGGAAGTGATCCGGGCAGCCATATTCGTGGATGAAGGAATCAAGGTAACTGTAGAGGCGGAAAAATAGCAGGAAGGAGCAACGGTAAATGCGAAAGATAGAATCATTCCAGATGAAGAAAATCTATGCTATAGGTCATGCTTTGGGAATAACCGGAAATGGAAGCGAAGATGAGCTTCATATACTGGTGTCGGGCGTTACAGGTAAGGATTCCATAAAGGAACTTTCCTACCAGGAGGCCATGGCGGTGATTAAAAGGCTGGAGGATCTGCAGGGCGGTACCGCTGCTCCGAAACCATCCAGCAGAAAGCCGAAGGAACATTCACAGAGACCAGGAGGCGTGACCAGCGGCCAGCAGAAGAAAATCTGGGCTTTGATGTACGAACTGAAGAAACGCGATAAGAGTCCGAATGAGGTTCCACTGGGAGACAGACTGTGCGCGGTCATTAAGAAAGAATTGCATGTAGACGCTATTGCGAAGAATCCCTTTGCATGGCTCACCTTCAGCCAGGGAAATACCCTGATTGAAGTTTTAAAAGGGTATTTAAAAAGCCTGGAACGGAAGGAGGAGGCCAGCGATGGGATTGTTAGACCATGTGAAGATAGAAAACCTGGATGAAGATCAGAGAAAGATGGTAGAACTGGTGGGCCTGGACGGGTTTAAAAGTCTTGTCCGGGCTTTTGGCGGCACTACAATCTATATTCCGAAGGCAGAGAGCCTGGAACGGGCGGCACGGGATCAGAAGATCCGGGAAGAATTTGACGGAGGAAATTATAGAGAGCTTGCCGCGAAATATGGACTTACCGAGCGCTGGGTGAGATTTATCCTGTTCGGAAAACTGGATAATCTGGATGATGACATGGAGGGTCAGATGAGCATCTATGATTATCCGGAAGCATTTTAAAAAGTGAAGTAAATTAGTGAAGTGCTTCAAAAGACAGTTCACGGGCCTAAGAGGTACACTTGTGTCAGAAACATGAGTGTATCTTTTTTTATTGGAGGAATTACTGGATGGATGAAGGATGGATCATAACAACCGCCATTACGTTGGGTATTGGCGTAATCTCGTATTTTTTAAAAAGAACCATGAACCAGTTGGACTGCACAGTCCAGCAGCTTCAAAAAATAGAACGGGATTCTGTAACAAAAGCAGATCTGAAGGAAACCACAGACGAATTAAAAAAAGACATCAATAAGATCCGTGAGGATTATACACCCAAGGAGACTCACAGTAAGGATTTTGATGGGTGCCAGAAGGAGATTAAGGAGATCCGGCAGAATTACCTGACAAAGGATGATTTCATTCGTGAGATCAATAAGGTGGATCGGAAAGTGGAACAGATGTTAAATATGATGATCGAAATGACAAGAAATGGAGGTTCACAATGAACAGAGAACAGGAAAAGAGAAGACTCCGGGCAGGAGCTTTTATGGTGAATAACGGCAGGGTACTCATGACAATCAACCTGCTCCGGGAAAAGTACAATGCTTTAAGAAGTGTTGAAAAAGGTTTAAAAGCGGAGGGGATTGAGCGTCAGGAGTTCATCGACTCCGTGAATTTTCTCCATGAGGAGGGATATATCTATCTGCGTGATATGGAAAGCAGGGAACCGGCTAATCTGGCCGATGTGGAATATCAGACGCTGGAAGCAAAAGTAACCGGCAAGGGCATCCGGCTCCTTGGCGGCGGCATCACGGATGAAATGGTTGATCTGGACGGCTGATGGAACAGGAGCGTAGAAGACGCAGCACAGGAAAGGTGGACAGACTGCCGCCGGAGCTTAAAGACACCGTGGAGCAGATGCTCCTTACTGGCTGCACTTACAAAGAGATCGTGGCTTTCCTGAAGGCGAATGGTGAGGAGATGAGCCAGATGGCTATCTGTACCTACGCAAGGAAGTATCTGGCCACGGTAGAGATGATTAACGTGGCACAGAGCAATTTCTCCATGCTGATGGATGAAATGAACCGTTATCCGGATCTGGATACTTCGGAAGCCCTGATCCGGCTGGCAAGTCACCACGTTTTAAATGCCCTGACCAATGTAGATGAGGAACAGATGAAAGAAGTTCCTATCGAGAAGCTCATTAAGGAAACCAACGGTTTGATCCGCGCTGCTGCATATAAGAAGCGGATCGAAGTACAGAACAAAGAAAACTATGAGGCGGGACTGGAAGCTGTTCAGAGCATGGTATTTGAGACCATGGCAAAGGATAATCCGGAACTGTACCGTCAGGTCAGCGCTTACCTCAATAAGAAAAAAAGCGAAGGAATGGAGGGATAGGCTGTGTGGTATGTGATTCAGGTTAAAACTGGAGAAGAAAGCGGAATTGCAAGGAGGCTGAAAAACCAGGCAATCCGAGCCGAGGTTCCCATTGAGAACCGTCCCATCCGGTCTGGTGGGGCATGGACAAAAAAGGAATATATTCTGTTCCCAGGATATGTGTTCCTGGACATGGATTTCACGGCCAGAAACTATTACCGGGTAAAAGAGGTTCCGGGAGTGATCCGGTTCCTGGGGGACAGTAAGGCACCATCGACACTGTCCTATCTGGAAGCTGAATGGATCAGAATTCTTTCCAGCAATGGAGAGCCGCTGGAACCGACTCTGGTAAGGGAAGACGGAAGCGGTGGTATCACTGTCATCAGTGGAGTTTTAAAACAGTTAGAAAACAGAGTTTTAAAGTGGGATAAAAGAAGCCGGAAGGCAACTTTTGAAATTACGATCTGCGGCGAAGCCAGACAGGTGCAGCTTGGGATCGAAGTGGAAGGTGGCGGAGAACTGCAGGAAGCTGGAAGCGATGCTTCACAGGATGCGGCACAGCCATTATTACAAGACGCGACTTAAAACATGACCGGTTGATTCGTCCCGGCTGTGTTCGGGACGCAGGCATAAAGAAAAGGAACTGAGCAGAAAAGGACGCTGGTCGGGTGGCGAAGCCCGGCCTTTTGGCTTCCTCTGTCCGGTTCCTTTTCTCTTTGCCTGTTATTCCCCTTTTAAAAGCGTTAGGAAGCCGTTTAAAACCGTTTAAAGGTCTGTGGTCGGGGAAATTACCACATAAAGGCAAAATGAGCCGTATGGGGCGAATTTGAACAGGGAAAGATGCGGGACGGAGGTGAAAGGTCATGCGGAGAGGAAAAGACGCAAGTCTGAAGGCGCTGATCAGCGCGATGGCGGAAGCGGAAAGCAAAAGTTACTACGAAGAACAGGAGAATGCTTTAAACGATCTTTCTGGTCTTTTAAAAACATTTTTAAACAGGGATGATTCACCAGAGCGTGTCCGGATCAGGAAAGATTATGAAGCGGGCGCAGCTCTGACTGGAAAAGGCGGAATCCGGCAGCGCCTTGGTGCTGTTGATATGGAATTCTTCGGAAGGGCCTACTTTCCGCATTATTTTTCCAGACCGTCTCCGGAATTTCACCGGGAACTGGATGCCATCTGGCAGGATGGAGTCTTAAAGGGGCTTACACCAAGCACATCGGGGCTGGTCAAGCAGATCAGCCGGATGAATGGCTGCAAGCGTGTAGTGGCAGCTCCTCGTGGACATGCCAAGTCTACCAGCCTGACGTTTAAAGGAACGATCCACGCCGTTGTATATGGGTATAAGCATTATCCGATCATTATCTCAGATAGTTCGGATCAGGCGGAGGGCTTCCTGGATAACATCCGTGTGGAGTTTGAAGAAAACGAAGCGATCCGGGAAGATTTTGGAGATCTGACCGGAAAAGTCTGGAGGAGCAATGTTCTGGTGACCAGCACCAATATCAAGGTGGAGGCGATTGGCTCCGGCAAGAAGATCCGAGGCAGGAAGCACCGGAACTGGAGACCGGATCTGCTGATCCTGGATGATATTGAGAATGATGAAAATGTCCGGACACCGGAGCAAAGAGCAAAGTTGGATAGCTGGTTTAAAAAAGCGGTTTCTAAGGCCGGTGATGATTATACAGATATTGTCTACATCGGAACCCTGCTCCATTATGACAGCTTATTAGCAAATACTCTTAAAAACCCTGGATACAAGGCGATTAAGTACCGGGCAGTTATATCATTTTCGCCGGAGGCAGACCTATGGCAGGAGTGGGAAAATATCTTCACTGACCTGTCTGATGAAGACCATGAGGAAAATGCGCGAAAGTTCTTTGAGGCACACCGGGAAAAGATGCTGGCCGGGACAGAAGTTCTCTGGGAGGAAAAGCTTTCTTACTATGACCTGATGGTCATGAAGGTGACAGAGGGTGAGGCCTCCTTTAACTCTGAGGAACAGAATGAACCGATCAACCCGGAAGACTGTGTTTTCAACGAGGAATGGTTCGACTACTACAACGAAGCAGAAATGGACTTCAAGGACAAGGATTTTCAGTTCTTTGGCTTTGTCGATCCTTCCCTTGGAAAAACCAAGAAAAGCGACTTTTCTGCGATCATCACACTGGCGAAAAGCAAGGTTACTGGTTACATGTATGTACTGGATGCGGATATTGAACGGAGGCACCCGGATCGTATCATCACGGATATCCTGGAGAAAGAACGCTGGCTGAAGCGCGATTTTGGACGGGGCTATAAAAAGTTCGGTGCCGAGACTGTACAGTTCCAGTGGTTTTTAAAAGAGGAACTGGCCAAGGCATCCGCCAGGGCCGGTCTGTATCTCCCGATTGAGGAAGTACCGCAGACCAGCGATAAGACCATGAGAATTCAGACCATGCAGCCAGATGTAAAGAACCACTATATCAAATTCAACAAAAAGCATAAACGGCTCCTGGAACAGATGTTCCACTTTCCGATGGGCGCTCACGATGATGGCCCGGATGCCCTGGAAGGCTGCCGGACAATCGCCAAGAAAAGCAAGCGGTTCCGGATCATGGACAGGAGAGCGGCTGGATTGTAAAGGAGGCGGTATATTATGCCGGTTATTTATATGGACAGGGCTTCTGCAGAAAGCCTGACAGAAAAAGATATTCGGGAGATCATAGATGAAAACCTGATGGATCTGAAATATGGGATGTTGACTGATTACTACGTGGGGCAGCACCGAATTCTTTCAGAGACCAAGAAAGACAGTACAGCACCGAACAACCGTCTGGTTAATAACATGGCGAAGTACATCACGGATACGGCAACCAGTTATTTTGTTGGGCAGCCGGTTGTCTATAACTCCCAGGATGATGCTTATCTGCAGACGGTGCAGGATATTTTTGATTATAACGATGAGCAGGATCATAACATGGAGCTGGCTAAACAGTGCAGCATCTGTGGGAGCTGCTTTGAAATGCTATATCTTGATGAGGACGCGCAGATCCGTTTTGCAAAGGTGGCACCGTCTGATCTGATTATGATTTATGAGAGTGACAGCGGCCATGCCCAGCCTATGGCGGCGATCAGGAGCGTCCGGTCTGTCGATAAAGATAAGAATGTGATCTTGAAGGTGGAGTTCTGGAATGCGTACCAGGTTCTCCGGTTCCGGTCATTCAATAACGGGTACTTGAACCTGGAGGCGATTGAAGATCATTACTGGCAGGATGTCCCCTTTGTGGAGTACATCAATAATGAGGAGCGCCGGGGAGATTTTGAGGGCGTTATCACGGAGATTGATGCCTACAATAAGGCCCAGAGCAATACGGCGAATTACTTCCAGTACAACGATGATGCTATTTTAAAGATCCTGAAGCTGGGAGATGTGAGCAGTGATGATGTTCGGGACATGAAGGAAAAGGGTGCGATCATTCTGGATGATGGAGGAGATGTCCAGTGGCTGCTGAAGCAGGTGGATGATACCGCAATGGAGAATTTTAAGAACCGGCTGCGGGAGGATATCCATACCATGTCCCATGTTCCACATTTGTGTGATGAGTCGTTTGGCGGGAACCTTTCTGGAGTAGCAATCGCTTATAAGCTCTGGGGCTTGGAACAGTTATGTGCCATGAAAGAGCGGAAGTTCAAAAAGGGGCTGCAGCGCCGGATCGAGCTGATTACCAATATCCTGAATATTAAGGGTGGCCATTATGATTATAAGGACATCACTCCGAAATTCCGCAGGAACAAACCGGAAAACAATCTGGAACTGACACAGATCGCAACGCAGCTCTCCGGACTGCTTTCCACGGAGTCAAGGCTGCAGATGCTGCCATGGGTGGAAAACGTCCATGATGAGATGGAAAAGCTGGAGGAAGAAAAAACCAAGGATGTTGACGAATTCGGCACCTATGAGAATTTTGCCAAAGCATTTGAGAGCCAGCAGAACGGCATGACTGCCGGAAAGGCTGCGGAGGGCGTAGATGAGTCAGAAAGAACGGAATGAATGGATTGAACGGGCCAAGGAAAGGGTTCTGAGAAATGCCAAGGAAACCGACACCTATGCCAGGGATATCATGGATCTTTATGATGAGACGGCCAACCAACTGGAAAATGAGATCAATGCCATGTTCCAGAAGTATGCCCAGGATAACAAACTGGATAACGCGGAAGCGGAAAAGCTCCTGTCCGGCGAGGAATACAGCCGCTGGAGAAAGAGCATGGATAAGTATGTGGCTGAGGCCCAGACGGATTCCAGGACGCTGCTGGAGCTAAATACGCTGTCTGCCAAGTCCAGGATCAGCAGAAAAGAGCAGCTTCTTTCACAGATTTATCTGCAGATGATAAACTTGGCCGGAGATACGGAAACAAAGCTGACAGATCTTCTTAGTGATATGTTCAAAACCAATTATTACCGTAGCTGCTATGATATTCAGAGCATCATGGGAGTAGGTTTTACTGTGGCGAAGGTTGATGAGAAGATGCTGAAGCGCATTCTGGAGTTTCCGTGGTCTGGGAAAAATTATTCCCAGGCGCTGTGGGAGGATACGGATAAGCTGGCGGCTCTTGCCAGAAGGGAACTGACCATGGGCTTCATGTCCGGGGCCAGCGTCCAGAAAATGGCAAAATCCATAGATGATGTGATGCACCGGGGGCGTAAAAATGCGGAGCGCCTGGTGAGAACAGAAAGCAGTTACTTTTCTAATCAAGGCCAGATGCAGTCCTATCAGGAACTTGGAATTGAGGAATACATTTTCCTGGGAGGTGGCTGTGAGATATGCCAGGCTTTGAATGGTCAGGCATTTAAGTTATCTGAAGCCGAGGCGGGAGTCAATCTGCCGCCGATCCACCCGAACTGTAAATGTACTACCAGAGCAAAGCCGCGGATTGATATGTTTGCGCTGAAGGACGGCGCTAACCCATTGAAGGACAATCCAAAGTTTGAAGAATGGAAAAAACGCTATGTAAAAGAAAAGGCAAAAGAACCTGTGGAACCGTTGACAGACGCGGAGCAACATGCTATGAATAGTTACATAAGCAGTTCTTCTTACGTTTGGAATGACAAGCTCCGCAGGGGAGAAAAACTGACAAAGCAGGAAGAACAGTCCATAAAGGCAATGGACTCCGCACTTCAGAAGATGCCGAAGTATGAGGGAACGGTAAAACGGTCGCTTTCAGATTTCGGAATTCCGGATGTGGATGAGTTTGTTAAATCTTATGTTCCGGGAGAACTGAAAATCTTTAATGAGTATTTATCATCTTCAACCGAGGTATATGATGATAGTTTCCAAATACAGTATGTAATTCAGTCAAAGAATGGCCGAGATATACGAAAGTATAACTCAACAGAGAAGGAAATTCTTTTTGAGCGTGGAGCATCATTTATTGTTACCAGAGTTGATGGACATACAATCTACATGGAGGAGCTGTAATGGAAAAGAAACCATATTCTGATAGACGGTGGTGGGAAGCACCAAAGGCATTTGACAGCGCCTGCAGCTCATGCACCAGATATCATGGCTATGCAAAATGTGATACATATCCGGACGGGATACCGAGAGAGGTTATAAGGCAATCAGCTCCGGGGACAAACAACTATAAAGAGAATTTTTGCAGCGATCTGCAGAAAAAGAAAGCATGATAGGCACCCGAATGGGTGCCTATTAAATTACAAAAAATTACGTTTAAATGGAGCTTAAACACCTTTTAACCAGCGTTAGAGGGTGTTTTTGTTATACAAAAATTCAAGGAGGACATGAAAATGGATGGAGAAATGACCACCAGCACTCAGACAACTGAAACCGCAGCAACTACATCGGCAGGAACATCTACGGGAGCGGCGGGACAGGCCGCAGGTGCGGAAACCGGAAACCAGGAGAAAGCATCTGCTTTTAAGGAATTTCTTGACGGTCTTTTCGGTGCCAAGCAGGAGAAAAAGGAACCTGGAGCAGAAGAAAAGGCTGCTGAAAAAGGAACAGAGCCGCCTGCAGGTAAAACGGAGGAGAAATCCTTCAGCCAGGCGGATATGGATGCAGCCATTGAAAAAGCAAAGCAGGACTGGGAAGCTCAGGCAGAAGAAGCAAAGAGACAGGCCAAGTTAAGCCCGGAGGAAAAGGCTGCCGAGGAACAGAAAAAGAAAGATGAGCAGATTGCAGATCTGCAGGCAAAGCTCTTAAAGAGTGATCTGCAGAAAAAGGCAACGGCATCCCTGGAAAAGGATGGTTATCCGGTCGGCCTGGCTGAACTGCTGGATTATACCAGTGAAGAGGCTATGGAAAAGAGTCTGTCAAAATTAACAGAAACCTTCAAGGGAAGCCTTCAGGCGGCGGTGGAATCCAGACTTCGTGGAAAGACTCCGGCGGGCCTTGGCAATGCAGCAAGCGCAGAAAATATGTTAAGAGATCAGATCGCAAGAAACATCAGAGGATTATAAGGAGGATATGAGACATGAGCGTAAATACAATTCAGACAGCAGCGGTCATTCAGAGTGAACTGGATAAGGCTGCAGTAGAACAGGCTACTTCCGGATGGATGGAAGTCAATTCCAACCTGGTGAAATATAACGGAGGATCAGAGGTCAAGATCCCGGAGCTTTCTATGGACGGTCTGGCTGATTATGACCGCCAGAACGGTTTTGTAGCTGGTGGAGTAAACTTCAAGTATCAGACTAAAACAATGACCCAGGATAGAGGACGTTCCTTCAGCTTTGATGAGAATGCCGTAGATGAGACCAACTTTGCGCTGACCGCGGCTACTGTAATGGGAGAATTCCAGAGAACCAAAGTGATCCCGGAGATTGATGCTTACCGTTACAGTACGATTGCGGCGGCCTGCATCAAAGCAAAAACAGCATCTGGTGGATATGTTCCGGCGGAAGATACCATTCTTCAGAAACTGTATTATGACATTGCAACGGTTCAGGAAATCGTTGGAGATAATACTCCACTGGTAATTACCATCAGCCGTATGGTGGCAGCAATCTTGTCTATGAGCGATAAGCTGTCCAAAAAGCTGGATGTAACAGATTTTAAGCAGGGAGATGTAAGCTTTAAGGTTAAGAGCCTGGATGGGCAGCATCCGCTGATTTCGGTTGGTTCCGAGAGAATGAAGACCGAATACCTGTTCAAAGATGGAAAAACCAGTGGGCAGGAAGATGGTGGATTTGCAGCAACGGCATCCAGCAAGAACATTAACTGGATTATCACACCGAGAAAAGCCCCTGTTGCGGTGTCTAAGACAGATAAGATGAGAATCTTTGATCCGGAGACAAACCAGAAGGCAAGAGCTTACGCGATGGATTACCGCAAGTACCATGATATCTGGATTCCGGATCAGCAGATCAAGACCTGCTTTACCAACGTAAAGGAAGAACTGTCATAGGAGGAGATGCGGGATGATTACTTTAAAACGTGACAATGTAGTAAAACAGACAGAGTCTGAAGTTGTAGCGCTGGCATTGGAAAGCCAGGGATTTGTCAGAGAAGGGGCCGCAAAGAAAGCGGCTCCGGAAAACGAAGCACCTGCAGCGGAAAAGGAACTAAAGGAGGAACTGGCGGCGGCCAGAAGCCAGAACGCTGCGCTGAAACAGGAACTGGACGGTGCGAAAGACCAGCTTGAGGTGGCCCTGAAAGAAAATGCCACTCTGAAACAGGAACTGGACGGCACGAAAGATCAGCTTGAAGTGGCCCTGAAACAGAACCAGGAAACTGCTGAGAAAAGCCAGACAGCAAGGAAAAAGTAGGAGGGATTGCATGGCAAGTGAACAGGAAAACAGGATTGTAGCCGAAGTCATGGATAACATGAAAATGTCAGAAACGGAAGAAAGCTCTGCAAGGAGATATGTGCGCCGGGCGGTAGATAAGATCCTGATTTACTGCTGTAGAGAAGATCTTCCGGAACGTCTGGAAGGAACTGCAGCCCAGATTGCCGAGGATATGTTAAAGGCAGATCTGCTGGTCTCCACAGGAAAAGAAACATCATCCGTCACCCGTGGAGACACAACGATTTCTTACCGCGATCCAAGCGCTTCCAGGAGCGCCACGGTGGACTTCATGAAGAATTATGAGACATCCTTAAACCACTATAAGAAAATGCGCTTGCCAAAGGATAACCATGCAGGAAGCTGATATTCTGGCAGAGACCTACTGGGATACAGTGACCGTTTACCGACCTTTTAAAGATACTTTACCATCTGGTGAAAGTGTTTTTAAAAGCGGTACGGAAGGGAAGATGATGTATCAGGATGTTCCATGTGCGCTATCTTCCCACAGCGGCGGAGCGTTGGCCCAGAGCAGCTCCACGGCATCTGCAGATACTTCATACAGCCTTTTTGTAAGGCCGGAGATCGACATCCTGGAAAATGATTTCCTGGTAATTTCCCGGCTTGGAAAGGTTATAGAAGCTTTGGCTGGAGCTGCTGAACGGCAGCCGTCCCACAATAATGTTCCAGTTCGTCTGGATAATCCGGTGGTCTGATGAGTACAGAATATACCTTTGACGGATTGGATGAGTGGGAAAAGAACCTGGCCCAGATCATAGACCGGCAATACCCGGAAGAATTTAAACAAATGGTCATTGACATTGCGGAGCAGGCGCTTGGAAAAGCAAAAGAACTGACTCCGGTTCAGACTGGACGTTTACGGGATGCCTGGAACTTGGGAACTATCGAAAAACGGGGAGACACCTACTATATTGAAATTTACAATAATGTGGAATATGCAGAGCCTGTGGAGTATGGGCATCGCATGAAGGGCGGCGGCTTTAAAAAAGGCGCTCATATGTTGGAGGTGTCTCTGCAGGAAATGGATCGGAAGCTTCCAGATTACTTGCGGGCCTGGTTGGCTGATTTTTTAAATACGCATGATTTGGTTTAAGGAGAAATGATGGAAAATCCAGTATTGCAGATAAAAGACGCGCTGATCCGTGTCTTAAAGAAGATAGATCCGGATACAGATGTCTTTTTTGAAGAGATCAAAAGTACAGACCCGGCCCATGGAGTGGAACAGCCTAAAACCTGGTATTTTGTGGATTTGAAGCCATGGAGTCCTGTAACTGTGGATGGGATTTACACGGACATGAGCGTCATGGTGGATGTTACCTACCATGAGAAGGGTGAAAGCAATAATACTTATCTCATTAAAGCTGCTGAAATTGACGCAGCCATTCGTCCGGTGCTTTCGTTTGGCGATAGGAAGATCACCATCGGGAATGCGGACATCAATGTAGTGGATCACGTTCTCCACTACATTTTTACTATCAATTTCCGGCACTCCGAAGAACAGAAGGTTACAAATGACCGGATGGAGGAGCTGGGAGTATCACTGAAAAAGGAGAGTGAGTAAACATGAGTCTGGGATTACCAAATTTTAACTTTATCTTCCAGTCAAAAGGCGTTAGTGCTATTGAGCGCAGTGCCAGAGGAATTGTGGCGGTTATCTTGAAAGATGACACGGAAGGTGAAGAACAGAATGTTTACAACAAAGTGGATGATGTGGATTTCACTCAGTGGACGGAGGATAACTACAATTATCTGAAGCTGATCTATGAAGGAGCGCCTTCAAAAGTGATCGCCATGAGAGTGGCCACCAATGTAGAAAGCTACAACGCGGTTCTGAAGAAGTTAAAGGACTTAAAATGGAATTATCTGTGCATCCCTGGAATTAAGGCGGCAGATACTACGATGATCGGAGCCTGGATCAAGCAGTACCGCAATGATGAAAAGAAGACCTTCAAGGTAGTTCTTCCCCATTATGCGGGAGATCATGAGGGAATTATCAACTTTACCACAGAGAACATTACCTCATCTGTTACCGGGAAAAAGCATACTGCAGCGGAATACTGTGCGCGAATCGCAGGAATCCTTGCTGGACTGTCTCTTTCCAGAAGCAGTACCTTTTATGTTTTGAACGATGTTTCTTCGGCAGAAGTGCCGGATGATCCGAATGAGCGGATCGATGCAGGCGAACTGATCCTTACCTTTGATGGCAGCCAGTATAAGATTGGGCGCGGTGTGAACAGCCTGACTTCCTTTACTGCCACTAAAACGGAAGATTTTCGGAAGATCAAGATCGTGGAGGGCATGGATCTCTACATGGATGATATCCGGGATACATTTGAAAAGTATTATGTGGGCAAAGTCATCAATGACTATGACAACAAGCAGATGTTTGTGGCAGCCATCAGCTCTTACCATAAGGAGCTTCTTGGGGATGTCCTGGATCGCAGTTATGACAATACCGTATCTGTAGATGTAGATGCCCAGAGGAATTACCTGGAAGGACGGGGCACCGACACATCAGAAATGGATGATACGGCGGGGGCCGAAGCAAATACGGGAAGCAAGGTCTTTGTGACCAGCAACGTGAAATTTGTGGATGCCATGGAAGATCTGAAAATGACAGTAAACATGTAAGGAGGGAATGACAATGGCAGAGAGTATCAGAGGCAACAAAACTCTTTCCGGTACCTGGGGAGAGCTTTGGATCGATGGCGAGAAAATCTTTGAATTTTCTAAGATCGAGTTAAAGGTAACGGCCAACCGTGAAGATGTCCAGATCGGCATTGATGTGGACTCTAAGATTACCGGATTAAAGGGAGAAGGCTCCTATACCGTAAAAAAGGTTTATACCAGGGCAAAAGCGATCCTGGAAAGCTGGAAGAAGGGCAAGGATGTGCGCTGCCAGATTATTGCAAAACTGAAAGATCCGGATGCCGTGAATGGACAGACAGAGCGCTGGTCAGCTAACAATGTATGGCACACTGAACTTCCGGTGGTCAACTGGGAAAAAGGCGGAATTGTCGAGGAAGAAACCAGCATCGGCTTCACACCGTCTGATCTGCAGAACCTGGATCAGATTGCAGCATAAGAGGAGGAAACAGTCATGGATAAAGATAAGAGCGAGGTATTTAAGAGTTTTACTAACAAGGCGATCAAGCGCTTTCAGGAGAAAAAGGTCAGAAAATACCGCACATTACATATTCCGAGCTTGGATGAAAATATTAAAATCCGCAACCTGGATTATCCTGAAATCGTAGAGTGTACGGAAATCGAAGATGAGAACGATCCGAATGCGGCAGATAAATATACGATTTATCTGGCCGTTGTGGAACCGAACTTAAAAGAAGTCGCACAGGAGATGATGAATCAGGGACTGATCCAGACATATCCGGAAGTGGTGAATATCTTTGAAATGAGCGAGATAACAGAAATCGCTACAGAGATCATGAAGCTTTCCGGTGTACTCGGAAATAAGAAGGTCACTGTGGTTGAAGAATTAAAAAACTCATAAGCCGAGACGGAGAAACCTATTTCCTGCACTTTTATCTGCAGAAGGGAATCACACCTGAATATATCCTGAATCTGAGCCTGGAGGAAAGGCTCTTTTATTTTGCTTCCATGGAGACGGCCATAGAGGAAAGAAGAAAGCTGTTTGCTTTTGAAGGGAACGGGGGTGCAAGTGACAAATGAGTGTGATAGGAAGTATTAGCATTAAGGATAATGTCACGGCAACTCTCCGGATCATAAAGAAAGAACAAACTTCTTTCCGGGAGGATGTTAAGAAAACCCGTGAGGAGATGGAGAAAACCTGGAAGGAAAAGTACCAGGCAAAACTGGATGCAACTCCGGCAACCAAGGCACTGAATAGCTTGAAGTCCAAAATGGAACCGCTCCGGAAAAAAGTAGTGACGGCCATGGCTGTAAAGGACATGGCCACAACGAAAGTTAAAGCGGTAGAAAGCCGTGTAAAAGATCTTGGGAAAAAGGTTGCCGAGCCGGTAGTGAAGATCAAGGATGCTACCGGCAAAGGAATTTCTGCTATCAGCGGAAAAATGAAAGAACTGGGAACCAAGGTTGTTATACCGGTTGCAATCGCAGCGGCCACGGCCACTACTGCAGTGGTGGGAGCATCGGTAAGCGAAGGTGCGAAGCTGGAGCAGAGCCGTGGCGGTGTCGAGACCTTATTCAAGGATGATGCGGATACAGTCAAAGCGAATGCGGACAAAGCCTTTGAAACAGCGGGATTATCAGCAAATGATTATATGGAGCAGGTCACCAGCTTTTCAGCTTCGCTGCTGAACAGTTTAAAGGGTGATACGGCAAAAGCAGCCACTGTGGCGGATCAGGCCATGGTGGATATGGCAGATAACGCGAATAAATTCGGTACCGACATAGGTTCTATCCAGAACGCTTATCAGGGCTTTGCCAAGCAGAACTACACCATGCTGGATAACCTGAAGCTTGGTTACGGTGGTACGAAGTCGGAAATGGAGCGTCTGTTAAAGGATGCTGGGAAAATTTCCGGAGTTAAGTATAACCTGGATAACTTGGCGGATGTGTATAACGCGATCCATGTGATCCAGGAAAAACTGGATGTTACAGGAACCACAGCGAGAGAAGCATCGACCACATTCAGCGGATCTTTCGGAGCCATGAAGTCCGCAGTTAAAAATCTGCTTGGTTTTATGGCGAGTGGCGGTGATGTAGAGGGCGCTATGGGCTCCGTAGTGGAGACGACCAGCACGTTCCTGTTCAAGAATGCAGTTCCGATGGTTGGGCGGGTAGTAAAAGCACTTCCTGGAGCCGTGAAAACAGGTATTAAGGCGGCTGCTCCGAAGATTAAGGAATCTGGCGGAGAAATCGTCAAGAGCCTGAAAGATGGAATTGTGAGCGCACTGCCGTCTTCTATGAGCGGTGCAGTCAACCAGGCGTTTGACGGTATTGGAAACCTGGGTTCCAAGTTTTCGGCGGCTATACCGGAGCTTGTATCATTTGGAAACAGCGTAACAAATTCCCTTAGTCAGGCTGCAGTAGCCAGCGCCCCGGCGATTGGAAGTATTGTGAACACTGTTTCAACTATGCTTCCAGTAATACTTCCGGTGATTTCAAGTGTGGTTTCTGGTATCAGCGGTCTGATCTCACAGGCATCACCGGTTATCGCTGGCCTGGTGTCAGCTATCGGTGTGGCTGTTGTGGCGCTTGCCCCTGTTTTCAGTACAATATTCGATGGCATTGGTGAGAAAGTAAGTTCTGTGATCGGCTTTATCGGAGAGCGGATGGGCTTCATCCAGGAGGTTATCGCGGTAGCTGGCCCGGCAATCGGTTCTGTATTGACCACAGCCTGGAGCGTGATCTCGCCTATTATGGATTTGTGCATTAGTGTATTCGAGCTTGTTTTCAGCGTGGTTCAGCGCGTGTTCCCAGGAATTCAGAGTATCCTGGAGAGCGTCTGGAGCGTGGTTCAGCCTATTGTGGAAGGAATTGGTTCGGCTATCGGTAAGGTAGCGGACTGGATCAGCAACACAGGAGCCAAGATTGCAGGTTCTGGAGGCAGTGGATCGGGAAGCGTTGGAAAGAATGCGGCTGGAGACAACAACTGGCGTGGTGGACTTACCTGGGTAGGTGAGGAAGGCCCAGAGCTTGTAAATCTGCCGCGAGGTTCCAGGATACTTCCAAACAAGGAAAGTGTGTCTCTGACCAGCAATGCATTCGGTGGCGTAGTACAGGGAAGTATGGCAGCATCCTCCGGAAACGGTGGAGGAATGTCCTCTGTCATCGGCGTTTTAACAAATATTGACCAGCATCTTTCAGCTCTGATCGACCGGATCAGGGAGAGCAGGAGCAGCATGGAGGTACCGGGCAGCACTTCGTCTGGTGGAGCAAGAGGATTCCTCGGAAGCATTACAGTCCAGATTGCCAAACTTGCAGATACCATCAATGTCCGGTCAGAAGATGATATTGATGAGATGGCTGATAAAGTAGCAAAGAAATTTGTAGAAGTAATTGTAAATATGGGATAGGAGGGAGCTTATGGAAGAGAGAATCATTGAATTAAGTGTGGATAATCGGAGCGAAGTCATTAAGCTCCCGATTAACCCTAAAACGGTGGAGATTACATCAAAACAGTTAAATCAGACGATAACTTTGCTGGAAATGGGAGAAGTCAATCTTCCGGGAGACTGTGGATTAAAACGCACAAAGTTTTCCAGCTTCTTCCCATCAGAAAATTCTCCTTTCAGCAGCAGAGCAGAAGATACACCGAAAGGTTATATCACCATGCTGGATGAGTGGAAAACATCAAAAAAGGTGGTTCGTGTTATTGTAACGGACATGGACATCAATCTGGCAATGCTGATGGATGAACTGAATTATTCTGGAAATGAAGGAGACGAGGATATTTATTATACCATGTCTTTTTCGGAGTATGTTACTTTGAATGTTCCCACGGTAAATATCACACCAAAGGTCAGGGACAATGGTCTTACAGATCGGCCCAATACCAGCGCCGGTGGAAGTCATACGGTGGTTAGCGGGGATACTTTGTGGGGGATCGCAAAGAAATATTATGGGAATGGGGCACAGTATACGAAGATATATGGTGCAAATAGCGGAACGATTGAAGCGGCAGCCAAGAGCCATGGAAAAAGCAGTTCCGGGAACGGGCATTGGATTTATCCGGGTACTGTGCTTTCGATTCCTGCATAAAGGCGGTGGAAGGAATGAAATTACTGACAGGAGGAAAGGATATCAGCCAGCTAATTGAAAAGATCACTTGGTCTGGTGATACTTCCCAGGTGTCCAGAAAAATCAATTTCACTATCGCACAGAACAAAAAAGATACTCTATTCCCGAATGTGTCCATTGACATTGGGGATGAAATTATCATGCAGGATAATGAAGGAAATAATATTTTCGGCGGGATTATATTTGATGCGGATAAAAAAGGCAGCTCTAAAACTGTAAGTTATCTGGCATATGATCTTTTGTTTTACGTGAACCAGTCTGATGTGAATATGGTCTTTTCTGGGACACCAGAAAGTATTGTCACACAGATCTGCCAGAAACTGGATATTCCCTGCGGAGAACTGGCTCCGACCAATGGAGTTGTAGTGAAATCACCGTGTTTTGGAAAAAAGGCATATAAGGCAATCATGATGGCCTATACAGTAGCAGCCAGAAAGAATGGTACAAAATACATTCCTCTGATTAAAAATATCAATCAGCTTTGTGTGATTGAAAAGGGGACGTTGTGTGGAGCTGTGATGACCGGAGATTACAACCTAATTGATACAGAGTATAAAAGCACTCTGCAGAACCTGGTAAACCGTGTAATTATCACCAACAGTAAAGGAAATCAGATCAAGGTGATAGAGGATGCAGAGTCCATTCAAAAATATGGCCTGGTTCAGAAAGTTATGAAACAGAGCGATAAAGAAGATATTTCAGCAGAAGCACAAAAAGCACTGGTTTCTGTAGAAAATTCTGGATCTGTATCTGGAGTACCGAATGATTTCAGGGCGGTCTCTGGCTATTCCATTATTGTCCAGGATGAAGTTTCTGGACTGTATGGACAGTTTTACATAGAAAGCGATACTCATACCTTTACCAATGGAAAAGCGCAAATGGATCTTACCCTGGCTTTTGAAAATCTGATGGATGAGGAGGAAATCGAGAAGGACACAAACAATAAGAAAAGTAAGTAGGAGGGACTGACATGACAGATCATAACATCGTGCGAATGGTTCACGCAATTGAAGAACGTATATCCGGTGGCGGAGCTGCGGATATAAACTCCGGTGGCGGGGTTCAGGCAAGCGTAGATGGAACATTCCTGGCTGATGTGATCAGTGTGAAGCCTTTGTCTATTCAACTGCAGGGGCAGACAGTATCTGCTGGCATTTACATCAATCCGGCCTTGACGGTAGCAGCATCGGATGGCGGTGATGAGATTTTAAAGCCCTTTGAAACACCGTTTGAACCGGCTGCAGCATATGAATTTTTGAAAGAATTCCATGAAAAATATGTAATCAAGAAAGGTGATACGGTGGTGGTTGTCATGACAGGAAGCGGCTTTTATATAGCTGGAAGGGCGGTGACAGGATGAGCATTTTTCCATTTATTGATGCGTCTGGGGTTACAGATACGAAAAAAGTAACTGATTTACCATTACTGAAAGAATATGCGTATGATTATGCGAGAAATGAACTGCTTCTGGATGAAAATGGCTGCACTTATCTGGTGGAAGGAAATGCTGCACTCCGGATCTGGATATTTAAGGCACTTACAACAGCCCGGTTCCGACACGTAGCTTATTCTCCGGCCTTCGGAGAAGAATATGAGGATCAGCTCATTGGACACTCCATGAACGGAGAAATAGTAAAGTCAGAAATGAAGCGTTATATTACCGAAGCGTTAATGGTAAATCCATATATCAAGAAACTGGAAAATTTTAATTTTGAGACCAGTAGCTGGGGGATGAAAGTAACATTTGACTGTACCAGCATTTATGGGAAAGAAACGGTACCGATCCGAATGGAAGGGGTGAATGTATAAATGGATTTTACGGCAGATGGAATTCTGGCCAGGATGAAAGGAAGCCTCAAAAATGAAGATTCCAGGATAGAGGGAAGCTTTACAATGGATAACCTGCAGGCGGTATCTGAAGAACTGGCCCGATTTAATGCGATGCTCATTGCTCCCCTACAGGATGAACTGGCTGCTCAAGGAAGTGACATGGGAACCAGTGGAAATGAAAAACATTATGTGAAATGGGCCAAGGAAGCAACCAATGCCCAGGGCAAAAGGGTGGCGGGAAATGCAAAAGTTTCCAGTCCAAGAGACGGAACAGGAAACGTATATATCGCCATTGTTTCCACAACGGCCCAGGCACCTACGGAAGAAGAAATCCGGATTGTGCAGGAGTATATCAATACGAAGCGGCCTGTGGGGGCTAACCCGGTGGTATCTGCAGCGGAGAGTATTGATGTAACCATTGTATGCGAGATTCACAAAACAGCCGGATACACGGAGGAAACGGTTAAAAGCCAGATTCAGACAGATGTTCAGGCACATTTTCTGGAAATTGCTTTCCAGAGCGGAGTGATCTCCCTGAACTTCTTTAAAGTCAGCAATATCATCAGCGCGGTGAGTGGTGTCTCCGAGGTGGTGGACTTAACAATAAATGGAAAAAAGGATTCTATCACGGCAGATTATAACAAATTCTTTTCTCTGAAGGGAGTGATTATCAGTGTCACTGAATAGTGAACAGATGCTTCCGGCCAGAGTGCGAAAGATGAGGCAAATGGAAGACCTTCTGAATGTGGAAGATATAATCCTGGCTGAGATAGAAAGAATTATTGATGAAATGTATGGGGCGGCGGCGCTACTCCATGAGGAGCTGGTCAATGAGGCTTGGTTGAAGGAAAAACTGGATGCCCGAACAGGAGCTGATACAACAGTAGAGGCAGATGCGGACAAGCTCCTGGCAACGATAACGCTGGATGTAAGCAAAATTGTGGGTGTTGATATGAAAGACATCCGGGTATTTTTGGATAAATGGCTGCCAGCACATTTAAGATATCGTGTGATTTTACTGATAGAGAGTGGCTATATTAGCCCGGAAAAATATACCGTGACAGGAATGGCACTGGGTTATGAAGCGCAGTTTTGGCCGGTTCGGACATTGAATGGAGCCTGGTTGCTGGACGGTACATACAATCTTGATGCAGTCCGTAAGGCAGATGAATACGGCTTAACCTATGAAATTGGAGAAATAGAACTTCATGAGGATTTCACGGAGGCAGCCAGATTTATGACAGCAATCTGCCAAGATGAGAACACTGTCGGCATGGTATCCATGGGCTTTGAATCCCAGTTCTGGCAAGTTCCAACACTAAACGGTGCGTGGAAATTAGATGGTTCTGTTCTTCTTGAAATTCTGAGACACCCACATGAGTACGGACAACACTTTGATTTTGGAAAGATAGAAAACAAAGAGGAAAATGACTATCGTGTTCGACTGGATAAGGATTTATGGTTTCTGGATGGCAGCCAAAATTTGAACGGAAAGAGAATATTGGACGCTGAGAGGCGTGAGGAGGAATTGACATGACACAGAATCAGATCATCACAGTGACAGCAAGAAAAAATATGGTTAGAGCCAGGGCCGGAGAGATCCAGCTCCCGAAAATCGTGGGTTTTGTTTTCGGTGATGGCGGTGTGGATGAAAGCGGGAACATTATTCCTCTTTCGGAAACAGACAGCACCCTCGGAAATGAACTTCTCAGAAAGAAGTATGACGGCTATACAATGGTCAGCGATACAGAATGCAAGTATGAATGTACGCTGACCGAAGAGGAGCTGGCGGGCAAAGAGATCAGCGAGATCGGCTTGTATGATGCTAATGGTGATATCGTTAATATTAAGCGGTTTTCAGCTAAAGGCAAGGATGCGGATCTTGCGATGACCTTCTGGATTAAGGACACGTTTTAAGGGAGGAACACAATGGCTAACTTACCAATCAAGAACAATCCTACATTGAACCTCCAGATGGAGGCTCTTACAACATCAACTCCTGCACATGCAGACCGGTTTAACGAACGCTATCAGCAGTTACTTGAAAATGACAAGGCACTGCAGGTGGATGCCAAAATTTATGAGGATGACAAAAACGGAGCGAAGATCCGTCTGGGGATGGAAAATGGTCATCTTTATTATGTTCAGCTTCCTTCGGAAGAAGCTGATGGCACTGGAGAATAACGGATTCCGTTATATGATAACGGGATACGTTATAAAATAACAAAATAAGCAAAAATATGACGCATCGTGTTATATTATGCTGGAAATGAGGGAAAAAATGACGGAAAATAAGGTTTTTATTGCGGAGCAGGAAACCCTTTTGGAAGTGAAGGAGCAGACAGAGAAGCTGATCCGGAACCTGATCCCGACTGACGCACCGATCTATGGAATGGTTATTCACGAAGCATCAGATCTGAATCCAGCTACCCGTGTAGAATACTTGGGCGCTAACAAGGACTTTAAGCCTATGTCCATGAATATGGCTACTTATGCCATGGATTATGGCTCCTGGGCGGATTGGAGCTGGTTAAAAGCGAATGTGCCGGTTATGTGTGGGTGGGATGGAGAAATCAAATATTATCTGAATCCGGATGATTATACGAAGAAAGCAGACGGAACAGCTTCAGATGTATCAAATGCAAATTTTGCAGGAAATGCAATGGCGGTCATTAAGAAGATCTACAAAAAGGAATATAAGGTCGGTTCAGATCGTTATGTATACTTCTGCGAGCGGCAGGTTGATCCGGATTTCCAGCCGGTTGGTTTTAATGTCAAAGGAAAAGTTAGGGACTACATGCTCATTCCCATGTTCTATGGCTCTATTGATGGAAACGGAAGGATGAGAAGCATTGCAGGTCAGTGGAGCTGCCTGACTGCTTCAGGAAGCTCTTCTGATAATTCATCAGGAACCGCAATAGGCACTACAGAGCAGAACACAGCGATTTTGAAAACGAGTGCAAGCGGGTTATTCTTCGGCGGCCCGCTTACAAATACGTTAGCAGATATTTGTGTAATGCTTACGCGAAGCACAGATTCACAAAGTTCTTTTGGAAGCGGAATGTGCTCCAGCTATGTAGAGGATAAAGCCCAGCATTATGGAACTCAGATCAACAAGGTAGTTGGAGGCGGCCGGTTTTATGGATCAGATGATAATAAGTCTTTCAATAAGATTTTTCATAGCGCTGTTCTGGGCAGTTATATGCTTTGGCAGCGTGATCCGTATATGGTCGCGGTCAATGGAAGAATTAAGGTATCTACAGATTATACCTACAATCTGAGTGGAGACGGGTATCTGGATACAGGCTGCAACGTGACAGCAAACCATTACAATGCGACCATGCACGTAGTCAAAGGTTTTGGAGCGATTCCGTCAGAGGAAATTGAGGGAACTTCGGCAACTGGCTATTGTGATCATACTTGGGTAAACGCCACAATCACGGCGGTTTCGCTACGGTTCGGCGGTTGCGGTGACGGTCTTGCTGGCGGCCTCTGGGCCCGCGCACTGAACGCTGTGGCTGCTAGCGCCGGGTGGAACTACGGCGCGTCCTTACTTCTTCCAGCACCTGCAGCAGCGTGAGCTGCTGTTAGGGGGTATGGGGGTCTTCCCCCATAAAGAAAATAGGGGGTTCGGGGGATTTCCCCCGATGCCCTTGCAGGGAATAAACGAATTTTAGGGGTTACCGGAACACCCTTTCCGGCGGTTTCGCTACGGTTCGGCAATTGCAATGACGGTCTTAATGACGGCCTCTGGGCCCGCACACTGAACAATGTGGCTGCTAACGCCTGGTGGAACTACGGCGCGTCCTTTTTCTATCAATTTTAGAACGACAACCAAAATGTTCCCGGTAATCCTACACCGCAGACGATTGAAACATCGTTATATCCGCCCTTATGGGTTTTGGTGAGTGGAAATAGTTCCGGTCAGGAGCTGCAAGTAGCAGGAAATGTCCGAAAGCGGCGAGGAGATAGAAGATCATGCGTATATTGAAATACGATATTGAAAAGGTGACCGGGATTCCCTGGAAGAAAAAGAAAAGTTATAGATACCTGTATCGGCTGGCCTGCCGGGAAGATGTGATTAAAAAGGCTTTTAAACGTATGAGAAAAGGGAAAACCAAGAGAAAAGACTTTCAAATGGCGGAGGAAAATCTGGATGCCTGGGTTAAGAAAATCCAGGAAATTATCCTGAATACGAAACCGGATGGATGGCAGACTGATCCCCAAAAACGATTTAAGCCAGTAAAGCATAACCCGGTAATTATTAAAGAGTTTGGAAAGACGAGGGTTGTTTATGTACCGACTATGGTGGAACTCTGGATTCAGCATGTTATTGTAATGATCCTGGAGCCGATCATAGCGGGAAGCAGTTATCCGATGAGCTTCTCATCGTTTCCCGGAAGGGGTTCCCTGAAGGGGCAGCGAGCTATCAGACGTTGGATCGAAAGTGGAAAGGGAATCAGGAACTTTGCACAGGCAGATATCCGACATTTTTATAGCCATATTCAGTATAAAATTGTTCGGAAAAAATTAGAGCGTAGAGTTAAAGATAACTTTTTCCTACATCTGATTGATGTCTGCATGACATATTTTCCTAAAGAAATGCCTTTAGGTTTCTATCTTTCTCAATGGCTTGCGAATTTCATGCTCCAGGAACTGGATTATGACATTAAATGTAAGCTGAAAATAGCACATCATGTCCGGTATATGGATAATTATACGCTGGCTGATGATAACAAAAAGAAGCTGCACCAGGCACTGCTTTACATTCGGCAGGTGCTTGGAAAGATGAGACTACGCATGAAGAGTGACTGGCAGGTGTTCCGATTTGAATACACCAAGAAAAATGGGAAGAAAACGGGGCGCTGCGTGTCGGCCATGGGCTGGCTGTTTTACCGGTCAAAAGTGTTGATCCGGAAGCGCATATTACTTCATGTAGAGCGCATAGCCCGAAAATTGCATAAAAAGGAAGAAAACGGCCAGCGGTTTCCACTGGGGCTTTGCCGTGGTTTTGTATCGTTGCTGGGGTGGATCACACATTCAGAAACGTATGACTGGTATTTGATACATATTAAGGAATTGGTAAACGTCCGTAAAATCAAACGGATTATTTCAAAGATGACAAGGGAGGTAAATCGTCATGCAGGAATGGAAAAAAGAACTCTGCAGAGAGCAGCCTGAAACCCTTCAGGAGCTTGGAAAAGGTACTTACATTCAGAGACGCAATATCACTCCGTATGAAAGAAAAGACGGGAACGGAGAAGCTGATAAGGGTTATTCATGTGAGTACAGGATTCTTACAAAAGAAGAATATTTTGCAGCCCTGGAGCAGGAAAACAGCAATAAAAATATGCTGACTTCCATGGCCGCTCAGGCAGATATCTATGAGAAACTTATTGAGACAGAAAAAAATCAGTTAGTCATCATGCAGGCAATTGCAGATCTGTATGAAAAAGAGAATGGAGGCGTGTAATATGTTAGAACTTTATGTGACCTTAGTTAAAGCTGAAATCAGAACCCTTGACAGCGTACCGGCGGCCTTCCGGGAAAAGGTGAAAGCGGCTATTGAAGCGGAAAAACAGGAATGATAGGAAGGGAGAAGAAACATGACTCTGCTTCATATTATAGACACGCTTTGCGATGTGACAACCAAGCAGGCAGATCTCCTCCGGGAGCTGGTGACAGATCTGGAACATATGAACCAGGTTTCCGAAGAAGTAAAGAATTATTATCGGGAGAAGCTGGATTCTATCGATCAGGAAATGAACGTAGCTGAATACGGCTGCCGAGAACTTCCCTATATGGATGAAGCTCACAGAGAAATAATAAGGTAAAAACAGGTGCATCGGATATTTCCGATGTGCCTTTTTAATTGGAGGAAGATCATGCAAAAAGAGAAGTGGAAAACCATGGATGTGATCCTCGTAATCCTGGCGATATTTTTACTTGTTTTTGTGATTGTGATGATTGCTATTTACATAAGAACAGGAGGAATTCCGGATACCTTATGTACCTGCGTGTTTAGTGTATGTGGCGGAGAATGCGGAGTAATGGGCTGGATCAAAACAACGAAAGACAGACACCTTTCCAGACAGTATGAACTGGAGGATAGGGAGACAGACAAAAAAGAAAGCATGGAGGAAACGGAGAATGAGTGATATTTGCTTTGAAGGTTTAAAGATTTTGGTGATGGTGGCGGTGCTGGTATTAACCAGATATGTACTTCCCTGGGTAAAAAGCAAGGCTGATTCCGAGAAGTTGAACCTGGTGGCTCAGTGGGCGTATAAAGCGGTTTTAATGGCCCAGCAGACCATGAAAGCCACTGATGGAAAAGAGAAAAAAGCCATCGTTACGCAGTTTTTAAAAGAGCTTCTTCAGGAGAAGAACATCGCACTTTCGGACACGCAGATTGAGATCCTGATTGAAGCCGCAGTAAAACAGATGAAGATTCAGGAAAATGCAGGAATTGTGATTGAAGCAACGGATGATGTGGAGGTGTAGTCAACATGGGAGTAAGAGTTGGAAGCGCAAGAAGCAATGAAAATGGTGGAGTAAATGGTGGCAAGGCGGGCGATCAGACCGGCAGAGAGGTGTCAACGCAGCTCTGGTATCTGCATTCAAAGGGCTGGATCGTTATTAGGGCGAAGGCACCTGCAGTCCGGGAGGCAATCGCTAAAAACATGGAAGCTGCCTGCCAGAATGACAATATCGGTTATTGCCAGGGCCACAGAGGAACGGCAACGGCTGCAGCGAAGCCATATGATTACGATCTTTCCAAGGTAAATACAGCCGTGGAAACAGACTGCTCTGAATTGGTACGTTGCTGTGTGCTTTATGCTGGAATTCATGTGAATAGTTTCAGCACAGCGAATGAGGTGGCAGCACTGAGGCAGACTGGCCAGTTTGATATCCTGGAAAAAGATGAGTATTGCAAAGCTTCAGACTATTTGTTACGAGGAGATATCCTGGTCACAAAGACGAAAGGCCACACTGTGGTTGTTCTGGACAATGGCTCCAAGAGCAGCCAGAATAAAAAAGTTGAAGCAGCTCAGAAAAAGGATGTATCTATCAGTGGAACCTATAAAACCACGGCAAATCTGAATTTGAGAGCGGGAGCCGGTACAACAAAAGATATTCTGGTTACAATTCCGAAGGGAGCAGCGGTCTCCTGTTATGGATATTACAGCCTGTACAACGGAAAGCCATGGTATTATGTAAAGACTACTGTGAAGGGAGTAGCTTACACGGGCTTCTGTAGCAGTGCGTATTTAAAACGTTAGATAAATGAAGGCTCTGGGAGTACGAGCTCCCGGAGCATCCTGATTTCATGCCCCTTAAAATTGAAATCAGGAGGACATAATGAATAGTTTTATTGCATGGATCGGTGGAAAGAAATTACTGAGAAAAGAGATTGTAAAAAGGTTTCCAGAAGAAGGCTTTACACGGTATGTGGAAGTTTTTGGTGGAGCTGGATGGGTTCTTTTTGAAAAAGAGCAGGGAAAAGAACTGGAGGTATTCAACGACCGCGACAGCAACTTGATAAACTTATATCGGTGCATCAAGTATCATTGCGGAGAACTGCAGAGAGAGCTGGAATGGCTGACTATATCGCGGGAACAGTTCTTTGACAGCAAGAGCCAGCTTGACAGTCAGGGACTTACGGATATCCAGAGAGCGGCGCGGTTCTTTCATATTATAAAGGTGAGCTTTGGTTCAGATCGCAGAACCTTCGGAACGAATAAAAAGAACCTTGCTAATGCTATCGAGTACCTTCCCCTCATTCAAAAGAGGCTTCAGGGTGTTGTAATCGAGAACAAGGACTTTGAAAACCTGATTCGGGTTTATGATAGACCAGGGGCACTCTTTTATCTTGATCCGCCTTATCATGGGACGGAAAAATATTATGAGGGAAGCTTCACCGAAGCGGATCATGAGCGTTTAAAAGCCGTTTTAAGCAGTATCAAAGGCCGTTTTATCTTATCTTATAATGATGATACTTACGTCAGAGAACTGTATAAGGGTTACAATATCGAAGAAATAAGCCGGAATAACAGCCTGGCGGGTAAGACGAAAACTTCGCAATTCAAGGAATTGATAATCAGGAATTACGAAAAATAACGTATTTCGTTATAATATAACAAAATGACTTTTAAAGAGTGCCCTCGTGCTAGAATAACCAGCAAAGGGGCATGGATATCATGATTAAAATTCATTTATCACGGCTTCTTGGAGAAAAAAGGTGGACGCAGAAAGATCTTGCAGAAGCCACTGGAATCCGGCCAAGTACAATCAACGAATGGTATCACGAATTCGTAACCCGTATAAACCTGGATCACGTTGACAAGATTTGTGAAGTATTAGAGTGCGATATTTCAGATCTAATTGAATATGTACCGAATCAGCACAAAATCACGGGAAAAGATCTGATTGTTGAAGAGCATGGAAACCGAAAGCCGAAGAAAAAGCAGTAGAAAAAGGACGTTTTGGAGGGTATTTTACAGCCCTTTAAAACGTCCTTTTTCTGTTTTTAAAATAGGTTTTTGCAAATGACGCGAAAACATTTTGCATTTTGCGCGAAAAGCTACAACGGATATAAATGTGCTCGTTCTTTTATGAATTTTGAAGAATTTACGACGTCTGATGTTTCGTATCCAGTGTTCATTAAACCTGCTCGAGGAAGCGCTAGTATTGCCATTTCCAAAGCTGATGATGAAAAGACTGCACGCCTTTTGTTCGAACAACGCGATGGAATGATGGTACAGGAATTCATGAAAGGACAAGAAATAGGGGCAGATGTCTATATTGACATGATTTCTGGTGAGGTAGTTTCTATTTTTACCAAGAAAAAGATTGCTATGCGCGCAGGTGAGACGGATAAGGCGGTATCCTTCAAGGACGACAAGCTATTTGAATTGATTTCGAAATTTGCGAAAGAAGCTGGATTCAGAGGCCAGATCGATATTGATATCTTCGATATTAATGGTGAGTATTTTATTTCGGAAGTGAATCCACGTTTTGGAGGTGGTTATCCTCATGCTTATGAGTGCGGATGTGATCACATGAAACTGATTGTAAATAACCTTAAAGGGGAGGTAAATGAGAAGAATATTGGAGGATATGATGAAGGGGTTTATATGATGAAGTATAATGAGGTGGCTATTCGAAAATGAAAAGAAAAAAGATTTGTTATATTACAACACTTTCTAGCACAATTAGAGCTTTTTTTGTTCCACAATTAAAATATTTGGCCAAGAATGGTTATGATGTAACAATTATATGTAATGACAATATTAAGATTATGGAGAAATTTAAAGGGACTGATATACATATCATAAACGTTGATTTCCCGAGAGGAATATCATTAAGAAAAACTATAATAAGTATTATTACACTAATTAAGCTATTTAGTGTAAATAACTATGATCTTGTGCAGTATTCTACACCAAATGCAGCATTTTATGCATCCATTGCATCATATGTTATGCGGATTAAAATTCGGAATTACCATTGCATGGGCTTTCGCTATCTGGGAGCAAAAGGGATTGGGCGGTTTATGTTGAAATGTTTTGAAAAGATTACTTGTGCTTGTTCTACACATATTGAGTGTGTCAGTCAATCTAATGTGGATCTGGGAGTAAAAGAACATCTTTTTTCAAATGCAAAGGCAACTGTGGTTTGGAACGGTAGTACAGGTGGCATAGACCTTGATAGATTTAATTATGCTTTTAAAGAACAATGGAGAAAAGAAATTCGAAGAGAATTGGGAATTTCTGAGAAAGATTTGTTATTTGGCTTTGTGGGAAGAATCACGAGAGATAAAGGGATAAATGAACTTCTTGAAGCATTTTTGAAATTAAATAATAATGAAAAACTATTGATCATTGGATCACCAGAAGGTATTAACACGCTGAATCCAAAGTTGTGGGATTGTGCAAAGAATAACAGAAATATAATGATCCATGAGGTGGTTCCTGATATTGAGAGGTATTTTGCAGCAATGGATGTGTTGGTGTTGCCTAGTTATCGAGAGGGATTTGGCAACGTAATAATCGAAGCCGAAGCAATGGGGATTCCTGTAGTAGTAACTGCAATTCCGGGACCTATCGATACGATGATACCAGATAAAACAGGACTATGTTGCAATGTGATGGATGTTGAAGATCTTTATGAAAAATTAAAAGTAATGGTGGAAGATGACACGCTCCGTAGTCAGATGGGAAATGAGGCTTATAAATATGTAAGTACACATTTTGATAGTGAAGTTTTATGCCAGAAGATACTAGATAGAAAAAAAGAACTATTTAATAAGGAGTGCTAAAAATGAAACGTGTAATTACTTATGGAACTTTTGATTTACTTCATTATGGACATATCAATTTGTTAAAAAGAGCAAAGGCTCTCGGAGACTATTTGATTGTTGTTGTTTCATCAGATGAATTTAATTGGAATGAAAAGCATAAGAAAACCTATTTTTCATACGAAGAGAGAAAGGCTTTGCTGGAATCGATCCGATATGTTGATTTAGTTATTCCAGAGGAAAACTGGCAACAAAAGAGAACAGATATGCATGAGTATCATGTGAATACTTTTGTTATGGGGGACGATTGGAAAGGCAAGTTTGATTTCCTTAGAGAAGAGGGCGTTGAAGTTGTGTATCTTCCGAGAACTCCGGAAATCAGCAGTAGTAAAATTAAGAAAGATCTTTATGATGCAAATGCTGTTGACGGAGAAAGTAAAGTGAGTCATGAGGATATTAATACAGATCCAAAGTAAAGGGATTTGTTCAATTTAAAGAATAGTATGAGGTTTAATTGAGGCAATAAGATGGTTAGTAAAATTAAATATTTGATTAAATATTCTCCAGTTATTTATAATATATATTTCTATGTGTTTTCATTCATAATCAAGTTTATTGGTGTATTTGTAAAAACTGATAATAAACTTATTTTGTTTAATAGTTTTGGTGGGAGAAAATATGATGATAGTCCCAAGGCTATTTTTGAATTAATGTTAAATGATGATAGATTTGATGAATATACACTTATGTGGGCGTTAAATGAACCAGGAAAGTACAGTTTGCCAGAGAGAGCGGTTGTTATTAATGCTAATAGTTTTTCTTTTTTTATAAATGCATTAAAGGCGAAAGTCTGGATAACTAATTCTTCAATGGAAAAAGGACTCTGCTTTAAAAAAAAGAATACACTATATATCAATACTTGGCATGGTACAGCAATTAAGTATTTAGGTAATGATGTAAAAAAGGAAGGAAAATCGTTTAAAGGTAAAAGTAGCAGCGTAGAAGATGTATTTCTTAGTCAAAGTGCTTATGATGAAGAAGTATTTAAAAGAGCATTTCACAAGAATAGATTTTATAGATTTGGCTTACCAAGAAATGATGAATTAGCACAAGAACATAGTATAGCAGAAATTAAAGAAATCAAAAGTAAATTAGGAATTGATGAGGATAAAAAGGTTGTATTATATGCTCCAACTTTTCGGGAGTTTACTAGAAATGAATTTAATGAAGTAGTGCAGGATATTCCATTGAATTTTGATAAATGGGTAGATAAGTTTGGAAATAATGTGATTATACTTTTTAGGGCTCATTATGAGGTTGCAAGGCATCTTAATGTTTCGAAGTACAGCAATGTAAGAGATGTATCTGATTATAGATATCTAAATGAGCTAATGCTAATTTCTGATGTTTTGATTTCTGATTATTCATCGATATATTTTGATTTTTCGATCTTGCATAGGCCAGTTGCATGTTATGCTTATGATTATCATTTGTATGAAAATAACAGGGGAATGTACATAGATATAGCTAAAGAGCTTCCTTGTAGAATATGTCGGAAAGAAGATGAACTGTTGATAGAGTTGGAAAATATTTTTAATGATTATGCAAAGTACTCAGAAATGGCTGCAGTGTTTCAAAAGAAATATGTGACTGAATATGGCTGTGCAGGGAAAAAAGTCTGTGATGAGGTTTTGGGTAGAATTTAAGAAGTTGATGGAGTAAAATGGTATGAATATATTGGTTTTTGGACAGGCTGCGTGGGATGATAAAAACTCTGCCGGTAATACATTTTCCAATTTTTTTAGTGGCACTGCATTTAGTGGTGATAGTTTTTCAAATTTTTATTGTAGAGAAAAATGTCCTGATAATAAGCTGAATATCACTTATTATAATTTATCAGCTTCAAATATAATTAAGGGTATTTTGAAACTGAAAGTCAAAGGAAAAGAGTTTATATCTGCAGAGGCAGAAAGAGAGTTTCAAAAGTGTAGTGCGGATTCAAAGAGCGAACAGGATAAAATAAATAACCTTCACAAAGGAAAATTTGAATTTGTATATTTTATTCATGAAATTGTTTGGATGAGTAAAATTTGGCTTAATCGCTATTTTAAAGCATTTGTTAACAGAAACAAGCCGGATATATTGTTTGCCTTTGCAACAAGTCCCTACATTCTTTGGCCTCTTATGAAGTTTTTAAAAAAGCATACAAATTGTAAGGTCGTATTGCTAATAGCTGACGATGTGTATGGAAGTTATGATCGAGTGGCATGGTTTAGAAGAGGGTATCTGAAGAAATTATTAAGTAAGTGCATAGTTAATGCAGATCAGTTGTACGGTATTTCTGATGAAATGTCGGATTTATATAAATGTATTTTCAAAAAAAATGTTACCACATTATACAAGGGATGTGACTTATCAGAAGAGCCGAAGAGGTATGTAAACGATACAGTCAAGTTTGTCTATGCAGGTAATTTGTTCTGGGGGCGGGATGATATTCTAAGTTTATTAGGTAAAACCATTGATAAAATAAATAAAAATGGAACAAAAGCTGAACTTGAAATATACACAGCTGCTAATATCACTCCTGAAATAGAAAGAAAACTAAATATTCAAGGTTCATCAAGCATTATGGGAGCTAGAAGCTATGATGAAATAAAGAAAATAATGCATGACGCAGATGTGGTGGTTCATGTTGAATCATTTGATGAGCAACAAATGAAAACTACTCAATACTCTCTATCAACTAAAATTATTGATTGTTTACAAAGTGGTTCTCAGATAGTAGGAATAGGGCCTTCTGGCATAGCATCAATAGAATATCTAAAAAGAATTAATGGGGTAATTGTAGTAGATAATAAAGAAAAGATAGAAGCAGCAATATCTTCTATAGTTGAGGATAAAAATTCAATTATAGAAAATAGCAAAAAAATACGCCAATACTCTGAAACAAATCATGAGATAAGCATTGTTCAAAAAAAATTGCGAGATGATTTTGCATTGCTATGTAGTAGGTAAAACGATCTTGCACAGGAGGAGCTGATAAATGAAAGTTTTACAAATTAATGCGGTGTACGGATATGGGAGTACAGGGATAATTGCTAAACAGATATTGGATGAAGTCGTTGACGCTGGTGGCGAGGCGTACGCTGCGTTTATGAAACATAGACATACAACAGATATTAGTTCTCTTTCTGGATATATTGAAATTGGAAGTAAAGCAGACCAGATCGCACATACAATACAATCCAGACTTCTAGGGGAGCAGGGATTTTATTCAAATAGAGCAACAAGAAAAATGCTTTCTGAAATAGATAAGATTAAGCCGGATATTATCCATCTTCATAATTTGCATAATAATTATATGAACATTGAATTGTTATTTAATTATGTAAGAGAAAAAAAGATTCCAACGGTAATTACATTGCATGATGCGTGGTTTTTTACCGGAAAATGCTGCCACTTCCTTTACGATGGATGTAATCGCTGGAAGGAGAAATGTGGAAAGTGTCCAAGGCAGAGAAAAGAATTTGTCAGTCTCTTTTTTGATAAATCAGAAAAAGATCTGATTAGAAAAAGGAAATTGGTCGGAGAGAATCCTTATGTGTATGTGGTCGGCTGTTCAAATTGGCTGACTTCCTGTGCAAAGGCATCCATTCTTCACAGTAGAGTCGTTTGCACTATCAATAACGGAATAGATCTTAGCATTTTTTCACCGAAAGAGAGCTGTTTAAGAGAACAGCTCGGTTTAGAAAAGAAAAAGGTTATTTTGGGGATGGCAAATAAATGGCTTTCACAAGATAATGAAAACACATATAAATATATAACAGATAATATGAACGAAGATTGCGTAGTGGTTTTATTAGGATGCAATAAAGGACAAATAGAGAGCAATAAAAAGAAGAATGTTATTACAATTGGTTTTATAAATGATAGGACAGAATTAGCGTGTTATTACTCAATAGCGGATGTTTTTGCTAATGTAACCAAGGTTGATTCCTTTCCTACAGTTAATTTAGAAGCAATTGCATGTGGAACGCCTGTTGTTACCTATAATTCTGGAGGTAGTGCAGAGACTGTAGATTCGGACACAGGAGCTGTAGTGGATTATGGAGATTACATATCTTTATTGCAGCAGCTTAACCGAATTTTAAATGATGGGAAATTAAAATACAGAGACCGTTGTACTGAGCGAGCAAGAAAATTCTATGATAAAAAGGAAAAATTTCAAGAATATTTGGGGTTGTACAAAGAAATATTGGAGAATAACATATGAATATTTTTTCACTAACATATATCTTGGTTTTAGTTATAGGTTTGCTTTCAAAACAATTTAGGAATGGAAAAAAATTTTTCTGTATTTCAACTGGAACTATTTATTTTTTTATTGCAGCATTGAGAAGTAGCTATGTAGGTGGTGACTCTTTCAACTACCGTAATATGTTTGAATTATTAGCGGGTAGGGATTTAGATATTTCACTTTTGTATTCAAAGAAGGATCCTGTTTTCTTTGCATTTTTGTCTTTTGTAGGAAAATTTACGAGTAATTATACTGTATTATTTACAATAGTAGCAGCTTTCTTTTGCTTTGCAGTGTGGTATTACATTTATAAGTATTCCTACGATCCGGTATTGAGCGTGATTGTTTTGTTGGCGTTCAATTTATATCAGTTTTCGCTGACAGGCATGCGACAGACAATCGCTATGGCATTTGTCATTTTTTCCATGATTTCTATAAATGAGGGGAAAAGAGTCCTTCCGTATATATTTGTAGTGTTAGGCAGTTTGTTTCATGCATCTGCATTTGTGTTTATTGTAATACCTATTTTAAGGCATATTCCAATAACAAAAAGGAAGATCAAATGGTCTGTTGCAGTATTGATAGTAGCTTTTCTGTTAAGAAATAAAATTGCAACAATGCTTATAGGCTTTATTTCCGACAGAGGATATCAAGTGAATATGGTTCAATCTGGCTTCACTATGATGCTAGTCATATTTATACTATATATTGTAATGGTAATATTTGTTAAGGAATACGCAGAGAATGATGGGAATTATCATTTCCAGTATTGGATAGCGATGGGAGCTGTCTTTTTTGAAACATTGGTAACGGCGCAGAATATATTTTTTAGAATTGCATTTTATTTTTTGATGGTTTTTGTAACACTAGTTCCTAATATTGTTCATCATGCTAAAAACAGAAATACTAGGCTCATACTCTCGCTTGGTTTATATATAGTACTGTCAGTCCAATACTTGGTTTTCACAATAGGGTCAAGCAATATATTACCTTATACGTTCTTTTGGCAAATATAGAGGAGTAGTAATGAACAAAGAAATTAGACAGCCAAATATCGCAATAATAACATTAGCAGATTTACCGTTGCCAGCAGTAAAAGGTGGCGCAGTAGAGACGTTAATAGATAATATTTGTGCTCAGAATGAATATGAAAAAAAACTTAATATTGATGTTTTTAGTATAACAGGAGCCGAACATGCTTCTGAGAAGAATAATACAAACTATCATTATTATAAGAAAATGAAAGAAAGACGAATTACAATAAAAAACGTTTTATACAAGATAACTGGAAAAGTGATTTTAAATAAAACAATGCGGACTGCTGTAAGTTTGATTAACAAGAAAAACTATGATCTGGTTATTGTTACAAGTATTATAAAAGAAATTGCTTGTTTTGCAGAGAAATGTAATTCGCCGGTTGTGTGGTACTTACATGGTGATGCGGTTGAGGTTTTGGGAACGGAGTGGGTTTATCAAATTACTCAAAAATGTGCAGGAGTGATTGCTGTT
>ENA-ORVB01000324-ORVB01000324.1-human-gut-metagenome-genome-assembly--contig:-NODE-324-length-41397-cov-2.80746_pt1 | contig 41397 bp, 36 predicted proteins | sample MGYA00242090_ERZ509231 | MGnify/ENA primary metagenome ERZ509231 (study PRJEB26280, sample SAMEA2338798) | human gut metagenome | biome: human gut; feature: human-associated habitat; material: faeces...
TCACATTTAGTCAATTTTTAAAGAGCTAACCCGTTGGTGAACAACGGTTTTTATTCATTTTTTAACCGTGGAAAGTAGAGTTTTGATCAATTATGAACTAAACTAAGCCTTCTTGAATTTAATTAACGAGCATTACTATTAATTGGATTAAATGAATGAAAACCATTCGAGTAGTAGCAGCTGTCATTCATCAGGATCATAGAATTTTAGCCACCCAGCGCGGATACGGTGAATTTAAGGACGGCTGGGAGTTCCCGGGCGGCAAGATAGAGGAAGGAGAAACTCCCGAGGTAGCCCTGATCAGGGAGCTTAAGGAGGAGCTTACCATTACGGTAAAACCCGAAAAGCTTTTAACCGTGGTCGAGTATGACTACCCTAACTTCCATCTCTCCATGCATTGCTTTTTATCCTCGATAGAACAGGGCGAGATCAATCTCTTGGAGCATGAGGCTATGAAATGGCTTTCTCACAATGAGCTTGACAGCGTAGCTTGGCTTCCTGCCGATCATGGGCTTATTGAGCTTCTGAAGAAAGAGAGCTTTTAGCTTGGGATCATAACTGCGCGGCAATACATGATCGGGCATAAAATTTGCTTGAATATATAAAAGTATTTTTTGACGCAGGATGGATTTATGTCAAAGACGCGAAATTTGATCACGGCGGGAGCCCTCATGGTGCTTACGGGCTTGTCACAGCTGTCATTTGGACAGATCCGCTATGAAGCCGCGTTGGATGCAAGTGCCAAGAAACTGTGGTCGCAGCAAGGATCCAAAATCAAATGCAGCCTCACCGGGGACATACCTGAGTATGGATACGTCGAATTTCAGTCCCTGTCGGGCAGCAGCATAAAAACCTCGATGGCAGTTCACCCCAAGCTTGGGATCTCCGAAAACTCGACCATGCGCTTTATCGCAATGCGTCCTGAGTGGCAGTCCGGCGGTAAGGAGGAATTGCTCGGTCATATACGTCTTTACCAAAGCTATGATGCTTGGGCCGGGCCTACGCTTTCTTGGAAGGTTATGAATGCGCTCTCTCGCGGTAAACAGGTATTCATGCCGTATACCTCCAAGATCATAGCAGCGGGACAGAATATAGTTCCTTCCTTATCCCCCTTGGGCTTTAAGGAGCAATATTCAAAATTTTTAAATTGTCAGCAGAGCTTGCTCAAGGTCAGCTTCAAGGACGTGCAGGTTTTGCCGCTTATATTCAAATTCCAAAAGGCCGAGCTTACGGCCCGATCCTTGGAAAATCTTAAGATCCAGCTTGAATACATAGCTCAGGATCATGCGGTCAATCATGTGACCATACGCGTCTATTCCTACGATATGAAAACTCATGACGAATGCTTGTCCATGGTTAAGGAACGCGCCGACCTTATAAAAAAATATTATCAGGATGCAGGCTTTAAGGATGAGCAGATTGAAGTCGTACAGTTTAATGTTTTGACCGTACAAAGCATGAATGATGAGAACGATCCGGATACCTCCCCCCAATCGCGCAATGGAATAACGGAATTGTCCCGTGATGAAAGCTCGAAGGATCGTCTTTTGGACGAGGATCTTCCCGATGTAGGAGCAAATGACGGTGAGTGACGATATAAAGGATAAGGATCCCGCACACGCTTTGGATCCATCTCCTGCTGCAGACGAACATAAGACCGATCCGTTTTCTGATGAGTTTTCAGCAAATGCCGCAGGAAATGAGAACAATCAGGATGCATCAGCGGCTAAGGCCAAGCACAGCCGTCTTTTTTCCATAGTTGCCGCCGCACTGATTGCGCTCTTTATTGCAGGCACCGGATATTTTACGGCCTCAGGAGTGCGCTCCTACATGGAGGATGGAGTTCGTGCTGACATAGTTGAGGGTTTGCACGCTTTGGAGGAAAACGATCTCGATACCGCATCCAACCGCTTTTTACAGGTATTGGCGGATCATCCTAAGGAGGTGATCTGTGCCGATTATATGGCCTGGATTGAGGCCAGAAAGGGGAATTTGGATAAGGCCTTGCAATATGCCCGTGCGTCCTTTGCCGTAGATGGACATTTGGCCTCCTACGAGCTTATGGGCTATTTGGCCTTGTGCGGTCGCGGCAAGGCCGTGGGAGCGCAGGCAGCCTTGTATTATTTTGAGGCGGCGCTGAGGGATGTTCCGGACTCTCAGCGTGAATCGAAGCTGCGCTCCATGCTCTCTTATTCATTAAAGCTGTGTCAGAAACGCTCAGACTATCTGCTGATCGTGGATCGTGCGGCCAAAGCCGGTCTTGCTGAGGGGATTTTATTGCGCGGGGATGCCGATTTCTTAGGGGAGTCGGCAGGACTGTCCCCCAAAAGTGCGCTTATTTCCTGGCAGGAGGCAAGGCGGGCCGGAGATCAGCGTGCCTTAGTGCGTATAGCCATGATGAAATGGTACGGCTACGGATGCGAGCGCAACTTCAGTGAAGCTAAGGAGCTTTTGGGGGAGGCCGTACGCCGTAATATTCCTGAGGCTATATTTGATCAGGCCTTGATAAATTTACGTCATGACGACAACACCACTGCAAGCTTAGGGTTGCAGCTTATGCAAAAGGCGGCCAATCTTGGGTATGGGCCGGCTCTTACCGTGATGGGGATCCTGTCCTTGCAAAACGATCTGTCAAGACGCTCGCGCAATATAGCCTTTAATTATTTTGAAAGGGCGGCTCATCACGGCGAATATACGGGTACGGCCTTTTATGCCTTCATGCTGTATACGGGGCTCGGACCAAAGGCCGCCGACAGAACCAAGGCAAGGGCCGTGCTATACGAAATGCGCAAGCGCAACGTGAAATGCGTAGACGGCATATATTCCTACATCGCCCATTTTGACGGTGATGATATGAATATCAAGGCATTAAATCAGATGGCATATTTGTGCGCGGCGCAAATTTACGGGGCCATCTATTTTGATGACGGTGATCCTATGGCGGTGCATTATTCGAAAATGGCGTCGGCGTCTTTTTATACCTATTACACTCCCATGCGTAAGGATCAATCCTTAACTCCGGAAATTATTAAGCAGCTTGAGCATAATTATGTGGCTAAGCTAAAGGATCCCGACGATATACGCATAGACGGTGAGAAGCTGTACACCAAGGATTTTGTAAAGTTGCTTTGCTATTACAACCCGATTTTGGGAGCCAAGCCTTTTTCGCCGGGACTTATAGGTCCAATAATCTTAAATGCTCCTGCCTTGCCCGAGATTTATGATCAATATCATATCGAAATGCACCGTATAAACGGTTGGGCCGGAATTGGAGAGCCGGATGCATGGTATGTAAATTTATGATCTTCCTACAAAATAATGGCAATGAATTAGGTTAGGCAGGCAGGATCAAAGGCAAATTCACCGTTTAAATATGATCGAAGCTCCGCAGCTCCCAATGTGTTGACGGAGCTTAAATCCTTTAAGATCTCATCCTTATATACAGAGGCCGCCTCAAGCCCCTCTTCCCCGCAGCATTTAAGAAAATCCTTAAGCCTCAAAGCATTTTGTCCAAAATGTAGCTTAAGCTCGTCATCATAAGCTTTTTCTATTTCAGCTTGTCCTGCGCCCTTGTAAATAAGGGGAAGAGATGAGAGCGGAATGGATGACAATGCGGCCTCGCACATGGGGTTTACCGCATGCATGAAATCTTTTCCCAGTGTTTTGAGCGTGTCTCGTCCGAAAAAGGGAGCGGTAAATAGCTTATCGCAGATCTTTTTGCCGTCGTTCACGGGATAATTGTCCCAAAGCATGATCTCGCTACCCGTATAGGTGCGAGCCTTTTTAATATCCTCGGCCTTGATGCTTGCGCTTATCACCTGATTTCCGGTCCAAAAAAGCTTTAGCCGTGAGGGCGGAATATCGTGCCTCAGATCGGAAAAATAATTCTCGGGCATGGTGCCGAATATTTTTTCAAGCACGGGATCGAAGCTGTAAAAGGATGGGCATACGAAAAGCTTAAGATCCGGTGGCAATGCCCTGAGAAGATTTTTGAGCAAGGTGTTTTGCCTCACCCCCAGATCATCATGCTCAACGGGTATGTCGTCAAAAAGCAAGCATATAAAGGAGGGGGTAAAAAGTGCCAGCATGTCGGAAATCTTATCGAGTACCAATGATGCAGCCTCATCGTCCGTAAGATCGGTAAATTTTAAGGGGGAGAGGGCGAAGCTTGCCTGCATTCCAGCATCCATGCAGCATTCTTTAAGATCTTTGTAAAGCCTCGTAGTCTGCGCATCCAAAGGAGAGCGCCATTTTTTGCGCAGGATCTCATCGTTTTTAGGACCGTATATATAAAAGGAATACCCAAAGGAGGCGATCCTTTCTATAAGAAATTTACGGTCTTTAGGCTTATAGGATCGACCGTAAAAGCCCTCGATGATCCCAAGCGCGGGAATAGCAGCGTTTTTCATAAGCGTTCTTTTTGCAACAGTTGCTGTCTTACAAAAAAAGCCTTATCCCTCTGCTATGGTCGTATTGAACGAATGCCCTAATAGGAGGAGAGACACGGCCTTGTGTCGAAAGCTTATTAGAGGGCATTAACAATGTCAACGGCATCGCTATAGCGTATACGGCCTAAGGCCGGATCAATAGGGCGGAGTTGCAAATTGCCTTCACATTAGGCAAGGCAGAAGGCCTTGAGTATGGTTGTCTTTATGCAGGGGGCTTCGTATGATGAAAGGGCATGCGGCGATAAACCGGACCACTATTTTCGTCGCATCCCTTGCAAGTCGCAATTAGAGCTTTTATATGCCCGTTCCACTTAAATTTCGTACGTCGATAAAACATGCGGGACACGGTAAGCTCATGAAAACTTGCTGATATATATAGCCTTGAGTATAATATTTAAGTTTTAAACCGTACGGACGTATTGTACGTACCGACGGACGGATATAGATTTTTTAACAATTCTGCAACCTATAGAGGTAAACATGCAGGTTTCAATCGAGACTAAAGAAGGCCTCAATCGCGTCATCACCGTCACCGTGCCGGCTGACGAGGTCCAAAAGGCTTATGCCACCAGCTTCAACAAGATCGCCAAGCGTGCCAAGCTCGACGGCTTCCGTAAGGGCCATATTCCTCCTGCAATTTTGGAGAAGAATTTCGGCGCCAACATCATGATGGATTGCTATGAGACCATCATCGACCAGACCATCGATGACGCCATCGAAGAAAGCAAGCTCCATGTAGTAGGTCGTCCCTCCGTAAATATTGACGGCGCCGCTTTCAAGAAGGATGCCGATTTCGTTTATACCGCCGCTGTTGAGGTGATGTGTGAGATCGAGCTCAAGCCTTACGAGGAGCTTAAGCTTAAGCATATCAAGTCCGAGGTTACCGATGCCGATGTCGACCATATGGTTGAGGTTCTGCGTGAGCAGCAGGTTAAATTCCAGACCGAAGAGGGCTTGGAGGTTGCAGACGGCAACACCGCCGTTATTAATTTCTTAGGTCGCGTCAACGGTGAAGAGTTCGAGGGCGGTAAGGCTGAGAACTTCTCATTAGTCGTAGGCAAGACCCAGATGATCGAGGGCTTTACCGAGCAGATCATCGGTCACAAGGCCGGTGACAGCTTCACCATCGCCGTAAAGTTCCCCGAGAACTATCAGCACAAGGAATTGGCCGGTAAGGATGCCGAATTCGACATCACCGTCAATGCCGTTCAGAAGCCCGTTCTGCCTGAGGTCAATGCTGACTTCGTTAAGCTTTACGGCGTAAAGGACGGTTCCGTTGAGACCTTCAAGGCTGATTTGCGTCGCAATATGGAGCGTGAATTGGCTCGTGCCATCCGCAACCAGACTCGCGACAATCTCTTTGCCGCTCTTGTGAAGCAGTACGGTGAGTTTGACGTTCCTTCCGCCATGGTTAAGCTTGAAATTGCTCGTCTGCGTCACAACATGACCCAGCAGATGACCATGTACGGCATGAAGGAACTTCCCGAGGCCTTCAAGAAGGATGATCTCTATAAGGACGAGGCCGCTAAGGACGCTCGCATCGGCGTGATCCTGCGTAAGGCTGCCGAGGTTGCCGGCATCAAGGAGCCCTCCGAGGCCTCTGTTAACGCCGAACTCGATCTTATCGCCGGTGCCTATGAGGATCCTGAGGAGTTTAAGGCTGAGGTTCGTAAGAACAAGACTCAGTTTGCCAACATTCAGGAATTGGCCTTCGAGCGTGATGTGATCGATGCCATTATGGCCAAGGCTGCCGACGGCGACGAGGCTGTAAGCTTCGACGATCTCATCAACAAGAGAGCCGCTCAGCACTGATTTTAGGATTTTAAGGAGCTGAATAAATGCAGGATCTGCAAATGTCATCGCTGGTACCTATGGTGGTCGAGCAAAGCGGCCGTGGGGAACGTTCTTACGATATTTTCTCAAGACTGCTCAAAGATCGAGTGGTATTCCTGACGGGAGAGGTCAATGATCAGATGGCCGATCTCGTGGTGGCTCAGCTCCTCTTCCTTGAATCTGAGGATCCTGAAAAGGATATTTATTTGTACATAAACTCCCCGGGGGGCGCCGTTACCGCCGGGCTGGCCATATACGACACCATGCAATACATCAAGCCCGATGTTTGTACCTTGTGTATGGGCCAGGCCTGCTCCATGGGATCATTTTTGCTTACGGGAGGCGCAAAGGGAAAGCGCTTTGCACTTCCGCATGCGAGCATCATGATCCATCAGCCCTTGGGGGGCTTTAGAGGTCAGGCCTCCGACATCATGATCCATGCCAATGAGATCCAGCGTGTCAAGAGGACCCTGAACGGAATTTTACGGGAAAGCCCTTGGAGGTGATCGAGCGCGATACGGATCGCGACAACTTCCTCACGGCGTCCGAGGCTCTTGAATACGGCATCATCGACAAGGTGATAGAAAACCGCGCACAGCTTAATGTTAATGCGCATAACTAATTCATCGGAAACATATAACGAAATATGGCGGACAACGAACAGAAATCGAAATGTCTATTTTGCGGCAAGAGCGGATCTTCCACCCGTAAACTTTTGCGTTCGCGCGACGGTTATGCCATTTGCTCGGACTGCATAGAAAAGTGCCATCGTATGTTGCAGGGGCAGGATCCCAAGGGATCTTCCGGAAATGAAGAGAAAAATAAAGCTCTTGATCTTTCCAATATTCCGACTCCGCATGAAATTGCCGCACACCTTGACGAATATGTCATAGGTCAGGAGGAGGCCAAAAAGGTTCTCTCCGTGGCCGTTTATAATCACTATATGCGTTTGAAGCACAGCGGTGTCGATACCGACGTTGAGCTCGGCAAGTCCAATATTCTGATGATAGGACCCACCGGCTCGGGCAAGACGTTGCTGGTTCAGACTCTGGCGAAATTTTTGAACGTTCCCTTTGCAATGTCCGATGCTACCACTTTGACCGAAGCGGGCTACGTGGGCGAGGACGTGGAGAATGTGATCGTCAGATTGCTACAAAACTGCGATTTCGATGTAGAAAAGGCCCAAAAGGGGATCATCTATATCGACGAGATCGATAAGATCGCTCGTAAGAGCGAAAATCCCTCCATTACCCGCGACGTATCGGGTGAGGGCGTTCAGCAGGCGTTGCTTAAGCTTGTCGAGGGTACCGTCGCTTCGGTACCTCCTAACGGCGGTCGAAAGCATCCTCAGCAGAAGATGATCGAGGTTGATACCTCACAGATCCTCTTTATCTGCGGCGGAGCCTTTGACGGTCTTGACAAAATTGTTGAAAAACGTGTGAAAAAGCACGGCGGGATCGGCTTCGGAGCCGAGATCCAGGGACACGATCAGGATCTGAGTCTAAGCGAGAAATATGCTAAGGCCGAGCCTGAGGATTTGGTTAAATTCGGGCTTATTCCCGAATTTGTCGGACGTATGCCAGTGATCACCGCTTTGTCCGAGTTATCCCGCGACGATCTTATTCGGGTACTGCGCGAGCCGCGCAATGCCGTCATTCGTCAGTTTGAGACCATGATGAAATTTGAGGGCGTGGATCTTGAGTTTACCAAGGAGGCTTTGGAGGCTGTCGCCGACGCTGCCGTGAAGCGCCATACCGGAGCCCGCGGACTTAGATCCATTGTCGAGGGATTGTTGCTCAACACTATGTATGACATCCCCTCCGTCTCTGACGTACAAAAGATTGTTGTGGATGAAAGCGTGGTTAAGGAAGGACGGGAACCCCTGATCATAAGAAAGGAGCAGGCTCCCGCATCCTGATATGCCCCTTTTAAAAGGCCCGGGCAAAGTCCCGGGCTGTTTTTTCAGCACAGTGCAAGCAGATCTCCCTTGAAAAAGAAATTTTCGACCGCATGTACTCCAAAGATTTAATCGTGTAGAGTTTTTTATGATCGAACAGAAAAAGAAAGAACGCCAGACCGAACAATTGCCGCTTGTTACCTTGCGTGGGCTTACGATCACGCCCTCGGTACGCGTGAAGATCCCTCTTTCGCGTCGCTCCTCAATTGAGGCATTCCGTTTTGCTCGTGATGAAGGAAACGGAACCTTGGCGTTGTTTTGTCAAAAAAATGATCGCCAGATCATTCCGAAGGTGGAGGATCTTCACCCCATCGGGATCATAGCCACGGTACAAAAGCTGACTGAGAGCAGTAGCAAGAACCCCCAGAATTTCGGCATGGTGCGCGGCATCACCCGCGTGCGTCTTTTGGAGATAGAAGGTACGGACGTGCCCGAGCAAATGCGTAAGGCCAAGGTGGAGATCCTCGAGGAAAAAAGCGTCGATCCCGTCAAGGGAAAGGAGATCCTCAATCTTTTGCGCTCAAGCCTGCAGTATGCCCGAGAAAATTCGTCACAGTCTAAAAAGCCCATTATTCCTGACGGTGTTCCCGATGACATCTTCGAGGCGCTTTTGACCAACGAGGACTTAAGCGAGCTTACGGATACCATGGCCCAGGCTTTAAAGCTTGACAAGGATACCAAGGTAATGCTGCTTACCTCCACGGATCCCTTAGAGCGCGCCAAGATCCTCATCTGTGCCCTCAATAACATCTCCTATAAGAATGAGATCGAGGGGCGTTTGATGGCGGAGGCCAAGACCGCCATGGAGCGCAATCAAAGGGATTACCTTTTAAATGAGCAAATGCGCATCATCAAAAAAGAGCTCGGTATTGACGAAAACAGCGACTCCGAGGTCGAGGAGTTTCGTCGTCGTAACGCCGCCTTGGATGCGCCTGACTTCGTACACGATCGCATTGAGCGTGAGATCAAGAAATACGCGGTTATGTCCTATTCCTCTTCCGAAAGCTCGGTGGTACGCAACTATATTGAAACGTTGCTGTCCGTGCCTTGGGAGAATAAAACCGAGATCTCTACCGATCTTAAGCGGGCCAAGAAAGTGCTCGATGAGGATCATTACGGCTTGGAAAAGGTGAAGGACAGGATCCTTGAGTATTTGGCCGTACAATCCCGCACCGAGCATCTGCACGGTCCCATTATTTGTCTGATGGGTCCTCCGGGCATAGGTAAGACCTCCTTAGGCCAGTCGGTGGCAAAGGCTACGGGACGTAAATTTATTCGTCTGTCCTTAGGCGGCGTCCATGACGAGGCCGAGATCAGAGGACATCGTCGTACCTATATAGGTGCATTGCCGGGACGTATTGTCTCGAATATGATCAAGTGCGGGGTGAAAAATCCGCTCTTTCTGCTCGATGAGATCGACAAGATCTCCGACTCCGTTCACGGAGATCCCGCCGCCGCCTTGCTGGAGGTGCTGGATCCGGAGCAGAACAAGAGCTTTGAGGATAACTATCTCGAGCTTGAATACGATCTGTCCGACGTGCTGTTCGTAACCACCGCCAACTCGTATAACATTTCGGCTCCCTTGCTCGATCGTATGGAGATCATCGATCTTTCCTCCTATACCGAGGAGGAGAAGTTTAATATTGCCAAGCAGCATCTGATCCCTAAGGAGATGCGCCTCACCGCACTTACAGCTAAGGAGTTTGAGCTCTCGGACGATGCTTTGACCGAGCTTATTCGCTATTACACGCATGAGGCCGGAGTACGCGGTCTGGAGCGTCTCATCAACGAGATCTGCCGCAAGTGCATTAAGGAAAAAATGCTTGCAGGAGATAATAAAGATGGCAAGCGCGTAGTGAAGGCTGAGGATCTTCAAAAGCTCCTGGGACCCCGTCGCTACGACTTTACCTCTAAGCTTAACGAAAATAAGGTAGGCTTGGTAAACGGTCTTGCTTGGACGGCCTTAGGCGGAGACATACTGCAACTTGAGGTGGTGGCCAACGAGGGTAAGGGTAAGCATATTCTTACGGGTAAGCTCGGTCCTGTCATGAAGGAATCCATCGGGGCGGCCATTACCTTGGTGCGATCCAAGGCCCGTGAGCTTCACCTTGATCCGGCCTTCTATGAAAGCAGCGATCTGCATGTACACGTGCCCGAGGGCGCAACTCCCAAGGAAGGCCCCTCGGCCGGCGTAGGTATGGTTACAGGTATTGTCTCGGCACTTACCGGTAATCCTGTCCGTGCCGACGTTGCCATGACCGGTGAAATTACTCTGCGCGGAGACGTACTCCCCATCGGCGGACTTAAGGAAAAGTTGCTTGCGGCCTTGCGCGGCGGGATTAAAACCGCACTTATCCCGGCCGAAAACGAAAAGGATCTCTATGAGGTTCCCGAAAACGTTAAAAAGGGCTTGCATATAGTTCCCTGCAAGCGCATCGAGCAGGTGCTGTCCTTGGCTTTGGAAAACGATCCGGAGAAGTTCATTCCTACTACGGCTTGGAAGCTTGGCAAGGTAAGAAGAAAGGCCTCCAAAAAGAAGGCTGAGGTTGAAAGCAGCGCGGAGGAGAAATGAGCGAGATAAAGGACGAGGAGTTTACCGTGGAGGCTCCTTGTGAGGGGCAATACACGGCAACTGCCGACGAAAGCGATAATGCACGCATGTCTGCAGATCCCGAAGGATCGGTTATCGATGATGAGATCGAGCAGACCATGAAGGCGGCAGGGGCCGTGATCCTATCGCTTGAGCACATGCGGGATCTCATTTTAAAAGGTGAGAAGGCCTCCGACATAGCGGCTCTTTTAAAGGTGATACGTCCTATGAGCATGAATGTCGAGAATTCTCTGCCCGCACTGCATGATTTTAGAGACAACCTCCTCTCCGTCGGTGAGGAGGATAAGGCTTATGAGGTGCGACGTAAAATCGAACGCATCGAGGATGAGCTTTTGCCGCCGATCTTAAAGTTTATCGACGATCACAGCAAAAATTAAAATTGAGAAAGGGAGTTTTGCTCCCTTTTTTATGCTCCGTGTGCAAAGAGCCTTGAATGCTTTGTTGTATATTGTAGGGAGTAAGTGTAAGGCAGGTTTATGCGGCCTTAAAGGATCAAGATCACAGTGAGTCCCAATTCATGTCGGATACCAAAGAAAAAAACGAAGCAGGCGGTGACAAGGTAAAAAGCCTTGTTGATTCTCTCATTTCACAAATAGAGTCCATCTCCAAACTCTCGGGAAATGAGCTCGATCTTAAAGCTATTAAGGACAATATGGTTATGCGCAGTGCCGATCAAATGCGTAAGGAAGAGACGCAAAAGGCCAATTTGGAGCTGCGTGAGCGTAACCGCCGGCTGCGTGAGGAGTTTATTGAAAAAACTCGCAAAACCGGACATATAGATCCGAACTGGACCTTTGACAATATGATTGTGGATCCGGCCAACGAACGTGCCGTCACCGATGCCAGGCTTTTTTGTCATGCCCGTATGGTAAGTCCCGAGCCGCCGTCGATCTTTATTTTGGCCGGAGGCCCCGGCAGCGGCAAAAGCGTGCTTGCAAATGCCATGGCCAATTGCTGGCTTATAGACAGCAACAAAGAGGGATCATATCGCGACGTGTGCGTAATCAGTGCCACCCATTTTGAGCGTATTCGTTATTTCAATCAAAGTGAAGATCGCGAAGATCTCAAAAGAAGGCGCGACGAATGGGAGCGTTTTTGCAATGCCTCCATGATCATAATCGACGGGTTATGTGAAAACGGGCAGGGGCTCAGCGTTTTCATGCAAAAGGTTTTGGCGGAGTTTTTGCGCATTCGCTTTGAAAAGCGCCTGTCCGTGATCCTGACCGTATGCATTCCCGCCATCAACTATCTGCCGCAGGCCATGGGGCCTCAGGTCATGGAATCCTGCCGTCAATATGACAATGTTTTGGCCCTGCTTATGGGCAGAAGCAGACGTAAGCCCATTATGTTCAACGGCTGCCCGCTGGAGTAAAAATGGCAACGGTTCTGGCTTTTGATTTCGGTATCAATCATATAGGTGTGGCCTCGGGCAACAGTCAAACAATGATCGTAACTCCGCGCGGGGCCATCAGGGCACGTGACGGGATCCCCGATCAGGCGGCGCTTTTAAAGCTGATTGAGGAGTGGCAACCCAAGCAATGTGCGGTGGGACTTCCGCTTAACGCCGACGGCAGCGAGCAGGAGATGACGAGACGAGCCCGTAAATTCGGAAACCGTTTGGGGGCGCAGTTTAAGCTCAAAGTAAGCTTTGTCGATGAGCGCTATACCTCGGCAAGCGCCAAGGAAAGGATCTTCAGCTGCGGTGGCTTTAGGGCCTTGCAAAAAGGTAAGGAGCAAATAGACGGCATGAGTGCCGCCGAGATCCTCGAGCAATTTTTTGCACAAAGCAAGGAGAGGAAGTCTTAATCCCATGAGCACTATGGCGCATGCAAAAAAATGTCATGATCTTTTGATCCTGCTTGATGAAATGGAGTCGGCTTTACGCGAGCTTTCGCTTTGGAGCGAGGATCCTAAGGATATACCCCCACAAACGGCTTTTTTAAGCTCCGTGCCCTTTTGTCTTGACACCATGGAGTTTCATCAATGGCTGCAGTACGTGTTCGTCTCAAGAATGCGTGATCTCATAAGCTCGGGCCAGAGCCTGCCTATGACGCTTAAAATCCATACCGTCGCCGAGGAATACTATAGGGGTAAGTGGCGTCGTCATCGCCGCCTTTTGTCCTGTCTGCGTCGCGTGGATCAGCTTTTTGATGCAAATTGAATCGGCTCTTTTCAAAATTTGGACGGATAAAACGGCTTCGATCCTGATCCTGTAAGGCTTTAAGGCTTGATCTGAACGTAAAAAATCCGTCTTCCAAGCGGCAAAAATGAGATCTGTTTAGCATTTTTACGCAAAAAAAGCCTGCGATAAAACATAAGAACGAAAAAAAGCTTTCAACACGTGCATAATTACTTCAGTTCGTTGATGCGATGGCGTGATCAAGAGTTGCCTGAGTATTGACGCTCTAAGTTTGTTAACATCAGGAGAAAATCGTGAATAAAGGTCAGTTAGTCGATTCCGTCGCCAAGAAAGCCAATATTACCTCCAAGCAGGCTCAGCTTGCCGTCAATGCTTTTATCGATACCGTTAAAGAAACTCTGGCTCAGGGTGAGAGCGTTGCCTTGATCGGTTTCGGCACCTTCCTCGTACGTGATCGCGCCGCTCGTACCGGTCGTAATCCTCGCACCAAGGAAGTTGTTCAGATCCCTGCCGTTAAGGTCCCTGCTTTCAAGGCCGGCGCTCCCTTGAAGGATGCAGTTAACAAGTAAGCGTTTTAGCATGCAAATCATCCCTCCTTAGCTACGGAGGGATTTTTTTGTCTCGTAGAGGCCCGTACATCGGGCCTTAAGCGTTTAACTGGACAGTGATTTCAACTATAATCTTGAGCATGGTCGCAAAAGCGTAAGGCTTGTGCGGCACGTTTAAAATCTTTGCGCCGAATTAGGCTGATCATTTGTAAGAAGACATTATGCTTAGTGATACCTTAAGAGAGGGTGCGCACGGAAAGATCTTTAAGATCTTATTCTGGATCATCATCCTTTCATTCGTTTTTGCCGGCGTCGGCAATTATCTCATTCCTAAACTCAATACCGATCCCGTTGAGATCGGTGATTTTAAGATCAGCTCGGGCGATTGGAACGAGCAGTACAACCGTCGTACTCAGGAAATGCAGCGCGTTTACGGTCCTCAGGCCACCGAGCTTTTGGAGGACAAGAGCTTCGTCAAGTCCGTACACATGCAGGTTCTCGAGAGCATGATCGACAACGTGGCCCTAAATGCCGCCACCTACGAGCAGGGGATCAGAATAGGCGACGATCAGGTTAAGGACACCATTCGTCGCAATCCCGTATTCTTCAAGGACGGTAAATTCGACAACGATTTGTATCTGGCCTCAGTGCGCAATATCGGTGCCTCCCCCGAGTACTATGCCGAGCAGGTGCGTATGGGGCTGCTTGCCGATTCCGTACGTGCACCGGTTTTAGGTTTGGCCTCATTACCCATGCCCTATGAGGATGAAAGCGTACAGAAGCTTTTTTCCCAAACCCGTACGGTTGATCTTTATGTGTTAAATCCCCTGACTCTTAAGAGCAAGATCAATTTGAGCGACGAGGAGATCAAGGCTTATTACGATGCACACCATAACGAGTTCATGGATCCTGCGTCCGTACGCTTTAATTATGTGTATGTATCCTTAGATGAGATCAGCAAAAAGCTTAAGGTTGACGATAAAACCGCCGAGGATTACTACAACATGCATCAGGACGAATTCTCCGTGCCTGAGCAGCGTGAGGTAAGCCATATTCTGATCAAACCCGGTGACGGCTTTGATGAGAAGGTAGCTAAGGTTGAAGCGGGGCTTAAGGACGGAAGGAATTTTGCCGATCTTGCCAAGGAGCTCTCTGAGGATCCCAATACCTCCGCCAAGGGCGGGCTCATGGGGTCCTATCAAAAGGGTAAGCTCGCCGCCAACCTTGATAAGGCCTTGTTCGATCTTTCCAAGGTGGGAGATGTAACTGCGGTCATCAAGGATGAATTCGGAGCTCATTTCCTGCGCTTTGACGGGATCACCGCCGCGCATGTTCCCGCCTTTAATGAAATCAAGAAGGATGTAGTAGCCGCCTGTACCGCTCAGGAGGCGCGCAAGGAATACGATGAGGCCGTACAGACCTTAACCGACGTATCCTTTGAAAATCCTGATTCACTGGATGCCGTTGCCAAGGCCCTGAAGACCGAGATCAGGGATTCGGGCGCAGTGGTATACGGGACAAGCGATCTGGCCTGGCCGCTTAACACCGCCGAGATCCAAAAGGCTGCCTTTAAGGAAGAGAACCGTACCTCGGGTACCAATTCTCAAGCTATCTCCATCGGTAATGATGCCGCCGCCGTGATCAATGTAGTGTCCTACACCGATGCCAAGCTCGTTGCCTTCGATAAGGCTTCGGACAAGGCCCAGAACCTAGCCTTCAAAGCTAAGGCCGCTGCTGAGGCGGACAAGATCCTAAAAGCCTTTGCCCAGGATCTGCAAAAGGATGCAAGCACGGCCTTACCCGAGAATGTCAGCGCCCGCAAGGATCTTATGCTCGCACGCGGCGGACATGAGCTCTCTCCTGCGCTTTCACAGAGCATATTTGCCATGCCCAAGGATGAGGGTAAGGCTTATGTGATAGGCTCCGATCATGACAATGCCGCCTTGGCGGTTTTGCAGAAGATCGGTGAAAATGAGCAGGCCTCAGGCGATCAATATAAGACCTTTATCAATTCTCAAATGGTGCAGATTAAGAGCGGAGAGGCAAACTCAATGCTTTATAAGGGTGCACGCGAGCTGCAAAAGATCACATATAACGACGATGCTATCAAGATGGTGATACAGCAGGATAGCGTTGATAAATAAAATTGCACTAATTTAGTGAATTTAAAACCCGAGGTATTGCAACCTCGGGTTTTTTGCTCTTAAATGGTGAACAAATATAGGACATTGGATAAGAGCTATGAATTTACATGAATATCAGGCAAAGGAAATTTTTCGCGACTACGGATTGCCGGTAGGCGACTTCAGAGTGAGCAGCAAGGCCACGGGAATAGGTAAGGGGGCATACGAATTATCCCCGGGACCATTCGTCTGTAAATGTCAGGTACATTCAGGAGCTCGCGGTAAGGCAGGTGGAGTTGCGGTTGTAGATAATCCGGCCCAGGCCGAAGAATTTGCAGCAAAATGGTTAGGACGCAGACTGGTTACTTTGCAGTCAGGTCCCCACGGACTGCCCGTCAGCCGCATCCTCATTGAAAGGGCCTGCGAGATCCAAAGCGAGATCTACGTAAGCTGCGTCATCGATCGCTCCAAAGCGGCGCTGATGGTGATCGCATCGGCCTTCGGCGGCATGTCGATTGAGGAGGTGGCCAAAACCCATCCCGACCGCATTTTAAAGGAACGCATCGATCTTTTAGTAGGTCCTACCGTGTATCAGGGACGTGATCTTGCCTACAGACTCGGGCTTAACGGAGCCGCCGTGGGCGAGTTCGTAAAGATCTTCAGGGGAATTGTAAAGATGTTCCTTGAAAAGGATCTTTCATTAGTGGAGATAAATCCTCTGGCCCTTACCAAGGAGGGGCATTTGCAATGCATCGACGCAAAGATAAATGTCGATCCCTATGCCCTCTATCGTCATCCGGAGCTTGCCGAGCTTGATGATCCTCTGCAGGAGGATCCGCGCGTTGCCAGGGCCGTGGCGGCTGGCTTTTCCTATGTACCGCTTCAGGGATCCATAGGTTGCCTCGTTAACGGAGCCGGACTTGCCATGGGCACCATGGACATTATCAAGAGCATGGGCGGAGCACCGGCCAATTTTCTGGATGTAGGCGGTACCGCCTCCAAGGAGCGTGTAAAGGAGGCCTTTAAGGTGATCTTAGAGGATCCGGCCGTCAAATGCATCATGGTGAATATTTTCGGCGGGATCGTACGCTGCGATATGATTGCCGAGGGGATCAAGGGGGCCGTGCAGGAGATCAATACCCATGTCCCCGTAGTGGTACGTCTTGAAGGCAACCATGCCGCCGAGGGGCAAAGAATATTGAACGGATGCGGACTCAACATAGTATCGGCCCGCGATCTGAGACAGAGCGCCGCCTTGGCAGTAAAGGCCGCAGCAGAGGCTTAAGGAGGGGATCATGAGCATATTAGTAGATAAAAACACCAAGGTTATTTGTCAGGGGATCACAGGATCGCAGGGCACCGCACATTGCGAGCAGATGCTCTCCTACGGCACCAAGCTCGTAGCGGGCGTTACCCCGGGAAAGGGCGGGATCAAGCATTTGGGGCTGCCTGTTTTCAATACCGTACGTGAGGCCTGTGAAAGCACGGGCGCCGATGCCACCATGATCATGGTGCCTCCTCCCTTTGCCGCCGATTCCATCTTGGAGGCAATGGATTGCAATATTCCGCTCATTGTATGCATTACGGAGGGGATCCCGGTGCTCGACATGCTGAGGGTAAAGGAGAAGCTGCGCTTTTCAAAAAGCCGTCTCATCGGTCCCAATTGCCCGGGGATCTTAACCCCCGCCGGCTGTAAGATCGGGATCATGCCCTCTGAGATCTTTAAAAAAGGCAAGGTGGGGATAGTCTCACGCTCGGGGACTCTGACCTATGAGGCGGTAAAGGAAACCTCCGATGCCGGCTACGGACAGTCCACCTGTGTGGGCATAGGCGGTGATCCAGTACAGGGATCAAGCTTTGTGGACATGCTCGAGCTTTTTGAACAAGATCCCGAGACCGAGGCCATAGTCATGGTGGGCGAAATAGGCGGCAGTGCCGAGCAGGAGGCTGCCCGTTATATCAAGGCCCACGTGACCAAGCCCGTGGTGTCCTATATAGCCGGTGCTACGGCGCCCAAGGGACAACGTATGGGCCATGCCGGCGCCATTGTTTCAGGCGGCGGATCAACTGCCCTTGAAAAGCGTAAGGTGCTTGAGGAGGCGGGAGCTACGATATCGCCCTCGGCATCAAAAAGGCTACCAATTGGCCCTTTGCCTAAGGAACTGATCCCGTCGGGACTTAGTCGTCGCGGCGGGATCATAGCGATCAGGGCTGAGGGTTTATGATCCTGACCTTGGCACTGCCCTCATCGGAGCATAGCGTTTTGTAGAGTATGTCCACAAGCTCGGTAAGCTCCTTGTCGAGCCTGAATGGATAGTTCACAATCAGCATGCCCGATCCGCACATACCGCGCTCCTCGGATTGCTTCTCAACACACAGCTCCGCCTGAAGCAGGGGAAAGTTTAGTCGTCTTAGCTCCTGCGTAAGCTCCTTTGAATGATCGCTCATACGTCCCAAAACGGGATACCATACGGCAAACACGCCCGTGGCCCAGCGTTGCAGTCCCTTTTTTACCGCCTTGGCTGTTTCGTAGTATTCGTTTTTTTCCTCGTAGGGGGGATCGATAAAGCAAAGACCGCGACGGGGGGTGGGGGGCAAAATGGCGGATACGGCCTCAAGACCGTTTCTCTTTTGCACGTTTACACGGTCATCGCGATAAAAAAACTTTTTTAGATTTTCATATTCGGCAGGATGCAGATCTATAAAGGTCAGCTTGTCGCAATCACGGGCCAGAGAAGCCTCTATATAGGGCGAACCCGGCATCAGGCTTTCATCCTGATCGCGCAGCTTATTTAAGCAGGCAAAGTACTCGGGTACCGCTCTTTGCAGATCACGATTGTTGATGATCTTGGAAAGCCCGGTTTTATATTCCTCGTTCTTGGCGGCAAAGCCCGAGCGCATGGAATAAATTCCTCCGCCCGAGTGGGTATCGAGAAGCGAGAAGGGCTTGTCCTTTGAGCACATGGCGCGCAACAGCAGGCATAAAACCGTGTGTTTTAAAATATCGGCATGGTTGCCGGCGTGAAATTCATGACGGTATGAGAGCATGGTACGGCCTTAATTAAAATATTTGCCTTCGCAGTAAAAGCGATCCTCATCGACGTTGTGCAAAATATGCTCAACGCCCGGAACAAAAGCACGAAGCTCTTGATCATAGCATAGCTCATCCACTAAAACGCTTTGGGCCTGACCCACGAGTATGCCCGTTTTTTCGAACATATCCCGCATGAGCATTTCACATTCAATATAGGCAAGTGCCCTGGGGATCACCGGAATATGCATTTTCTGAGAAAATTCAGGGTTGATCCCGGCCCATTTGAATTTATCTCCCGTTACGGCACCGTGCTCCGATCCTACCTTCTTTATAAGGGCAATGTCGTTTTTCGTAGGCAGAGCTATAACGTAACGCCCGGTATCCAGAATGTTTTTGGTGGTGGTGTGCTCACGAGCGAGCACGGTTAAAGGCTGATCCGTATCGAACATGGTATTCCAGGCGCAGGTCATAACATCAAAGATCCCGTCCTTTGAAACGGTGCTGATGTTGATAAGCTGTCCGCCGCCTAAAACGTGATAGAGCTCTTTGGGATCAATATTTATATACATAGGAACTCCCCTCAGGAAAAAGCGCACGCTTCAAAAGCAAAACGCATATTTATTGTGATCTTTATCGAAATTTTGAACTTGGGTAGTATCATACCTGCAAATTATATTTTTGAGATCTGCCGATGTTAAATTTCAGCTCCGTCATGACAAATTCCTTTTCCTCACCAAGATCGCAAAAAATAGCAGTTGCGATCTTTTTCATACTGTTACTGCTGACGGGAATTTTTATTTATCGTGATTTCGGTCTGACCTGTGACGAACCGCTTGATCGCAACACCGCCGCCGCCAACCTAAAATACATACTGAGTATTTTCGCAAGTGAGGATTTTGCCCGATCCTTCATACCCAATTACGATCGTATAGTACCCCTTGAAAGCTTCGTCGATCGTGACTACGGCGTGACTTTTCATCTCCCCGCTTATTTAATCGAATTGATTTTTTATAAGGGGCAGTTTGCAGAGGCCTTTAAAGCCCGCCATCTGTTAAATTTTTTATATGTATATGCAGGGCTTGTTGCCCTATATGCAGGGTGCAGTTCCATATTCAGATCGCGTCTTTTCGGCATTGCGGCCGTGGTGCTGTTTTTGCTATTCCCGCGTATATTCGCTGAGAGTTTTTATAACGGCAAGGATCTCATTGTAGTAGCCTTTGCCTGCATGAATCTTTATACCCTAAGCGCGCTTTTACAAAAATTCTCCTTTAAAAACGTTCTGCTGCATGCTCTGTCCACCGCGCTTATTGTCGACACACGCATCATAGGCCTGGCCTTTTTGGCAACGGGCTGCGGGATCATTGCCGTACGCGGGATCCTAAGAGGGGAAATCGCAAAGCTTTTTTTAAAGGAAGCGGTGTACATATTTTTGTCCTTTCCGCTGATAGTATGCTTCTTTCCCTATCTTTGGGCCGATCCGCTTGGACGCACGGCGGAGGTTTTTGCCAATATGGCCGCTTTTCGTCACGACGGGATCATTCTGTTTGAGGGCAACTTCGTAAATATTCATGCGCTGCCCAAAGCCTATGTGCCGGTGTGGCTTGGGATAACGTTACCGCCGTTTTTGCTTGCAGGCTTTGGTAGCGGAGTTATGATCTTTTTATGCAAGCTTTTAAAAAATTGCCGCCGCACCTTTATAGGCTTTGCCGATCAAAAACTCACGCTTTTTGTTTTATTCAACCTCGTGATCTTTTTTGGCAGCAGCTTAAGCGTCTTCGTACTGCATTCAACCCTCTACAACGGCTGGCGTCAGCTTTACTTCATTTATCCCTCTCTCATAGTGCTGAATCTTTATGCGTTGTATTTCGTATTGCATGTTAAAAAAGGTCGGACGCTAAGGCTTATATGCACGGTGGCACTTGCTCTGTATATAGCAGGTGCGCTTTCGTCCTGCATCTTCATCATTTGCAATCATCCCTATCAGAACGTCTATTTCAATATTTTGGCCAAAAAGCCCTGGACTCAGTACTATGACGTCGACTATTGGGGTAACGCTACTCATCTTGCCTATGAAAACATTCTCAAAAGAGAGCAGGGGACGGTACGCTATTGCCATGAAAGCATGATCTTTCGGGCCAACCGCGAAGGATTGCCGCCCCATGAGCTCGATCGTTTGGTCAAAGTTCCTTGCTCTCTCGCGCAATACCGCATCAATAATTTTTTCGGAAGAGATCCCGACGATTATCTGCGTTTGCAAAAGCTTGAGGGGGAGAGGGTATTTGAGCTCAAGGCCGCAGGTGAGACCGTGTTGGAGGTAATTGAGGGACCTGCCTCAAATAAATAATGGACAGAGGCTCCCTACGGAGCCTCGTTTGGCATTAAAGTTCGCTTTGTTGCTCATATTCTTGCGAACGACGCTCGATTTCCTCCGACTTTTCAAGCCAAGAAAGCTCCAGCTCTTCATTAGAGGCGGCCGTATCGGCCCGCTCCTTGAGCAATTGCGAAACCTTTTCCTTATCATTTTCATAAAGTGCGGGATCGGCAAGCTTAGAATCGATCTCAGAGAGCTTTTGCTTATTACAATCCATTTGCTTTTCAAGCTTTTCAAGCTCAAGCTTTAAAGGACGCAGGCTTTGTCTGAAGGCGGCATCGGCCTTCTTACGATCACGGTTTTTACGTACTGAATTTTCCTGCTCGTTTTTCTCATAACCTGCAGCTCTTGATAAGGAGGGAGCAGACTGTCCCTTGATCTTTTCGTTATACTCACGGTTTTTCTGTATGAGCAGCTTTTGATAATCGTCGAGATCGCCGTTGAATTCTCCTATGGATCCGGCATCGACAAGATAAAATTTTTCGGCGATGGCCTCAAGCAGATAGCGATCATGGGATACCAGAATAAGGGCACCGGGGTAGGAGGCCAAGCCTACAGATAAGGCCTCGCGCATATCGAGATCGAGGTGGTTGGTAGGCTCGTCAAGCAAAAGCAAATTGGGCTTTTGATAGGCAATCACGGCCAAAGCCAGACGGGCCTGTTCGCCTCCCGACATGGTTTTCACCTTGGAGAGTGCCTTGTCTCCTGAGAAGGAGAAGGATCCCAAAAAAGCTCTTAAATCTCGATCGCGAGCGTTGGGATCTACGGCCCGCAGATGCTCAAGTGCGGTCATCTCACCGCTTAAGGATTCAAGCTCGTGCTGGGCAAAATAACCTATCTTCACTCCCTTGCCCAAGCTTACGATCCCATGTACGGGCGGTATGGACTGACACAGCGTTTTTATGAAGGTGGATTTACCCTGACCGTTGCGTCCTAAAAGTCCGATGCGATCGCCTGCAAGCACCATGAGATTGATATTTTTTATGACTATTTCATGCTCCGAATAGCCGGCATCGACATCCTTGAAGGTTGAAAGCACGTCGACGGTGCGCTCAGGATCGGCAAAGTGAATGTTATAGGGAGATTCCTCCTGAGTCACTGCCGTAAGCTTCATGCGTGCCATGGCCTTGAGCATGCTTTGGGCCTGCTTGGCCTTGGTGGCCTTGGCCCTGAATCTGTCGACGAAGCTTTGCATGCGGGCCAAAGCGCTTTCCTCCTTGGCTCGGGTGGCGCGCTCGTTACGTATACGCTCGGCTCTCAACTTTTCATATTCTGAATAATTGCCCTTATACATCATTAGCTTGCCACTTTCAAAGTGCATGATGTCGGAGGCAAAGCGGTCTAAAAAGTCGCGATCGTGTGAAATGCACAGCACCGTTCCTGCATAAGCACGCAACCAATTTTCAAGGAAGATCACGGTGTCGAGATCTAGGTGGTTGGTAGGCTCGTCCAATAGCAACAGCTTTGATTTGCAGATAAGAGCCTGCGCCAGATTTAAGCGCATACGCCAGCCACCTGAGAATTCCTTGACTGGCTTTTGCATTTCCTCTTCAGAAAAGCCGAGCCCGTGTAAAAGCTCCTGGGCTCTGGATTTTATGGTCCATTCACCGGCAAGCCCCAAGGCCTCCTCCGCCAAGGCGATCTTATTTCCGTCCCCGCGCGCATAGGCTTCATCTCTTTGGGCTCTTAGTTTTTTAAGCTCGACGTCACCTTGGATGACATATTCCTGAGCACTTATATCAAGAGCAGGGGTTTGCTGTGATACGGAGGCGACGGTCATATCCTTAGGAACGCTTACATAGCCGCTTTCCGAGGCGATCTCACCGCGTATTGCGGCAAAAAGAGAGGATTTCCCGCAGCCGTTGCGTCCAATGACGCCTACCTTTTGTCCGGGATAAACGGCGGCATCGGCATGATCAATGAGCACGGAGGTGCCGCGCATTAAAGTAAAATCATGTATTGAGATCATAATCACGCCCAGAATACGTAAACAATATATTTATTATTTGATTTATAAAACAAAAGTATGATCTACAGCTGTAGTATAAGGTGTAAATAGTTTTAAGTCTTTTTGGAGAGCATTTTAGTAACCAATTGATCTTATAAATGTTGGAAAACAGTCTATCCTAATTTTGCAACTTCAGTGCGTACAAAGACAAATTGTCATAAAGAATTGAGTTATACCATATTAATTTCTCTTTAGGGTACAAGTACGAAGAATTCCTTTCACTTCGATACGATGCGGACGGAAAACTCGATATGAAAAGATCTCGAAAATCGGTGCCGGGCGTCTTTTACCTCGATACTTAATTTCTTTTAGGCCGTCATCATATGGTTTTTGGACCTATAGCGCATCAAGTACGCGGCAGATTTGATATGAGATCCGGTTTGTATTTTTGAGCATCAACATCTCGAAGACAAATTTTCGTCGCGATCTCTAGCCATATACTGGATTTTGGGTATATAATATTCGCCCTTTCGCGTTTATGCTTTATGTTCTTTAACATTTCAAATTTTGGAAAAACGCCGGACTTTCAATTTGATCTATTGATAATACAAATATTATTAATAGCTTCTCTACATCACATTCAGTCAATTTTTTAAAGAACTTCCCACTTGGAAACAAGGGGATTTATTCCATTTTTAACCGTAGACAGCAGAAATTGCTCATCACTGTCTGATATCAAATGCATCCGCGAGAGAGCCATACAGACTTTGTTCGTAGGGATGTACGAGGAGGCTTAATAGCCACTCATTACTTTCAAATACAGTACGTTAATTTGTGAACTATTTGTCTTTTTAATTGCGGAGCTAAATGATGTCAATTAATCCTGACGTAAAGAACCGTTTTCAGCTATTACAATTGGGAGTCTTAAGCGGAAAGCATGCTGCTGTTTTGGCTCCTTTATTGAGTGCTTTAAAGATAAAGTATGTGAGTCCAAAAGAAATCGAAGCCCCTGACTGGTTCATTATGGGGTGCGAATGTGAGAGTCGTGAGAATTGTGAGAACGGTACCATCTACATCAATCCGGAGAGACTGATGTCAATTTCTATTGAAGATGCTGCTTTTGTTCTTGAACATGAGCTGTGGCATATAGCTCGTGATCACAACAAGCGTGTGGGTAATAGGGATCCATGGCTTTGGAATATAGCCTGTGATCACGTAATCAATCTTGCCATGTTGGCAGAGGGGGCAAGTTGCTCCCTCCGAGGCCAGGCCGATCCTAAATTCAAAAACATGACCGAAGAGGAGGTCTATGCAATACTAGAAAAAGAAAAGCTTCAACAAAATTCTCCTGTGATCCGGTCTGCCGCCTAAGTAGGTACTCCAATGAACTTTACGGAAGAAAACTTTGGTTACGTTTTAACACCGGTCCTTTGCTGCATCCGGCATAAAAAGGGCAACGCGGAGAGAAACCCAAGCACGCCTCGGATAATTGCAATAGATACTTGCCCGAGGAGTAATTCTCGGGCTTTTTTCTAGTTGAGCTTTTTGTAGGACTGCGTAAGAGTTACGCCGGTGGCGACGCGAATGATCCTTACGGTCAGTACGGGAGAGCCCCCGCTTATACGTACTACGCTCACCGCCAGATAGGGTATATCACGACGACGGCATTCACGTACGGTAGCAGGAATTAACGTTGACGATCCTGAATTTTGTGCCACTGACGATACCGTATCGTCGGCTACGGGCGTGAAATTTTTGGATTGAGCAGCCGCCTTTTTAACCTCGCTTGCAACGTTGTCTATGCAGTCGGAATATTCCTCGGGGATCACCGTAGGGGCGATGAAGATATTGCCGTGATCAGAGGTCAGCTTTTGCAAAAGCTCCGTCGTAAGAGCAGATGCGGCGGCTTTGGCCGAGGTCCCGTATGAAACGGGGCAGGTTTGACGCCCGGAGGTCGTTGCATAATCGGGAAGCTTTGAGATCTCAGCAACCGTCTCCTGATCAAGCGGCAGAAGATCTCCGTCCTCATCCACAGCGGTATTGCGTAACGCTGCTTCCTCATCGGCATCAACGGCCTCCGGAACATTCTCGTTACCGGAGCTTGCAGCCAGCGTCTCGTCATGAGCATCAAGCTTGATATCAGATCCCGTCGCCTTAGTCTCTACCTCAAGAGCCTTGGTCGAGGAAGGAGCCCTTTGAGCCGCACTTTTTCTACCTGCGGTCTTTTGCTTGGAGGTGGCATCCTCAACCTGAGCATTTTCAGATCCAGAGGTGAACTCACGCTCGATTTGATCCAAGGTGTTGCATGCGCTCAGAGCTAAGCATGAGAGCGCAAGACTTGAGATTGCAAACAGTTCTTTTTTCATAGCTCAGTTCTTTTTTTGAGGGAATCCGCCGGTACCGAGGTTACCGCCGCAAAGGAAGTGCATATGAATGTGGGGTACCTCCTGACAGCCGTCGGGCCCCACGTTGAAAATGAGACGATAGCCTGATTTTGCAACCCCTAAATCCTCGGCGATCTTACGGGCGACGGTGAAAAGGTGTCCCATTAAGGGCTCGTCCTCAACCTCGACATCCGAGACGGTAGGAATAGGCTTATTGGGAACGATAAGAATATGATGCTCCGCTTTGGGATTTATATCTTCAAAGGCCGTGACCAGATCATCGCTGTAAACCTTGGTAGAGGGGATCTCACCTTTAATGATCTTGGTGAATAAAGTTTCCTGCTGCATCTTAAATCTCCAAAATTTTTGCAAGCCTTGTCACATTTTTTTGAAAACAGGCTAAAATCATCTGGATAAATTATAGCACTTGAAATTTGTGAACTTGCATGAATGCCACTGCCAATTACGAAGTAACTTTAGTGATCCCCGTTTGCTCCGTGGAAGAATGTCTGCCGTCATTATTCACGGCACTTGATGATTACAAGCGTAATACCGCCTTGAAATTTTGTGTTCTCTTTGTAAATGATGCATCAAACGACAAATCCGGAGTTCTTATCAAGGATTACTGCATGCGCGTCAACAATGCTTTTTACATCACCCTCATGCGTCATGTCGGGCTCATAGGATCCCTGAAAGTAGGGATCGAGAGAACTTCCTCGCCTTATGTGGCTTATATGGATCCGCTTATGCGTTGTGCGCCTGCTGATTTGGATCTTTTATATGAAAAAGCCAAGGACTGCGCTTTAGTGGTTGGTGAGCGTCATTTTGAAAAGAAGAGTAAATGTAGGCATTTGCTCATACGTCTTTTAAATTTTATAAGACGTACGGTCACCCTCGACAGGCTTGAAGATCCCTCCTATCCTGCGATGCTCATGCATACCGAAATTGCTAAAAAGCTTCCCTGGTATTCTGGTATGCAGGCCTTTATACCGGCTCTGGTGATGCTACACGGCTTTAGAGTTATATATGTAACGCTAAAGGCTACAAGAAAAAATCTAATAAAGCGTCGTGTGTCCTGGCCGTGTGAAATTGTCAAGGGAGCGGTTAATCTTGCCGTGTTCATATGGCTACGTTGTCGCTTTATCGATCCGGCGGTGGAGGACGGCAATCTTAAAGATAACTGAGAATTTTAAATGCTCTGAAATTAACGCTTAGGCCATTATAAAATTTCTCCCTTTCCATATATTTGGCCAAACGCAGTAAGAAGCAATTCTTGTGATCAGTGACTCAGTCTTCGCGGCGGGTGTCAACGAGTGTATAAAGCTTTCTAAGGATCATCCATCGAAAATCTAAGCTGTCTTTCCCAAGGATAAAGGAGCTGATCGCATCAAAGATGAGAGAAATACAGCAATTCCCGATATACACTCTTCTCTTCACTATTGGCAAAAGATCTTTTTACTTAACATCGGCTACAATAGCTAAGGTTTCGCTTTTAAAAAGATCCTGCTTTCATGCTTAAAGATAAAGTTCCCTATTCTATTTGTCTGCTTTTTGTTCTCTGCTCACTGCCTGCCGTGCTCATGCGTGATCTCAATACCGTAAATGAGCTTAATTATCTTGCTATAGCCAAGGATGCGCTTGCTCAGGGACATTTTTTTATATTCGGGGGCGAAAAATTCGGATCGGCACTCATGCCTCCGCTTTATATGTGGCTTTGTATGATCGCCTATGCAGTCGCAGGCATACATGCCTCCGCCGTCATGCTTGCCATGAACGTTCTGTTCATTTGCTTCATGATGTACCTTTGCAGCAAATTTTTTTCAAGCGACTTGTCTAAGCAATATGCCATAGCCTCAGCCTCTTCGTTGTGCGCACTACCGTTCGTGTGCATACCGGCCTTTGCCATGTCGCCATATGTTTTAAACGCGGCTTTGATTGTGGCGGCATGCGCTTTACTTTCAAGGCGTCTTGAGCTCTGCCTTCTGGATCCAGACAACCTGGCCTTAAGGCGTCGCAGTGATATTTTTATTCCGGCCTGCATGTTCGCCTCGTTATTAAACTGCGGTCCCTTTGGGCTCGTGATCCCGCCCTTAACCTTGGCGGTGGTACTGTTTATTAAGATGCGTTTCAAGCTTTTCTTACGCATATTCCCGTTGCATTGGTGGCTTTACATGCTTACCGCCGCTCTTATATGGTTTTCGCTTACCTTTTTTGAGGGAGGGCAGACTGCAACATACGAGCTTTTTATACAAAATCCTGCGGATTTTTTAACGGGGAAGCTGGGACATGAACAGCCTCCTTTCTTTTACCTTTATATTTTTCTGCTGATAAGTTTGCCCTTGGGTACTGCCGCCTTATATTCGGGCATACGCATTCTTTCTCATGAGCGCACGGGGGCGTCGGTTAATTTCCTCTTTGCCTTGTTCATGCCGCTTGTAACCCTTATGGTATGCTCCGTGACCGCAGCCAAATCTGAGTTTTATGTGCTTTGTGCCTTGCCTACCTTACCCAGTCTGCTATGTCGTTATTTACAGGAGGCGGGCAGTCGTGATTCGCTGGTGAAGCTGTTGCTTTTCGCTGGATTTATGCCGTTTTCGGTGCTGTTCATTTCCCTTTATTGGTTAAACGACGACTTTCCGCTTTTAAACGGCACTTATGTGGTCTGCGCTTTCTTATTTATTCTGCTGTCTACGGCTTTGTCAGTAATTAGAACCGTAAGCTCGTCGGCATTAAACGGCATCCAGACCTTTTCGGCCGGCGTGCTTATTATGATCCTAACCTTGGGCTTTGCCGTGCCTGGGATCAATCCGTATTTTTCTCCCGAGCAGGCGGTCAAAAAAGCCGCACTGCTGTCAAAATCTTCAGGAGTTAACGAGCTTTGTGTGATTGGCATTCCCAAGCCCTGGACCCTAAGCCTCATTAGCGAAGATCTTAAGATCAGGGATGTATCCTATGAAGAGCTCGTATCCAAAAAATGCAGTCGTTCCTATCGCCTTATAGGCAGAAGCGCACAAAAAAAGTGGAGCGATCTGAGAGTACTTAAAAATACCGAGGGTGCCTTCATAGCAGGGGATCTGGTTTTGCTTGAGCCTCAGCAGGTAGGAAGAAAAACCTCGGTATGGGACAGCTTTAAAAAATAAACGATCGCCGTGAAGGTTTACTTCATCGCTTACACCGCAGCGCGTACTGCACAAATGTTATAATTTAATGATCAGCAAAAAATAAGCGCCGCTTAATGTGGATGTTCCATTCAGGCGTGTTTCAGTTGCAGATAAAATTAGTTCTTTTCTGCAAAGGCAATCAATTTTTCTATAATTATAAGACGGGCAGGGACCGAGATGTTTACGGCTTTTTTTCACTTTTGATGAAAATGGCGGCTGTACAAAGAATTTGTTATCGTCAGGGTAAAAGCTCGGTTTTGCCGGTTGCAGAGCTAAGCTTGATTTTCTGCCGGATCCTAAAGTGTTGGCCCCAAAAAGTCACATTAACCTCCGGTGTTCTCTTTGGAAAATATAAGGTAAACAATGATCCGTAAAGTATTGGTAACGGGAGCTGCAGGCTTCATCGGAAAACACGTAGTAAACGATTTTCTAAAAAAAGGTTGTGAAGTGGTGGGTGTGGACGATCTTAACGATTTTACCTACCCCTCCTCGGTAAAATTTTCACGCTTGGCGTCTCTGGGGTTAGATGTATGCGGACTCCTAGAGGGCGACGGTTATTGTAAAAGCGGAAATTTCTGCTTTCACGAGGTAGATGTAACCGATGCGGCAACGTTGCAATCCATGATCTTTGACGGTGAATTCGATCTCATCGTGCATTTAGCTGGCTTTACCTCGGTCAGTGCCTCTTCTTTATCGCCGAATTCATTTTTAAAAACCAATCTCGGCGGCTTTTGCAATGTTCTTGAAGGGATAAGAATGCTGTCACCCTCAATGCGTCCGCGTCTGCTATGGGCTTCCTCAGCTGCGGTGTACGGCAACGTCAGTGCACAGCCATTATCCGAGGATGATAAAAATCTCATACGCCCCTCGTCCATATATGGCGTATCAAAATGTATGATGGAGGATTTGGCCGAAACCTACGCCCGTTTATACTCAGTAGGCTCGGTGGCTTTAAGATTTTTTAATATTTACGGACCTTATGAGAGACCGGACACCTTTATTCGTGACGTGGCATGTGCCTTACTTGCGAACAAAACTCTGTACCGTTATGAGGAAAACGGAAGCGGTCACGATTATATGTATATAGAGGACTGCATAAGAGCAGTTAACAGCGTGATCGACAAATGGCCCTTAAAAGCCGAAAGCGAATTTAAGATCTTTAATGTAGGTACCGGCAAGCCCGTGCTCGGCAGTGAGGTCATCGCAATTTTGGAAGATATTGCAGGTAAAAAGCTCAATATAGAAAACAGAGAAACTCCTGCAGGAGAGATCCATTCGTTATCTGCTGATACCCATAAATTTACCGATACCTTTGATTTCAAGGTGCAGGTAGAGCTTAGGGAAGGTCTGCAGCGTTTCTTTAATTGGTTGCGTCCTTTTTTTGACAAGGGACTTTAAAATGACATTTCTTGTCGATTCACATTGTCATTTGGCCGATCTGACTTTTGATGATCAAAGATCGGCGCACTTAATTATACAAAGGGCCAGAGCCAGCGGGGTGACACATTTTATGACCGTCTCCTGCACTCTAAAGGACTTTGCCAAGAATTACCGCTTTGTTGAGCAGTACGAAAATATTTTCGCCGCTTGCGGTATTCATCCCCTGAACGTTGAGGACGAACCTGATTGGAGCGAGGATGCCTTAGAAACGATCCTCAAAAAGGACAGGGTGCTGGCACTTGGGGAAACGGGGCTTGATTTTCACTATATGCCCGAAACACGGGATCTGCAATTGAAAGTCTTTGCAAGACAGCTTGAGCTTGCCGTGGCCCTAAAAAAGCCTTTGGTTATACATGCTCGCGAGGCTCGCAGGGATACGGTAGATCTTTTGCGAGCTACGGGAGCCAGAGATGCAGGCGGGGTGATCCATTGCTTTACAGATACCAAGGAGATGGCACGTGAATGCCTTGATCTGGGCTTTTACATTTCCTTTACGGGCATAGCCACCTTCAAGCCGTCAGATAACGTTCGAGAGGTAGTAAGGTATGTTCCCTTAGATCGTATGATGGTTGAGACTGATTGTCCTTATTTGGCGCCGGTTCCGGTGCGAGGCAGAGAAAATGAACCGGCCTACGTACGTTATACGCTCTCATTCATCGCTGACTTTTTAAATATATCCGAGGAAGAACTTGCGCGTATCACCTCTGAAAACTTTGAAAAGCTGTACGGGGTTAAGCTGAAGGCTCCAGAGCCTATGGATGCACCCTCAGATCTTAGGAAAATAGAGAAAATCGCCAATCATCCGTTTGCAAGACGATAATTTGACGGAGGATCCCTATAGACAGCGGTTCTTCTTTAAAGCGGATAAAAAGGGGAGCAAATGAGCTCCCCCTTAATAAACAGATCTTATATCAGCTGTAATAACTGTCGTAGCGATTACGTCTTTTTAATCTTGCAAACTGGGCAATACAGAAAACAAATCCTACCGCAACGCCGCAACCGAATATGATCACAAGCCATTGAGGCATGGACAGAGAAAGCAAAGACCAATCCAAGGGTCCGCAGGTATCAAGAGGCTTAAAAAACCAAGGCAACCACTCATCGAGCTTTATATACTCAGGAAAATCGGCTCGCAATCTGCAGGTGGCACCGAAGCCTTGCGACAGTGTGGATTCATAGTGATTGATGCTTACCGAAAGCCCCCAGGCCGAGGAGGCTAAAAATCCCAGGATTGCACATAATCTCGTAAGCAGAAATTCCGGACTTATAAATCCGACCAAACCGCACAGAAGAAAAGCCGCTACGGCTGCACGCTCATATACACATTCCACGCAAGGCTTTAGATTTAAGCCATACTGAAAATATCCTGCACAGCCCTCGATGACGAGCGCAAACAAGAAAAGCAGGAACCAGCAGGTCCTGCTCAGGGTGAACCTTTTTACAAACGACAGCACGTGCAACTCCTTAAAAAAGGGTCCCGTACGGGACCCGATTTAATATCAATGTGCGCCCTGTGCAGCGGATGACAATTCAGCTGCGTGCTCGGCAAATGAGGAAGGGATCCACCCCCATTGCTCAAAGTAAGGCGTAACCTCGGGGATTATCCACATAGTGGCTAACAATCCGACAATAGTCAACACTATTGTATACGGTAATGCCATCCACATCATGCGTACGTAAGGAAGTCTTACGAGCGGAGCAATGGCCGAGGTCAGGAGGAATAGGAAGGCAGACTGACCGTTGGGGGTGGCAACGGAGGGAAGGTTGGTTCCGGCATTGATGGCGATGGCCAAATCGTTGTAATGATCGGGAGTAATGATCTGATTGATAAGGGCCTCGTGTACCTGCTCGATGTAAATCGTTGCAACGAACACGTTGTCCGACACGGCCGAAATAAAGCCGTTTGCAAGATAGAACACCGGGATCTGCGTTTCCTTGGGAATGGAGAATACCCATTCGATGAAGGGGTTGAACAAATTCTGCTGAGCGATGATGGTAACGATCACAAAGAATACGCACAGCAAAGCGCAGAAGGGCATGGACTCGGTAAAGGCCTTACCTACTTCTTCCTCGGTAGTTACGCCACAGAAAGTAGTTGCAAGGACAATGATGGACAGACCAATAAGACCTACGGCTGCAAAGTGGAAGGCCAATGCTATCACCAGCCAAACACAGCACACGGCTTGGGTGATGAGGCGGATCTTGTCGCGGGTAGAAAGCTCCGAGGACTGAATACGATCACGCATTACCAAGACGTCATATGCGCTCTGGGGCATTTCGGCACCGAAACCGAAAAGTCTGAATTTCTCCAAAACCAGGCAGGTTGAATAACCGAAGATCATAACGGGGATGGATACAGGAGCCATACGGATCAGGAATTCCATGAAGTTCCATCCTGAAACCTGACCTACGACCAAGTTCTGGGGTTGTCCGACCAAGGTGGCAATACCGCCGATGGTGGTACCTACGGCTGCATTCATAAGCAATGCGCGTAAAAAGGCTCTGAACTGCTCAAGATCGGCTTTACTCGATTCAGGGACGAAGGAATCGTCTGAAAGACGGGAGGTGGCAGCATCACCGCAAATGTGCGAGTGATAAACGGCATACAGTCCCATGCAGATGGAGATGATCACAGCCAGCACGGTCAGTGCATCGACGAAGGCTGCCAATGTACCTGAAACAAAGCAGAAAAGGAATGAGATGAGCATTCTGTTTCTGACCTTGACTAGGATCTTAGTAAAGATGAAGAGCAGAAAATCGCGTACGAAGTGAATGCCGCCTAACATGAACATCAGTAGCAGGATGACGTCGATATTGGCAATAAGCTCATGCTTTACACCGTCCATGGAGCACATGCCGATGACACATGCCTCAAATGCCAGCAAACCGCCCGGCTGCAGGGGATAGCATTCAAGAGCCATGGCCAGAGTGAAAATAAATTCAGCTACCAGCGTCCAACCCGCTATAAAAGGATTGTACCAAAATAAAATCGGGTTAATGATTAGGAAGGCTATGATTAGTAATTTGTACCAGGGGGAGGCTGAACCCATAAAATTGAGTCCCAGTGCCTTGCCCGCCGTGAGTGACCCCGGCTGATTCATTTCTTATAGTGTCCTTTGTAACGTTGGTCTGTGTTGTAAATATTTTTCTTGAAAATCAATAAAATCGGCCGGGACAAGCACCGGCTAAAATATCTTCGCAGTTTATTATGTTGATTTATCGAAGAAAAATATAATTTCTAATATTTAACGCAGATTATAACATTCAATAAAGTACCTAGGAATGTGATATAGCTTGCAAATCAAACTTTTACCTTGCTTTTTTGTACAAAAAAAGATTTATGCATAAAAATAAATAGATATTTGTCACAAAAATCGCTGTCCGGCTGCCTAATGATGGGATTGAAAATAATTAAAAAATGATGCGATGGAAACGACTAAGCCTTATTAATACTATGGCTTCAACATAACTTGCCTAAATCGATTTTTCGAAATTGAGGAATGAGTAGTTCGTATAAATTTTTTTGCACAAGGCCTTACGTTCGGATCGCTCTAAACTGATGGAGTATTTTTGAGATCTGGCCATCAGGATCTAATTTGCATTAACGCTCTGATGAAGTCGATGGTTGCATAAGAACTTTGACGATAGAGTTGATTTCTACCTTGAATAGCATTCGCTTCTTTACGTATTGAGCCGTATTAATTTCTCCAGCCCCGTCACGATATTAAGGAGAGGCGATCCTATCCACCCCCTCTCTTCCCCGATCTCCCGATCTAAGGTCGAACCATACGTAAATTCGTGCTTGTGAAAATTGAGTGTTCATTGATGGTACAATGATCAGGATTTTGTCCTGATCGGACGGGGGGACGGATCTCCATGATCCTCCGCAATTATTACACCTCAAAGTATTCAACATAAACTTATTATGTCGTCCATAGCTTTTATCATTTTGATAGTCTCTCTGGGCGCAGTGCTGGGCGTTTTGCTCGGACGCGTCAAATATAAGGGAGTAGGTCTCGGGATCGGCGGCGTGCTCTTTTCGGGCATTTTTGTCGGTCATATTGCTCACGTCTATTTCGGCTTTGACGTAACCGCCGAAGCAGGCGGCGCCACCACCGAGGGTAGCATTCTGCATTTCGTACAGGAATTCGGTTTGATCCTATTCGTGTACGCCATAGGTATTAAAGTCGGTCCTAGCTTCTTCAGCTCCCTGCGCGGTCAGGGCGTCAAGCTGATTATGTGGGCCGTGCTGATCATCGTAGCCGGATGCTCCATTGCCATGATTTTGTTCTTCTGCGGCATAGTACCCGTGGATGTCATGATTGGTATGTACACCGGTGCCATCACCAATACCCCGGCTTTGGGTGCAGGCTCCTCCATGATTGCGGACATGGCCAACGCCTTTGCTGCCGATGGTGAGGTTCCTGAAGGCTTTAATTCGGCCGTCGTTCCCTCGGCCTATGCCATGGCTTATCCTTTTGCTGTTTGTTCGTTGTTAATTACGATGATCGTGTTGCGTATCATCTTTAAGGTCAACATCGACAAATCTGGCGAGGAATATGCAGCGTCCAAGGGCAAGGGTCAGGCCTTAGGTGTAATGAACGTTACCATCCAGAACACCGAATTCTTCGGAAAGACCGTGTCAGACATCCCGGGCGTAGCTGAGGGTCTTGTCGTTTGCTCGCGCTTTAAGCGTAACGGCGAGCTTTCCGTTCCGACTAAGGATCAGGACTTGCAGGCAGGGGATATTGTGCATCTGGTAGGATCCTCAAAGGATCTTGCCAAGGCCCTGTCGGCCATAGGTATTTCAGCCAAGGACGTAATGACCACCCGCGGCTCACGCATGGTGGTTCGCCACCTCATCGTTACGAACTCTCATGTTTGTAACCGTAAATTAGGTGATCTGCACCTTGATGAGCGCTTCAATTTGTCCGTATCCCGCATTATCCGTGCCGGTGTACAGATGCTGCCCGCTCACGATTTTGTTCTCTCCTACGGTGATGAGATCAACGTGATCGGTACTGCCGACAACGTCAAGCAGGCCGGTAAGCTGGTAGGCAACTCCTCCGCATCCTACAATCAGGTAGGTATGATGCCGGTATTTATCGGTATCTTCCTAGGTATATTGTTAGGCTCAATCCCTGTTCCGGTTCCGGGAGTTCCTGCTCCTATGAAGCTCGGTCTTGCCGGCGGTCCGCTCATCATGGCTATTATTCTGGCTCGTTTCGGAGACAGCCTTACCGGTAACCGCATCCACTGGCGTCTGCCTCCTGCTGCCATTGAAACCTTCAATGCCATGGGCATCACCTTGTTCCTTACCATCGTAGGAATTTGCGCAGGTGCCAACGGCTTCTGGGAAACCCTGACCGAGGGTCCCGGCTTCAGCTGGATGGCATGGGCCTCTCTGATCTCCATCATTCCTATTATGGTAGTAGGCTTCCTGGCCATCAAGGTTAGCAAGGTCAACTATCTTGTAGCCTGCGGTATGCTTGCCGGTTCCTATACTGATCCTCCGGCTCTTGCTTATGCAAACGGCATGTATAAGGATGCTGAGGCGACCTCCATCGGTTATGCCACCGTCTATCCTTTCGTCATGTTCCTGCGTATTCTGTCACCGCAGATCATGGTGATCATTGCTGCGGCCTTCATCTGATACGATGAATGATCAAAGCGCAAAGGACTGCCTGCATTCTAGCGGCGTAGGCGGTCCTTTTTATTCTCTGTTTGCCGGGCTAACCGGAATATGCGCAGGCTGCGCCATGCGCTTCATAACACCCGTTCTAGCCCCGTTTACATTGACAGCCGCACTCTTAAGTCCTGCCTTACATGCTTTTTTTGTTCGCTCAGGCTGTAGCAACGGAAAGGATCCTGCCCCTGCATTTAAGGGCTTTTTATCATCCTTGAAGCAAAACTGGTCCTTTGTTTTGCTTGTAACTCTTGCCTGGTGGGTCTGTATTGCCGGAGCACTTTTATTTTTTGAGTATAAAAGCCACGAAGCCATGCTTATTTATGAGCAGGCTGCATCCGAGCATCAGGTTTTGCAAATCGGAACTGAGGAGCAACAGGAGCATTCGCATGCTCTGGTGCAAACCATAGCTGTTAGCGGGCTTTGTCTGTTGCTTGTTTTCTCCTTACTGTCGGCTCTCTCCTTTGCCGCAGTTTCAAAGCGCCGCGATCCCTTCATTACGGGATTTAAAGCGTGGGGAGTTAATTTACCCGGACATCTTTTGCTGGCGGTAATTGTGGTGGTGGCCTTTGCCATTACGGAAAAATATTTTGCCGTGCTTAAGTTGCGATACATTGAAGGACTCATTTTAAAAAGGGATGAGTTTGATCCGGCTCTTACCTTCATTGTGCTTAGGATCTATATTTTGAATGCCGCAGCCACTGCCGCGGCTATCATGGCGGCGTTTTCGCTTAAAATCTCTGCATACGGTTTTTCAAAGCGCTTAACCAATGAAGAAAAAGATCAAGGACAATAGAAATAATGCGACGGCATCTCCTCTTTTACAGGGACTGCCGCCGTTCATACCAGCATCTCCGCGTGTTCTTATCCTAGGCTCAATGCCGTCCGTGCAATCACTTGCTCAGGACTTTTATTATGCACATCCGCAAAACCGTTTTTTTAAGCTTCTGAGCCTTTTTACAGGTAAAGAGCTCTGCGATGTAAAAGCACGTAAGGAAGCTCTTGCCTCCTGCAATTTAGCATTATTTGACGTGATCAGATCCTGCCGACGATGCGGCAGTGCAGATGCGAATATTCACGATGTCGAGATCAACGATATAAAATCCATTTTGGAACAAAACGTGAGCATTGAGCTTGTAGTTACGAACGGCACTCTTGCCAAAAAGCTTTTTTTGAAACATTTCAATGAGCTGAATGTTAAAACTTTGCATTTGCCCTCGACCTCTCCGGCAAATGCACGTTTCTCGCTTGAAAGTTTAAAAGGGTATTATTTTGAAGTATTTGAATTTGCTGTTCGCGGCTCATAAAAAATATTTGTTGCTGTCGGCTTTTTTAATGCCGTTTTGTATACAAACTGCTTCGGCCTATGATTTTGTGGAGGAGCGGGCATATACCACAACGATCTTTCATCTGCCGAGTAAATGTCGCAGTGATGAATTTGCCGAGCAATGTGCCCGTTTTGTCAGATTTTACTCAGGTAAATTCGAAAGAGAATTCATTGTAGAGCGCAATAAGGAGCTTGAAAAATTTGAAACCGGCGGCAAAGAGCTCGTCATGCCCGATATTCCGCACGGATCTCAAGAGGTTACCTTGGATTTTCGCAGGATCTACAATCCTGACATTCTGCTTTTGACTGCTTATGCACAGAAAGAATTAAACGGTGTTAAGCAAAATATTTATGATTCTTTGAATATTGATTTAAAGAATGATCGCCCGTTGCAGTTTAAGGATTTTTTTGACGATCCTCAGGCAGCGGCCATGCTGTGCGCCCGTGCCTTCGACAAAAAATTTGCCCGCTATTCCATGCCTCTTTTTGATACCATTTCAGCCACTATCGAGAGCAGACCTTGGAACTTTACCCTGTACCCAGACGGTATAGAATTTATTTTCCCGCCTCGGACAGTAATGCCGGGAGAAGATCCGGCCAAGCTCTTTGTAAGCTGTGACGAATTAAAGGAGGCGGGGGTAAAAAGCTATTTCTTCCCCGCCTATGCTAAGACTCTCTCTGATCCCAATTAAGAGACAGGGAAACGTTAAAGAACAGCCTTAGGGATCTTTGCCGATACAAAGATCCTATGCTCAGGCATCAGCCCATACCTCTTTGGCAATTTCAGTTACCAATTTTACCTTTGCCCATTGCTCAGCCTCTGTAAGCTTGTTACCTTCCTCCGTCGAACTGAAGCCGCACTGAGTGGAAAGGCAGAGCCTTTCAAGCGGAACATAGGTGCTGGCCTCTTTGATCCTTTCCTTAACCTTTTCCTTATCCTCAAGCTCTGGGAATTTTGAGGTTATAAGCCCCAAGACTACGCTTTGATCCTTTATGAAACGTAGGGGCTTGAAATCTCCGGCACGATCGGAGTCGTATTCGAGGAAGAAGGCGTCGATGTTGCAACTTCTGAAAAGCAACGGCGCCACACTCTCATAGCCGCCCGATGAGAACCAGGTGGAGCGGAAATTACCGCGGCAAATATGCATGGTAACGGTCATATCCGCAGGTTTCTTAGATAATATCCTGTTCAGCACTTCAACATACTTTTGCTGTACCTGCTTTAAATCGTGACCGTAGGAGGAATACAGGGCACTCTTTTCCTCAGAGCAGAATTCTCCCCATGAGGTATCATCAAACTGCAGGTAACGACATCCCTCTCTGTATAGAGCCAGCATGCAATCGGTCCAAGCCGTGGCTATATCATCAAAAAGAGCATCGTCGTTGTTTGCGTAAAGCGGTATGCTCTTATATGCATCGGTACGTACGACACAGATTTGATACAGCATGGAGGGTGACGGAATGGTAAATTTCACTGCGGTATCGCCGGCTAATTTTTTAAGACGACGGAAGTGATCAAGAAAAGGGTGCTTATCTGAGAAGGCTACCTTATCCGTGATCACCGCCGTGGTGGCCTTGGGCTGAGTTCCCTCAAAATGAGTGGACCATTCTTTAGCTCCGACGCGGGAAACTCCGTTAAGCTCGGTTAAAAAATCAAGGTGCCAAAACGCGCGGCGGAATTCGCCGTCGGTGACGGCCTTAAGTCCGCATTCCTTTTCCTTGGCGATTAATTTTGCAATTTCTGCATCCTCGACTGCATGAAGCTCGGTCTCACCGATGATGTTTTTTGCAAAAAGGTTTCTGGCATTTACGATCTTGTCGGTACGTAAAAAAGATCCTACGTGATCGGCACGATAGGGGGGAAGAATATGTGACATGTTATGCCCCTTTCTTATTAGAAAATATTTATATCATTGCTGAGAATATTAGTAATTATCTATATCATAATCAAGAGTGAAATTTATTTTTTGCAAAAAAAAGCGTGCATCGCACGCCTTTTTAGAAGAAATGACGCTTATTCCTTATCTTCTGCGGGTAACTTCGGCAGCATTTCCTTATTTACAATGTTGCAGACACAGGAATCGGACCAAACATTAAGGCAGGTCTCAATCATATCGATCACGGCATATACGGGCAAAATCACACCCATGAATTCAACCGGCACATGCATTGATGACATCAGCGAAAGAGTGAGGAAGAAGCATCCCATGGGAACCCCCGCATTGCCGATCGCAGCGACGGTGGCGATGAAGATCCAGGTAATGATGGTCGAGAAGGTGATCTCCATGCCCGTATTTTGCATAAGATAAAGCGAGGTTACCAAAATAAAGGCGGCACAGCCGTTCATATTGATGGTGGTGCAAATGGGCAGCACAAAACGGGAAATACGCTTGTCCACATTCAGATTGTCCTCAGCCGAGGCCATGGTAACGGGCAGGGTTCCGGCAGAGGATTTTGAAAATAGGGCTACCATCAGGGCAGGTGCCATTCCGCGGGCGATCTTAAGCGGATTTAAGCCTCTTATAAGCAACAATACCGGCAAGATCAGCAACATTTGAATGAAATTCGAGCTTAAAACCACAGTGAAGTATTGTGCGATACCTCCCAAGATCACCCCCGCTTCAAGCTGCTTTACTAACTGAGCGGTAAAGGCCACGATCCCCAAAGGAAGGATCAGAATGAGCCAGTGGATCAGCACGAAGAGCAGATCCTGCAGTCCGGTAAACAGCTTAACCACTACGGTGCGGCTTTCGGAGGAGGGCATGGCGGCAAGCGCAAGTCCCAAAGCGGCCGCAATTAACAGCACGGACAGCACATTACCTGCCACAAAAGGCTGAATGAGGTTATTGGGGATCACCGAAATAATATGACTGAAATAACTCTCATCTACTCCCACGGCAGCGGCATTAAAATCGGCTGGAGCCGCGGCTGCAATGTTTTCAGGCGAAATGAATACATAAAGCAAGCCGGCCAAGGTTGCCGCAAGTATGGTGGTGAGCAGGGTATAGAACAGCGTATGCATAAAAATTGAACCGCCGTTTGAGCCGTGATTTAAACGGGCCAACGTGGTCAAAAGCGACAACGCAATTACCGGGACCGCCACAAGAGAGAACAGTCTTGTAAAGATTGTTGCGATCAAGGACATGACGTCGTTTAGGAAATCGGCGTTGATCATTCCGAAGATCACGCCCAACGCCAATCCACCCATATATAAGCAGGCCGTGCGAATACGCTTCTTACGATTTACGGCCAGATCAGAATAAGCCTGACCTGCAGCCTGCGTTATGCGATTTTGATTAGACAAAATAACCCCCAAAAAGGTATAGCAATAACTTTGATGTCACAAAGTTCGTTAATTATCGCACCAAAAAAACAGACTGCTTTCTAAAGGAGCCTAAAAGTGATGTAATTAGGAAAGTTAAAGAAATAGCGCCAAAACGGTGCAAATTAAAACAGCAAAATTTTTTAGCACGGCATTCTTTCTTGGAGCAGGCCCAAGGCGAGAGTTGATATCCATGGTCAGAGGCGAATTTGATAAAGATCACAATAACAAGCTTTCATTTGCAGGAATAATGCTGAGATTGTATTTCCAATAAAAAACAAGGTCTACTATCAAGGTATCAAAAGCTTACTCTTAGACGAGAATATTTTGCCCACAACATTATTGAATTGAGAGGTAAAAGATGGATTTTCTTAAATTGATGCAGGAACGCTATACCACCAAATACTATGATCCGCAAAAAAATATTCCTGAGTAGATCCTGCAGAAGATCCTCGAATGTCTGCGTCTGACCCCAAGCTCAGTTAACATGCAGGGCTGGCGTTTCTATCTTCTGGATCGAGCTTCAAAGAAATGCATTCGCGAGGCTATACCTGATTTCAATATGCAACGCTTTGACAGCTGTGACAAGGTGTTGGTGCTTTGTGCCAAACAAGATCTTGATCTTGCATATGCAACCAAGGTGGCTACCAAGCAATTTGAAGACGGTCGTATCAAGGAAGCACAGATCAAAGCTGTTGCCGAGGGCTGTCTTGCCTTTGCCAAGGGACACGAGACAGACATTGGTATATTAAATTGGACCGCCCGTCAGACCTATATAGCCATGGCTACCGTGCTTTATGCTGCACAATCTTACGGAGTCGATTCAACAGCCGTTGAGGGAGTGGATTTAAACAAGGTTGACAAGCTTATGCAACTTAATGACGAAGGCTATGCCTCAACCTCACTTATACTGCTTGGATATCGTTCGGAGCATGATTCAAACACCCTGGACAAGCGTCCCAAGAGTCGTCTTTCCATGGAAGATATTTTGATCAGGAGGTAAACATGCGTACAGTAATTTTAGGCGGCGTGGCAGCAGGCGCCGCTACCGCCACACGTTTACG
>ENA-ORVB01000334-ORVB01000334.1-human-gut-metagenome-genome-assembly--contig:-NODE-334-length-40658-cov-22.4368_pt1 | contig 40658 bp, 31 predicted proteins | sample MGYA00242090_ERZ509231 | MGnify/ENA primary metagenome ERZ509231 (study PRJEB26280, sample SAMEA2338798) | human gut metagenome | biome: human gut; feature: human-associated habitat; material: faeces...
CGGGCGGCGGACGCAATCTGATCGGACGGCGGACGCAATCCGATGACAAAAGTAGGGCTGCGACATCAGAAAAGACACACCGAGAGACAGACATCGGTTTAATTTTTGACTCATAAAACACGATACGAACATGAAACAGATAGGTTGGGGATTTATAGGTTGCGGAGAAGTGACCGAGAAGAAGTCGGGACCGGCATTTAACGAGGTGCCCGGCTCGAAGGTTGTGGCGGTGATGAGCCGCAACGAAGCGAAAGCGAAGTCGTACGCCAAGCGACACGACATAAAGCGATGGTACACCGACCCACAACAACTCATCGACGACCCGGAGGTGACAGCGGTATATATCGCTACGCCACCGTCGAGCCATGCCACCTTCGCCATCATGGCGATGAAGGCGGGCAAGCCTGTGTACATCGAGAAACCGCTGGCAGCGAGCTACGAGGACTGCGCACGCATCAACCGCATCAGCGAGATAACGGGCGTGCCGTGCTTCGTGGCTTACTATCGTCGCTATCTGCCTTACTTCAAAAAGGTGAAGCAGATCATAGACTCGGGCGAGATCGGCACGGTGACGAACGTGCAGATACGCTTCTCGGTGCCACCACGCGACCTCGACTACAGCGACTCGCACAACCTGCCGTGGCGTCTGCAACCCGACATAGCTGGCGCAGGCTACTTCTACGACCTTGCACCGCATCAGCTCGACTTGCTGCAGGAGATATTCGGCATCATCACACGTGCTCATGGCTACTGCTCTAATCGTGCGCATCTGTACAAGGCGGAGGACACGATAAGTGCGTGCTTCTACTTCGAGAACGGACTGCCGGGCAGTGGCTCGTGGTGCTTCGTGGGCCACAAGAGCGCAAAGGAGGACTGCATAGAGGTGATTGGCGAGAAGGGAATGCTCTCGTTCTCGGTGTACAACTACGACCCTATACAGCTCGTGACGAGCAATGGGAAAACGAGCATCGTGGTGCCCAATCCGCCATACGTGCAACTACCTATCATCAAAGCCGTTATAGAGCATCTACAGGGCACAGGCATCTGCACCTGTACGAGCGTGAGTGCTACGCCCGTAAACTGGGTAATGGATCGCATCTTGGGCAAACTGTAATACTTAAACTACAACATCCATAGATACATAATGAGACTATACGCCGTCATACTCTGCCTTGCTATACACGCAAGCATACAGACCTCAGCACAGACACCTGCCGACAGCTGCGGCATGGTGGCTTCGACTGACTCTGCCGCTACGTACGTAGTAGACAACACGTTGGCGACAGACTCAATCACAACGCCTGCACCGCAAAAGAAAACACCGTTTTTCAAGAAGGTGGGGAACGCATTAGTTTGTCTATTCGAGAAGTTCTCCGAAGTGGACACCACCTATATTGAGCCACAGAAATACAACTATGCGGCAATGATACAGAACACCAACACCTACGAACGCTATCGTATAACAAGCTCGCAGGGCAACGACTTCACATTTGCCCCCGAACCGAAGATAAAGTTCGGGCCTTACTTCGGTTGGCGTTGGTTGTTCCTCGGCTACACCGTAGATTTCAACGAATTGGGTAAAAAGAGTAGAAGTACGGAGTTCGACTTGAGCCTGTACACCGGCATGTTTGGCATCGACCTGTTCTACCGCAAAACAGGAAGCAACTACAAGATTTCGTACGCCAGCTTCGACTCTAACAACTCTATCAACACGCGCCCACTTAAGAACATCGATTTCGACGGCATCAACGTAGGCATCAAGGGCTTCAACCTCTATTATATCTTCAATCATCGACGCTTCTCCTACCCTGCCGCATTCAGCCAGAGCACCATACAACGCCGCTCAAGCGGTTCGTGGCTCTGCGGATTGGGCTATACAAAGCACTCGCTGAAGATAGACTGGGACAAGCTCTACACCACCGTTGCCAACCGTTTGGGCGAAGACGTGGCGGAACGATACATGGACAGCAACCTGAAGATGAAGGAGATAAAATACACCGACCTTTCCGTGTCGTGCGGATACGCTTACAACTGGGCGTTCGCTCACAACTGGTTGGCTGCGGCTTCACTGTCGATGGCGTTAGGCTACAAGAACGCTACTGGCAATGAAAACAGCGACGTGCTCTCATTCCGCGACTTCAGCATGGACAACTTCAACATCGACGGCGTGGGACGCTTCGGCATCGTGTGGAACAACATGAGATGGTTCGCCGGCATGAGCGCCATAGTACACTCGTACAACTACAAGAAGCCACGATTTTCAACGAGTAGTATGTTCGGAAGTCTGAACATATACTTCGGATTTAACTTCAACAGGAAGAAGTAACATTATACATTAAACACAGACAGCATGAAATCAATCGTATTCACAATAATAGCCGCAGCAATGCTAACCACGCAGTGCTATGCAGCAACGAACGACAGCGCACGCGTGATGCAACACATCGCAAAGGCACAAAAATACCGCACATCCATGCCAACGACAACCAATGCCGACATACAGCGCCGGAAGCTGCTGCTGCATATAGCACGCGGTTTTCTGGGCATACCATACGTGGCAAAGACGCTGGAGGTAAACCCAAAGGAGAGTCTTGTGGTCAATCTGCGCCAGCTCGACTGCACCACATACGTAGAAAACGTGCTCGCCGTGTACGAGTGCGTAAAGAACAATCGCGCCACCTACGCCGACTATCTCTACTTCCTGCGTATGATACGCTACGTTGGCGGCACGGTGTCCTACCCTACGCGTCAGCATTACTTCACGGAGTGGATAGAGGAGAACACAAAGAAGGGTTTCGTGCGCGAAGTGAATACACCAAACCCACCGTTCAACACCCGACAAACGCTCCGCATCAACTTCATGAGTACGCATACGGAGGCATACCCGATGCTGAAGAACAATCCTGAAATGGTGAAACCGATAGCCCAAATGGAGCAACGCCTGTCGGGCAAGACATATATGTACATACCGAAGGGCGACATCAAAAACACCAGACTGCTGCGGTCGGTGATACACGACGGCGACATCATTGCCATCATAACAAAGAAAAAGGGACTCGACACGTCGCACATCGGCATCGCAGTGTGGCACAAGGACGGACTGCACATGCTGAACGCATCACAGATACACAAGAAGGTGGTGGAGGAACCGATGACACTGCACGACTACATGCAGAAACATCCGTCACAGGTGGGCATCAGAATAGCACGAATCAACTGACCACCCTCAGGGGGTGCACTTGTCTCAAGTGCACCAACAAAGCTGTACAATGATTAAGTTCAGGGGGTGCACTTGTCTCCGCTCGGCTTTGCCGCTTGCCAGAGCAAGAAGTGCACCAACCGAGTTGTATAATGATTAAATTCTGATGGTGCACTTGAGACAAGTGCACCCCCTAAGAGAAAATCACCCCAACGCATCCTTAATATTCCGCATAAGCCCAGCATACTTTGCACGCTTCACCGCACTACCCTTGAACAACTTGCGATATTCCTCTTCCGTAAGCTTGAGCCAGTCCTCACGCTTCATCGCAAGCAATTCATCGGAAGGCTGCAGCTCTGGGGTCGTATTGGGCACAGCAAACCTATTCCACGGACAAGCCGACTGGCAACGGTCGCATCCATATATATAAGGAGCGAGCTTTGAAGCAAGCTCTTCCGGAATATCACCACGATTTTCTATCGTCTGATAGTTCAGACATAGCCTGCCGTCGAACTTACAGGTTTCGCCGTCAGCGTTGCGCTGCAACGCTTGTGTAGGACAAGCCTCGACACAGCGGTTGCACGTGCCACAACGCGAGTGCATCGGCTCGTCGTACTCCACTTCTACGGGCAGAAACAGCTCGCCAAGGAAGAACATCGAACCAGCGCGAGGGATGATGAGCTGATGATTGCGCCCTATCCAACCCAATCCGGCACGCACAGCCCAATAACGTTCGAGCACGGGGGCGGAGTCGCAGAAAGCACGTACTTGATCGTTCAACTCCAATCCGAGACGCTCTGCCAATTGGGAGAGCTTCTGCTTCACAACATCATGATAGTCCTTACCCAAGGCATACGACGCGAATTGAGGCGCATCTGAGGGCATACAGCGCGACGGGGCGTAGTTGAGTGCCACCGACACAATACTGCGCACACCGGGCACAAGCAGACGCGGATCAAAACGCTTGTCGGGATAGTTCTCAAGATAAGCCATGCTGCCGTTGCAGCCCTCGGCTATCCAACGACGATAGCTATCGACGACACTTTGCTCCACGGCATCCGCCTGCGCTATGCCACAAGCAAAAAAGCCGAGACTTGCTGCCTCGGCTTTTATTTGTTCAGATGTTATGGTTGTTGTCATAATATCAAATAGTTCTGCAGTTCCTATTAGTCGAAAACCTTGAAGCTATAGCCTTGCTCCTTTAGCCATTGCAGCGAACGCGGCAAAGCAGTATGCAGTTTCTCGATACTCTTCAGCGAGTCGTGGAACGTGATGATTGAGCCGTTGCGGGCGTAACGCTTCACATTCTCCACTACATCATCGGCAGTGAGCCACTTTGAGTAGTCGCGCGTCACAAGATCCCACATCACGATGCGATACTTGCGACGCAGCCACAAATACTCGGCGTGACTCATACAGCCGTGCGGCGGACGAAACAGGTGAGAGCCTATCAGCTCGTTGGCGCGGTTGGTATCCTTCACGTATGTGCTGGTAAGATGCTTAAATCCTCCCAAGTGATGATACGTGTGATTGCCCACCTGGTGTCCGTCAGCCACTATCTGCTTGTAGAGCTCGGGATACTTGCGCACGTTATCGCCCACCATGAAGAAGGTGGCGTGTATTCCGAACTCCTTCAGCGTTTGGAGAATGAATGGGGTCGACTCTGGTATCGGTCCGTCATCAAACGTGAGATACACCGAATGGTCGTTATGATCCATTCTCCACGACGCTCTCTGATAGAGCCATCGAAGCCATATTGATGGTTGTTCTATAAACATTATTACCTATTTATTCTCCGTCGTACGGTGCGCCTCCTTTTGCCTGGTATACAGCATAGAGGGCATTAACTGTCTTCAAACGCTGATCAGCGAGCGAACGATCACAAGCCTGTGTTATGTCAGCGATATTCTGCATGATGTAGAGCTGACGAAGAACGTCGTTCTGCGACATCATAAAGCGCGAACCTGTGAGCTGCAAGTAGTAGTCGGCATAACTCTTTGCGTCTGCCCACACCTTGTTAAGAATGCGTGCAGCATCCGCCTTCTTGCCGATAAGGGCATAAGCGCGAGCCATATCAGCTGCTCCAGACATGAATGTGTATGGCACATTGTATTCGGGGAGCACCTTCTCTGCCTTGCGAAGCACCTTCTCTGCCTTTGCCTTCTGACCCTCAGCAATAAGCTGCATAGCAAGCTGAGCAAGCAAATGGCGGTGAGTATAGCACATACGCATCACAGTCTCGTCGATGTAAAGACCTGGCTTGTCGAGTCCGCCCCACTTGAAGCGATTCATCACATTATTATACACTTTCTCTGTGTCGAAGTTCTTTGCACCTGGTGCCTTAGTGTTGAACGGAGTAATGCGGTAAGCTAAGCCCTCCTGCACGAAGTTGTCGCCGAGATTCATGTAATTGTCTGAACCTACGGTTGTAGCTACATACAACGGACGCTCCCAGTTGCACTGCGCGAGCATCTCAAGCATCATCATATCCTTCTTGTAGATAGCACGCTTGCCTGCAAGCGAGATGACCATACGATCGGGGATGGTGTCGCTTGCCATCATCATTCCTGAACGACGCACTGCCTCCTTATCAATAGTGATGTAAAGCGTGTCGGTCGGAATAACATGCGTGTCGTTGTCCTTAGAGCGCACCCAGTACTTCATTATGTTCTTCACCTCGAACGGCTCGTCGCCGAAAGCAGCACGCGCCTCCTTCGGATACTCGCGGTAGAAATCGAGAAGCTGCTGCTTCATAGCTGGTCTAACCTCAATGTAGTCGTTAGTACCCGAACAGAAGTCTATACGCGGCCATGTGATAGGCACAGAAGGCGAATCGTAAGCCGGACGCTTCATCTGGTCGATGTACCAATCGGTCTGCAGATAAGAGAGGTTGCAGACACGCGCATCGGTGCGCACGCCCTCCGTCTCCTGGTTGTACCAGAGTGGGAAGGTATCGTTGTCGCCGTTCGTGAAGATGATTGGGTTACCCTTGTCCTGCAATGTCATCAGATAGTTCTGACCGAAGTCGCGGCAGGTGTAACGTCCGCTGCGATCGTGGTCGTCCCATGTCTGCGATGCCATCTGTATAGGTACGAGCAGACAGGCTACGCCTACAACGCCTGCAACGGCTACATCATTGCCCTTGAGTTTCTTCTTGAGCATATCGTAGATAGCCAGCACACCGAGACCACACCAAATGGCGTATGCGTAGAACGAACCCGCATAAGCGTAGTCGCGCTCACGTGGCTGCTGCGGAGTCTGGTTAAGGTAGAGCACGATGGCAAGACCTGTCATAAAGAACAAGAAGAACACTACCCAGAACTGGCGGATGCCGCGCTGACCGCGCCAAGCCTGCCAGAAAAGACCGATAAGTCCGAGCAGCAGAGGCAGACAGTAGAACACGTTGTGTCCCTTGTTAGCCTTCAATTCTGCTGGCATTTTGCTTTGGTCGCCAAGCATCCAGTCGTCGATGAACGAGATACCGGTTATCCAGTTGCCATGCTCTGGCTCGCCGTTGCCCTGTATATCATTCTGACGTCCGGCGAAGTTCCACATGAAGTAGCGCCAGTACATGAAGTTGCACTGATAAGAGAGGAAGAAGCGAATGTTCTCCATCTGAGTAGGCATCTTCACCATCACAGGCTCGCCGCAGCGGTCGTAAGGAACCTGATTGCCCTCGATGCCACCCATCCAGTTCTCGTAAGCTCCAGCATGAGCCGACGAGTGCATACGCGGGAAGAGCATATTCTGAGCATATATGATCTTGTCCTTATGCGAAACCACAAAGTAAGAGTCCTTCTCACCCTTAGAAGCCTTCTCCTTGCGCTGCCAGATAGCAGCACCTTCCTTGTGCTTCGGCACACACATATTGCCGTCAACGTCGTAAGCCACCTGTGAGGTGTACGCCTGTCCGTAGAGTAACGGTGAGTCGCCGTACTGGTCGCGGCTCAGATATGAACCGAGTGTGAACACATCCTCTGGTGAGTTCTGATCCATCGGAGGGTTAGCAGCCGAGCGGATAACGATGACAGCGTAGCTCGAATAGCCGATCATAAGCATCAGCATACAGAGCAGAGCCGTGTTCTTGAAGCGTGCTGTAACCACTGGAACGAGCTCCTTGCCAATCTTTTTGCGATAGTTCAAGCCGAAATAGATAGCTGCGAGTATCACCAAGCCAAGGATAGCTGCACCCCAGGTCATTCCGCGGAACGGTATGCCGAGCATACCTACCGAGAGAACGAACGAAACGTTCTGACGCTTGAAACTCTTGTCAACATACGACTCATAGATAGCCCAAATGACAATGGCTACGAGCAGCACTATATAGATTATCTCGCCAGTGTTGAACGGACATCCGAGGGTGTTCACGAACAGGAGTTCGAACCATCCGGCTACGGTGATGATGCCCGGAACGACACCATAGAGCACGGCTGCAACGAGCACGAACGAGCCAACAAGAGCAAGTAACGAGCCTTTCAGTTCGATGTGTGGGAAACGTCGATAACAGTAAACAAGCACGATGGCTGGCAAACAAAGCAGGTTCAACAGGTGAACACCGATTGACAGACCTGTCATGTATGCGATAAGCACAAGCCAGCGGTCGCTGTGAGGCTCGTCGGCGTGATCTTCCCACTTCAAGATAAGCCAGAAAACGATAGCTGTGAATGCTGACGAATAGGCGTAAACTTCACCTTCTACTGCTGAGAACCAGAATGTATCGGAGAATGTGTAGATGAGTGCGCCTACCAAGCCTGATGCCTGAATAGCAATAAGCTTACCGAGAGTCATCTCACTCCAATCCTTCAGAATAAGCTTGCGCGCAAGATGCGTGATACTCCAGAACAGGAACAGGATAGTGGTAGCACTTAGCAAAGCACTCATCGTGTTCACCATACGCGCAACCTGCGACGGATCGCTCGCAAACTGCGAGAACAGGTTTGCGGTAAGCATAAAGAAAGGTGCTCCTGGCGGATGACCTACTTCGAGTTTGTAACCCGTTGTAATAAATTCAGGACAGTCCCAGAAACTGGCTGTCGGCTCAATCGTAGAACAATACACGAAGGCTGCCACGAAGAACGTGAGCCAGCCAAGCACATTGTTCACTAATTTGTACTGTTTCATTGAATATTTATATAATATTTGTTTATGCTACCTTTTAATTAGTGTGCGCAAGCACTTTTATCAATTATATTTAGTAAGGTGCAAAGATACAAATTATTATTATTACAAGAAAACAGTTAATGTTATTTAACCTGCGCTCGGCACGAACGTTTCCCAGGTCTGATCGTCATAAAAAACACGTATTTCGGTTATTCGACGCTGCTTTACCTCGCAACTTTTCATCGCGAAACCTGCAACATCACCACTTTTCGTAGCATAGTCTGGTATGGATTGATTAACAGGTGAGTTGTCGGCGTTATTTTGTTCTGTTTTTAATGCCGAATCGTAATCAATCAACAGGTCGTTTTCCGACCCATTTTCACCATTCGATTGTTCTGCCTCTTCATCACGCTTCACGAGCATGTCTCCCTTACCGAACATCAACCAGTCGGTAGAGATCTGCGGGAAGCGACTCTTTATCGCGTCAACTATAGCCAGAGTAGGGCGAGTGCGTCCAGTGAAAATACTACTCAAAGTAGCTGGAGCTATTTTCAACTGATCAGCGAAATCCTGTTGAGTGGTTCGCTGCATCTCCATAATTTTCTTAATTCTATCCTTCATTTTATAGTTACTTTTTACGTGAGACATACCCCAAAAGTGCTTTTTGGTCGCTTTTTCGTTGCATTTACAAAGTTAAACATATAAATCGACATATACAAACTTTTAAATTAATATTTTAATATCAATATTTTTATTTACATTTACAAAGTCAATATTACAAATTACATTTTACTTCATGCTTTATAGATTTGTAGACACACATTGCTGAATTGGGGCATTTTATATATATAAGAATGCGTTTAACATTTTGTATTAAATAACTGATTTTATTTTAGTTACAGAACACATATACACAAATAAATAATATGCAAATGCACGGATACGCCTGTATTTCACAAAAACAAACAAGTTTTTATATAACATAAAGTATTATTGTACACTTTTTCAAGCACTTACGTCAAATCATCAAACTCGCATTAATATAATTATCACACTTGTATAGTATTGATTTGTGAATTTCAAAGCACAAATACACAAAGTTATATGATTTACATTTACATATTTATTTGCGCCTTTATAACTTTACAAACATATATTTACTCACAATTTACGTGTGTAAATATGCAATTCTTTATGTTAATGTTTACGAAACGTGAATATTGAAGCGTCGAAAATAGCGATTTTTTGCATTTCTGAAAAAATACGAACAAGGATAAAAGCAACTCAAAAAACAGCCACATATAAAGGCACAAAAATAGCCTAACTCCTATGAATTGTAAGGAATTAGGCTAAAAAATAAGGTCTTTCAGAATTTCTATTTTAGAGAAAAACAGCTACAAAAACCAGCTATTTTAATGCAAAATGAAGAAGATTAGCTCCCTCATCAGGTTGTCTGTGGAGGTATTTAGACTGTCTAAACCCTTACTTTTGGCATCCGTTTCTCTTATTTTAGCTAAAATCTGAAGAGTCTTCATTGCACTAAAATTGCGCATCCCTACCCTATAGTCTTTCAATCCCCACACCGATTTTAGTTCCAGAAATGCAGCGAGGTTATTGTCGTTGTTTTTATCGGGTGCATAGAATGCCACCATGAGATTTTGGAAGTAGGTATAGAGCAACGGCAGACACGAAAAGAGCGACCCTGCTTTGGGATTTTTATCGAAGTACTTCACAATTTGGTTTGCCTTGAACACATTGCGCTCTATGATAGCAGTCTTTAGTTCAAAAATGTTAAATTCCTTGCTCACTCCGATTTCGCGCTCCACAACATCCGGTGTCACTCGCCTATCGTCATCCGGAAGCGAAATCATAACCTTATCGAGTTCCGATATGAGTCGACTGAGGTCGGCTCCGATATGCTCAGCTATCATCGCAGCCGATTTCGTATCTATTGCCACATGATTTTTCTTCAGATACGCCTCGATGAACGCCGGAAGCTCATAATCGCGCTTTTTCTTGCTCTCGAACACCACTCCAACAGCCTCCGCCTTGCCCACAACCTTCTTTCGGCGGTCGATAGTGCCATTTTTGTAGGCTATAACAAGCACCGTAGACGCCAAAGGCTTCTCAAAATAGCGTTCCAAAGCATCGAGCGACTTCAGCCCTTGCGCCTCCTTCACGATTACTACGCGATGCGCAGCTGGCATAACGGGGTATCCTTTTGCCATGTCTACCACTTGCGCCGCCGTAGTGTCTGCACCGAACACAACCGTCTGATTAAAGTCGCGGTCGTCGGGGTCAAGCACATTGTCTGCTATGTAATCGGTTATTCGGTCGATATAGTACGACTCGTCGCCCATAAGCACGTACACTGGAGCGTATTTCTTGGCTTTGAGGTCGCGCATAATGGTCTCGAATGTGACCGATGATTTCTTTTCTGCCATAATTATAATATAATAAGGTGTAAAAATACGCAAAATACTGTATCTTTGCATAAGCAAAATTACAAAAATGATTCGATTAAACCTACCATCTTTCGAAATAAAGTTGTCGGGCACTAAAGAACAGCCTCGCATCTTCGATGTTCTGCGCCATCGCTACGTGGCACTGACACCCGAAGAATGGGTGCGCCAGCACTTCGTTCACTATCTGATAGAACACAAAGGCTACCCCGCTGCCCTCATGGCCAACGAGATGAGCCTCAGCATCGGCAACAAGAAACTGCGCGCCGATAGCGTGCTGTACAACCGCCATCTGCAGCCGCGTATGATAATGGAATACAAGGCATCTACGATAGAAATAACGCAGAAGGTGTTTGAGCAGATTGCTGCTTACAACCTGTTGCTACACGTAGATTATCTCGTAGTAAGCAACGGTTTGCAGCATTACTGTTGCAAGATAGACTACGAGAAGCGCAACTACAACTTCCTGCAGGACATCCCGAGTTATGAAAGCATAGCGAACGACTGACTGGCAAACAAAGCAAAAGTCATCGTTCACCGGACGCAATCTGATTGGACGGCGGACGCAATCTGATTGGACGGCGAACGCAATCTGATCGGACGGCGAACGCAATCCAACGATAAACAGCAAACAAAACCACTATAAAACACATACAATTATGAAAAGAAACATCATCACAACAGCACTTGCAGCATTAGCCACGTGCGCCGTTGCGCAGAACCAGAACATCGCCTATCAGGACCAGAACGTGCGCTTCACCGTGATTACCGATGGAGCAATCCGTATGGAATACACGCCCGACGGACAGTTTCTTGACAACAAGTCGTTCATCGCCGTAGACCGCAGCTACCCAGCCGCAGCCTACAAGGTGAAGAACACGCCGAAGACCGTCACCATCTCTACCGACCGCTTCGTCCTGTCGTACACCAAAGGCAGCGGAATGTTCAACGAGAACAACCTGCGCATCTCTTCCGTCAAGACGAAGCAGAAAGCCACCGGCAAGCAGAAAGCCAGCAGCCTGTACACTACCTCGTTCAGCTGGCATCCGGGTTTGAAGGACGATGCTAACCTGAAGGGCACCTACCGCACGCTCGACGGATACGACGGCGACACGAATCTCGACTCGCACAAGATGCCGCTCGAAGACGGACTCCTCTCGCGCAACGGATGGACGTTCATCGACGACTCCAACGGATATGTGTTCGACGACTCCGACTGGCAGTGGGTTGCCCACCGCCCGAACGAGGGCAAGACGCAGGACTGGTATTTCCTCGCCTACGGACACGACTACAAGAAGGCGCTGCGCGACTATACCGAGTTTGCGGGCAAAGTGCCACTGCCGCCGCGCTACGCCTTCGGCTACTGGTGGTCGCGCTACTGGACGTATAGCGACAACGAACTGCGCAACCTCGTCACGAAGATGCACAACTACGACATTCCGCTCGACGTGCTCGTCGTAGATATGGACTGGCACTATGCCGAACCCTCACGCGGTGGCTGGACAGGCACTCCTGGAACCGACGCCTGTTTCCCTCGCCTAAGGGCTTCCTGCAGTGGGCTAAGCAGCAGAACCTGCAAACCACGCTCAACCTGCATCCTGCCGACGGCATAAAGCCCGACGAGGATTGCTACCCGGCGATGGCGCAGTGGATGGGCATGAACCCCGACGAGAAGAAGACTATAGAGTGGACGGCGTCAGACAAACACTTCATGCAGGGCTGGTACGAGAAGGTGCTGCACCCGATGGAGAAGGACGGTGTCGACTTCTGGTGGCTCGACTGGCAGCAGTGGAGCAACGACAAGCAGTTCCCCAACCTCAGCAACACCTGGTGGATCAACTATACTACGTTCACCGACATGGAGCGCAACCGCGAAACGCGACCTATGCTCTACCATCGTTGGGGCGGACTCGGCAACCACCGCTATCAGATCGGCTTCTCGGGCGATGCCATAATAAGCTGGAAATCGCTCGACTTCCAGCCTTACTTCAACTCTACAGCGTCTAACGTGCTCTACGGCTACTGGAGCCATGACATGGGCGGACACATGGGTGCCCACTCTATCGACCCCGAGATGTACATACGCTGGATGCAATTCGGTGCGTTCAGCCCTATTCTGCGCACCCACTCCACAAAGGACGCCGGACTGAACAAGGAGCCGTGGGTGTTCGCCGACCACGAGCGCGACATACTGCACGACATAATACGCCAGCGCTACCAGTTCGCACCTTATATATATAGCATGGCGCGCCGCACCTACGACGATGCTCTGCCGCTCTGTCGCCCGATGTACTACGACTACCCTGAGAACGAGGAGGCTTACGCCAACCGCAACGAGTATATGTTCGGCGACAATGTGCTTGTCTACCCTATCACAAGCCCTATGCACGACGGCATCTCCACACAACAGGTGTGGCTGCCTGCGGGCTGCGACTGGTACGAACTCTCGTCGGGTACGCTCTTACGTGGTGGACAGACCGTCGAGCGCAAGTTCCAGCTCGACGAATATCCTGTCTACATAAAGGCAGGCTCTGTTCTGCCCGAATACGGCAAGGTGGAGAACCTCAGCAGCACGAGCGAACCGATAACCATAGCCGTATATCCAGGCAAGGGCGACAGCAGCTTCACGCTCTACGAGGACAACGGCAACGATAAAGACTACGCCCACGAGTACGCCACCACGCTGCTCACCAAGCGCACACTCAACGACAGCACCATAGCCGTAACCATCGGTGCACGCAAAGGCACGTACAAGGATATGCCCGCCAACCGTCGCTACACACTTAAACTGGTGGCATCGACTGTGCCCGCCAGCGTGAAGATAGACGGCACAGAGACGGCTTACACATACGACGGCAACAACCTCTCAGTGCTCATCGACATACCCGATACCGACTGCGCGAAGGAGAAGATCGTCACCATTGCGTTCCCGAAGAACGCCGCGCCTGTTGCAGACGGTCTCATCGGCAAGTTCCGCCACATACAACAGGGCTGCGTAGCCCTCAAGAATAGCAATCCGGGCTTCGTGTTCAACGAGCAGTTAGGCACAATGGAGTCGACAGGCATAGCCATCAGCTACGCCCCGCAGGAGGCAGCTGAGCGCATCGAAGCGTTCCGCCACAACTATGCCAACCTGAAGCAGGTGTTGTTGAAGAGCGGCATGGCGGAAGCCGAAGCGGAGCAATTCGTACAGAAGGCTTATTAAACCACCCGTAGCGGGTGTATCAAAACTATAATATTTGGAAAATAGAATGTAAACGATTCAAATCGTAGGAGGCTACGGCATTCCTGCCGTAGCCATTAACAAAAGAAATACAAATCGTTACTACTATTTCCAATGGCTACGGCAAGAACTGAAAGTCAGCGGCGCGTAGCGGAAAGCTAATGCCGTAGCCTCCTACGATTGGCTCTCCGCCTCTATTTGGTAGTTTTACCTTCTACAGAAAAAAAACAACAAACAATAAAAACAACAAAACATGGGAATTGGAAGATGGATTGGCGGTTTTCTCGGCTTTATCAACGGCGGACCGCTTGGAGCACTTGCCGGCTACGCCATAGGCTGGCTCTTTGATAAGGGAACCGAAGGCTTTAGCAACAACGCCGACAACACGTTCGACAACGGCACGTACAGAAACAGCAACACATACGGCGGCTATTCAGCCCAGCAGCAGTATGAGGGACAGCGCAACTCGTTCCTCTTCTCGCTGCTCGTGCTCGCCTCGTACATCATGAAAGCCGACGGCAGGGTGATGCACTCCGAAATGGAGCTTGTGCGCACCTTCCTGCGCCGCAACTTCGGCGAGATAGCCGTACGCGAGGGCGAAGAGATACTCTTGCGCCTTTTCGAGCGTCAGAAGCAGATGGGCGAAGCGGCGTTCAAGAACACCATACGCGAGTCGTGCACCGAGATAGCGCAGCACATGGACTACTCGCAGCGTCTGCAACTGCTCAACTTCCTCGTGCTCATAGCGCAAGCCGACGGCACCGTGCCGCAGAACGAGATCGACGCCCTGCACTTCGTGGCTGCCAGCCTCGGTATCTCCGCCGAAGACCTCAGCTCGATGCTCAACCTCTCTTCGGGCGGCAACAGCCTCGAAGCCGCATACAAGGTGCTCGGCATCGCCCCTTCAGCCTCCGACGACGAGGTGAAGGCTGCCTACCGTCGTATGGCACTGAAGCACCATCCCGATCGCGTGGCTACGCTCGGCGACGACGTGCGCAAGGCTGCCGAGAAGAAGTTCCAGGAGATAAACGCCGCAAAGGAAACCATATACAAAGCAAGAGGGCTGTGATTTGCATCACAACCCCCTTGTTTGTACCTTACAGACAGGCTTACAGATAGGCTGACAGATTTCGCGTTTTCAACGCCTATCTGTCAGCCTTTATGTTGCTGATAATGAGCGGCATATTGGCGATGCTGGTAGATATGGTAGATTTTTTCGCCTACATAAGATGCGGTTCGCAAATACGATTATAGTTTATTATAGTATGCATAGTTGAACCATACAATGACACATAGAATGATTATCACACGTATAATACATATTATAAGCCATTGTTTGTTGCGTAATTGTATAGCCTTTTTTATATCTTTTCCTGCTAAACTAAGAATATATAAATAAATGATATTGAGTACAATATATAATATTACAAATGTAGTATGTGTCATAAATTCTTTGATTTGCAAAATTTTATAAAGACTATGAGTTATACAGACTTTCTGTACCCAAAAGAAAATCTATTTAGTTGAAATTGTCATTCGATATTAGTATGTTAATACATACAAAGACCAAATTCAATCACAGCAATAGCAACACCAGCAGGACCGAGTGCCTTTTGGGCAACACTTTTAAAGACTTTTTTTAAGGCAGCCTTTCCCCAAGTTTTGCTTCTAGAGGTACTTAAGAAAGCTGTGAAATCCATTCCAAGAGCTATTAATGCACAATTTCCTACTTTTTTCCAATCAGTAAATCTAGTTAATTGTAATTTCTCTGCATCCATACAACCTAAAACAAATGGAACTAATTCTGATTCTGTTGCACCTTCCTCTCTAAGCATTTCCTGAATGTCAGTTTCAGACATACCTCTGCTATACAACCACTGCTTACTCTCTTTTACCATTGGGTCAAGGGCATTTTCTACTTTCTTTGTATCAACAAATACGGAATCTATAGTGTAAGAAGATGGAGTGGAGCTGATAGATATTCCCAATTCATCTTGAAGAGCAATAACATCATTAAATGTAACAAGATTTTTTTTAGAAATTGCTTCATCTCGTAGCAATGGCTGAAGACTCTCCAAATATATTGGGGCAAGAGTTGTGTTGCGAGCATTAACAGCACGCGTTGATGTCACATTTGGCACAATTACGGGTTGCTTTAAACAATCATTATAAAATGATCGCATAGTAACTAATGACACAGAATTTTCATTGATTTCAGAAGTTTGTACAAATTTTTCGCTTTGGCATGATGCCAATACTGCAAATGGTAAAACAATTGCCACTAATGCCAACATGGGCAAGAATTTCTTTAATAAAGATGATATTTTCATAATACTCTTAATTTCGCAACACTATTGTAAATTAAACATTTTAAGTACCTGAGCAAGAAAAAGTTCTTAGACTAGTTAAGCGGCAAAGCCGAGCGACTCAGAATTTTGCCATGTCAGAATTTTCACTTATCTTAGTGTTGCGAAAAAAGCAAGCAAAACTCTAATATGACATGACAAAGATACAAATAAATATGAGAAAATCACTCCTTTTGGAGGATTTTTTTCAATCATGAAGCAATAATTATCGTTGCCATTCCTTACTACTTTAGTATCAACATCAACTACTTTTGCATTGTTTACAATATCAGGTTCACCCTCATAAGTAACTAATGTTTGTTACAGACAACAGACCGTAACTATTCTACATCGCCGAACACAAGGCTCTCGCCTTCGCTGCACGCCTTGTTCTTGCCAACAACCGTTTTATCTGAACAGCGAAGCTCACTACAACATACAGATCCGCAGCCCGACACAATCTTATCGAATTTAGCCGCTGTGCCTGAGAACTCAATGCTGCCTGCACCCGAAACGTTGCACAACAGCGTGCCTGTGCAACGCACATCAACCAAGCCACTACCCGAACAGCTCACATGGAACGTTGCATCATTTGCATTCAGCTGCTTTATATCTACACTGCCAGCGCCCGACACAAAGAACTCTATGTTATCGGTATCCATCTTGTCGGCTCTCAAACTACCAGCGTCCGACACAAAGAACTCTACGTTGTCTGCATCCATCTTGTCGACTCTCAAACTACCATTGCCTTGACATAGGAAGCGGTTTATGTTCGGCGCTGTTACATATACTGTAACCTCTTTCCTAACACGTACATACGGCACTCCGTTGACAAACACCTCGCCATGTTTGAAGTCCACCCTCTCCAGCGAGGATAGAAACCCGGCATTGACGTTCTTGACAGAAACGACAAGCATGCCGCCCACCACCTTACAGTCGGCTATATCCGCAATGCTATCCAGCAACGCTCTTTCTGCCACCACTCTCACCTTATATTCGTCGCCCTGCTCGTAGACCACGTTACAGTTTTTCGTAATGCTTAATGCGCTGAACGGCTTTACATCCTTGCAAACCCTTTCACCTAATACTCTCGTGCCATCAGAGCCGCTTGCCAATGCCGATATCAGGCATACAATCGCCGTTAATAACATTTTCTTCATAATTCTTTGTTTTTTAAGATTTTTGCTCCCTGCTTAATATCCCAAGCGCGACGTATCGACGCTTCCTGCGTTCTGCTCCTTGAAGTTGCGGAACTTGTACGTGAACGAAAGGAAGATGCTGCGACGGTAGAAGCGTACGTCGGTAGTCTGACGCTGTGTATAGAACTTCTCCTTCAGCAGCGGCATGCCACTCTCGAAGATGTCAGACACGTTAAGCGCCACTACGGCACGATTCTTCAGGAACTGGCACTTCAGACCTGCATCCAGATTCCACTGGCGGCTGTAGTTCCACAGACCGACAATGGTAGGCGTGCGGAAGAAGGCGTTGACATCGAGAGCCACCATAGGCTTGCGCGAGAAGGTGAACGTGTTGGAGAGGTTGAGCATCGTAGCCCACTTGCTGCGGTTGAAGGCGTAGCCATACCAGTCGCTGCTCTTGTAGCGGTCCTTATAGCACGTGAGCACATAGTTGGCATTATACCACTTGCCGATGCTGACGGGCACTGTTGCCGTAAACTGCAAAGACGAGGAATAGTCGATGTTGAAATTCTTCGACACCATTTCGAGGCGGTCGGGATTCTGGTATGTCTGTCCTGTTATGAAGTTGTTCACGCGATAGTAGCTCACCGTGAAGGTGTAGCGGTTGTTGAAGACGTAGATGCCCTGCAGGATGTTATAATCCATGGGACGAAGATCGGGGTTGCCGATGCTCACCGTGTACTCGTCGCTGCGCTGCTCGTACTCCTGCTTCTCCCAGTAGGAGGGAAACTGGCGTGTCTTGCTGTACTGCAGCATCATGATATGCTTCGGCGTGAACACGTATGTAAGCGAGGCTGTAGGCAGCACCGCACCACATTCGTAGTCGTTGATCTTGTAATACTGTCCTATCATGTGGAAATAGTAGCTGAGCTTCTGCTTGAACAACGTGCCTGACAGACCCGCATAACCATTGGCGGTATGCTCGTCGTTAGACGAACTGATGTCGAAGCTGCCTGCTCCGCCGTTCAGAATGTCGTCATTCTTCTGCCGGTTACCGGTCTTGGAGTAGGCGTATGTCGCTCCAACCGAGAAGCGTGCCGTCTTCCAGAGAGCGAATCCCCAGTCGGCACTGAAGTTGAAACGGTCGGAAGTCTGCTTGCGCCAGTAGGAGTAAGCCGTCGGGTTCTCATACTTCTCGTAATTCATGCCCTGTATTCCGTCGTTCGAGTAGCTCATATAGTTGGCATCGAGTCTCAGCTGCTTCAGCACATACGCCAAATGCAGGTTGTGCATGTACGAATTGCCGGAGGTGGTATAGTTCGAATTGCTGAAATAGCTGTTTGTCGTTCTGCCCTTCGTGTCGCTCTTCGGCGAGAAGCTTGCGTTGTAGCTTAGCGACACGTTGCTCTTGTCGGACACGTTGTATGTGGCGTTGGTGTATACCGCATGCGTGAGCGACGAGCTGTGCGTGCGCGCGTCAACGTCTATATCATACACCTGGTTGCCAACAGTGTGATGGCTGAGATATTGGGAACGGCTTATGCTCTTGGCGTCCGCGAATGTATACATACTGTACAGCGACCACTTCGGCGTGGTGTAGAACAGGCTGCCCGACTCCTGGAACGTGTTGTGATGGTTGTTGAGATACGACGACTTCACCTGACCGGTCAGCTCGCGTCCCCTGTTGTCCTTCAGCACAACGTTTATGACGGCTCCCGTAACGTGCATGTCGGGCGAAGCATTGTAAAGCAGCTCCACCTTCGCCACCTTTTCGGCAGGCAGCGTCTTGAGATACTCGAGCACCGAACCGCCATTCCACACCTTGCCGTTGACAAGCACCGTGGTGGACATGGTGCCTGCCAGGGAGAGTTCATTGTCGTTCTTGCACAGAATGCCCGGCACATACTTCGCCACGTCGAAGGCACATGTCACAATGCGGCTCTTTATAATGGACGATGCGTCCGCCACTATTCTGTCTCCCTGCACATTGAGCATCGGACGCTTGCTTTTTATCACCACGTCGCCAAGCACATTGGTCTTAGTTGCCAGCACTACGTCACCCACAGCATACGACGCACACTCGGGCATCACCGTTTCATAGCCGATGCTGCTCACGATGAGGCGGAACGGCAAAGGTATGGAGTCGGCCGTCAACACAAAGCGTCCGTCGGCATCGGCTGTAGTTGCGCAAATGTTTATACTGTCCAATGTCTGGAGTGCAATGGTTGCCATCACCACCGACTGCTTCTCGCTGTCAACGATACGACCCGTCACCGTCTGTGCCTTAGACTGTACAAACAACAGTAATAATAATAATGTAATGAGTGTGGTTTTCTTCATAGTGGGTTAAAATTAAAGTATGTTATACATTGCAAATGTAGCGTTTTTTTCTTAATAAAACAACACTTAAAAAACAGAACCGGACAACGAAAAAACGTAACGCACTGATAATCAATAGCGGCGTTTCAAAAATGCGCTGAAAATGTCCGAAAGTTTCTTTAATACATTTTGTCATTTATAAAAAATAATGTAGTTTTGTAAGGAAAAAGAAATTTTAAAATATGAAATACAAACAAGTTATAATTCTATTACTGCTGGTTATTTGTTCTTGCTCTCAAAACAAAACAATGGACAAACTAACACAAACAGATAGTTTGTTAGATAGACTGGAAACAGATTCTGTCAAGAAGATGCTGTGTGATATAGACACATTGAACACATCACAAGAGTCTAAAGTATATTACAAACTACTATATTCGCAGTATCAATATATCGTTGACGACAATTTTCAAGACACCACCCTACTAAATGACTGCATAAGATTCTATGAAAAGAAAAATGATAAAGAGAAACTGGCTCGTTCATACTATTACAAAGGTGAATGCTGTTTCAGAAACAAAGACATACAAAAAGCTCTTTTCTATGAAAAATATGCTGAGTACATATTAAAAAAAGGCGACCTCACAAATAAAAGAAACCTTATACTATATCAGAAGATATGCGAAGGCTTAGCCTTTATCAATATACAATTTGGTGAATACCGCTTAGCCCTACATTATGCGAAACTGGCTTTGCATAGCCTCAAGAAACTCGACGACAAAAGATACCAAGCCTACGAGTTAGGCATGATGTCGGCATGTTATAATCAACTGAAACAATTGGACAGTACAGCCATCTGCCTGTCTGAATGTGTTTCACTGCTTCCTCATACCGATGTTAATTGCAGAGGATATATATTCAGCATTCTAACAGATTACTATTTATATAAGGACAAAAGAATTGCAAAGCAATATCTAGACAGTTCGTTTTGCTATACAAAAGACGCACTGACCTATCTTGGATCAGGAAACTATTACTATGCTATAAACAACAAGAAAAAGGCAGAAACAGAATGGAAAAGCGGACTCGTCTACACTGATCAGCATTTTATCATTGCTAAAATATACAGAAGGCTGGCAGAAATGCATAAAGAGAATGGCGATATGGCTGGCTACTCCTACAATATAGAGAAAGAAGTAAAAGAAAAAAGTAAGATTTATGAAATAAACAATGGGGTAAAAGTAGGAGAAATACAGTTAGGAGCAACCAACTCTTTCTTCATAAAAAGACTTTTAAGCAATGTTGAATGTATTATATATACAATTATCGCCGCTTTCTTGTGCATAGCAATTATTGCTTATATAAAATTCCGATTATACAAAAAGGGCATAAAACGGAAACATAACAAATCAATGTCTGAAAAAACAGAAGAATTACAAACAACCACTACAGAACTGAAGCTGGCTAAGGCGCATATTAAGTCGCTGAAAAAGGAAAGTGCAAAGAAATCGGACAGGATAGAGAGGCTGAACAACGACATAATGGTGGCGTCACAAAGCAGCGCAGCGAACGCACAATGTGGCAAGGAACTATACCTACATATCAAGAACGGCGGCACAACCGTGACGTGGACCAAGCAAGACTACGAGCTGTGCATGGCTTACTGCAAGATAGAGTTTGCGGAGACAATGGCGGAGATTGAACACTGCTACGGCAAGATCGCTCCTCGAAAGCAACTGATCATGCTGCTGCAACACCTCAACTACGACTACGCTGCCATAGGCAGGGTGCTCGGCATAAACAGCGACTCTGTAAGAAAGAACATTGCACGCATCACGCCGCTTACGAAATAAGCGTGATGCGCGCAAACCGATAAAAATGACAGAAGCCCAAATAAGGTATTGGCTTTAGTGGCTTTCTACAAAAAAAGACTTTGGATGTAACGATTTACACCGTTACATCCAAAGTCTTTTTATGTTATTGTTATATGAGTCTTAGAAGAAGAGGTAGCGGTTGTCCACTACGTTTGCCTTGATGTAGAGCTCGTTCATGAAGTTGCCTGCCATCTGCATCTGACGCTGGCTGAGACGCTGCATCTCTGCCTTCTCGTCGAACTTAGCAGGACGCTGTGTCTTGTTTGTTACCTGGAACACGTAAACACCAGCGTTGCCCTTAACCGGATGCTTAGAGAACTTGCCCTTTGCTGTAGCTGCGATAGCACCGCTCAGAGCCGGCTCGCTTGCGCCTGTTGCTGCTACGAACACCGGAGCAGCGAATGTAACCTGAGCAACCGGAGCTACTGTAGCACCCTTTGCCTTAGCGTCAGCAACTGACTTAACAGCCTTTGCCTTAGCAAGGAGCTGCTCTGCCTTCTTATCCTTGATAACCTCTGCCTTGATGTACTCTTTAACCTGAGCATCCTCAAGTGAACGGTAACCAATCGGGTTGATGTTGTTGAGAACTACGATGAGAAGATGGTCGTTGTCACCGCACTCGTAGAGTGAAGAAACGGCACCCTTCTTAGCCTCGAACAACCAACGCATTGCGTCGCGTGTAGAGTGGATGCCAGCGAGGTAGTGCTCGGCTGTTGTAACGTCCTTACGCTCCTGAACAGTGTAACCGCTCTTTGCTGCGTTCTTCAGGAGATCCTCTGCTGTGAGGTTAGCGCTTACGAATGAGCTAAACTTATTGTAAGCTGCAGAGTAGGTATCCTTTGTAAAGGTGATATTCTTCTTAACAACGGCTGCTACGTACTTTGTAGTCATTGCCTTGCGGTCTACTACCTGAAGCACGAGGTTGCCCTGTGCGAGTGTGAGGTTCTTGAGCTCGCCTGTAGCCATTGTGTTAAGGTTCTCGATATAGTTCTTTGTATCCTTATCGAGCGATGGTGCGTTCTGATACTGACGTGTTGTCATCCATGTCTTCTCGCCGGTCTGACCGTACTTCTTGGCTACAACCTCGAAGTCGGCACCTGCCTTAATGGCGTTGAGGATAGAGTCGGCGCGTGTAGCTGCCTCAGCTGCATTTGCACCGCCCACCTGGATTGCACGGAACTGGATTGAATCAGGGAGCTCACGCTTAGCAATGAGCTTCACGAGGTTGAGTGTGTTATCGTTCTTATTCTCGATTACGCTGCTTGTTGAGCCTACAGCCATTGAGTCGAGACGCTGTGCGATGTCGTAAGGAAGGGCTTCCTTCTTAACTGGAACGCCGAGGTAGCTAACGAGCGATGTGCTCTTGCGCACTACGTCAGACGGGTCGGCTGCGGCTGCGAGCTCTGCGCTGTAGCCTGCAAACTCCTTCTGGAGAGCGGCACGATCGGCTGCAGAAGCCTTCACCTGTACGTCGATATACTTGATGTCGCGTGTCTCTACGTACTGCTTGAAGATGCTCTTCTTCTCGTCGTACTTAGCCTTGAGGTCGGCATCAGTAACAGTAATCTTGTTGTCGTCGATGGTTGAGTAAGGGAAGGCTGCAAGCTGCACCTGACTCTCCTGATTCTGCTCGTCGAACGCCATCTTTGCCTCTACCTTGTTAGAAAGGAAGCAGTGAGCGAACAGACCCTGATACTTCTGCGAGAGGAGCTGCTGACGCAGTGTCTTCTCGATGAATGTCCAGTACTTGTAAACTGTCTCGTACTGCTTAGCCATCTGCGGATTGGCTGTCTGCTGTGTCTTGTATTCTGCAAGGAACTTCTTCAGAGCGTTCACGTCGAAGCGACCTGTCTGCTGGTTGAAGAACGGAGTCTGCTGAAGCATATGGTTAGTACCCTCGGCAAGAACCTGCTGGAGCTCAGCGTCTGTTACAGTAAGACCGAGCTTGTGTGCCTCGTTCTGTATGAGTTTGGTCTGAACGTATGTGTTCCAAACCATGTCCTTGACCTGATTGAGCTGGTCTTCGTTGAGGTTCTCCTGTCCCTGCTGCATCTTGATGACTTCTGTGTACTCGTCAACAAGTTTCTGGAACTCTGTTACGTTGATTTTCTCGCCCAACACTTCGCCTACTTGCTGATGTTTATCAGCGCTTGCAGAGTCGCATGAGCGGAACGCCTCTTCGGCGATGAAAGAGAAAAGGCCTAAGCCGATAATGCCTATCAGCAATGCGCCTCTGCTTCTAATTTTTCCTAATGCTGCCATTTTTTTGTTTTTATTTTTTATTTATTATTTCGTTAGATGTAGGTTTATGCATCTGTCTTGCACCAGTTGCGGAGCTTGCCCCATGAGGCGGCTCTAAGCGTGATACCACAAAATGCGTACAAAAATACTAATTTATTGCCAAACGAGGGCATGTTTGCACGAAAAATTGAGTTTATCGGGCTACTTTTAGGTGCTGTAGCTTTATTTAGCGACTAACTTTTAGCTTTACCAACTCTATTTTCGTCATCGTACTCTTTATGATGCGGAACTCGTAGCGTCCTATAGTTATCACTTCGTTGAGTTTTGGGAAACTCTGATATTCGTGTAGGATGTAACCACCGACGGTCATGTAGTCGTCGCTCTCGGGCAGACCGAGATCGAAGAGGTCGTTCACCTTGTCAATCTCGAGTCGAGCAGAGAGCATATACTCGTTCTCGCCAATCTGTGTGGCGATGTATTTCGTTGAGTCGTGTTCGTCTTCTATATCGCCAAAGATCTCCTCAACGATGTCTTCGAGGGAGACTATACCACTGGTTCCGCCGAACTCGTCAACCACCACTCCAAGACTCTTCTTCTGCTGCAAGAAGATGTGCATAAGTTTCTGTGCAGCCATCGTTTCGGGCACAAAGGGCATCTTGCAGACGCACTCGCGCCAATTTTCGCGGTTGCGGAACATTTCGGAACTGTGTATGTAACCAATGATATGGTCGATATCGCTGTCGTAGACAATAATCTTCGAGTTGCCACTCTCCACGAACTTCTGCATTAGTTCGTCGATGGTGCAATCGTTCACGTCTACGGCGTTCACCTCGGTTCGCGGCACCATGCAGTCGCGCACCTTACAGTCGGAGAAGTCGAGTGCGTTTTGGAAAATCTTCACCTCTTCGTTTATCTCGTCGTCGCTCTGCGCATTCTCTATGCTCGACTGCACGAGATAGTCGAGGTCGACCTTAGAGAAGCCATCGTCATCGGCTTCTGTCTCCATACGTATACCCACAAGGCGCAACAAGCACTTCGACACAAGTGTAGAAAAGCGACTTATAGGCCAAAGAATTATATAGAAAAGATATGCTGGCACGGAGAAGACCGAGAGCAACCTATTGGCGTTATTCTTGAACAAAATCTTCGGCAAGAACTCACCAGTGAAGAGAATAACAAGCGTGGATAGCAATGTATCTGCCGTGACTTTCATACCATCGTCGAGCGAACTGAAGATAGTATTGTCAAATAGGCGTGCCACAAGGATGCCATAAACAACAAGCACGATATTGTTGCCTACAAGCATCGTACTAACAAAGCCGTTGGGATGGTTGTAAAATCGGGAAATAATATTCTTGGCTATGCTATTTCCCTCGCGATCCATCTCTGCGAGCATTCGGTTGCTGGACACGAAGGCTATCTCCATTCCTGAAAAAAATGCAGATAGTGCCATTGTTACAGCTATGCTAATTAAAAGAGGTATGTCTACTTCCACTATAGTTTAAATATTGGTTCTTATTATTTATCACGCAGGCGGCGTTGCGGTTTTGTCTGCAGGCGCATTGTTGCCTTCACTGTATCGGGCGCGGTAGTGATGGTGTCGCCATCGCTTGAGAGCTGACCTTTCTCGAACGAGCCAGAAGTGTTGGATACGTAATAGTTGGTCATGCGCTCATCGCTACGAAAGTATGCTCCCTCAAGCGTACGCTCGGGGGTAACGAGTTTCGATGGCTTATTAGAGTAGAGTTCGTGCTCCGCCTCGTCCCAAAAGAGTTCTTCGCTGTTGAATTTCAAGCCGTCTTTGGTGAGCACACTTACACGGCTACGCAGCTCCCACAGCTTCTTCTGGTCGTAATAGTAGGCTGTGTCTGCCTGTATGTACGACTGCACATGGAATTTCTCATCGAACTGCTCAAAGAATACACCTTTCTCAAATATCCATCGTGACGGGTTGCGCACGGTGTTCACTTCCCATCGCTCGGTTATGATGCGGTATTTGATGACACCGGAGTCAGAGATAAGGGTGTTGACACCGTAACTCGTCATCATAGACACCGAGTCGCGGTCGTGTATGGCTGGTGCCGTGTGCTCCTTCTGTTCGCCACACGAAGCAAGCGCCACGATGCACACCACAATGATTACTATGTATTTAGATAGTCTCAACGCTTATTTTAAAAGTATTGTTTTCTTACTCCATCTTCCACTTAGCAAACCAACGCTCGTTGAACGTCAAGCCGATATTTATGCGGAACGAATTTTCGGTGACAAAAGTCTTCGAGTCCTGACGCACCCACTGTGCCGAGATATTGAGCAACGAACGGTTGTTGTAGCCGTTAACGATTGGAATGCCGAAACCTGCACTCACGCTATACTCTTTCGGTCCGTTCTGACCTTTTATCTTCAGATAGTCAGTGGCATAAGATGCGCCCATGCGATAGTGAATACGTTTGAAGAAGTTGCGACCGCGCTCCTCTGGACAGAACTCGCCACCAACGGTCAACTTATGACGATCGGCAAACTGACCGCTTGCCAGCTGATAGCTATTTGTGGACATATCGAACTTCGGATAAGCTACCGACGACCATTTCTGCAAGGTGTAGTCGACACCAATGCGCCAACGATTAGCGCGGTTCCACATCAAGCCTGCACCAAAGGTGTGAGGCAACGCCAATCCATTGCCAATGGTGTGTGTTGTTGTGTCGGCAACAGCAGTCTGGGCATTGGTAGAGATAATCTGACACTTTGGGGCGGCACCAAGTTTGTGACCCAATCCGTAGGTAAGACCCAACGTAAGAGCGTCCTTCTTTGTCAACTTCTGCGTGTACTGCAAACCAAAATCAAGTTTGTAGCTATGCACTTCCGCTGTATAGTACTTCGATAGCGTGTTGGCATAGACATCAGTATAGGAATTGACAACTGAACGTGTGTAGTCGCCCCATAGGTAAGCAGCATTCACACCAATAGCCAATCCCTTTATCGGACTCCAACCCGCACCCAAATAAACCTGGTGCAAGCCGCCCGAACCAGAATATGCATTATTACTATACACAACAGTAGTACTACCATCGGTGCTATTGAGCGGCTTCTTGTTAGAATACGAATAGCCAATGTTGCTATACGGCAGCAAACCAAAGCTCAAGCCAAGACGTTTCGCAACACGAAAACCGGCAATGACATACTCGAAGTTGGCGTTTTTAGCGTTCACCTTAACACCACTCTCGCTATAGTTCGTAATTTGTCCAGACACACCTGCATCGAAGATGAACGACAAGGAGTCGATGGTGGCATACGAAGCAGGGTTAAGACAGTTCACTTGGTTGTGCTCACTTAAACCAATACCAAGTCCGTTCATGCCACGATTAAAGCCGCCCGACTGCTCGCCAAGCGTACCCAAACCATATTGACTATAGGGAGAATTAGTGCCACTTTGAGCTGCCGCAACTAAAGAGACCGCAGCAAAGAAGCCTGTTGTGAGTGCTTTCCTCATTTATTTATCTAATTAGATTTTAGAAATTCTATTATATATATAATATGTATATAGGGGTGTTTTTACAATCCTTTCCAGAATAATGCTTGCAAAATTATCGAAAAAAAACGAGATAATAGCAGAAAAGTGAGAAATTAAAGTTATTTTTGCACCATGAAACCATTTGAAAGATTATTTAAACACATAACATTAGCGTTTTTGCTGTGCTTTCTCACCCCCACAACAGCTTCTTCACCGAACAACGAGCCGACGCTACAAGCCGACTCGATAGAGATCAGCCTGCTTACCTGCGGACCTCGCCAACAGGTGTATAGCTTGTACGGACATACGGCGATACGCTTTCAGGACAAGCAGACCGGCAGAGACATCGCCATCAACTATGGCGTTTTCTCGTTCGACCAGCCCTTCTTCGTGCTGCGGTTCGTGTTCGGACTAACCGACTACGAGATGGGTATCGCACCCTTCGACATATTCGAGTGGGAATATGGCCCCACGGGCTGTGGCGTGAGACAACAGGTGCTCAATCTGACGGCACAGGAGAAGATGGCGATAGCGCAAGCCGTAGACCGCAACATGGAGCCACAGAACCGCGTGTACCGCTACAACTTCTTCTACGACAATTGTACAACACGTGCTCGAGACATCATCGCAGACAACCTTAACGGACGCATTGTTTATGACACCTCAACACCTCAACGCCACAACACCGATGCGCCACAACACCTCAACGCCCCCATACAATACCCCACATTCCGCAACTTGATACATAACTACAACGAGACGCATCGCTGGGCACGTTTCGGCAACGACCTGCTTCTTGGCGTGAAAGCCGACTATTATACAACATTCGAACAACAACAGTTTCTACCAGAGCGTCTGTGCGCCGACTTCGAGCGAGCACACATCATATCCGCAGACGGCACAAAGCGCAATCTGGTAAGTAGTTCGTTTTGGCTTTTTGAGCCTACAACGAAGCAACAAAGCATTCAACAGACAAACATGGGCATACTGGATGTATTCTCACCGTTAGTTACTTTTAGTATTCTCTCAATACTCACGCTGATTATAGCCATCGTGGAATATCGACGCAAACGTATAATATGGATGTTCGACACAAGCATTATGCTTACTACTGGTGCATGCGGCCTACTCTTATTCGCCATGATATTCTCGCAACACCCCACTGTAAGTCTCAACTTGCAGATACTGCTGCTAAACCCCATTAACATCTTCATGCTCTACAGCGTGATGAAAGCAGCACGCCAAAACCGCATACATTGGTGGACTAAGGCGTGGAGCGCACTCATATTGTTGCTCCTCGCAGGCTCTTTCTTACAGTCGTATGCAGAGGGCATCACAATTGTGGCATTATCTTTGCTATTAAGAAACATGTCGAATATTTACACATTTAAAAATACGGGCAGCAAACAGCCCGAAGCATAAAGCATTAGACACATAAATATGAGCAAATACATATCGACGATAATGATGTTGGCAGCACTTGCTGGCACCGAGATGCAAGCGCAGACCTTGCAGTCGGCACCGCGTCTTGTGGTGAACATCACTATCGACCAGCTGCGCACCGACTACATTGAGCACTTCTCCCCACTCTATGGTGAGGAAGGCTTCCGCAAACTATTGCAACATGGTTGTGTCTACGAAGCTGCCAGCTACCCTTTCTCGCCCATCGATCGCGCATCAGCAATGGCTACAATAGCCACTGGTGCTACACCTCACTATAACAACATCGTTGGCACGAAGTGGCTCGACCGCAACACGTTACGACCCGTGTTCTGCACCGACGACCAAACCTATGGTGTGTCACCACAGAAAATAGCAACCACCACCGTCAGCGACGAACTGAAAATATTCACCAGAGGTGCTGCGCTTGTCTACTCTACAGCTATGGAGAAAGACGCAGCTGTCATCTCTGCAGGACATGCTGCCGACGGAGCCTTCTGGCTGAACGAGGAAAACGGACAATGGACTACATCCGCATACTACCCCAAAGGCGCACAAGCATTTGTGCGTGCCTACAATAGTATCACACAGAAACGTACGAATGGAGACAACGACGCTGTTGCCGACCTCTCCATAGCTTGCGTCAACGACTTAATGCTTGGTCGCGACAATATTACCGACATGTTATCTGTCACACTGTCAGCAAAATGCACCGACGTGACCCATTGGCAGACCGAGATGGAGATAGTATATCTAAAGCTCGACCGCACCTTAGCATCACTCATCAAGCGCATCGAAGAAAAGGTAGGACGCAACAACGTGCTCTTTGTGCTCACAAGCACAGGATACACCGAAGACCAGCGACCCGACTACGAACGTTTCCGCATACCTTCGGGCACGTTCTACATGAACCGCTCGTGCAACTTGCTCAATATGTACCTCGGTGCCATCTATGGTCAGGCGAAGTACGTAGAAGCGAGCTTCCGCAACCAGATATACATCGACCATAAACTCCTCGAGCAGCGTCATCTGAGCTACACCGACGTAATAACACGCTCGAAAGAACTGCTTGCGCAAATGTCTGGCGTACGCAGCGTTATATCAAGTCCATACAGTTCAGCCGTATCAGGCGACCTCCTCATAGAGACCGCTCCTGGCTGGAAAATCATAAACGAAGACACAAACGAGAATTATTTTTCGCGTGCCGCCTTTGTACCCTTCCCCATCATCTTGTACGGAAGCGGAATAAAGGCAGAGCACATCAAGACACCGGCTACGGTAGATCGCATTGCGCCTACCGTAGCTAAGGCTATTCGTATACGTGCGCCTAATGCCTGTTCGGTTGCGCCATTGCAATAAAAACCAACTTACACCTATATTAATGGTGATATATGGATTTTTTTTAGTAATTTTACACCCGAATAAGTATTTAAGGAAAAAATAAAAATAATATACAATGAATTTCAACAAATTTCTACAGTCATTGTTTGGCAACAAGTCATCAAAGGACATGAAGCTTATCCAGCCACTCGTAGAGAAGGTGAAGGAGGCATATCCAGAGATCAAGGCGCTGAGCAACGACGAATTGCGCGCACGCACAAAGCAGCTTCAAAAGTACGTTCAGGACTCTGCTAACGAGGAGAAAGCAAAGATTGCCGAGCTCAAAGCAAAGATCGAAGACACTCCTATCGACGAGCGCGAGAGCATCTTCAACGCTATCGACAAATTGGAGAAGGAAGTGCTCGAAATCTACGAGAAGGCACTCAATGAGGTGATGCCGGTAGCTTTCAGTATCGTTAAGGACACAGCACGCCGCTTCGCGGAGAACGAGGAGACAGTGGTTACAGCCACCGACTTCGACCGCGAGCTGGCTGCCAACCCGAAGAACGACTTCATCACTATCGACGGCGACAAGGCTATCTATCACAACCACTGGACAGCAGGCGGCAACGACCTGAAGTGGGAAATGATTCACTACGACGTACAGCTCTTCGGCGGTACAGTACTGCATCAGGGCAAGATTGCGGAGATGGCTACCGGTGAGGGTAAGACTCTCGTGTCTACACTTCCTGTATTCCTCAACGCACTCACCGGCAACGGCGTTCATGTCGTAACCGTCAACGACTACCTCGCAAAGCGCGACTCTGAGTGGATGGGCCCGCTCTATATGTTCAACGGTCTCTCTGTCGACTGTATTGACAAGCACCGTCCTAACTCGCCAGAGCGCCGCAAGGCTTACATGGCAGACATCACATTCGGTACGAACAATGAGTTCGGCTTCGACTACCTTCGCGACAACATGGCTATCTCGCCTGCCGACCTCGTGCAGCGCAAGCATAACTATGCCATTGTCGATGAGGTCGACTCAGTGCTTATCGACGACGCACGTACTCCGCTTATCATCTCTGGACCTATTGCAAAGGGCGACGACCAGATGTTTGAGGAGTACCAGCCGCTTGTAGAGCGTCTCGTAGACGTTCAGCGCAAGCTCGCAACACAGTATCTTGCTGAAGCAAAGCAGCTCATCAGCGAGGGTACTGCTAACAAGGATCAGAAGAAGATAGAGGAAGGTTTCCTCGCATTATACCGTTCACACAAGGCTCTTCCGAAGAACAAGCCGCTCATCAAGTACCTCTCAGAGGAAGGTATCAAGGCTGGTATGCTTAAGACCGAGGAGTACTATATGGAGAACAATAACCGCCGTATGCCGGAGGCTGTTGAGCCGCTCTACTTCGTTGTAGACGAGAAGCTTAACAGCTGCGACCTCACCGACAAGGGTACTGCATGGCTTGCAGGTCAGGTGAACGACAACGAGCTCTTCGTGTTACCAGACATCACTTCAGAGCTCTCGGCTCTTGAGAACGAGAAGGACCTCAGCGAGCAGGAGCGCCTCGACAAGAAGGACGCAATGCTCAACCACTACGCTGTACAGTCGGAGCGTGTACACACCCTGCAGCAGTTGCTGAAGGCTTACACCATGTTCAACAAGAACGACGAGTACGTTGTTATGGACGGCGAGGTGAAGATTGTCGACGAGCAGACAGGCCGTATCATGGAAGGCCGCCGCTGGAGCGACGGACTCCACCAGGCTGTAGAGGCTAAGGAGCACGTAAAGGTGGAGGCAGCCACACAGACATTCGCTACCATCACACTGCAGAACTACTTCCGTATGTACCACAAGCTCGCTGGTATGACCGGTACTGCTTCTACTGAGGCAGGCGAGTTCTGGGATATCTACAAGCTCGACGTTGTTGAGATTCCTACAAACCGTCCGGTGCTTCGCAAGGACCTCGACGACCGTGTGTACAAGACCAACCGCGAGAAGTATGCAGCCGTTATCGACGAAATCGTGGAGATGCGCAACAGCGGTCGCCCGGTGCTCGTAGGTACCACATCGGTAGAGTTCTCTGAGCTTATCTCTAAGATGCTCAACATGCGCAAGATTCCTCACCAGGTGCTCAACGCCAAGCTCCACAAGAAGGAGGCAGACATCGTGGCAGAGGCAGGTCGCAGCACAAAGGGCATGGTAGAGATTACGGAGGAGGACGGCAGCAAGCACTTCGAGGAGCGTATGCTCGGCGCCGTTACCATCGCTACCAACATGGCTGGTCGTGGTACCGACATCAAGCTCACTAAGGAGGTTAAGGAGGCAGGCGGTCTTGCCATCATCGGTACAGAACGCCACGAGAGCCGCCGTGTAGACCGCCAGCTGCGTGGTCGTGCAGGTCGTCAGGGTGACCCGGGTAGCTCAGTGTTCTACGTATCGCTCGAGGACAAGCTCATGCGTCTGTTCGCTTCAGAACGCATCGCAAGTCTCATGGACCGTCTCGGCTTCAAGGAGGGCGACCGTATCGAGAACCCGATGATCTCTAAGAGCATCGAGCGCGCACAGAAGAAGGTTGAGGAGAACAACTTCGGTATCCGTAAGCACCTGCTCGAGTATGACGACGTGATGAACAAGCAGCGCACCGTAATCTACGAGAAGCGCCGCCACGCACTCATGGGTGAGCGTATCGGCATGGACATCACCAACGTCATCTGGGACCGCGTGGTGAACATCATCGAGACAAACGACTACGCCGGATGCCGCGAGGAATTCCTCAAGATTCTGGCTATGGAGTGTCCGTTCAGCGAGGAGGACTTCGAGAACGTGCGCCACGACGAGCTTGAGGAGCGTGCCTTCCAGAGCGCAATGGCTACCTTCAAGCGCAAGACCGACCGCATCGAGAGCGTTGCTTGGCCTATCATCAAGGAAGTAGAAGAGAACCAGGGCGCTATCTACGAGCGCATCATGGTGCCTATCACCGACGGCAAGCGCGTCTACAACATTCCGTGCAACCTTAAGGAGGCTTACCGCACCGAGGGTCGCGACGTTGTTAAGCAGTTCGAGCGCGTCATCATGCTCCACATCATCGACGACTGCTGGAAGGAGAACCTCCGCCAGCTCGACGAGTTGCGCCACAGCGTACAGAACGCTTCTTACGAGCAGAAGGACCCGTTGCTCATCTTCAAGCTCGAGAGTGCTAAGCTCTTCGACTCGATGGTGAACGACATGAACAACCGCATCGCTTCTATCCTCACACGCGGACAGATTCCAGAAATGCAACAGCAGCAGGAGGTGCGCGAGGCAGCTCCCGAGGAGCGTACACAGCGTCAGCAGTACACTGAGCAGAAGGCCGAAATCAACGACCCTGCACAGCAGGCAGCCGCTAACCACGACACTCGCGAGAACATCGAAGAGAACCACACTCCGTTGGTTAAGGACAAGCTCCCTGGACGCAACGACCCGTGTCCTTGCGGTAGCGGCAAGAAGTTCAAGAACTGCCACGGCAAGGGTCTTGAGTAAAGAGCATAGGAGGCTATGGCATCCCTGCCATAGCCACACACCCACAAGGTGATTGATAGGAGGCTGCGTGGGTATGGCAAGAATGCCATACCCTCCTACTATAAGGTGATTGATAAGAGACTGTGTGGGTATGGCAAGGATGCCATACCCTCCTACTATAAGTACAGAAAAAGGCTGAGTTCCCAATAACGATGTGGAACTCAGCCTTTTTGTTTGTTTTTAGCAAGCAAATCGTTACGCCTATCCCTCTACAGCCGAGATAGTGACGTCAGCAAACCCGTCCATGTAACCGATCACCCTCAAATTGTCCGTCGTGCCACGCTTCACCTTCAACTGTATATTAGCCTCGACAAACTCGCCTTGCGATGTGCGTCGTTCTTTTATCTGATATGTCTGCACCTCAATGCCGTCATGTCGCATAGTTGCAATCAACACTCTAACCTGCTCTATCGACGAGGCGGAGAACGAGATCTCGATGGTTGTGGTACCGAGCTGCGGTATCATAGCGTTTATCACCTCCAGTCCGAGCAGCATCATTGCTGTTACTATAGTAGCAGCCATAAACATACCCGTTCCGCACGCCAGTCCGATGGCAGCCGTCACCCATAGTCCAGCAGCCGTAGTGAGTCCGCGCACGACGTTTTTCTGAAAGATGATTGTTCCGGCACCTAAGAAGCCGATGCCCGACACCACCTGCGCTGCCACACGCGAGGAGTCTTTCAAATCAATGCCAAAACCGAACTGTGACACAACGCAAAACAGCGCACTGCCCAACGCCACAAGGAAGTGTGTGCGAAATCCGGCTTCCTTAGCTCTATACTCGCGCTCAAGACCAATCATTCCGCCAAGCACGAATGCAAGCGAAAGCCGCACTATTAATTCTATATACGAAGTTCCCATAATTGTCCATTCTCAAATTCTACCTGTTTTATTTTATCGTTGATATGATTAGCGTAAGAACCTTTCTCTCGCAAAAATATAAGACATGTGACATCTGTCAAGGATTGCAGCAATAGCAATACTTCCGATTATGCTAACGACAATAGTGAAGACCGTATGTACCCCCCCCCGAATTATCAAAATGGAATAGTGGCAATGCTAACTTGCCTCCCATTGTGAATATTGGATGAAAAAGGTATATAGGAAGTGTGTTTCTTCCGATATATCCTATAATTCCCAAGACCTTCTTGTTATTGATACTCTGTATGAGTTTCGGAACGAAAGAAAGGAATGACAATGCTAATATTGTAACCGCTAAAAAGTTCCAATTTTTATAATTTGGGAAACTTGCTATTGCTATGAAAGGCAGAATACTCCACAACGATGGTTTTATAATTTCATCAAGACGTTTTTCAGACAGACGCAAACAGACACCAGTGAAATAAAAAGCTGCATTCGTAGAATTTAGAACTGGAGTGTATTGTGAGACTAACATAAGAAATGTGGCAAATAAGCACAATTTGCCCATTATGCTCCATTTGCCAACCAAATTGAATGTCAAATAATATATTACCCCGCATATAGCCATTGTGTGCAAGAACCAATATGGACCAATGGAGGTGACAAATATCGTATTAAGAATTATAGGTATTGTAAATTCGTTTACCCCATCTCTTACTGGTAGTAATGTTGAAACAAAAGCATAACCGGTAACCATTATTATATAAGGAATGAGAATCTTCATGATGTAAGACGCAAATTCCTTATACGTTTTTCTGATGTTTACCAAATAGCCTGTAATCAACAAAAACGCTTGCATGAAAAAGAAGTTTATAAAGTTTTTTACGTCAGGGTATAGTGTACTGAAATTCACGATGTGTATCATCACGACCATGCATATAAGTACACATCTTTGATAATCTATATTGTTGTATTTCATCTTTCTTAGAGGGTATGATGATATATATTTCAGGTTTTATTTATTAATTATCTTACCACAACGCAATCTTGCCTGCAATACCCAAATCAAGAGTGGCTGTTGCGATACCCAAAGCTTGGAATACACGACTCATTGTTGGCAATGTGATAACACTTGTACCTTTCTCCAACTTTGAAATTTGAGCACGCTGCACACCGATACGTTCACCAAGTTGTTCTTGCGTGAGGTTTTGTGCCAATCGAGCCTTGCGTATGGCTTCGCCTACAATATAGGCGTTCACATCTTCTTTGAGTTTAGTTTCCATTGCTTCACGCTCTGGTGTTCCTCTTCTACCCCAAAGTTTATCTTTCATATTGTCTGCTGGTATCAATTTCATCTGTGCCATAATGCTATTTATTTTTATTATTAAAGTACTCTTTTCTTATTTCTTCTGCTTTGGTAATTTCCTTCAGTGGTGTCTTCTGAGTTTTCTTGACTATGCCATGTGTGGCAATAACCAAAGTCTCTTCCTCAGTATCCCAAAAGGAGAAAAGCCTGTAGCATATACCATTGTAGAGAGTTCGAAACTCCCATATCTCGGTATTCTCCAGTTTTTTGAAGATGTCAACTTTCATCACTCATTCCTCAACCTTGAAGATGTTGTAGTATATCTTCTGCTGAGCTTTGAATGGCTGCGCATCCAAAAAGGCTTGTGCTTCTTCTGTCAACACCACTTTTAGCTTGTTGATGCCCATTTTGTTTTGAATTATGGTACAAAGATAACACTTTGTTTCCAAACGACGATACAAAATTTGGTTTTTATCAAATCAGATCTCATTTTTAACACTCTCACGACTTGATAGTATCAGATACGCAATTTATTCACTCTTTTATCTCCCTAAATTTGAAATTCAAAAATAGGGAAGAAAAATATGGCTATGAAAAGTTGCGGAGAATACGAACAACATCCGTAATATCTTGCATTTTTGAGTTGCCCACTATTAAAAGAACCTTTTCTGGATTATCCTTGTGAATATACTTGCTTCCGACACGCCCACGTTTCTTTACTTGTTCAACGAGGGTTTTTATCGTAAAAAAAGTGTCATATCTGTCAGCATTACCCGTACACCGCTCATTATCAGCAACATAAAGGCTGACAGATGCTGCCCCGAACAGCATTATCTGCCATCCTATCTATCAGCCCATCTACCAGCCTATCTGCCTGTCATAAGGCATGCAGCCTACGCATCTCGACGCACAACGAGGTAGCGCGCGCCGGTTTCGCACTTGCGGCGGCGCATACCCTGCAGGTTGGCCAGCTTTCGCCCGAACGAAATCAGGCTGTTCACCTTCAGCGAGGCACCCACCTTACGCTTTATGACATCGAAGATTTCCGCCGCCGACATCCACTCGGCATTCTCATCGAGCGGATCCTGCGCTATCGCGAAGCAGAGGTCGAAATACAGGTCGGCAGGTTCCTGCACCTCGTAGCGGCGGTTCCAGAGCATTATCTGCTCGGTCTCCGCCTTGTCGAACCAGCAGCGGTGTCCGTTGCGCAAGAGCTGCAGCGCCTGGGCAAAGACCTGGCGATGGTTGGGCACACGGGTGGTGTCGATGGGTGCCGTCAGCTCGATGCCGATGAAGCGACGGTTGCCCGACGGGTCGGCGAGGATGTCGGTCATGTTGCTCGTGGCGATGAACGACGCCTTGCGCGGCAGTTCCTCGATGCGTGTGCCATAAGGCCGTTTCGCCTTTATCGAGGGCAGCTGTATAATGTTCTTCAGAAAGCCCTGCTGCACGCGCGGCGAAATCTGGTTGAACTCGTCGAGGTTGATGAGCAGCTGCTGCGACATGGCGAGCATCACCTGTCGGCGGTCGGAGATGGCAAGACTGTCGGTGTAGCCCCACCTTAGTGCGTCGGGCAGCAGTTGGCGGCAGAACGTGCTCTTGTTGTAGCCCTGCGGCGAGATGAGCAGCGGCGCGACGCTATTGCCATAGAGTCTGCCCTGCGCATTCTGCCACTGGGCGACCATGGCGAGCAGCCATGTGGTGAACCACTCGCGCCACAGCGGAGCGTCAGTGGGCACGGTGCGTGCGAGGTCGCCTATGTGGTCGTGCCCGTCCCATGCGCCTTCGCACGAGGCGAGGTAGTCGCCTACGGGGTCGAACGCACGCACATAGTCCGACTCGATGTAGTTGTTCACGTCGTTCTGGCTCACCTCTATCCCCTCGCGCTGCACCTCAAGTATGATGCGGCGGCGCGTGCGTGGGTCGAGCGGCTCGAAGTGGGCTTCGGTACTGCCCGTGTGGCGAAACTCTGTGCAGTTCATTACGGTGTTGTAACGGAAGGCGTAGCGCATGGTGAGGAAGCCAATCATGCGGTCGACGGCGTTCATTGTGTCTTTGTTTGTTGTGTCTTTCATGTGTGTATTGTGTGTTGATATAGTTAGTCATATTCCGGCGCTACCGGAATGATTCTCCAGCGCTACCGGAATAATTCTCCGGCGCTACCGGAATGATTCTCCAGTGCTACCGGAATGGCATTTTAGTCATGCAGGAATATCTGCGTTTGTGTAAAAAAATTACTGGAAGTCGAGGGTTTCTTCTGAGCAATCGAACTCTATGTCCTCATAACCATACTGTGAAAAAAGTTGTTTTATCCACTCCTGCTGCTCCGGCGAGAGCTGACGCTCGCCGTGGTGATAGCGGTAGTACGTGCTGCACCCACCGAGATACTCCCTCATGAGCGAACGCAAAGTAGGTGCGTCGCATAGCTTCACGTCCTTGAACAGGCGGCTGAAGCCCCATGCCATACGCACGATGCGCAGCCGTTTGAACTGGGCACATTCCCCGTCTGGGCGCAAAGCGTGTGGATAGACGGCGTTGCCCCATATGCGCGACTCGCCGAGAGCCACGGTGGCACGATAGCGCAGGCACTCCTCGCGTCGTTTGCAGTCGGTGTTGAAACAGTAGATCCAGTTGTGCGGAATGTTGCTGCTCTTGATGGTAGCGTTGATGATGTTTGTGTTTTCCATAATACTAAGTTTTTTAAATGTTCATGTATGTTTTCTAAAATTGCCGCAAAGGTACAATTCTGCGCAAGCGTTGTCAAGAGTTCGGCACATTTTTTTCAAACTCGCAGGCGGGCGGTTGAGGTGCTGGCGGCAAACCTGTCGGTTCGGGCTGGTAGATGGACTGACAGATAACCTGATAGATACAGCTTTTGAGCGCATTATCTGTCAGCCTTTATACCACTGATTATTAGCGCAATACGAGAACGCTGACAGATATGGCAGTATTTTTCGCAACACAAATGGAAGGTTTTCGTTAAGCCAGATGAGCAGAACTAAGTTTACTTAAGCTCTGCCATGGCGAGAAAACGTGCCATGAAATGAAACGATCTACACCTTAGACCGAGGGTCGAGTCGATTACAGAATACAATGTGGAGTCAAATTGCTCCATAATTGGAAATATACCTCCAAAAGATGTGAGTTTCTCGGATTTTATTTGTATTTTTGCCATGCCTGATGAGGTTTTGTTTGATTATTACTGCAACACTAAATTAAGTGAATCCTCTGACATGGCAAAATCCTGGGCCGCTCGGCTCTGCCGCTTGCCAAAGCAAGAGCTTTTTGTTGCTCAGGATATTATAAAAGTTAAAATTTATAGTGTTGCGGAATTAAGGTTGATGAATAAATTCTACATATCTCTTTTCTTCTTGTTCATGGCAATGACATCATTTGCTCAAGAACAAATATCGGGTATTGTTGTAGGCGATAATAGTAAACCTATTGAATTTGCGACAATACTACAATTATCTGCCGATTCTACAGCCATAGAAGGTACTGTTTCCGACAACAATGGTAAATTTAAACTACCAAAAGACACCAATGCGAAACTTCTAAAAGTAAGTTACATTGGCTATCAAAATCGAATAATAAACCTCCCTCTAAAGAAAGATACTATTCATCTTTCTATAAATCAAGAACAGCTACAAGAGGTACTTGTTACCGCTCGCAAACAATTGACAAAACGCATTACCAGTGGCATATCTTACGATATGTCCCAGAACAAACGTGCTCAAAGCGAAAGTTTGCTTCAAGCCTTACGCTATGTCCCAACATTGGATGTGGCATTAAATGGCAATGTCACAGTGAAAGGCAACTCCTCATACCGAATTTATGTGAATGGACGTTCTTACGATATGGCGCAATCCAATCCACAGCAAGTCTTGCAAAGCATTCCTGCAAAGTCGATTAAGAAAGTAGAAGTGATTACAGAACCATCAGAAGCCTTTGGCAATAGTCCAGGCGAATACATTATTAATATCATTACAGATAAAGATGCGCTGGATGGTATCTATGTAAACACTACGCTTCAGGGAAATACTCAGCCAGCGACCAATGATGGCATTATGGTGATGGCGAAAAAGAAGAATGTAGATTTTTCTCTATCATATAATTATGATCTTAATGGTCAACACAATCAACCACTGACTCAAGAGATAAAAACACCGGAATCCACGACTTTTCTTAGCAGTATCGGCAATGGTAACTGGCAGACTCATCTTGTTAGAGCCATTACCGATATCCGCATTGACAGTGTGAATACAATTTATGCCGACTTTCACACCAGTTTATTGCGTACAGACATTACTGGCTCTTGGGAACAACACACTACAATAGATCCCAAAATCTATCGTATGGAACAATTGAATCATGATATTGCTGGCACTATCGAGGCGAATGCCCTATATCGTAATTATTTCAAAAAGAGACCTGGTATAGAACATTTTTCTTTGGGATATCGCTATACTCACAATCCAGACAAACATCACTTTGCAACTACTGTCTATAGCGATAATGGCACAACCATCAACAATCAGCAGACAGATGGATCAATGAATGAGCACACGATTAGAGGGTCTTTGTCTCAGCCTATTGCTAAGAACCATACACTCAGAATTATTGCAAAACAAGTATTGCGAGATGGTAGTGTACCTTAATTCCGCAACACTTTGATTTAACTTTATTTATAAGTACCTGAGTAACAAAAAGTTGCTCAGGATTTTGCCATGTCAGATTTTTCACCTATCTTAGTGTT
>ENA-ORVB01000336-ORVB01000336.1-human-gut-metagenome-genome-assembly--contig:-NODE-336-length-40502-cov-12.8845_pt1 | contig 40502 bp, 63 predicted proteins | sample MGYA00242090_ERZ509231 | MGnify/ENA primary metagenome ERZ509231 (study PRJEB26280, sample SAMEA2338798) | human gut metagenome | biome: human gut; feature: human-associated habitat; material: faeces...
CCACATTTTATAATGACTGAACCGTATTGTTCATTAATTTTAATCAAATTATCCAATCTGTCAGCATGATTATTCAATGACATTTCTATGAAATTGGCATTAGGTGTGCTCAATGATGAACCACTATAAGCTTTTATACATTTATACTTCTTACCATTTACAGCCTCATATACTTTTCCAACTTCAGCACTTGTTAATGGAAATTTTCCATCTTCAACTTTTCCTACAACATTATCTATAAGTGTTTCTATTCCAGCTCTACTTAATCCACCAACAGCAGCTGCATTCCCACCTTCAGGATTATTTCCTAAAATTGATTCAACTTGTTTTACTACTTCATTTCCAGTAGCTCTTACTCTTTCAATTTGCTTATCTCCTTCTCCAGTTAAAACTTTAGAAAGATTAACAGTTAGCTGATTGATTTCATTTAAAAAGCTATCTCCTATTTCTAAATCTATACCTTCTCCTGCAAGAGTTTTAATTACAGTAACTCTAATAAGTTTGTTTACAGTTAAGATACTATTTTCTTTAATTAAGATTATTTCAATTCCTAGTTCTCCAAATTTAGCTAAAGCATTAGTAGGAATTTGTACTTTATTAGATGAAGTAACACTAGCCTTTGATGTAGTAACTGCTACTCCATCACTTCTAATAAAATTCACTTTCATTGATACCCCTGAAAAATCAATTTCTGTGTCTTTAAAATCAATTTGTAAGTAGTGTGATTGACTATCTGCTTGAGTAAACTTTGTTTCATAGTCATAAGTTGCTCCTCTAAGTAAGTCAATTACAATTTTTAAAATTCTCTCCATTTTTCCTCCTTATAATAATACTCTTGTTTTGACCCAGTTAATGTTTAAATCTTTAGGTTCAGCATCAAAATGTGGACTATGTTTTCCAGTATATTCTTCTACTTTCATTTCACTATAATGACTAACTAATCCTTCTCCAGCCCATGAACTTAACCAAAAATCAAACTTACCATCATCTTTTTGAGAACCTAAAGCTGTACGTTTAATGTTGAAATAAACATATCCTTTATAAATAACTTGAGGATTACTGCTTGTAGAATAGTAAGCATAGTAAGTCACACGTTTATGCTCTCCTAATTTCATATTTTCAAATCCTGATACTCTTATAGTTCTAGCTTTACCTCCTCCTTCAGTAGTAGTAACTAATCCAGCTGCATCTGTTAATTTCCATTCTTCAATATCAAAATTAAAATATACAGTTCCATAAACTTTTTTAATGCAACTAAAATAAAGTTTATCTTTGCTCCATTCTTTCAAAATATTTTGTAAATAGATAATATATTGAGTAGTATAATAGCTAGTAAACTCATATAATTCTTTTTCAGCACTTACTACTTCTGATAATAAGTAATAATCAGCAAGAGTTTCTCCAGGAATATATTTACTTGTATAATCTACAACAGAAGTAAAAATATAATTCATCAAATTAGCATTTATATTTTTATTAGTATTTTTATCTGTTACCCATTTATTTATCTCATCTTGCCATTTTAATATTTTATCTTTTAATGCTATTTGCTTGGTATTAAGAGTCTGCAATAATTCTTTAGATAAGATATCTCCAGCTTTAGCTGTAGTAAAGTTTGCTCCCTCTTTACTTCCTATTTTTCTTGTAAGCTGGTTGAAGGTAGTATCTAAAAATTTAAAAGAACAAGTACCATTTTTAAAATCAGGAGATTTATCTATTATTTCCATTAGTTTACTCAAGCTATCCCCTCCTTTTTTAACCAAGCTTCTATTCTTGTATGATTTTTAACACAACTTTCAAAGTTTTCATCTTGAGAATTAAATATTTTATGTGAAATTTCTCTTTGAGTAGTAGTAATTACCCAAGTTCCATCTATTGCCTTTCCTAAAGTATTTTCTCCTAAGAAAGCTCCCCATTCATGCCCAACATCAAAATATGCTAATCCATCATATGGGTCTACTATCTCTCCTGTTTCTTCTTTTATTCCTGGTAATCCTTGTGTGTCTCCTTCCCAAGCTATTAAAGTTTTATGCTCAATAAATAGATAATCTCCTACTTTATAATCAACGGCTACTTCTAAAGGAACAGTAAGTTCTAACTCTACTCCAGGATATCCATATCTACTGAATATACTGTCTGATAAAGTAGCAGCAAATGTAGCTTTATCTGTAGCAGATAACTTATTAACTCCAGCTATTATATATTCATCTGGACTACTTGGAATAAGCATTCTAAATTTATTAAAAGAACTTATTGAAGTAAAATACCTTTTAATCCTTTCTTTATCTTCCTTGAAGTCTTTTTCATACTTAACTATCATATTATTTACTATGTTCTCATCAGTTATATTTTTACTATCTATTGAAATAATATTACTTTCATCAAGAGTAATTCCTTCCGTTCCAACAGTTGGTTGTCTATGTAGTTTTATTCCAAGCTTTCCATCTAAACTTAGATATGGAAATATAGCACAAGGTTTATATACATTATCTATCAACCACTCATAAGGATCATCTATAGGTTCTCTTATTTCTAAGTAGTAGTTTGAATAATATGGTCTATTTAAAACCTCTCTAATCTCGTTTAGTGATACTAAATCTACAAAGTTTTTATATTGATTAGTCAAATATGGCACTTGAACTTCTAGTTGAGGTGTCGAGAATACAGCTTGAAATATTAGCTCAATACAAGTAACTGGATGTCCTTCAAATACTATAACTCTAGTTAAAATTGAATTACCATCATCATCAGTTTCTCCCTCATCAATTTCTTTAATACTAAATCCTTGCTTTATTCCATTTATAGTTTTAGTAGGCATTCTATATTTATTAATATCATCAATAGTTTCTCCATTATATTTTGATAACTCTCTATCAAATATAGAAGCTTTTAATCTTTCTTGGAAATCGGCTATTTCAAAAGTATACTTACTTTCAAATACATCATTATCAATACTTCTTATAAGTCCTCTATATATTAATTTTAAAGTTTTATCTCCACACATAGCATAAATATCAACCATTTCTCCATATGTCATAGAGTTCCCACTATTCAATCTTTCATAAAGCCATTGGGATATAGTGTAATCAACATTTACTATATCAAATTTAATTGATGATACAGAGCATTGAGAATCTTTAGGAGTAATTGAACTTCCTCCACCATTTGGAATACTCATATATGGTAAACACTCTATATCTTCAAATATTACTCCTCTTTTAGTTGCTAAGTATAAAGGTTTCCCCTCTTCTCCACTCCTTAAACTATCATATATTTTTGCTATATAGTGATAATATTGTTTTTCTATATTCATAGCATATCAACCCTTTCATTTAACTTGATAGTTAGGTCATAATAAGGTTTACCTGTACTTTGCTTAGGAGAAATATCCTTTATTTCATAGGAGAATAAAGGGTCATCAGGTAAATTTTTAAAATCTATATAGCCCTTTTTTAAAAGAATTTCTCTAGGAATATTAAGTAATTTTCTTTCTTTTTTTATCTCTATAAGTTCTCTTATTATATTTTCACATTCTTGGAAAGAAAGATATTGTAAAGACAGAGTATATTTATATTTGAACCATCTAATTATATTAAATTCTTTCCCAGACTCTGCTGTTTGATAAATAGCTCCTTCTTTATCATCAACTCCATCATATTTAATACCTTTTATTTGATAATCTTTTAGAGTAGAAATATAGATAGAAATTTTATTTTCCATTTATACACCTCCTTTTTAAGAAATAAAAAATCCTCGGCATTTCTACCGAGGATTGTGTATTGAGTAATATTTATTTTTTATTTCTTTTATATAATTCTAATTCTGCAAAAATATCTTCTGCTTCCATTAATGCAATTAAAGCAGCTTCATCATCTAAGCAATATTCTTGTTCTTTAATTTCAAATTCTTTACTTTTTAAAAGTTTTTCTCTTATTTCTTTTTTCAATTCTTCAGAATTAGTTGAATAATATTCTTTTTCCAACTTAGCAAATTCGTCACTTTTTGTAAATTTATTTTTCATGTTTGAAGTTGTAGATGTATAAATATTTTGTTTTTTCTCTTGAATAATAGTAGTTTTATTTGAGATTTCTACATCTTCCCTTGTTATTTTTGTAGCTTCAAGTATGTATTTAATAGAATAAATTAAAATAAATAAAGAATAAACAGCTACTATAAAAGCTGGTGCAAATGGAATAAAAAATAATAAACCTCCAACAATTGCAAAAATAATTCCACTAATAAGATAAATAAATGCTAGAAAAAAAGCGTCTTTTAGTCCTAAGTTAACTTTAATTTTATACTCCATAAAAATTCCCCCTTAAAAATATTGCTAATATAATATACAACATTTATAAAGAAAAATCAATCCTCAGATAATATTCAATTCCCAATGTTCAAATATAAATTTATTTTTTCTTTCCAATAAGTGTTACATTATATCCATCATTTAATTCTTTTTCTATTTCTTTAATAAATAATTTAGTCAAGGTAGAGTTACTTCCATCTATATAGACTATACCTTCATTTTTTTCTTGAGAGCTTTCTACTCTATCATTAATTCCTTCATCATATTGAGTAGAAGAAGAGTTATTATCTTCATTATCTGTATCTTCTCTAGAGTTAACACTATTATTGATAGTTGCAGAAGCAACACCAAAAGCAGCAGCAACAGCAGCATTTTTAGCAGCCCCAGCAAATTTACTGGCAGATAGTGGTGGATCAGAAATTATGGTTGAAACAGCTATAGCTAAATCAGACATAGCCCATGCAGCATGTTCTCGTCCTTTAGCCATTAATAACTCAGCTAATTGCAACATTGCAAACTTTTTAAAATCTTCCAATGATTTAATCTGTCCTTGAGCTAAAGCTGTATAAGTATCCATAATGGCATCCGCTGATCTCTCGTATATGTCAACCTCATATTTAGATGCCCATTTCTCCCAGTTGAATTTTTTATTTTTGTTAGCTTGTTCAAGTTTGAAGGCATTTTCTTCCTGTTTAATCTTATTTTTATTAATATCTATAATAGTGTCAGCTAGTTCTTGCTCAAATCCTGCATTGGACTCATAGAAAGCTTTTCTTTGCTCTAATTGAAGTGCTTCTTGCTCTAACCTTTGTTGCTCCAACTCTAGTAATCTAATATTTTTATTTTTTTCTATATCTTCTACACTTAATTTCCCCTGGTTATATAAATCAACCTGTTCTTGTAGAAATAGCCATTCATTCTCCAATAGGCTAGCTTGTTGCTCTTTTCTAGCTTGTAATTGAGCATCCAACATAGAATCTTCTCCTACATCATTTCTTTCAGTAGAAAATCTTTGTTGGATATTTAATTCTACTTCAATTACTTTTTTCTTAAACTCATTAGCCTTTGTTAAATCATCTATATTTCTATAATAATCTTCCATTTGCTTTAAGCTTTCCAAATTAGCTTTTTGCTGCTCTAAATAAAGTTCATTTTCCTTATTTTTAATATTCCTGTTATATTCCTCTTGGTTGATTATTCCTAATGATAATAAATTTTGTTGGCCAGCTATATAATCTTTTTTATCTTGGAGATACTTAAGCTCATTAGATTTTAAAGTGTTATTATGTTCCTCTAATCTACTTTCTTCTTGAGCTCTTAAATCTTGTAGTTGAGTATTCTTTTTATTTTCGCTCTCTACTATTTTTTGATTAGTTTCTTCAACTTTTTTAGCTGCCTCTTCCCTAGTTTTAATTTCTCTTTCTATATTTTGTATTTTCCAAGTAAGTTGATTTTTTTCATCATTAAGCTTGTTTTCAGTAGGAATTAAGGTCATAGATTTATTAGGATTTGTTTTTAATAACTCTTCTCTTTTCTTTCTAACCTCTTCTAATTCCTTTGTTATTCCCTCTAGTTTCTTTTTTAAATCAGGAAGTTCTTTTTCTCTATCTAGTTGAATTTCTAAAGAGTTATCTTCTCCATCAATAGCCCTTCTAATAGTTTTTACAAAATTGAGTAAACTTTCATTTTCTACAACAGATTTTACAAACTTACTCCATCTATTATCCATAGCTATTACAAGCTTTTCCCATTCTGATTGAATATTATCTGTTGCTGTTCTATAAGCTGTTTCCAATTCTCCTGAACTACTAGCCACTTTTTCTAACTTATTAGCAAAATTTTCAGCATTTATTCCTGTAAGATTTAAAGCTGCACTTCCAGCTTCAACTGATGAAAAGAGGTCTACAACTGATTTATTAGATTTTTTAGCATATTCTTCCATCTTTATCATAGCTTCTTGAAGAGTTCCACCATTTGCTATAAATTCAGTAAAGCTTTGACCTGATAGTTTTTTAAAGTTATCAGCAGCCGTTTGTCCTTCTTTGGATAATTCTGATAGCATAGACTTTAACATTGTTATTGTCTTGGCTGTATTATTACCATTTACAGTCATTTGAGCTATTGCTCCACCTACATCATTAAGAGATACTCCAAGAGCTGCCGAGATTGATGTTACATCTCCAAGTTGGTCCCCTAACTCTCTTACAGTAGTTACACCCTCATTTTGAATTGTAAGCAACCAATCAGCAACCTTTCCAGCTTCACTCATTTCCATTTTATAAGCATTGATAATAGAAGTAATAGTTCCTACTGACTGTTCAACAGTAGCTTGCCCAGCTATAGCTGTCTTAGATGCTGTTTCAAGAAATCCTATTAAATCTCCTTTTCCCACTCCTGATGATAGAGCTTGGTAGGCAGCATTTGCTATCTCTGTTTTACTAGCACCTGTTCTAAGAGATAGTCTTTCAAATTCATCTCCATATTTATTTAACTCATCTCTTGATACTTTAAGAAGAGTATTTACCATTCCAAGTTGTTTTTGATATGCCATTACTTCTTTAGTAGTGACTCTAAGTTTATTAGCTACATATATTGCAGCAGCTGCCATAGCTCCTTTAGCAATAGTTGCTGCATTAATAGATTTAGTCATCTTTCCAAAGGCACTATCTATTTTATTGGTAGTTCCTTCAGTTTGATTTTGCATTCCCTTTAAGCCTTGACTATAGTTACTGGTGTCAAGAGTAGCCATATATTGTAATAAATATTCATTTGAATATGGTATCATAAAGCTCCTCCTTTAGTCATAGCTTGTAGTTTCTTTATGTTAAAGAAATCTATTCCTCTAACAACTTTAACTCCATTATTTTTAAAATCTTCTTTATATCCATTCAATAGTTTTGTGTATTTTCCTTTATCTTTAGAATTTAGATTTATATGATTATCAACTATAGCTGATAAATTTAAACTTTCTTCTGCTTCTAAAGCTTTTATTCCTTCTAGTATTGAATTGAATATAAAGAAATTAGTATTCATAGCTTCATTTAGTGATGTTGAAGTATTTTTACAAAACTTTGCTATTCTATATGACATATTTATATAGATATCATCTGAGCTTTCTTTACTTTCCTTTTCTCCAGTATTTTCATTTCTTGACATCATCTTAAAGCATTCTTGAAGTACAGTTACTAATTCTATAGTTGTAAGTTTTTCAACTTCAACTATGTCATCAGATAATGTTTTTATATAAACATTACATATTTCTCTTATCTCCATTTTTTCAAAATCTATACTGTTTAGATATAACCAATCTTTAACAGTAGGTTCTCTAATAGTTATAAATCTTATTCCTAAAGAAATAGTTTTATTTCTTGGAGTTAAATCTTTTATATCTCTTATAAATATCCCCATATATTCCCTCCTCTCTTAAGTTCTTTATAATACCTCTATCAATTAAGATAGAGGCACTGAAAAAACTTAAGCTTTTGCTGTATAATTTCCCCAAGTATATACTAATCCTTTTGTTGGACTTTCTTCAGCTATATCTGTTGAGAAGTTAAATGTTAAAGCTACTTTAGGTGTATCTTCTGTTTTAAAGTTAATTTGAGTATTAACTAGACAAGATACTCTAGGTCCTGTAATATCAAAGTCTGTTGAATCTCCTGCTGATAATGGATGTACTTTTAACTTTCCAAATTTAAGTGGTTTTCCTACTGTTGTAAATCCTACTCCAGTAGTTCCTTCAATATAAGTGTTTGATAATTTAGGTAATACACTTAAATCTAAAGGAATAGTACATGTAAGTGTAACTTCTCCTGGAATTACATTTGCTATATATGGTCCTTGCATTTGGTCTACTTCTACTGAGTAAATTTCAAACCCAGCACTAAATAAAACTTCCTCTTCTTTCAGTGTAAGTCCTAATACAACTGGGCTCTCTTCTCCTTCAAGAGTATATTCAATCTTACAAGGTCCTAATGGATATTCTTTCATTGCTACCTCCCTTTAAGTAATTATTTCTATATCTTTGTTGTCTTCATTTCTTAAAGCTTTAGCTTTAATCTTTACACTATGAGTACCTTCGGTTTTGAAATTAAAATTAATTTCAAGAGTTATAACAGCACTCAATAACTTTATTCTTACAGAATTACTCATAGTTACTATCTCTATAACTCCTTTTTTTACTAGTGTTTTTACATCAGGAGTTATACCAAAAGTATTAATAGAGTTTTCATCTAATAATACTGTTGTTTCAAAAGTAATATTTCTACCTAATTCCAATATCTCTTTTATCTCTGAGCTTTCATCAGTTTTTATCTCTTGTGTAATAGCTTGTAATTTTAAAGATGTACTATCAGTTTTTAATGTGTGGCCTATATATTTATCATTGAAATATACTTGACAAGGACCTAATTCGAATATCTTAACCATCTTTTCCTCTGAATATATATAATTTTCTTATTTTAGGTTTGTCAGAGGTACTTTCCCCCTCTGATAATTGAGCTTCTCTTATTCTTTTGAGATTATCTCTAAAGTTAACCATAAGGTCTGCTGCTAAGTCTATATAATCTGGATGAGCTATCATTTCATGTAATTTAGCTGTTACATAGCTCTTACATAATCCTGTAACCAAGTCTTGTCCATTTGTTAGTTCAAGTGTCTTGGTTAGGTTAACTGATGAATCAATAACTCCTATAGCTTCTCTTTCAAACTCTTCAGCAACTTTATTAAACTCATCTTCAGAGTATTGAGAATAAGCTAATAAGATATTTTTTACTGGAACAGGCATAAATTTATCATTTAGATATTTAAAAGCCATTATCCCTCCTTTCTCAAGGAGAAGAGGGAACTTCCCTCTTCAATATTAAGATATAGTAACCTTATATCTCTCAAATTTAGTTGTTGATAATACAAGAGGCATTGGAGCTGATTTACCCCATAGTCCTTTACTACCAGTAGTTTCCTCTACTTTAGTATCTCCAGCTATTACTTTGGATCTAACTAAAACTGATTCATTCTTTGCTACATCTCCATAAGTAAGACAACCATATCCAACTGCTAAGTTATTAACATTAGATAAAATAATTAGATTTTTAGTATCTATCTCTTTATCATCAGTTCCTTTAGCATTTACTAGAAGTTCTACTTTTTGAGTTCCAATCATTAAGTATGGCTCACTTCCATCAACTCTAAATTCAACTTTATTTATATTTTGTCTAGTATCATTAGCTTCATTTTTTATAGCATTAAATATGTTTTCTCCTACTTCGATTTCAGGCCACATTCCATGTTTAGTTTGATAAGCTAAAGCAAGTTTTAAAACTTCATCAACAAAAACAGTTGTTCCATTAGTCCAAGAAAGAGGTTTATCTGCTTTAACTCCTACTTCATGAGCTTTCTTATTTTTGTCAGTATAAGTACCCTTTAAATAAACTTCAGCACATTGTTTTTCAAATCTATTATCAATAGCAGCAGCAATTAGTCTTGAATATTTAGCTTCCATTTGTTTAATTGTAGGAATTTCGGCTCCTGTTTTTGTGTACATAGGAACACCAGCTTTTATTTGGATTAAATCACTAGCTGAATAAGGAAATTGTCCTCCAATAATATCAGGTTCAAACTCAATAACTCTATATCCATCTTTACCAAGAATAGGTAAAACTTCTGTTCTTCCTACAATTCCAGCTGTTACAAAGTGATCTGTTAAATCTTCTATTCTTATTTTTTCTGTTGGAGATAAGTATTCGTTTCCAGAGTTTATGAATTTTTTTGAGTATCTTTTTGGAATATTTAATTTTTGTGACATCTCAGCTATTAGAGATATTAAGTAAATCATTCTTTTATTCATTTATTAAGCCTCCTCTGTTCCTTCAATTTTAGTTGTTAAAATAACTCCAGCTACTTTTAATTGATGTATAGCTGTAAAATCAGATTCCCATTCTATTCCTTGAATATCTTCTTTACCAACAACTACATAAGTAGAGATATAACCAACATCATCAGCCTCTGCTGTAGTATCTGCTCCCATATATAGTCCTGCTATAACTCCTTTGTTAGGGTCATCTTTCACATAAGCATAGAATTTACCATCTGTTTTGTCTTGAGCTATAGGTTGTAAATGCTTCACTGCCCCTGCTCCCATTGTTACTTGCATATCAGGTTGTAATCTGATAACTGCTTTGTCTTTTAAATTTTCTGTTTTTCTTTCAAAAGTTGCCATTCTTTATACCTCCTTAAAATGATTCAGCTAACTCTTTAGCTTCTTGTACTGGGTCTTTATCTTCTGAAAATTCTATTCCACTAGATATATTTTTGAATAAGTGTGCAAAAGGGCCATCTTCCTTAGAGAACTCTTTTAACATATTGGCTATAGTTCCCTTTTTTCCCTCAGAGAACTCAATAATATTTGAGTATTCTTTCTCATCAAAAGCTTTATCTATTCCAAATTCAATAAACGAATGCATTACTGGTGGGAACATTTTAATAAATTTTTCCTTAACTTCTTTTTTCTCATTATCTCTAGTAAACTCTGCTCTAACTTTCTCATATATTTCAGCTTGAGTTAAGTTCTCAACAGGTTTTTCAGCTAAGATATATCCTAGAGTATTAGCAATACTTCCAAGAGTTTCTTTTGAGAACTCCGCTGTTTTTTCTACTGTATATCCAGCACCTCTTAGTTTATCTACTGCTGTTTTTTCACTATCTTTTTCCCATAAAACATCAAATAAATTTCCTAACTTTATTTTTGATGCATCAACACCTTTAATATAGCTTGTAAATTCATCAATTTTAGCTTGGTCATCTTCTGCAAACTCTATTGTTTGAGTTGTTTCTAGTGATGTTAAATCTTGAGAAAACTCACTAAAAGACTTATCTAAATCTTTTAAATGAGGTGGTGCATATCCTAATATTGCTAAGTGGTTAGGATTACCATCACTTCCTATTCCTATTGAAAGATTAGGATATTGTTTCTTAATACTTTCTCCAAAAGAGTTATAATTGAACTCTCCTATTAAATATCCGTTCTCATCTACATCAGTTACTTTACAAGTACCAGCGACTGGAATAGCTGTTATTGGATAGCCATTCTTTTGCCAATCTCCTATATGCCCAGCTGTAATTGAGAACTCTTTACCTATCCAGCTTTTAAGGTTTTCTACTGTATAGTTTCCCTTTGCTCCATAATTACCAGCTTTAAATATTCTTTTTGGCATTTTCTTCTTCCTCCTTTTTAACTAATTTAGGTCCCCAAAATATATATTTCTTATTTTTCCCTTTTCTTTCTCTAACTACTCCCCAAATTAAACCTCCTGTTACTCCTACGGCTACTCCTATAAATAAAAATCCTACTGGTGTTACCATACTATCATCTCCTTATAACTTACCTGTTTTTAGATATTTTCTAATTATAGCTGCATATGCTATCTTTTGATTATTACTAAATCCTATAAACTCCCTAGCTGGTTTATCTCCCCAAGGAGAAGATACTTCTCTTTTACGAGTATGTTGTCTTACTCTTTCAGTTCTACCTCTTCTCCTTCTAGTATGCTCTCTAATAGTTTCAGTTACTTCTGTAGTTCCCAATTCTCCTTTTTTTACAGCAAAGTTTTGATATGCTGCATATTCTTTATTAGTTCCTACTACTGCAATAGTAGGAGTTACTCTTGAAGTAATACTAGCTCGTAACTCTCCAGTATCAACTAAAGGTTTATTACTTCCCTTTCTTCTTCTTGATATAGTTACAAGAGAGAGTGGAGCCCATGCTTCTCCATTTGGATTTTTACTAAGTCTAAATCTAAAATCAACTTTAGTTTGCATATCTCCAGCTATATATCTCATCAAAGGAAGAGTTTTTTCAGAGTTTATATTTAACTTCTCTAATCCTTTTAGAACTACTTTTCCATTATTTGTTACATTGAACATAACTCATCACTCCATTAGAGAAAGTTGTTTTAAAGCAGAGTTTACTTCCTTTTTCAACTCTTTTACTTTCTCATCTTTTTTCTTTAAAGAAGTAGCTAATGCATTAACTTGATTTCCTTTAAATTCTCCAAGTTCGTTTTTTAAGTCTAAAATGGATTTTCCTATTGTTTTATGAATAGTTAATCCATATTCTTTTACATCATCTTTACTTAAAGCAATTCTCCTACTTCTACAACCGTGATGATTAGGTGGCAAAAAGTTCTTCCAAAAACTATGGTCCAAAGGATATACAAGTCCATCTAAAGATTTACATAAATCTGTTGTCCTATTATCTCCAACAGCATCATACATTCCATAAGGTTTATTCTTTTTATTAAGTTCTTGATTATAGAAAGTACCAGCATTATAAGTAGTCATTAAATTATTTCTATAAACTAATTCCAAGTACCAAGGATTATTTCCAAATCCTGATTTATTTAAAACATCTTCTGACATCTTTAACCAATCTTTAAAAGTCTTTCCTTCATTTAAAGTTGAAAGTAAGTTATTGTATAAAGCTTTGGTTACTTCTAAGCTTATACTTTTCTTTATATAAAAATAACTTTCTTGTACTTTAGCTGAAACCTCTTCCAATTTGTCAAAGAGTATAGGAGATTTATTTAAAAAATATTGTATAGCTTCTTCATGCTTTAATTTAAAAGGATTGATATTTTCCTGTGGTAATAAGACACTACTACTAATAACTAAATCATCTAAATAACCTTTTAAAAAACTGATGAGCATTTTATCTTTTAAAGAAGTCATATCTAAAACTATATTTTCTAAATCTTCTAATGTTTTTATGGCCTTTAATTTTTCTTTTAACTGTATTGAAATATCTTTGAAAAAATCTCCAAAACTTTCTTCAATCTCTTCTAATAAATTACTATCTTGTTCTTTTACTCTTTCTAGTAATTCATCCAACTTATTTTTTGAGAATTCGCCTTGTATTCCATTGATTATAGTAGGTATAGAACTTTCTTCGAGTGAAACTTCGTCTATACCTAAATACTCTGCTAAATAGACTTTAGAGAGCTTATAGCCAATATTTGATAATTTCAACATATTATCAAGTTTTATTGACTTCAAATTTTCTTTTTCTTTCTCTTGTTCTACCTTGTCAGCTTCTGTATATATCTTTTCAAGGACAAATTCAAAATCTTTAGGATTATATCCAAAGAACATAGAATCAATTTCTAAAAGTTGAAATAATGAATCAGTAACAAACTTACATATCTCTTCTACTACTTGCTCAAATCCATCTTGGTGTACTTGTCCTAAAGAATAACTTCCAGCTCCTCCACCATTATCCATAGTAAGAGTAGAACCAAGTATATTTTGAATAAGCTTTTCTTTTTCTCTATTCTCTAACTCTGTATAAATGCTAGGGTCTAAGTCAGATAACTTTATAAAGTCTATAACTTTCTTTAAGTCAAATTCTTCATTAAAGTCAACAGGTGCTCCTATACTAGAAGCTCCTCTTATATTTTCAACAGATTTTCTAAGTACTTCTCTTTCTTTTTCTTCCATATTTACATCATATGGATATATAACAATAAGGTCCCCATACTTTTCAGCTATCTCTCTAAGCTGTCTTTGAAACATAGATTTATCTAAGAAAGCTTGTTGACAACACTCAAATATACTTGTTCCCATAACTTTTGCTGGATTCCACTTATGTATGCATAAAAGGAATTTTTCTCTAGTTAAAGGAATTTTATTTGAACCTACCTTTATTTCCCATTTTTTAGTTCTAGTATCATAATTGATATAGTCATAAGGAATAGGTATAAGAGTATCTATTGAAAAATCTTCATTATAGACTATCTCAAAACAACTATATCCAAAATACCTAGCTGTGATTAAATGGTTTATAATTCTATTGAATTTAATACCTGAAAATCTTTGTTGAATTTCTTTTTCTAAATCACTCATATCAGGATTTTTAGCATAAGGAAGTATTTTCCTACCAGTAACAGCTCTTTCAAGTTTTTGAAGTGCTGAAGCTATATCTATATCATTAATAATCTTTTTTACACTTTCACTATTGAGAGTTTCATCATAAGTATTAGATTCTTGAAATAATTTAACTACACCTGATATAAGTAGTTCTTTTTTAGCCTTTTTTATATCTTTTTCTATTTTTCACACCTCCTTTTATTTTTTATTGGTAATAAATTTAAAGTTATCTTTATTAACATTATTTCTAATCAATAGTGGTTCTATTGAATATCTCCAAGCATCTATTAAATGGTTGTAATTATCTATAGGTTTATTTAATGATTTACCAGTTTTTTTATCTGTATCCCATACATAGTTTTTTATCTCTATGATGAAGTTTTTACACTTAGGATGTATAAAGATTTTATATCCTTGTAAATATTGAATACCAAACATAATACTATCTGGCCCTTTGACAGAACTTTTAATTCTAGGAACTCCATTTTTCTTCATCCATTTAATAGATTTTTCTTCGGCAGAATCTGCCACTATAACTGATTTTGAGTACCCCTTATATTTAATAAGTTCCACTATATCCTCATTAAACATACCTGTTTGATAATGTTCATCTATAATATAGATTTCTTTTTCATCTTCATTTATTAAGCTAACTATTAAAGCAGTAGGGTCATTTGTAAAACCATAGTCAAGTCCTATACAAGTTAGATATTCACCAGTTTTTATAAGAGTATTAATATCAAAGTTTAATACTTCCCACCTATAAAAGACAGTTCCCTCACATATTCCCCAATTACCATTTCCTTCTATTTCAAATCTTCTTGGATTTTCTTCTTTCATTAAGTTAAATACATTAAGGTCAGCTTCATCAAGGAATTCATTAGCTCTAAAATTAGTAGTCATGGCCAATATATCCTTGGTATTCTTATGAATTGCTAATCCTTTAGTTAAAAGATTATCTTTATCTTCTTTTCCACCTTTAAAGAATCTATCATTTAACCAATGAGTTTCAGCCCAAGGGTTAAAAGTACAAGTAATTTGTTTAAATAAGTGATTTGGAACAGCTCCTCTAATAGAAACATCTATCTTATTGAAATCATCTTCATTTTCTATTTGGTACATTTCTTCAAACCAAGCCCAACATAAATATCCAACATCTACTGTAATAGAAGTTATTTTTAATGGGTCATCTAATCCTCTAAATGTAATCTTTTGCCCAGTAGGTATATATGTCATTTCCATTGGTGAAGTAGTACATTTCCATAGATGATAGACTTTTAATCTTTTCATAGCAGTTTTTAGTTGAGCAAAGGTACTTCCTCTATGAGTATCAAATACTTTTCTTACAACTAGTAAATTACTTTCAGGAAGCTCCATAAGTTTAGTTATATACCATAAAGCTGTGGTATAACTTTTCTTACTTCCTCTTCCACCTTTTACTATTCTGTATCTTCCTTTAAAATTCCAAAATGTTGCATATCTTTTTCCTACAATATTAGGGAGATAAACATACTCAGAATTCTCTTTAGTATTAATCTTCAAGCTCTCCACCCCCTGCTATAAAGATAGGTTTTTTATCTTCTATTTTTTCAGTTTCTTTAGTATCTCTTTTAATATTCAATCTCATTTCAGGAATACCTAATAATTGAGCTTGTCCCTCTATTGTCTTTTGAACTATATTAACTACAGTATTAAAAATTTCAGCATCTTTTTTATCTAAATCACCATTAGACAACTTAGCCATAGTTTTCTTTTGAATATAGTTAAGATAATCAATAGCTTCTTTTCTCCTTTGTATATGCTTTTCTCCTTCTTCTTCTTGGAGCTTTCCATATACATTTTTAAGGAATCTTTCCTGTTGCTCTATCCAGTTTTCTTTAGATGAATAGTTTTGAAGTGTACTTTCCTTAACTCCTGTTTTCTCTGAAGCTTCTTTTATAGTTGCCCCTTGTATAACCATTGATTTAGCTTTATTTATAAGTTGCTTTTTTGATTTCCCCTCTGCCCCCTTGGGTGCACCCGAACTATCTATTAGGTGCACCCAATCATCACCCTTAGCTTTATCTCTTTTCTTCCAACTCTTAACAGTATTTTCAGATATCCCAAAATGATTAGCACACTCTTTTAAAGAAACATTATTTTGCTCATAGTATTCCCTTACCTCTTCTTTTGTGGGAGCTCTAGTAGGATTACTCATTAGTATCACATCCTTTTAATTGTCTCTTAACTCAGGATAATTATCATAGATTAAATCAACTATATCTTGTTTGGAGATATTTGCTGCTGAAACACTTATATTAGCTTTTTCTTTTATATATTTCTCTAAAATATATTTAAAATTTCTTTTAACTTTAAAATTAATCTTTAACTCTTGTACTCTTGTTTTTTCATTTTTTCCTATTAATCTTATAGTTCCATAAGATATAATCCTATAGTCACAATCTTTTTTTAAATACTCTTCTTCCTCTTTTTTAGTAGTATTTTTATTTCTTGAAAATTCATAGATATCCACATCTTTTATTTTCTTTTTTTCTTCATCTCCTTTACAATAGATATTAAAACAACATTTTAATTTAACTCCACTATATTTAACTTCTGGAAGCATATAACTTTTAAAAAGTTTTATTCCAGGAATAGAGCTTTTTCTATTGTAGTTATCTCCTGGTAATATAAAAGCTACATAATCAGAATGTTCCATACTTTTCTTTATAAATTCTTTGGCCAACATTCCACTTCTTCCAAAGGGAGGATTTCCTATAACAATACTATTTTCTAAGTAAGGAATATTTTCTTTAAGATAATCTGCACATATTATTCCTTCATATTCAGGAGCAATATCATAACTTATAGTTGATTCAGGGAGTTCTTTTATAAAAGCACCAGCTCCAGCACTTGGTTCTATTATTCTATTAAATTTATCTAATGGCATTATTTCTTTTTCTATTACTTTTAATACTGCTTTAACTACTGTTGCTGGAGTATAATATTTGTCTTGATATCTTTTAGCCATCTATATCACACTCTAAAAACTCTTTTTTCTTTGCCTTATGGCCACAACAAGGACAAACTAATCCCTCCAATTTATTAGAATTATCTTCATCTAAAGTATCTTCTACTGGTAATAAATTTAATTCAGTTTCATCACTCATAATATCTTCTAGTTCTGTCATTTCAAATCCAGTAAGTTCTAAATCTATATTAGTAATCTTTAATATTTCTAACTCTGCCTTTAATTTTTCTAAGTCAAAACCTGTATTCATAGTTAACTTATTATGAGCTATGATATAAGCCTTTTTCTCTTCCTCTTTTAACTCTTTCAATTGAATACAAGGAATTTTATTTAAATCTAATTTTTTAGCTGCTAAATATCTTCCATGTCCTTCTATAATGATATTATTTTCATCTATTGCTATTGGATCATTAAATCCAAACTTTTCAATTGAATTAGCTATTTGTGATATTTGCCATTCTGGATGCTCTTTAGAGTTATTTTCATATTCTTTTATTTTAGAAATATCTAAATATAATATTTTTAATACTTGTTCTTTCATTAATTACACCTCCAGCTTTTTAAAATTATTCTCACTAATAGAAAAACGTCACCGATTTAATAGTGACGTTTTTTGTAGAATTTTTTCAAAAAATAAAAAAAGTCTAGCAAATACTAGACTAAACTTATATTTTATTAATTTATTCTTGTTTTATAAACTATTAAATTAACATCCAAGTTTTCTTGTTTTATATCTAATTTTATGTTATATTCATTTAGTTTTTCACAAAGTAATATAGCATTTTCCTTTGAAAAAGCAGACCATAACAAAGAACTTTCTCTTTCAATATTTGAATTCAGAACTATACCAAAAACTTCATATTGAAATTTTTTAGTACAGTTATTGTAAAGTATAACATAGTTTTTCTCTATATTATCTTCTTTTTTTAAATTATTACATTGGATGTTATATTTATTTTTTATAACATCACAAATATAATGTAATTCATTAATTTCTTTACAAATGATAATACTTTTATTTTTTAATGCTTCTTTTATTCTAATTTCATCTTCTTTTTTTAAGTACATAATTTAATCTCCTTTAATTATTTATTTAATCGATTTTCACCAAAAAAATGTAATTTTCTTTCACAAGGAGGGTTTATTTCATCTCCAAAAATATTAATATATTCAACTTTAATTTTAAGGTGTTTTAAAAAAGTTAGTAATTTTTTTCTTTCAGGAGACATACCATTTCTTATATCTTTCATTTCTTGGGAATTATTAATTTTTTCATATCTTTTTTCTAAAATAATAATTTCATCATGTGCCCCAATTCCTCTATTTTTTATGTCATCAACAAAAGTAACATATTTATTATTAATCTTATTTTCAGAAGTAATATGTTCATTATATTTAATAATAGCATCTATTATATTAGAAGCACATATAGGTTGATTTATTAAATTTTTATTTTCATAAGTAAAAATAATATTTTTAATAATAGCTGTTCCCAATCCATTATTTTTAATTTTAATGTATGTACACTCACTATAATTACCTATGATGATATCCAAATAAGGTCTTACTGAGTTTTTAGAAATATTATTAGCTCTACTACTAATCTTATAAGTCATCAAAAGAGTAAAACCACTAATTATCATGGAAAAAAAATCTATAATTATTGAATAATCAATTTTCATTATTAAATATCTCCTTAATTTATATATAAGTTTAATTTAAGAGCAGCTTTATATTAGCTGCTCTTTCTTAATTGTTATTGATTTACATAACGTTCAAACTCTAAAATTCCTTGTGCAAGTATAGCTTCATTTTTATTGTATTGATAATTAGGTGCATTATTATAAGAAGCGTATACTTGTTGAGCAGTATCTCTAATATATTCACTTGGGAATCCTTTGTGACCAAAGCATTTTAGAGCAGAACCTGCCATTGATTTTACAGGTAAAGAAGCTTTATAGTCATCAGAAAGCATTTCACCTGCTAGGTGTTTTAGTAAATTCTTGGTAATGTTATTTTGAACAATCATTCAATTACCTCCATTATTATAAAATATAGAGAGGTATTATTCATAATGGTATTTATATTTTATAAGAACAATATTCTCTCTAATCTAAATTAAAAATAAATCATACGATTTATATGCCAACAATCAATCAAAATTGCCGTTTTGACTGATTAAAACCAATCTATATATAAACAGCCTTAGCTGGAATTTTTTCTTTACTTTAAGGCAAGAATATGCTATACTAATAATAGTATTTATATTTTATAAGAATAATATTAAAATATTAAATTTAAAATTGCCGTTTTAAATTTAATAAGTCAAAATAAAAAGGGGTCTAAAAGAAAGATCCCTTTTTACTTTCTTTTAATTGGATTCTTGCTACAGACCTTGAAACCTTATAAGTTTTAGCTATTTCTTCTTCTGTAAGATTTTTTATTTCTGATTTAGGTGCTAAAAATTCTGCTGCAAAAACATTTGCTTGCCATTCTGGAGATTCGTATTTTTTTATTTCTTCTCCTCTGCATAAAATAATTCTTTCAGTATGTAAAACAAGATGTCCTATTTCATGTGCAATAGTGAATCTATCTCTTGGATTTCCTAAACAAGCTTGTTCATAAACAGATTCTTTAATATAAATTTTTTTATTAATTAAATCTGTTTCAGCATAAATAGATTTATTTAATTTTTCATCGGTAACAACTTCATAATCATAATCATACTTTATAGTTAGTAAATCTAAAATCCTTAGTATATCAACTTCCTTTGCTGAACTTATTTTGCAGTCCTCTTTTAATTTTTTTACAATGTTTTCTATATTTTTTTTAGACCTAGGCTCTGCTTTAGTAGCTGCATCTAAAATAGTTGAGTTCTGTAACATTAATTATCCTCTCCTAATATAGCTTTAATTTTTTGAAAATCTTCATCAGAAAGTTCTTGTATCTTTCTAGCATATCTAATACTTAATAATTTCCTTTCATCATCTAAATTTTTCATATCAATTATTTTATAACTAGTTGATAGATCTATTGAAATTTTTAACTCCTCTATTTCTTTTTCAGACAACTTATATTTAGAAATTACCTTTTTACAGAAATCACTTGGGATTTCTCTTTTACTGTTCTCTATGGCTGATAAATATGGTGTAGACATTTGTAAGTTCTCAGCCATTTCCTTAAGGGTTTCATCATGTTGAATCCTTAAAATTCTAAGAAACTTTGCTAATCTACTTTTCATTTGGTATCTCCTTTAAAATTTTATATTTAACTCATTATACTATTATAATAACATTATTTAAAATAAAAGTCAACTATTTTTTTCTAAAAAATTTTAAAAAAATTTACAAATTTTGTAAAAAATAAAAAGAAGCCTATATTTAAAGCTTCTCGACAATAATTTTCCATTCTCTTTTACTACAATTCTCAATCATCTTAATCTTTATTTTACCTTGAGATTCTAAAAAATTAAGATATAGCATATATGGATTGAAGTTAATCTTTTCTTTTTTATCTGTGAAAGAGATTTCTTCTATCTTGGAGAGAGAGTTGTAAATAATCTCTATCTTATCTTCATCAGTTAATTTATCTATCATAAATCCTCCATTTTCTTACTTATTTTTCTTATCTTTTTATTAGCTCTATAAAGGTAATTTCTGCTGGTAGTCCTTTTTATATTAAGTAATGTAGCAATTTCTCTATGATTAAGTCCTTTATAATGAAAGAGTTTATAAACTTCAACCTCTCTACAAGACAAGCTGTACCTATTAAAGATACAGCTCATCATAGCATTTTTAATCTTTTTCTTAGCTTGTAAGAGTTCACTCTCTTCCCTATGAGAGAATACAGAGTCGCCATTTAGAAAATCTTTGAAGCTCATTTGAGAACTCATATTAAGTATTCCCTCCCTTTTCTCCTATGCACTCTTTAAATACTTATTTAGTATGTTCTTAACCTCTTCATAACTTCTAACTACATAGTAGTCAGCACCATTTTTTATAAATTTCTCTTGAATCTCTTTTTGCTCCTTACTTTGCTTTCCAGTAGGTGTCTTAACTTCCAAACCTATAGTTTTTCCATTGATAATTACCCATATATCAGGAATACCTTTCTTTGCTCCAGTTGGTAATCTTCTAAATCCTATTACCTTACCTTTACTATCTTTATTTACTGGAGGAATATTATTAGTTCTATTAAAAAATAGTTTTCCTTGAGTTTCAAGGATTGCTAAATATCTAATTATAGTTGATTGAATATCTGTTTCTTTCATCTAGTTTCTACCTCCTGATATCCTTCACAGCTTGGATATTGTTCATTAATATAATCTCCACGTTGACCGCAATAAGCTTTATCATTCCCTTCTGGATATAGACAATGCTTACAAGTTACACATTTATTCATTTCTTACCTCCAATCTATTTATGGCCAGTTTAAAATAATCTTTATCTATTTCTATTCCAATAAAATTTCTATTAAGATTTTTACAAGCTATTCCAGTACTTCCACTTCCCATAGTAAAGTCTAAAACTAAACTTTTTTCATTAGAATATGTTTTAATCAGATATTCTAATAGCTCCACAGGTTTTTGAGTAGGATGTACCATTACACTTGGATGAGGTTTCTTAAAATTTAAAATACTTCTAGGAAATTTCATATCTCCATATTTTTTAGAATTATCTTCTTGTATGAAATTATTATAATTATTATTAATTTTAGGAGCTATGGTATTTCCAGTTGAATTATTTTGCTTTCCTTTAAATTTTTGTGGGTTATAAATAGGTAGCTTTTTATAAAAAACTAAAATGTCTTCATGTGATGATAAAGGCATTTTATTAGCATTTAGGAATCCACTTGGATGCTCTTTATTCCATATCAAACTATATCTGTATTCTTCTTCATTAGATAAAATAAGTTTAGCACTAAATATTCCTTGTCCAAATAAGATAATTGGAGTATTATCTTTTCTAAGTTTTTTTAGTCTATTCCACATATCATCAAAAGGAATTACATAGTCCCATTTATTTTTAGTTTTTTGGTATGGAGGGTCTGTTATAATTAAATCAACTTTTATACCTGCTTCTATAAGCTTATCCATAATTTCAAGACAATTTCCATTATAAAGTTGGATATTCTTTATTTCCAAAATTGCCACCACTTTTTATTATTTAGTTTATTTATTACATCATAAAGAATATTATTCTTTTCTATTAAGTCCTCTCTATCCTCTCTTAAATTTTTAGTTGTATTTTGAAGTATTTTTATATTATTAGAATATGCTAAATTAATATTTTCCAGTTCTGCCTTTTCCTCTTGTAATACTTTAACTTTTTTTCTTAGAATATCAACTTCAGTATCTAATCCTAGATTAACTAATTTACCTTGAGAAATAGAAGCATAGTGTTTAGTTATTTCAACAAGAGCTTTTCTACAATCCTCAATAGACTTTAGATTTCTAGTAACAATTACCTTTATTCCTAATCTTCGTTGAAATTCAGTAATTTCAGATTTTAAAATATCTCTTCTATTATCCATAATTTCTCCTCTCATTTTTTATTTTGGGGGTGTATTATTCCATAGTAAAAGCTTACAAATATAAGTATTGCTAATCCAATCCCATAAAATCACTCCTTTATTCTCTCAATATTTCTTCTCATTTTTCTTTCATACATTTTCTCAAGGTCTTCATCAGAGAAGTTATAAATCTCTTTCAGAAGCTGGAGGCAGATGTAAACATCACACATCTCCTCTTTTATTTCCAATCTTCTCTCATAACCTCTCAAATCCTTGCAAAGTTCTTTCTGTAACTCTGATAATTCTTCAATTACTATCGTTTTGTTGACATCAACACTTTGACTATTTAATATCAAATTTATATTTGGATTATATTTAAGCATTTATTCTCCTTATGCAGTTTTAACTAAAGTTTTCTCAGCTGCCTTTTTTATTTTGTCATAATATTCAATTTTTAAAGCTTCTGTGAATATAGGATTTGAGCAAAATTCTATATAATTCTCAATCATAGTATCATACTCAATTCTCCCCTTCTCATAATCATCAAGAAGCATATTAGCTTTACCAGCTAATTTTTTTCTCAATTCTTTTTCTGTTAGAAGTTTTGTTTCACTAGTTCCAGCTTCCCAATTATCTCTAAGAGCTTTATATATGGCACCTTCTCCCCAAGCTTTTTGTTGAGCTGTGATAAGGACAGACTTTATTCTATCAAGATTTACTCTACCATTTCTTACTAACTCCATTATGTTTTTACAAGTGTCTATACTTATTCCATGACTTTGTAGAGCTGATTTAATTTGATAAATTGTATCTTTTTCTTTACTATAACTATTTTCAACTAGACTACTACTGCTACTAGTAGAACTATCTTTAGAATCTTGGTCTATCTTATTTAGATTATCTAACTTAGTAGTAGTTTTATTTATATTATTATCTAGTATATTATCTATATTATTGTGTAAACTTTGTTTACATGTACCTGTAAACTCAGTTACCTCTTCCTGTAAACTTTGTTTAGCACCCTGTAAACTTTGTTTACGTGTTAACTCAGTTGACTGGTTAACTTTGTTTACAGGTCTAAGAGCTTTATAATAATTTACTTGTTGATTTTCTCCAACTTTTTCTATAAGCCCTTTATCTATTAAAGATTTTAAATTTTTCATTATTCCTTGCCTTGTACTATTAGTCCAATCAGCTAGATATTGAGTACTTCCACTGAAGTATGTTCCATTAGTCTGTGAAAAACCATATATAATAGCATAGACTAAAAGTTCATTCCCTTTTAGTTCTAGTTCTGTAACCATAAAACTTTGTATATTAATATAGCTTCCATCTTTAATACTATTACTCATCTTTATCCTCCTTTGAGGAACTATGCCACTAGGTCCTCATTTATTTTTATTTTGTAACTATCCACCATTTCCTAAGTCCTTATGACCTAGTGGCTTGGAAATGATGAACAGATATAAAATAAAAACTATCTTTGACTTTTTGATATTATTTTGTTATAATTAAAGTACCTAGAAACCCGTATGGGTACTTGATAAGTTGTTTGTTTAAGTTCAGAATGGAGGCTCTAATATTTTTATTAGAGCTTTTATTCTGCCCTTGAACAAGGCAGACAAATAATTTATCAAGGAGATACAGAAATGACTGTAACAATTCAAAATCTAACTATCAATCTTGATGGTGGAGTAATTCTTCTAGGTGGATTACTCATTCTCATTATTGTATGGTTAGTGAGAAAGTACAGATAATTCTGACCTCATACCCTACGGGGTCTTTTTTTATTTATGGCAGTTTTACAGCTCTGCCAACTGTTATTTGATTTTATCCCTCCAAAAAGCTATAATATATTTGCCCACAATATTACAGAAAGGAGGAATAAAAAAGTGAGTTATATTTTTATGATCCTAGGTGGAATAATTCTTATTTGGGCAGTATACCTTTTTATTTTAGTAATTTCTTCTGAATTATTATATTTTATTTTAAAAATCTCCAAAAAGTTATTATTTTCTCAGGCTGATTTTGTTGGAGTATTTTTAATTTCTCTTATAGTTGAACCCTTTAATCTTTATCTTCCCTTAAATTTAACTAGTGAATTTATAGGAGTATTTATTTTTGTTCCAACAATTTTCTTTTATAATACAGAAGAAAAAAATGAAATTATGAAAAGTAGTATAAAATTAGCTTTATTACTTTTATTTTTAAAATTATGTTTAGATAAAGAAATTATTTTTCAGCAAGACCCAACTAGTAATTTAAAAACATTTATTTCCTTTTTAAAATCATATTTCAAAGCTGTTATGTTTTCTCTATTTTATGCCGAAATATTAAAAGTTCTTTCTATCTTAATATGTTATTTAAAAAAAGAGGAAACTAAATAGTTTAATAAAACTATAACAAAAGTTCCAATTATGCCTAAAATTAAAGAGCTTAATAAAATAAATAATATTTTATTGGCTCTTTTTTTCTTTTTAATAGAAATTTCAAGCTTTTCAATGGTCTTTTGATATTCTATATTTTCTTTTTTATCTTTCATAGCTCTTCACTTTTTATGCCTTTCTTTCAGGTGTAAAGGAGATAAAATCCAATTCTAATTTTATTTTTCTTTGAGCTAATTCATCAATAAGTGTTTTAGCTCTTTTTAAATTATCATTTAATTCATTTATTAAATCCATAGTTTCTTTTATACTTTCTATATCAGCTTTTAAAATATATGAGCCAACATTACTTTTGGTATCTTCCATATCTACTCCTCTCCTTTCTTTTCTACTTGCCTTTGCTCCTCCAATAATATATACTTTAGATATGGAGGTTGATATAATGACTTTATTTGAAAAATTCAAAGATAAAACACTTTTTATTACAGTTCAAAATGGAACTTTGTTTCCTACTTATAAGGGAACTATCCTTTCTCAAGTAGAAGATTTCATAGAATTTAAAACTGAGAACAATACTATTTGGATAAACCTTAAATATATTGTTAAGTTTATAGTAGTGGAGTAGAGAGCTTTTATAGCTCTCTATTTATTCTTTTATTGTTTTTATCCCTTCAAAAAGTTATAATATATTTGCCTATAATATTTATGGAAAGAAGGGATAGAATATGTCAACATCAATTACTATTTTCCAAATCTTAAAAGCTATAGATGTATCTTATGAAGAAAAAAATTTTGATTTTGAAAAAACCTTTGATTTATCAAAACTAAAAATTTCTAGTCATAGATTGGATCTTTTACTTGAAAATTTAATAAATGATGGTTATATAATAGGCCTCAATGTGAGTAGAAGTATTTATGGAGAAGCTAGTATAACTGTTGATACTCCAAGACTTACAACTCAAGGTCTTTTATTTCTTGAAGAAAATACTGTTATGAAAAAAGCTTATAATACTCTAAAAGAAATAAAAGATTGGATTCCTGGTATGTGATAAAAGAGTTTTTATAACTCTTTTATTTTTTCTCAATAAATTCTTTATTAACTTGCTTTACCTCTTCCAAAACTTCATTTAGTAAAATAATATATTAATGTTCAATTTAAACTCTTTCTATTATTTCTTTTCTCCTTGTTTTTATTCTTCCAATAAGATATAATATAAATAAAAATTATTGGAGGTTAGTATGCATAAAGCAGAAATTTATTTTAACGATAGTTCTTCTATAAATGGTTACTATTTAGATATAGAAACACCTAATCATTGTCCTCATTGTCATACTAAAATTTTTCCTGTTGTTATAGGTCACTCTGATATCACAGAAACTGAAACTTTTCCTATTTTTACAGTAATCTTTTTATGTCCAAGCTGTAAGAATCATTTTGTTGAAACATACAATAAAATTAAAGATAAAACTTTTTCTATAGGATATAAACCAAGTAACACTATTGATGAAGAAGTTCCCTCAAAAATAAAAGATTTTTTTCCTAGATTTTATAATATTTATTCTCAAGCTTTAACTGCAGAAAGTTATGGACTTGAAGAACTTATTGGAATTGGATTTAGAAAATCTATTGAATTTTTAATAAAAGATTTTTTAATAGAAATTAAAAAATTCTCTGTTGATGAAATCTCTGAAATGAGCCTACAAAATGCTATAAATAAAATAGATGATATTAAAACTAAAACTTTAGCTACTAAAATTTATTGGTTAGGTAATGATGAAACACATTACCAGAAAAAACATGAAGATAGAAATTATACTGATATGAAAATTTTTATAAAACTTCTATATTCATATATTAATTCTGAATTAACATATTTAGATGCTGAAAGTATCGAAAAAAAGTAATCTATTATTTTTCAAATTTATATGGCTCAAAAAATGATTTATATTTTTCTAATGGGTCTAATTTTCCTATTACTTCTTTGTCCAATGTCTGATATTCTTTTATAGTTCTCACAGGCATTGGGCATTTTTCATCTCTTATTTCATATTCAATTTCAATTACTGAGATTATTTTTACTTTTTTAAATATCTTTTCCATAGTTCCTCCTTTAAAAGTTTTTCTTTTTAATAGAAATTTCAAGCTTTTCTATAATTTTTTGATATTTGGTATTTTCAATTTTCAATACTTTTTTAGAAAATATTTAAAATTTTACTCTGTAAAACAGAGTTTAGTTTTCAAAAAAATTTGTATTAAAATATTTAGAAATTCCAGCTATAAATGTGAATGTTGGAAATTTACCCTCTTTTAAACGATTTCTAACTCTTGAAAAATTAACTTCTGTGATTCCAATAAAATCAGCTAAATCTCTAGCTTTTACTTTATGAATTTTTATTAAATATTCTAATTTGGAAGAAATTTTTAGAGAAATATCTTCTTCTTGATTAATAATATTCAATTTTAACCTCCAAAACTTTTTTTATATTATACTCTGTTAAACAGAGTAAGTCAACTATATTATTAATTTTTTACAAATAAAAAAAGAAGATATTCATCTTCTTTTTTAATAAATTTTAGTTTTTTCCATTGCTTGAATAAAAGTATCTAATAGTGTATTTTCTAATTCAGTATTATCTTTATTGCAAAGTTTCTCTTTAAGAATTATAAAATTATAAGATGGATTTTTATTTATTTTAGCATCTCCAGATTTTTGGCCAATAACATTAGATATAATTATTTGATTGTTTATTTTTCCTAAAACTTCTTCATTTACAAATTTATTTAAAGCAGGTAGTTTTTTTTCATCAAAAGCTTCTTTAATAAAAGCATCCCACAATATTGGAAGTTTTAAAAATGATTTTTGACTTAAAATATGGAAGTATACATAATATAAAATTATGTATATTATATTAGAAGATACTCCTGTATCTTGTACATTAAAATCTAAAAATTTGTTATCTATATTATTGTCTTCATTAAGCTCAAACTTAATCAAGCTTTCTTGTATTAATTTATCATAAAGAAGCTTAATATCTTCTTCTTTTTCTTCTATTAAATTAGTTTTTTCTTTTATTTGTTTTTTAAAATTTAAAATTTGATTTTTTAAGAATTCTATATTATTATCTAATTTATCTAATTCCTCTTCAAAACGTTTTTTTACTTCATAATTTATATTATTTTTTATTATTTCATTAAAGTCAAAATTTTCTTTTACTGAATAATATTCTTTTTCTTTAGTTTTTAATTCTTTTTCTAAAAATGATAATTTTTCATTAGTTTTATCAATTTTTTTACCAATTTCTTTCATTTTTTCTCTTAATTTACCGTATGAATTTAAGATAGTAATTTTTTCATCTTCAATTTTTAATTGGTCTATAAAATTTTTATTTATTAAACTTCCACAATGCAAACAAATTTCCGAAGTTGAATTTGTTAATGTTTCATAAATATTTTCATATGTAATTCTTTCTTTATCTAATTTTAACCAATCAGTTTGATATTTATATTTTTCTTTTTCTAATTCTTTTCTTTTATTTATATACTCATTAATTAGTTTTTCTAAATTTTCTTTTTCTCTTTGATAGTTTTCAGCTTTTAAAGCATTAGTTTGTATTTTAATATCAGAAAATTCTTCTAAAAATTTTAAAACTAATTTTTTTCTTTCATCATATTTATCTTTTTGTTTTGAAATATTAGTTACTTTTAATTTTAAAGAAGCTAATTTTTCATCATATAATCCTAAAAAATATCTTAATAATTTTTTTATTTCATCTTTATTATACATTTGTAAACTTTTATGATTATTTTCAAATAATTTCTTGTTGTAAGAAGAATCTTGATCTACATAATAATATAAAAATATATCAGTTGGATAAAGTGTAGATTTACCATTAGATCTTAATATTAAATCAATATCAATTTTTAATATTTTTTTTAAAAATTTCTTATAATCATCTAAAGAGTAATATTCATTATTTATTATCCAATAATCTTTATATCTTAAAATTTCATAAGGTTCATTATCAATTGTTAAAGTTATATTATATATAAAATCTTCAATTTTAAATTTTTTTGACCATTTTATTATTTCAAATCCCAAAGAATACATTATTGATTTTATAAGTGTAGATTTTCCAATGGTATTTTCAGCTGAAATTATATTTATATTGTCTGAAAAAATATATTCACCATATTTTTTATTTTTAATTTCAATTAATTTAAATTTCTTAAATAGAACTTCCATTTGATTTTAGTTCCTCCTCAATGACATTTTCTATTACTTTCCATATTAAAATATACTCGATATTTTCAATTTTTGAAAGGATATCTTTATCTAAATTTTCTTTTAAAACTTTTTTACATTCTTTATAATAGTTTTTAAAATTCGTATTTTTAGTAAATTTAGGAATTATCCCTTTTATAAAGTTATTATAATACTCTTTGTTGCTATGATAACAACCTTTAAGACGTTTAATTCTATTAGCTATAAAATTACTTTCTATTACTTTTATATCATCAAAAATTGAATCAAGAATTTCCTTCTCTTCATCTAGTATTTCAATGGATCTAAAAAATTCGCTAAATAAATCATTTGTTATTTCTGAAAAAATATATTTTTTTTCACTTATACAATAAATCATTCCTAAAAGTTTATACAAATCTCCAGCGTTAATATTTAAATTTTTTGTAAAATCTTCTTTTGCATATCCTAATAAAAATCTAAATGCATTTTCTGCTTTATCAATAAATGGCATTTTTTTTAAAAGAATTTTATCAGATGTACAATTATATTTACATAAAATATTTGTTAAATTATCTATATCTTTATTATTTTCAGCAACATCTAAAATAAAAGTATCCCCTTCTAAAAAAGATTCATTTATTATCTTAGAAGATTTTAATAGTGCTTTTGAAGTTTCTTCTGGAAAAATAAGGCTAATAAAGTTATAACCATTATGATTTTGTACTAATTTTTCTAAGATTGAATTATTATATTTATCTTTTTTTAATATTGAAGATAATGTTAAACTTTTTGATTTTACTTGTATTTTATAATTTTTATTAGTAGTATAATTAATAATAGAAATATCATCTTCTTTTTCAAAAGTCACTTTATATTTACAATTATTTTTTTCTAAGTAAAAAATAATATAAATTCCTGAAAAAGCTTGAAAATTAAATCCCTTAATAGCGTAAGTACCACCATCTTCTTGAAAAGAATTATTTATCAAGTCATTTTCTAACTTACTTATCGCTGTGTTCATTTTTTCTCCTATATATTTAATAAGATGTTTTTAGCTCTCTCAATTGCTCCAATATCCTAATATCAATACTAGGATTTTCTATATATTCATCATTGTCAAAAGTATCATCTATTAATAATTCAGCAGCAAATGTATTAGCTTCAATTTCTATTTGATTAGTATATCTAGGAAATAAATCATAATCTTTTAATGCTTGTATCTCTTTAGAGTGATGTAATATAGCATGTCCAAGTTCATGAGCTAATACAACCTTTTGACAAAATTCATCTAAATTTTCGTTAATTACTATAAATTTATTAGTAACAACTTTTTTATAAATTCCTTTTATATTCCCTAAATCCATATAAACAATATTTATTTTCATTCTTTTACATAACTTGTATGGATTTCTAGTCCCATATTTTCTTTCTAAATTAACAACCCTTCTTCTTATATCCATAGCTATCACACTACTTTTTATCTTTATCAGATTTTTTAGAATACTTTTCTTTGTTAATTTGCTTGCTCATAAAGAATAATTCATTCATAGCCATTAATAATTTTTGTTTATCTTCTTCTGAGACATTTTCATCATTAAAAAACAGAGCTGCTTCATCCATAGTTCTATCATATTGGCTTCTTTCTCTTTTATTTAGATTTTCAACTCTAGAGTCAGTCGATGAAAAAGTAATATTTCTTCCCATAAAAGCATTATCTAATCTATCTCTTTCTTCTTTTGTTAAATTCAAAGCTTTTGAAATTTTATCTAATGTAGAAATTTTTCCTTTTCTATCTCCTCTTTCAATATCTCCAATAGTTCCAGAGCCTACTCCAGCTTTCTCAGCTAATTGTTTTTGTGAAAGTCCTCTATCCTCTCTGAATTTTTTTATTAATAAAGCAAAATTTTCCATTTTGGTTACTCCTTTCACTCTGTTTATAAGAGTATTATACCGCATTTTATATAAAAATACGATAAAATTTAATAAATTTGTTGACTTTCTCTGAAAAACAGAGTATAATAAATTTAAGAGATATCATAGAAAAGCGATATCTTTATATTTTTAAACATTCCACTCTGAAAAACAGAGTGAAAATGATAAAAAAAAAGAGTAGTGCGCCAACACTACTCTCAAGATGAAAAGTTCTTGGTGGGAACTTGACATCCAACTATAAAAATTATATCAAGTTTCCCCTTGAACTGTCAAGGGAGGAATAATGGAAAAGATAAAAATTCCAAAGATAATTGTAGAGATTACTGAAATCAAAGTAGAAGTACCAAAGATTGAAGTTGATACAGAAGAATTGGAAGAAGTAGAAAAGAAAATCAATGAAAATATTAGGGATGAAAGATGATAGTTAATTTATTAATATTTGCTGGAATAATTGGAATATTTATAAAAGAGTTTGATACATTTAAGACAGCTTTAAGTTATAAGGAAGATGAGGAGGAAGAAGAATGGAATCTAAAATAACAAGCTTAATATTTTTATCAAGAGAGTATAACCAAAGTTCAGATGAAGATATTAATTTAACAGTTGAGGAGGGAAAACCAACAGTATATGTAATGGGAGATAGATACCAAGCTAATACTTGGGAAGAGGTTTTAGACAAAGTATTACAAGATGGATTGAAGAAGAGAAAGAAAGTCATAGTAAAGAATATAAAGAAGAGAATGAAATAGCAAAAAAATGGGAACAAATAGCTTGTTAAGGGGTAAAGATGATAGGAATAATTGAAATAATTCTAGTAAGTGCTTTTATGTGGTTTATTGGAGTAATGATGGAAAAATAATTTAAGTTTTAAAGGTAGCTTCCAAAAACTTTGGAAGTTGCTTCTAAAACTTAAAAAGAGGTGGTCTTGATGACTATAAAAGAGTTAAGAGAAAAAGCTAAGTCAATGGGACTTAGTAGATATAGTAAAATGAGAAAAGCAGAATTAGAGGAATTAGTCAATAAAGTTAAATCTGAAAAGAAAGAATTATCAAAAGAAGATTTAAAAGAGATAGTTCCTCCAATAGTTAAAATCTTTGAATATGAAAATCAAGAAAAATGGCATGAATTAAGAGGAATAGGAATAGGTGGCTCTGATATTGGAGCTATCTTAGGAGTGAACAAATATAAGTCAGCTATAGATATTTACATAGACAAAACAGAGGGTAAAAAACAAGATGGAAATAGATTTACTCACTTTGGCCATAAATTAGAGAAAGTAGTATTTGAAGAATTTCAAGAAAGACACTCAAATATGAAATGCTATACAGTTCCATACACTATACAAAGAGGAGTATGTGTGGCCAATGTAGATGGAATGGTTTATGACCCTGTAAAAGATAAATATGGAGTATTAGAGTTAAAAACTACTTCAGCATATAACAAAGATGAGTGGACAGGAGATACAGTTCCTCAATCATATTATGCTCAAGTACAACATTATTTATATGTTACAGGATTAAGCTTTGCTTATATAGCTTGTCTAGTAGGTGGAAATGACTATAAAGAATTTTACATAGAAAGAAGTCTTGAAGATATAGATTATATCCAGGAAAAAGCAACAGACTTTTGGAAAAATCATGTAATGAAAAAAGTTCCACCAATGTTAGATGGAAGTGATAGTTATTCTAAGTATTTATTAGAAAAAGCAGATAAAGAGAATGAAGAAGTTATAGAACTTAATGAATTAAATGCTAAAGCAGAGGAGATAAAAGCTTTAGATGAACAGATAAAGAACTTGGAGCAACAACTAGAGTTAAAGAAACAAGAGATAATATTAGAGCTTAACAATAATCATTGCAATAAAGCTATAAGTAGTGATTATAAGTTTACTATAACAACTCAAGCTAGAAATTCAGTAGATAAGAAACTAATGGAGAAAGAAAATCCAGAATTAGTAGCACAATATAAAGAAGTTGAGAAGAGATATTCTACATCAAAAGAGAGTAAGTACATAAAGATTACTAAAAATACAAAGAAAAATAAAGAGGTGGCTTAAAATCAATAATAAAAAAAGACCCCGTAGGGTATGAGGTAAGGAATTACTTATGATGTTTAATCCAAATTACAACAATGAAAACTATTCCAATTAAAAAAATAGTCCCGCCATCAAAGTTGATAATAGGATTGGAAATAATTATGTTCATTTCCTCAACCTCCTGAAGTGTTATATTCTCATATCTACAAGGCTGTTGACACCTTATAGACATGAAATAAGCTCCCACGGCGGAGTGAGAGCCTATTTCATCAACATTTTTAATAACACTTCAGTTATAAGTCCTACGGGCTAGGTACCTTACATTAATAGTATACCAAAATAATAAGAAAAAGTCAATTTAGACTATATAAATTATACTCTAAGTATTAATTTTTAATTAAGAAAAAGTGCAGGAGGAAAATTAAAATGGCAGAAACAAAGAGAGCAACTAACTCATTAGTAAAAGGATCTAATGGAGCAGTAACAGAGAAAAAACCAAATAAAACAATATATGAAATTATAAAAGCTGGAGAGAAACAGTTTGCTGCTGCTCTTCCTAAACACCTAAATAGTGAAAGATTCACAAGAATAGCTATTACAACTATAAGACAAAATCCTAAATTAGCTGAATGTAATGCTGAAAGCTTATTAGGTAACTTGATGACAATAGCACAACTAGGATTAGAACCTGGAGTTCTTGGACAATGTTATTTAATACCATTTAAAAATAATAAGCTAGGCACAATAGAATGTCAATTCCAACTTGGATATAAGGGAATGATAGAACTACTTAGAAGAACAGGTCAACTAAGTGATATTTATGCATACACAGTTTATTCAAATGATGAGTTTGATATAGAGTATGGATTAGATAGAACTCTAAAACATAAACCAGCCTTTACTAATCCAGAGGGAAGAGGAGAGATAGTTGGATTTTATTCAGTAGCTATTTTAAAAGATGGAACTAGAGCTTTTGAATATATGACTAAAAAAGAAGTAATAGGGCATGAAGAAAAATATAGAAAAGGGAACTTTAAAAATGAGATTTGGAATAAGAACTTCGAGGAAATGTCTTTAAAGACTGTTACTAAGAAAATGTTAAAATGGTTACCTATATCAGTAGAAATGATAGAAAATCTTAGAAAAGATGAACAAATTCATAAATTAGATGAAAAAACTAATGAAGTAACTTCTGAATATATTGATGAAAATATAATAAACTATGATGAAGACGGAGTAATAGTTGAAGAAAAGCCTACAACAGAGGACATGCAAACACTTATGACTATATCACAAGCAAGTGGAATAGATATAACTAAAAAAGCTAAAGAACTTTATGGGGTATCTACTTTAGATGATATTAATATGGAACAATACAATGAACTTAAAGAAATAGCTATTAATGGATAGAGGGAGTTCTCCCTCTTCCTTATAGGAGGATTAATATGTTGAATGATATTAAAAAGACTAGTTTTAAATATGACCATGAATTAAAACCTCAATATATAGCAGAAGTAAGAGAACTTGGAGAGTATGAAGGAGAGCCTTGTGTATATATAGTAATGAGAGAAAACTTTCATACTAGAGGAAGATTTAGAGCTATGATTCCAAGTTTAATAGAAAAATGGGGAAATAGGCTTGAGATTAAAAAGAGAGTTGGTAGCAAGTATCTACATATTACGCAGGTACAAGCTAAATTAGTATAAGAAAATTATTGGACATTGGCAAGTAAATAATACTGAGGAAAATAATAACCTTGACTTTATTATCTGTTATATGTATAATTAATATATAAAAGATATTAAGGAGGTTTGAAAATGGGAGTATCAGTTATCAATGTAAGATTAGATGATGAAGATAAAAAAGCCTTTAATGAGTTATGTAATGAGTTAGGTTTAAATATGTCAACAGCTTTTAATATGTTTGTCAAATCTATGCTTAGAACAGGTGGATTACCATTTGAGGCAAGAATAGAAAACTATAATGTTGAAACTATAAAAGCTATTCAAGAAACAGAAGATATTATCAATGGAAAAGTAAAACGTCCTACTTATAAAAATACCAAAGAACTTTTTGATGCTCTTGATAAGGAGGATTAAAGTTAATGTTAGAAATCATAACTACTAGTGCTTTTGATAAAGATTATAAACTTTTAAAAAAAAGGGGATATAATCTCAAGCTTCTTCAAGAAGTCGTTGAAAAATTAGCAAATGAAGAAGTGTTACCAGCTAAGTATAGAAATCATCAATTAATTGGAAATTATGTAGGATACATGGAGTGCCATATTCGTCCTGATTGGTTATTAATATATAAAATTGAAAAAAATAAATTAATCCTAACTTTATCAAGAACAGGAACTCATAGTGATTTATTTTAAATAATGCAATTAAACCTCAGAAAAATAACTCTGAGGTTTTTATTTACCTAAAAACAAATTTATGGAGTTAGTGGAGTATAATAAAAATTACTTAACAACATTACGTTGGTATGTTAATATTAATTTATGATTAACGTTATGTTGTGAGGAGGTGTTAAAAATAGAAGAACGTAGGTTGAAGGTTACCTTTACTAAATCTGGAGCTGGTAATTTTACACCAAGAACTGCTTTACCTAAAGTATGGTGTGATAAATTAAATATAACTCAAGAAGAAAGAGAAATAATAGTTATATTTGATGAAAAAAATGAGCAAATAATAGTAAAGAAAGCCAAATAATAAAACCCCGTTCAAGACGTTAATCTCAAAACAGGGTTATGCCATATAATATGACCTCAGCAATCATATTATACTGCATTAACTCCATAAAATCAAATGTTTTTAGGAGGATATATTAAAATGTTTAATGTAGTAGTTGAAAAAGTAAATGGTATCTTGGTTACAACAAGTAATAGAGTAGCAGAAGAGTTAGATGTTCAACATAAGCATTTACTAGATAAGATTGATGATTATGTTAGCAAATTTCAATCAGCCGAACTTTCGGCCGATTTCTATATCCCTAGTAAATTCAAGGATAGTAGAAATAGAACTTATAGAAACTATCTAATTACAAAGAAAGGAATAGCTCAACTGATAGGAGGATATAGTTCAGCAGTAGAGAAAGCTTTTGATTTGAATGTTGCTTATATCAATAGATTTGAAGAGATGGAAAAATTAATTTATCATCAAGAGTTTATTGAGAATAGAGAGTTACTTACTAAAATTCAAAAGCTAGAGAATGAGTTAAATCAAATACCTATGACGTGGAGCCAAGTTGAAGTTGTAAAAGAACAGATTACTGAAACAGTTCTTAGAAGAATGAAAAGTACAGGTATATCAAATAGAACTTTCAAACTAAGATTAAAGAAAGAATTAGTAAAGGATATTCAATCAAGATTTGGTATTGATAGTCTAGTGGAACTAAAATATAAAGATTACCTAACAGTTATGCCATATATTTTTAATTGGATAGAACCATATCAACTAAGAATAGAGAATACTCAATTACAGATGATATAATTATGGAAAAAATCATAATTCCAAAAATTGATGTTGAAGTACCTAAAATAGAAGTTGAAGTTCCAATAGTTAAAGTTGATATACCTAAAATAGAAAAAATAGAAGAAGAATAACTATTAATCCTCAGTATTAATTTACTGGGGATTTTTTTATTGGAGGAAATAGAGTGAAATTTAATATAGATAACTTAGAAAAGTATAGAAATAATATCTTGAAAAAGAAAAGAGGATATAGATTTGATAATAATATATCAATATATTTTATGGCTGGAACTTGGATATTTGCTGTAAGAAATAGAATAAGAATTAGAGAACAAAACTGGGAAGTATTCAAAGGAAAGGTTATTAAGGGGGAATATTAATGGCTAAGTTTGATAATGTAAAAGAAAATAACAGAGTTTGGAGTGTTCAACATGGTTGGGGAACAGTTACTGATTTTTCAGAAGGATATGTTCATTGGTTTTTCCAAGTTAAGTTTGATAATGGCTATGACCAATGGTATTTTCCTGATGGTAGAGCTGAAAAAAAAGATGCTAACCCTACACTATTTTGGAACGAGATTAAACTACCTGCTGAAGAAGAGGACAAAAAACCTTTTGACTTGGTGGAGTTTTTGAAAAAGAATTTAGTTCCTAAAGAATTTAAAGAAGATGACGATAATATATTTTTGAATTATGATTATATAGAAAAACGTATAGATTGGGATTGCAATGAAATAGTTGAAATAATGGGAACTATTTATTTTGAAGATGTAGAATTTGAGAAATTAAATATTCTAGTCAATGAAATGAATGATAGAGGAGTTACACCAGAGCAACTCAAAGAAGCATATAAAAAATTAGGGTGGTTATAAATGACTTTAAAAGAGAAAAGAAAAAAGTATTTAGAGGAAAAGTTGAAAAATAGAGAAATTGATGTAAAGTTTTTTATAGCTAGTATTTGTGAGGAGATAAAAAATAAAAAAGAACATATAGAAGATGAATACATAAAAACAGGAGAAAAAAATTTTCGTGTATCTATCTATGACAAAGATATAAAAAGTGTTGATGATGATGTTTTGGATAGATTGGAAAAAGAGGTTAATTCTCTCGAATTTGAAGAGTATTATATAACATACAATAGTTTCAATGATAATGGAAGATTATATGAAGTTTATTTTTCTATAAATTTTAAATCTGAAGATAAAGAAAATATCATATCTCAAAATAAGAAAAAATCTTTATTCGATAAAATTAGGAGTTGGTTATATGAGTAAACAAGCAAAGAAAAGAGAAATTAATAAGTATAGAGTTGAAATAGCACAATTGAAAAATAGTATTAAATTAGAAATTGAAATCAGAAGAATAGCAGAAAATAATAGTAGTGCATTTTCCAGAATTATTATGAAGTTACAAAAAGAAAAAGAAAATCTTGAAAAAGATTTAGAATTCAAAGAAGCTTTGATAGGAGTTTATGAAGATGGTAATAAGAAAATAGATAAAGCTATTGAGATATACAAAGAGAAAATTAATAAACTTCAAAGAGAGAATGAACAACTAAAAGCTGAGAACTATAGCTTAAAACATAGAGGATTCTTCAAAAGATTACTTGGAGCTTAACTATGAGAAATAGAAAATCAGGAATAGTATATAAAGCTTGTACTAAAAAGAGGGAGAAAAAGCTCTCTCTTCTCCAAGAACTATGTAGAGTTAATTATAAAATAGATAATAAAACTTTAATAGAGAGATTAGGTATATCAAAGACAGAGTTTTATAGAAATTTTAAATCTTTAGCTGATAAATATAGAGAAAATAATAAATGTGAAGCATTATTTTAAAATTTCCCAATTTTATTAAAAATGGGAAAATAAAAGCCATATTCTTAATCATATAAAAATATAAAAAGTCTTAAAATAAAGAATTAATCATTTAAAAAAATAATTTTTAATACTATAATTATTAAGGAGGAAACTATGAAAATAAAAGTCATTTTTAATGAAGACAATTATGAAGCTGATTATTATAGAAAAAAATTAATATCAAATATAAAAGAGGTAGAGGATAATGAGAGATTCAAAGAGTAAGACTGTTATTATATACAATAGAGTATCTACCATAATGCAAGATAAAAATGAATCTTTAACAGAGCAAACTGATGAATGTATTCGTTACTGTAAAACTAATGGATATGAAATATATAAAATACTCAAAGATGTAAAGAGTGGTACTAAAGATGATAGAGCAGGATATTTAGAGTTAAAGAAACATATCAGGAGAAGAGATTTTGATATATTAGTAGTCCTAGAAACTTCTAGGATAGCTAGAAAAATGAAAGAGCTAGTTTTATTCTTTAGTCTTTTAAATGAAAATAATATAGAATATATCTCAATCAGAGAACCTAACTATAACACTACTACTCCAGATGGAAAATTTGCTATGAATATAAGATTAGGTCTTATTCAATTTGAAAGAGATAATACAGCTGAAAGGGTAACTGATAGATTATATTTTAAAGCTAGTAAAGGACAATGGGTAAATGGTAAACCACCTATTGGATATAAATTAGTAAATAAAAGATTAGAAATTGATGAGGAAAAAGCTGAAATAGTAAAAAATATTTATGAAGATTTCTTAAATGGATATAGTCTTAATCAAATTAATAATAAATTACAGTTTTCTTGGGGAAGTAAACAAGTAAAGAGAATACTAACTAATCCTACTTATAAAGGGTATATAAGATATGGAACTAGAAGTAATAGAAAGAAAAATAATAGAGAAGCTTTTATAGTAAAAGGTTGGCATGAAGCTATTATTCCTGAAGATAAATGGGAAAAAGTCCAAGAGATGTATAAAAGCTTAAATAGAAAAGCTTCTAATACAAAGCCAACATTACTAGGTGGGTTATTAAAATGTAAAGAGTGTGGAAATAATTATATAAGGAAAAGAGGAGGGTCTTATGATAAAAATCTTTATTATGGTTGTAATTTTAATAATTTAAGATATTCTGATAAATTTTTCTATAAAGATATTCTAGAATGTAGTTCTGCAACTATAAAGGGAGATTTACTTGAGAAAGCTGTAATAGATACTTTGAAAAAACAAATTAATGATTTGAATTTTAACGATATTGAGATTGAGAAAAAAAGACAAGTAAATATAAAACAGATAGATAGCTCAATAAATAGATTCAAGAATAGGTTAAATAAGATTTATGAACTTTATATAGAAGATGAGATTCCAAAAGATAAATACTTAAAAGATAAGAAAGATATAGAAGCAAGAATAATAAGCTTAGAAAAACAAAAAAAGAGTTTTGGAGAAATAGAAGTAGAAAAATCTAATAATGAAATGATACAAGAGTATTTTTCTAAAATAGATTTATCTAATATTGAAGAAGCAAATAGGATCCTTAAAATAATAGTAAATAAAATAGTGGTATATAAAAAGAAAAAAACTCCAAAAGATGATTTTGAAGTTGAAATTTATCTAAATATTTAGCTCTACACCAAGAATGTAGAGCTATTTTTTATATTATTATAAAGAGTGTTCTAAAATAGAAGAAAATAAAAACATACATATAAAGACGCACGTAGATACGTGTGTCCCAATAAATTTATTTATCTTTCTATTTTCCATTAAATAATTCTCCTTAATTTCTTTTCTTAGTATCTTATACTAATTATATCATAAA
>ENA-ORVB01000337-ORVB01000337.1-human-gut-metagenome-genome-assembly--contig:-NODE-337-length-40498-cov-23.7129_pt1 | contig 40498 bp, 27 predicted proteins | sample MGYA00242090_ERZ509231 | MGnify/ENA primary metagenome ERZ509231 (study PRJEB26280, sample SAMEA2338798) | human gut metagenome | biome: human gut; feature: human-associated habitat; material: faeces...
GCGCCGATGGTACTGCAATGCAATGCGGGAGAGTAGGTGGCTGCCTTCTTTACTTGAGGTCTTCAGAGTCAAACGACTTTGGAGACCTTTTTTCGTTTAGGAGGGTATGGCATCCTGCCATACCCACGCACCCTTGTTTTAGAACTTCCCTTTAAGTGTGCCCTTTTAGGGGGTGCACTTGTCTCCGCTCGGCTTTGCCGCTTGCCAGAGCAAGCAGTGCACCAACTGAGCAAGCAGTGCACCAACCAAGCAATAAGTGGCATCTACCGAAGTTTTATTGGTGCAGCAGGGACTGCTGCACCCCCTGATCCTGGTAGATATTTCAAAATCCTGATAGATAGAATCGTTATCTGTCAGTCATTAACCTTCTGTAACGTAGTACATTACGCGCAGACTGACAGATATGGTAGATAAAAACACATGTTTTTATGTTACAGCAATAGTTTTTTTCGTCTATTGATAATCGGCAATAAAATTGATATAAAAACGATGTAAAAACAAATGGTTTATCAATTTATTTTGTACATTTGCATACCACTCGAATAATCATTTAAAACTTAATAATTATGTTGAACAAGAAAATCGAAGAGGCTCTCAATGCCCAAATCAACGCCGAGCTTTGGTCGGCTTATCTCTATCTTTCAATGGCTGCTTATGCTCACGCTAACGGCAATCCGGGAATGGGCAATTGGTTTGAGGTACAGTTTCAGGAGGAGCAGGATCATGCCAAGATCATGTTCAATTACATCATACAGCGTGGCGGACGTGTTGAGCTGAAGCCTATCGACGCTGTGCCTACAACTTGGGAGTCGCCGCTCGCCGTGTTCGAGGCTACACTTGCCCACGAGCAGAAGGTGACATCACTCATCAACAATCTCTTCGCTCTCACAACAAGCGAGAACGACTACGCTACGCAGAGTATGCTCAAGTGGTTCATCGATGAGCAGGTGGAGGAAGAGGAGAACGCACAGAACATCATCGACAACCTCAAGATGATTCAGGGCAACGGCTATGGTCTGTATATGCTCGATAAGGAGTTGAGCGCACGCAAATACACTCAGGCTTCACCGCTTGCAACAAAGGCTTAATCTTCTTGGGAGGGTATGGCATCCTGCCATACCCACGCCGCCTCCTATGGTTAGTGATAGCGTTGGTATAGCAGATACTATACCCTCCTATGGTTCGTGTTTGCATGGGTATAGCAAGATGTGATACCCTCCTATGGTTCGTGGTAGCGTGGGTATAGCAAGATGCTATACCCTCCTAAGGTTTGTGTTTGCGTGTAAAGTCAAAACTCAATTAACGCGAGCTGCGCTCGGCTTTGCCGCTTGCCAGAGCAAGAAAGCCCAACATCACATAGCCCAGGATAGCGCCCATGGTATTGAGTGTATATATTGAGTACGCAAGATCTAATTTTGTTGTATATCTATACAATATTTTACTCATTAGTTTATTCTTTATTGTAATTATATACGCTTTTATAGTGCAAAATGTTGTATATATGCAGAAAATACAGTAACTTTGTATGTGATAATAGTGAATTGGATGTATAAATATACGTAATGTTTCAGGATGAATACAATGGAGAATCACAAGGAAGGAAGAAAAAGTGGACAAGTAACCGCTAAACACGCAGCAACTGCGCATTTGAAGAAGCGTCCGTCGGCGTTGCTGTCATTCATACCGATTGCGTTGCTCGTGATAATGCTCGTTGCGACGATACGAGCGTTCGGCAGCGATTCACTGGCAGGAGCGTCGCAGGTGACATTGATAGCCGTATCGGCGTTCTGCGTTCTCATCGGCATGGGCTATCTGAATGTGCCGTGGTCAAGTTTTGAGAAAGCTATCACGAAGAACGTGTCGAGCGTGTCGAGTGCGCTGATAATACTGCTGCTCATCGGAGCTTTGGGCGGCGTATGGATGGTGAGCGGTGTGGTTCCCACCTTAATATATTATGGTATGCACATCATCCATCCGTCTGTCTTCCTGGCGTCCACCTGCCTTATCTGCGCCCTTGTCAGTCTGATGACCGGTTCGTCGTGGACCACCATCGCCACCATCGGCGTTGCGCTCATGGGAATTGGCAGAGCACAAGGCTTCGCCGACGGTTGGGTGGCAGGAGCGATAATCTCCGGCGCTTACTTCGGCGACAAGATCTCGCCACTCTCCGAGACAACCACCCTCGCCTCGGGCAGTCTGGGCGTGCAGCTATTCAGTCATATACGCTACATGCTGCTCACCACCGTGCCCTCGATAACCCTCGCGCTGATAATCTTCGCCGTGGCAGGACTCACTATCGATACCACCGAGACGCAGGAAGTAGCCTCGTTCATGGCAGCCATCGACGGACGCTTCAACATAACGCCGTGGCTGCTCATAGTGCCCGTAGCCACTGGCGTGCTCATCGCGCGCAAGACCCCGCCAATCGTCACCATTTTCTTATCGACACTTCTCGCTGTGGCTTGCGGACTCATCTTCCAGCGCGAGGCGTTGGCAGAAATCGACCCGTCGATGTTCAAGGCGGCGATGATGAGCGTATACGGCGAGACGACGCTGAGCACATCGAACCAGATGCTCACCGAGCTCGTGTCTACGCGCGGCATGGCAGGCATGACCGACACCATCTGGCTCATCATCTGCGCCATGTGTTTCGGCGGAACGATGGCAGCAAGCGGAATGGTGGGCGGCATCACCCGACTGTTCATCCACATGGTGAAGGGTCGCACGTCGCTCGTGGCATCTACAGCCACCACCGGCGTGATGCTCAACGTAGCCATCGCCGACCAGTATCTGTGCATCCTGCTCACCGGCAACATGTTCCGCGACGTTTACGACCGCGAGAACTACGAGCGTCGCCTGCTTAGCCGCACGACAGAGGACGCCGTGACCGTGACCTCAGTGCTTGTGCCGTGGAACACCTGCGGCATGACGCAGAGCACCGTGCTCGGTGTGGCGACGACCACCTATCTGCCCTATTGCTTCTTCAATATCATCTCGCCGATAATGAGCGTCATTGTGGCGGCAATCGGCTACAAAATATTCCGCAAAGGCGAAACGGAGCAGACGGAAACGGCTGCTGCGGAGCTTACAGCGGTGAATTGCACGCTGTAAGCTGTGTTTTGAGTGCTAAATGATAATGTGGCTACGGCAGGAATGCCGTAGCCTCCTACGTTTGTTTTACGGCAAACGATGCGATTCCCGCAGTGTGGTAATGCGATTCCCGCAGCGTTGTAACATTGTTACCGCGTATTGGGTATATTGTTCCCAGTGCGCGGTAACCTTTTTTATGTGTAAAGTGAACTATTGTGAACTTGTATTTTATTGTTTTGTATTTGTTAAGCTTTAACACCGCAAATAATATGAGTGCTTATGATAAGAAACCTGTCTTTCTAATTGCTTTGGCTCTTCTCGTAGCATGCACATCGTGCGGACACGACGACCCCGACGTGCCACCTACGCCCACCGAGCCCGACAAGCCCGCGGCACAGATACCTATAAATATCAGCGCCACGATAACCCGCGCCACGGAGGAGGCGTTCGAGAGTGGCGACCGTATAGGGCTGTTCGTTGTCAACCGCAATGCAGACGGCAGCGCGGCGATGCTGAAACCATTGGGCAATCATCTCGACAACATGCCGTACACCTATACCACGACATGGAACGCAGAAAATACAGTATACTGGAAGGACGCTCAGACGCATGCCGACTTCTATATGTATTATCCCTACACGCAGACGGTGGCAAGCGTGAGTGCCATGCCGTTCGGCGTCAGTGCCGACCAGAGCAGTCTGGGCGCATACAAGTCGTCCGATCTTATTGTAGGCTCCACGCTCGACGCCGCTCCATCGGCATCGCCGGTGAACATCGCGGCACGTCACCTGATGAGTCAGGTGGAGATAGTGCTCAAGGCAGGTGCCGGATATAGCGAAAGCTCACTCGCAGACGCGGATGTGTCGGTGAAGATGAACAATCTCGCCACCTCCGCCACCGTCGACCTCGCCACATCCACGATAAGCGCCAACGGCAGCGTGCGCAGCCTTACACCATATAAGGACGGCGCCGTCTACCGCGCCTTCGTCGTGCCGCAGACCGTCATGGGCAACAACCTCATAACCAAATGTTGCCTGGCGACAGTTTCGTTACGGGTTGCTTCATTGCCGAGCAACCGCTGTATCTGCCGTTCCTTGAGCGTGACGGCGAGCGCACACCGCCGTTCGTAGCGGGTCGCAACGGCGGACTTTCGATAGTTAGGGTTGTTAAAGAATCGTGCTGATGAACGACAAGGAGAAACGACTCACATCAGGATTCGTGGCAGGCTTTGGCGGTGAGTGCGGTTTGCAGCTCGACCATCCCAACATCTGCCGCACCATAAGCATGGAGCCGGTAGAAGAACTTGGCGAGTGTATCGTCATGGAATATGCCGACCGCGACCATCGACCCTCCGACATCGCCCAGATAAGGCGCCTGCTGGCAGGCAAGAGCAAGTCGTTCGCCGTTGTGAACGCCGTGCTCGTTGCGCTGATTGCGCTGTTGCTTGTTGTTATCGGTGTGATGACCAACGCACGCCAAGACACACGCACTGAAACTGTTGCCGCCGATTCGGTTGCAGCAGATGGCGTGAATAGAGTGGTGGACAGCAATCTTTGGTGATTATTGGTGATTATTGCGTTTGAAAGCGCAATAATCCTTCTTTCTTCAATAATATTCTGCCCGTAACTGCGTTATTAGTTATATGCAATGGACCGACCAAATACGTAGAGTGAAGATATTTCTTGTGCTTGCTGCGGTGATTATCGCCGTGGCATCACTTGTCGTGTCGCATCTCCTTATACGCGACCTTGCCAAGGAGGAACACAACAAGATGGCGGTTTGGGCAGAGGCGATGCGTACGCTGAACAATGCTGACGAGAACACCGACATCAATTTAGTGTTGAAGGTGATAAACGGGAATAATACAATCCCTGTGATTGTACTCGATTCTAATGGTGATGTGCAAGCATACCGTAATATTGACTTGAAGACATGTAAGACAGAAGCCGACTCTGTGCAGCGTGTGGAGAAGCTTGGTAAGGAAATGTTACTTGAGCGTCAAGTGATACGCATTACACTTAATGAGGATGCTGATAGTGTGACTCGCTCCGACGATTATATAAATGTCTGCTACGCCGACTCCGTCATGCTGCGCCGCCTTGCCTCCTATCCTTATATACAGTTGGGTGTGGTGATGATATTCGTCGTCATAGCCATCTTCGCCCTGCTCACGTCGAAACGCGCCGAGCAGAACAAGGTGTGGGTAGGACTCTCCAAGGAGACGGCACACCAGCTCGGTACGCCGATATCGAGCCTCATGGCGTGGACCGAGATACTGAAGGAGACCCACCCCGACGACCCGCTCATACCCGAGATGGACAAGGACGTGAAGCGCCTGCAGCTTATCGCCGACCGCTTCTCGAAGATAGGCTCGCTGCCCGAACCTGTGGAGACAAATCTGAAGGAGATAATGCAGCACGTGGTCGACTATATGGACCGCCGCACATCGCGCAAGGTGCAGATGATATGCCGCTTCCCCGAGGAAGACGTCATAGTGCGCATCAACGCCTCGCTCTTCGAGTGGGTGATAGAAAACCTCTGCAAGAACGCCGTCGACGCCATGGAAGGCGCCGGCACCATCACGCTCACCATACTGAAGGAAGGCGCACGCGCCGTAGTCGAGGTGGCAGACACCGGCAAAGGCATACGCAAGAAGGACATCGGCAACGTGTTCAAACCCGGATTCACCACGAAAAAACGCGGTTGGGGATTGGGCCTGTCGCTCGCCAAACGCATTGTAGAAGAGTATCATCACGGCAGAATCTACGTGAAAAAGTCGGAATTGGGCGTTGGAACTACCTTTAGAATAGAACTTTTCTGATAATCAGTTGTGTAATTCGCGGAATATTCGTAACTTTGCACACCAAATGTGTAATTTAGAATCGCTTAAGATAGATTTAAAGGAGTTGAACGAGGGTCTCACGACGCTCAATTTCAACCTGGGCGACGCTTATTTCGAGTCGTTAGACGAGGACGAAATCAAGCGTGGCTCTGTCAGTGTGTCGTTAAACGTGCGCCGCACGGAGAACTATTTTGAGCTCGACTTCCACACTGCAGGCTCGGTCGTTATTCCGTGCGACCTCTGCCTCGACGATATGGACCAGGACGTTGAAAGCGACGACCGCCTTATCGTCAAGTTTGGAGAAGAATATTCCGAAGACGATGACCTCATCACCGTCGACGAGCGCGAAGGCGTACTCGACGTGGCATGGTTCATCTACGAATTTATAGCACTCAACATTCCCGCTAAGCACGTGCATACACCTGGAAAATGTAACGCGGCGATGATAAAGGTTCTCGAAGAACACTCAGCTACCCGAAGTAGTGGCGAGAATGAAGAGGCAGCGGTAGATCCGCGCTGGAATGGATTAGAAAAATTAAAAACAATAATTAAAGATTAAAGAAAAATGGCACATCCTAAAAGAAGACAGTCAAAGACACGTACACTTAAGAGAAGAACTCATGATAAGGCAGTAGCTCCTACATTGGCAGTATGCCCGAACTGTGGCGCTTACTATGTATACCACACAGTTTGCCCTACTTGCGGTTACTATCGTGGTAAGGTGGCTATCGTAAAGGAAGTTGCTGAATAATTACAATGGGTAAGATACACGCAGTAATCACAGGCGTTGGTGGCTATGTGCCCGACTATGTCCTCAACAACGAGGAACTGTCGCGCATGGTAGACACCAGCGACGAGTGGATTATGACCCGTGTCGGTATCAAGGAACGCCACATCCTCACAGAGGAAGGTCTCGGCACAAGCTACATGGCGCGCAAGGCAGCCAAGCAGCTTCTGAAGAATACTGGCGTAGATCCCGATAGAATCGATGCGCTCATTGTCACAACAACAACCCCCGACTACAAGTTCCCTTCAACAGCTTCTATCGTCCTTGGCAAACTCGGACTGAAGAACGCTTTCGCCTTCGACCTTGAGGCAGCATGCTGCGGATTCCTTTATTCGCTCGACGTTGCCGCTACCATGATTGAGAGCGGACGCTACAAGAAGATCATCGTTATCGGAGCCGACAAGATGTCGTCGCTCGTTGACTATACCGACCGCGCTACATGCGTGCTGTTCGGCGATGGTGCAGGCGCAGTGCTCGTAGAGGCAACCGAGGAGGAGAACGTAGGCGTACAGAACTCATTCCTGCGCACCGACGGCATCGGACTTCCGTTCCTTCACATGAAGGCGGGCGGTTCGGTTTGTCCGCCGTCTCACTTCACAGTGGACCATCGTTTGCACTACCTCTATCAGGAGGGACGCACCGTGTTCCGCTATGCAGTTACCGATATGGGTAACGACGTCGAGGAAGTGCTCAAGCGCAACGAAATGACTACAGAAGATGTCAACTGGGTTATCCCTCACGAGGCAAACCTCCGCATCATTGAGGCTGTTGCTAAGCGCATCAATCTTCCGCTCGAGAAGGTAGTTGTGAACATACAGCGTTACGGCAATACAAGTGCTGCCACAATTCCTTTGGCTTTGTGGGATCACGAGCGTCACTTGAAGAAGGGCGACAACGTTATCTTCACCGCTTTCGGTGCAGGTTTCGTTCACGGCGCTTCTTACTATAAGTGGGGTTACGACGGCGCAACAGTTGCCGGTGCACAGTAAATAAATACTTTATTTATAACAAAAGAGCATATATGGCTTGTGAGTATTCACGGCATATATGCTCTTTTTGCGTTTTGGGCTTAAAATAAAGAGATCTAATATTCGTCAATATCAGTACTTTTTATTACTTTTGTGTTCTGTAAAAGAAAGAAACAAACGGATCTTTAGAGGTCGAAACTTTCGCGATGAGTTAATTCTCATTGATGCTACATTTTGGATTTGAGCTTTTGCTCTTGTTCTCCCAACTCGAATACCGCCAATTTTCGCATACCGGGAACAAGTAGATGGAAGGTTCACGCTCTATGGCGTGAGCCGTTCTGTGCTTGTGCGTATGCGAGGTCACTTGGCGGTAACCTGAGTTTGGACAAGCCACGAACGGTTCCGCCTTTTTTGTATTCCTTTATAATAACCAACCCTGACAACTAACATTTTCTGACTATACGATGAACATAACATTGTACAATCGCGACGAACTATTTGTCGTTCACCTTGAGTCTGTTGCCTATTTTAAGGCAGAGGATCATTTCTCGCGTGTTTTCTATATTAATGGTACCGATGTATTGCTGCCATTTGGACTCGCTGATATTTGTGAATATGTATGTAAGTGTGACGATCCAAGTGTGGCTTTCATGCGTGTAGGTAGGAGTTTGTTTCTTAATTTGCATAACGTCAGTCATGTCAATCTGCTAAAGGAGAAGCTGACATTTGTCGACAATTACGGCAAGTCGGTAAGTCTTACTGTGTCCAAGCGTTTGCTTCGTAATGTTGTTGCGCATCTTAAAGGGGAGGATGCGGAGTGTGAGTAGGTTTTACAGTGTGTTTCTGCATTTCACGATGTAACTGATGCGTTTGACGAACTATGCGTTTGGGCTCAAAATACTTTTGTTTTATTTTTTTTAAATTTGTGACGAGTTAAAGTTATGTCTTTATAGTATAACATAAAAACGAATTTAAATATTAACAAATTAAACAACTGAAACAATGGAAAAGATTAAGTACATGTTTATGGCAGTGCTTGTGGCACTTGTGAGTATGACCGTTACGTCTTGTAGTGATGATGACGATGATGAGAATGTCAGCAATCAGAAAAATCCTGCTTCTATGATTGTAGGAACTTATGCTGGTACACTTCGGCAGCCTGGTGATAATACTGATGGTTCTCCATGCTATGTGGCTTTTGAAAGACTTTCAAATACAACCGTGATGCTTACAAGATTTATCTGTGAAGACTATGGTTTTGATCAGGAAAAGATCAATTTTAAGGTTTCTGAGTCAAATGGTGTTTATAAGCTTAATCCAGAATCGGGTTTTACAATTGATGGTATGTACATTAATGGAGTACTAACCATGACACTCAAAACTGATAAAGGTTATACCCTGATTTTTAGTGGTAAAAAAGAAATGTAGCATTTGTTTACAAGAGAGTTAGTTTGCTTCTAATAAAAGAATAGCAAAGATGCTTGTTGTATATCATAACAAGCTCTTTGCTATTTTGTATTTATAGCCGTTCGCTAAAAATAACTGTATTTAGTGATGTTGCTAAAAACTTTTGTTGAAGAGAACTGAGGTTCGCCCTCTCCTCCTAAAAGGCTCCGTAGATAAATGGCTGCACGTCCTCTTGCGCCACTTCGATAGCGAGCTGCACACAGACTATGAAGAGGAGGAACTTGGCGAGCCAAGGCAGCGTTATGAAGCGCAGCTGCAGGCGTGTGTATGTGCGTTCGGGGATGAGATATGTGAGCATGGCACCGATAAGGCAGACTGTCCACAGAGGACGTGCGTAGACGAAGGGTGAGAGATACGCCCAACTGAAGTCGGCGACTATCTTCTCGTACATCGTGCCGAGCTGCGTAAGACTCTGCGAGCGGAAGAACGACCATGCGAAGCAGACGTACGCGTAGGTGATGAGCCAGCTCAGCGTGTTGCCCCACAGCGTGGAGGGAATCGTGATGCGCAGCTGGCGACTGAAGAACTTGTGTACGCACAGACCGAAGCCGTGCAGTGCTCCCCATATGACGAACATCCACGATGCACCATGCCACAGTCCGGCTACGAGCATCGTTATGAAGTTGTTGGCATACATGCGCAGTGTGCCCTTGCGGTTGCCGCCGAGTGGTATGTACAGATAGTCGCGGAACCACGTAGAGAGCGATATGTGCCAGCGTCGCCAGAAGTCGGTGAGGCTGAGCGCACGGTATGGGAAGCGGAAGTTGTCGGGCAGCCAGAAGCCGAGTATGGCTGCTGCACCGATACTCATGTCGCTATAGCCCGAGAAGTCGAAGTATATCTGTACTGGGTAGCCTAACAGTGCCGCCATGTTCTCGAAGCCCGAGAAGGTCTGCGGAGCATCGAACACCCATGTGGTGAACTGTCCGATGTAGTCGCTCACCATGTTCTTCTTCACCAGTCCGAGCATGATGAGCCACAATCCGCTCCACACCATGCGGCTCGATGCCTGCCGGTTACGGCGCAGACGCGGTATAAGGTTCTCGGCGCGTGTGATAGGTCCGGCGAGGAGTAGTGGAAAGAATGTGAGGTAGAAGAAGTATTCGAGCAGCGTGGTGTTCATCGTGAAGCGGCGGCGGTAGACATCCACAGCGTGACTGATGCCCTGGAACGTATAGAACGAAATGCCCACGGGCAACACTATCGAACCTAACGAGAAGTTGGTGTGCAGCATGAGTCCGATGACATCGTTGAGTATGAACGTGGCGTACTTGAAGTAGGCGAGCACCGCAAGGTCAGCCACCACAACGGTAGCGAGCAACAGCTTGCGTGTTCGTCCTTCGCGTAGTGCCATCTCCTGCGTCAAGGCGTAGTTGAAGCACGCTGTAGCCGGCAGCAGCCACATCACGCTGCCGTTCAGTCGATAGGCAAAGTAGAGGTTGAACGCCACGACGTAGAGCATCATCGCTGTGCGTGAGGCGCGTTTCACCAGTGTGTATACAGCGAGAAACGCCACGAGCATCACCTCTATGTTTATGTCTGTATAGTTCATTCTTTATTGTTTGAAGTACATTCTTTGTTCTTATCTGCCGCCGTATGGTGAGGTTCGGTATGTGGTTCGTCCTTTTGTTCCACTTTCTGTTCGCTCTTTAGTTCTGTTTTCTGTTCACCCTCTTGCTCGCTGATAGGCTTCGGTAGTGGTTCCTCCGTGGTGTTCACGTCTATGCTGTCCGTTGTCGCAGCCTTTCCTGGATTCATCGGAATGATTATCTGAGTGTATCTTCTTGAGTGAGTTGTCGGTTTGTTCATTACGAACGGGTGCGCCGCCTTTCCGCTGTTCATCCATTCCACGATGCTATCCATCCATTTTGCAGCAGCCGCATACGTCGGGTGGCGTCCGTCCTCCTGCCTATCGAGTTCCATTCCCTTGGTCATAAAGAAACGTCGTTTGCCCATGAAGCTCTGCAGCATATTGTTGATGCCCTTGTCCTCCATCCAGTTTGGCGGACCGATCCATGTTGTCGGCACGTTGCCAATCTTGGCGAGTATCTTCTCGGCACGCTTTCTGCATCCTTTCATGTCGGCAGTGTACAGTTCGTTGCTGCCCAGACATACGAACACATGCGTCGGCCGCACCCTCTGCATATAGAAGCGCAGCGTGTCGGAGGCAGCCCACTGATGCGTGCTCGATCCGTTCCATGTGACGCACGTCAGCGAGTGTCCGTTGGCGTTGGTGTAGTCGCACAGGCGCAGAGCGAGCAGTTGGCTCATCGAGTCACCGAAGATAAGCACGCGCTGTCGTGCGGTGTCTACCGGTTCGGTGATGGTGTCGCTTGCCGCATCCTCGACGTGCATGGTGTCTGCGTCAGCCGTCGTGATGTCCTGCCCAATCTGTTTCAGATGCAACGCATCAGCCACATAGTCGGGAGCCTTCGAGTAGCCCACGAACAGGAGCAGTGCGAGTACGAATATCGAAATAAGTTGAAAAGTTGGTTTCACTTCTATTTACTTAATACTGTTTTTTCTTGGTTTATATGTAATAATGTGCAAAGGTACTCAAAACTTGTATATATAAAAAGAAAAGTGAGACATTCGTTTTGCGAAAGTCTCACTGCCGTTTTGCGAAAGTCTCACTGCTTTGAACGCTTGCTGTAAACCATTATGATACCTGCGAGAGCACCAAGTGTCGCTCCAATGGAGTTGGCTGCGAAGTCGAGCCAGTCGCCACTGCGTCGTCCGCCCGTGCAGTATTCTTGCAGTATCTCGATGAGTCCGCTCATCAGTATCGGTGCGAGCCACGCAAGGCACAGTAGCTTTGCCCAGTTGAGCGCAGGCTTGTCCGTAGGCGATGCGATGCGCATCACCGGTTGGCGTTTCGCGCTATGGTTGCGCAGATACTCAAGCCAGATGGTGGCGCACGTGCCGGCGTACATGGCTATGTGTACCCATTTGTCTGTGAGCGTAACGTTGTCGAGCGGCGTACTCGGTATCGTTGCGAAGCACAATACCAATATCATAAGGATATAGAAGCACGATACGGGGTACGCCTTCAGCAGATGTCTGATGTATGTCATTGTATAAGAAATTCCTTTAATTGTTGTGTAAGAACTTCTTATTAACGCATGAACTTCTCTTTTATTGTGAGAGTAAAGGTCTTTAACGCACGAGAACCTTCTTGCCGTTCACGATGTAGATGCCCGGAGCGAGTCCGCTGATAGCTTCTGTTGTAGACACTGCGTTGTTGAAGTGGCGCACTGTTCTACCGTCGAGAGCCACTACAGATGTGGCGTTTGCTTCGTGGCTGACAGTGATGTCCGCGATGGCTGTAGGCTGATCGGCTGTCACGTTCTTCACGAGATAGTGTCCCTGCGAGTCCTTCGAGTTCTGTATCTCGAAGTAAGCATCGGTTGTGATGCCCGATACGTCTGCCGTCTGCACCGAACTCTCCTTTGCGAACACGAAGTTCACGTAGTCGGTCGGTGTGTTTATCTTGAACTGCTTGCTGTACCATTTCTTACCGTTCTTCTCCGTCAGTGTCGTCACGTTGTCGCCGGGCCATTTGTTGTTAGCCGGTGCGTGTGTGTCGTCGCCGCCCCACGTCCAGAAGTAGCAGTTCTTCCAGCCCACGTTCTCGGTGTTCACATACACAGAGAACGTGTATGCTTCAAACTTGCGCACGTCGTATGTTCGTGTCACGATAGTGCCCACCTTGCCGTTCGCGAGCAATGCCGCTTTCAGCGTGTACTTGCCGTTGGGGAGCGTAACCTTGGTGCCGTTAGTCACCTTTGTGCCCGATGCTGTTGGGTTGGAGCCGTCCAGCGTGTAGACAATCTGGGCATTCTTGGTGGTGGATATGGCGCGTAGCGTTACGGTCGGCGCGTTATGGTATTCGCCCGACGGCAGCGACGGGAACACCGTCTCTGCAGATGTAGGCAGGAAGTAGCGCCAGTGGTATCCCTCGGCAGCCAGCGCCCATCCGTCGTCGGTTGGTGTGTATGCGTTGGCAGTGGTGCCCACCGCAGCGCGCAGCCTCATGTTCGCACCCGTTGTTGTCACGACGTAGCGCTTCGCTGAGTTCTCCGTGCACGACCAGTTGCTCTCGTTGTGTATGCCAGCAATGTTGCGCACGAGTATCATGTTCTTTATGTCCTGCTTGCAGTCAGTCCAGTGTTTGTAGAACACGCACGGTGTGCCCGGCATGGCGAGCAGATAGGCGTTAGCCGCCAGCGTGTCTTTGCGTATCGGATCCTGCGCAGCATCGCTACGCTTCTCCGTGTCGTGGTTCTCGATGAACGTCACGGCGTAGCGCTTGTACACCACGTCGGTAGCCAGTCCGCCATTCGCCAGCTTCGACCAGTTGCCGTTGTTCGCAGCGTCGCGCACCGAGTAGCGTATCGGGAAGTCGAACGCTGCCGACATCACCTTGCCGTCCACCTTCGTAGCGTTCAGCCAGTTGGTGACATTCGTCTTGTTGCCGTCGAAGTATTCGCCGACGGAGTAAGTTGGGTTCGCCGCCTTGTTGTACATGCCCGTGAATTTGCCGGCATAGCCCTTTGTCATGTCGTAGCGCACACCTGCGTATCCTAAGTCGTTGAGCAGCAGGTCGAGATATGCCTTCACGCAGTTCTGCACGTTGGCAGAGTTGTGGTCGAGGTCGCGCATACCGTCCCAGTCCTCGCCCGTGTCGTAGTTGGCGCTGAGGCTCACGCCCTGCTTCTTCGCCTCCTCCGCAGCCTTGCCCTTGTCGTCGCCGGCGCACACGTCGGTAGAGGTCATCTTGTACGTCTTGCCTTTGTATGTCTCCTCGGGGAAGTCGAACCAGTTCTTGACGGTTCCGCGGTGGTTGATCACGACATCGGCTATTGTGCCGATGCCCTTTTGCTTGAACGTGCCGATCATGGAGCGCAACTCCTGCTCCGTGCCGAACGACGAGTTGTAGTTTGTAAACCAGTAGAGGTCGTTGTAGCCCATCGACTTTCCGCCGCAGTATGCGCTCTGCGGCACCCATACGAGCTTGAAGTAAGGTGCCAGCTCGTCAGCCTGACTCTCTAATTTTGTCCACTGCGATGCGTCGAAACTGTCCCAGTAGAAGCCCTGGAGCATCACGCCTTGGTATTGTGATGGCCAGCCTTGTGCGGAGGTGTTGAGGGGCAGGAAGCCCACGCCACATGCGATGGCTGCCATTGATTTTAGAAATCTGTTCATGTTAGGTTTGGTTTTGATTGTTATTGTTTGGTATTTTGTTTCAATCAGGGCAAGGTATGACGACTCTTGTCTTGTGTTAAAATGATCTGCGCCGACCGACGCAGACGTGCGTATTGGTCGGCGCAGATGTCCGCATCGGTCGACGCAGACGTGCGTATCGGTCGACGCAGATGTCCGCATCGGTCGGCGCGGATGGCTACAGACTAAGTACGAGTACGCCTTTCGGCTGCAGTTTCACGTCCTTCGTGAGGTCAATCTTTCTGCCCGTTAGCACGTTTGTAGCCTCCGTGCGGTTGCCGATAATCTCTGCGTAGCGTGCTACGGACATTGTAGCCGTCTTTGATGTGCCGTTGAGTACTGTCATCACCGCCTTGTTGCCGAGCGTGCGTGCCACTACGTACACGCCCTTGAACGGTATGAACTGCGTCTGCTTGCCCTTCGTTATCACTTCGTTGTTCTGTCGCCAGTGGAGCAGACGACTTGTGAAGCTGAACATAGCCTGCTCCTCCTTCGTGCGCTCCGCCTTGTTGAAGGCGTTGCGAGTGTCGCCGGCGAAACCTCCTGGGAAGTCGCGGCGCACATGTCCGTCGGTGGTGCTCTTCGTGCCGTTCATCAGTATCTCGGTGCCGTAGTAGAGCTGCGGAATACGGTTGACGGTGAGCAGCAGAGCCAGTGCCTGCTTCAGTGCCAATGTGTCCTGACCCTCGCCGAGGAAGCGGTCGGTGTCGTGATTCTCGATGAACGCCATCACGTGCGACGGGTCTACGTACAGATAGTCGTAGCAGAGCGAGTTGTATATGCGGTTGAAGCCCTTCCACCAGTCGTCGGTCTCCTCGTTCTTCGCCTGGTTGATGCGGTCGAAGAATGCGAAGTCCATAACTGTCTTTAGGTTCGAGTTCACTTCTGCCAGCGGCGAGTCCTTCTGCCATGCTGCGGTGTATGCAGGCTCGGTCACCCAAGTCTCGCCCACGGTGTTGAAGTTGGGATACTCCGTGTTCAGCACCTCCATCCAGTGTGCCATGCCCTTACGGTCGGCATACGGATAAGTGTCCATGCGTATGCCGTCGATGCCAACGGTCTCAATCCACCACTCTGAGTTCTGTATGAGGTAAGTCATCACATGCTCGTTGCGCTGGTTGAGGTCGGGCATTGAGGGCACGAACCAGCCGTCCACCGTCTCGCGCAGGTCTACCTTCGACGCATACGGGTCGAGCACTGGTGTCAGCTTGTAGCTTGTCTGCAGATACTTGTCGTTAGTTATCTGGTCGCCGTCCACGGTCTTCGTCTTCACAGCCTTCGCCTGGTTTTCAGGAGCAAGCCATTCGGGCGTGTTGAACCAGTCCTTGGTCGGCATGTCCTTCACCCACGGATGCTCGAAACCGCAGTGATTGAAAATCATGTCCATCACCACCTTCAGTCCCTTTCGGTGTGCGTCAGCCACGAGCTGTCGGTAGTCGTCGTTTGTGCCGAAGCGCGGGTCTACGCGGTAGTAGTCGGTCGTAGCGTATCCGTGATACGTACTGCTCTTGCCGTGGTCGGGCGAGTTGTTCTCAAGCACGGGTGTGAACCACAATGCCGTTACGCCCAGCTCGTTGAAGTAGTCGAGGTGCTGGCGTATGCCTTCGAGGTCGCCGCCATGACGTAGCGACGGCTCCTTGCGGTTCACGGTGTAAGCGTTCAAGCCCTTCACTTTAAGATTCTTTCCGCTCGACGCAAAGCGGTCGGGCATGAGCATGTAGAGCACGTCGGCGTTGGTGAACCCCATGCGCTCCTCGCCCTTCATGTCGCGTGCCTTCAGCTCATACTTCACGCTCGTCTTGCTCTTGCCGGCGCGGAACAGCAGGTTCATCGTGCCTGGTTGGGCATCCCCTACGTTCAGGTAAACTAACAGATAGTTGGGCGAATCGAGACGTACGAGCGAGTCGATGCGCACGCCCGGATAGTCGGTAGACACCTCGGCAGCGCGCACGTCCTTGCCGTAGACCATAAGCTGCACTTGTGGGTTCTTCATGCCTACGAACCAGTTTGTAGGCTCAATGCGGTCAATCTTCTGTGCTGCGTTCATAGCAATAGTCGAAGAAAAGAAGAGGGCGAGTAGAAGTATCACCCTCTTACGTAGTATGTGTTTGATATTCATAAATTATAATATTATTAGTCGTGTACTATCAATGCCGACTGCGGAGCAACCGTCAGAGTAGAGTCGCTGATGAGTCCGAGACCGTCGGCGTTCACCTTGCCGTTTGCCACCACCGTGGTGTAGCTGCCCTCAGCCACCTTCACGTTCTGCGGTGTCTTCTGCGAGTTGAGCACCACGTATATGTTTCTCCATGCGTCGCCGCCGGCATTGTCCTTCAGTCGGAACGCCACCACACCCTTCGGCGCATCGACAAACTCGAGATGCTTGCGTACCTCCTCCGCCTTGCCCATGCGGAACGCAGGATGCGCCTTGCGCAGCGCTATGAGACCGGCGTAGTAGTCGAACACCTGCGGATAGCGCTTCAGGTTGTTCCAGTCGAGGCGGTTGATGGAGTCGGGCGAGCGGAATGAGTTGTGCACGCTCTTCTTGTCGCGCAGCATCTCCTCGCCCGAGAGAACGAACGGCACGCCCTGCGATGTGAGCACAGCGGTCTGTGCGAGCAGGTCGAGGCGTATCAGCTCGTCGTCGGTGATGTACGGCACCGTAGCACGCAGGCGGTCGGTCAGACACATGTCGTCGTGGCAACTCACGTAAGCCACCATCTGCGACGGTTCGTTAGTCCACGCCTCACGCGAGTAGTTCACCTTCGTCATATCTATCTGCGGATGCGCAATGGCACCTACGATGCCGAACTTGATGCTCTCCTCTTGGTCGGGCTCGCCGATGAGAAAGCCGCCCTTATGGTCGTCGGAGAACGGGCCGCGCAGCGCGTCGCGCATATCGTCGCAGAACGCACCGATGCCGTTGAGCTGTTTGGCGTTGGCTTTCATGGCGAGCTTCTCCTGCGGATAGGCGCAAGAACCTGCGCTCCAGCCCTCACCATAGATGTATATCGATGGGTCGATCTGGTCTGCCATAGCACGTATCTCGTTCATTGTCTCGATGTCGTGAACGCCCATGAGGTCGAAGCGGAAGCCGTCGATGTGGTATTCCTTTATCCAGTACTCCACGCTCTCCTTCATAAACTCGCGCATGAGCGGTTTCTCGCTCGCCGTCTCGTTGCCGCAGCCCGAGCCGTCGGAGTACTTGCCCTCCGCTGTCTTGCGGTAGAAATAGTCAGGATAGGTTTTCTGGAAGTTCGATCCGTTGATGTTGAACGTGTGGTTGTACACCACGTCGAGGATGACGCGGATGCCTGCTCGGTGCAGTGCCTGCACCATCTGCTTGAACTCGCGTATGCGTGTTGTAGGCGTAGCAGCATCGGTGGAGTAGGATCCCTCGGGCACGTTGTAGTTGAGCGGGTCGTAGCCCCAGTTGTACTGTGGCACGTCGGGTTTCGACTCATCCACAGAAGCGTAGTCGAACGACGGCAGAATGTGTACGGCGTTCACGCCGAGACGCTGCAGGTGCTCGATAGCCTTCGGCTCGGTGAGTGCGAGATATTTGCCCTTGTGCTTCAGTCCCGACGAGAGGTCGACGGAGAAATCGCGGTGGTGCATCTCGTAGATGACGAGGTCGCACGGGTTGCTGAGAGCCGGACGCACATCGTCAGCCCAGCCCTCCGGGTCGGTGTCGCGCAGGTCGACGATGGCACCGCGCTTGCCGTTCACGCCCACTGCCTTGGCGAAGATGCCGGGTGTGTTGTCGGGCTGTGCGCTGTTGTACACGCTGAAAAGGTAGTACTTGCCTTTGAGGTCGCTCTTCACGGTGAGCTCCCACTTGCCTGCGCCCACACGCTTCATCTGCTTTGTGAGCTGCTCTGTGGGGTTGTCGCTGTCTGTGTCCGATAGCAGTACGTTCACTTTCTTTACGTCGGGCGACGTAGTGATATGGAATGTCGTTGCCTTGGGCGAATACTCCACTCCGCCCAACGTCTGTGCTACGGCACTGTGCGTCGTGCAGGTGGTAAGGAAGGAAAGGAGAAGGGTCTTTAGGGTCATATTTGTTTCTTTTGCTTATAATTCGTTGTGATTGATTTATAGGAGGTCAGAAGCCGTTAAAAAAAGAAGTTGGAGTATCTGTAGGAGGGTATAGCATCCTTGCTATACCCACGCCGTCTGCTAACAATAAGGCTGCGTGGGTATGGCAGGGATGCCATACCCTCCTATAATTACTTTCTGCCTGCTTCGTCAATCAGTTCCTTCACCTGCTCGTTATAGTCGCGGTCGGCGAGGAGCTGCTCGATGTTCATGTGCATACGATAGCGCCAGTAGTGCTTCGGGTTAGCAGGGATGTTGATGCGCTCGGCGTCGGCATCGGCAAGGCGTATGCGCTCGTCGATGGCGAACCAGTCCTGCAGCGAGAGGACGCAGAGCATAGACGGCGAGGTGAGCTGCTGCGACACGATGTCGCGAGCGAGCCATCCTGGCAGCGGATGCGGTGCGGCACCGCCACGGTAGAGCATAGAGTTGTAGAACTCCTGCGTGCGGTCCCAGTCTTCGTCCCACCACTGACGCAGCGTAGGCATATCATGAGTAGAGAGAGTGCAGACAGAGCGGTACGGATTGCGCGAAAGATAGCCGAACTTAACGCTCGGATCCTTCGGCATCGACTGCAGTTCGAGACTCAGGATGCGCAGCTCCTTCATAACCCACTGCACGCAGTCGGGCACCATGCCCAAGTCTTCTGCGCATACCAGCATACGGGTAGCCTGCACCAGAATCGCCAGCTTCTTCATCGCCTCGCCATACCAGAAATTGTTATTGCGGCGATAATAGTAGTCGTTATAGAGTCGGTTGAACGCAGCCTTGTCGCCGTCCCACAGCGCCTCGTACATGAAGTTGAGCTGCGCCGTGATGCGCGGGTGAAAGAGGTTGGGGTTCTTGCGGTCGCGCACGAAGAGCACGTCGTCAACCAGTGCGTAGAGTCCGTCGCGCAGCCACACGTCCTTCTCCGTTGTCTTGCCCTCGAACGCAGCCTCAATCTTGCGCTCCGTGTTGTATTCGGGCTTGAGCGAGTAGATGTCGTCGTGCTCGTGGTTGAGATAAGTCTTGATAACCTCCTCGGTGTGTTCGCGGAATATGCGCTCCACTACCCAGTGGGCTATGAACGGCGTTGTGAAGAGATGCTCCTGGAAGTTGAGACCATAGCTCTGTATCTCGTCGCGCGACATGGCGAGTGCCGGCAGGAACTGTCCGAGCAGTCCGCCTACGCAGTCGGTAGGTATAGCCCATATACGGAAGAATCCGAGCACATGGTCGATGCGGTAAGCGTCGAAATACTTAGCCATGTTCTGGAAGCGGCGCACCCACCACTCGCATCCGTCTGCAATCATGCGGTCCCAGTTGTATGTCGGTAAGCCCCAGTTCTGTCCGTTCACCGAGAAAGCGTCTGGCGGAGCGCCCGCCTGCGAGTCGAGGTGGAAGTATTCGGGCTCGTGCCATACGTCGCAGCCGTTGCGGTTCACGCCGATAGGAATGTCGCCCTTGAGGATGACGCCGCGAGCGCGGGCATACTCGTGAGCGGAGCGCATCTGCTGGTCGAGCACGAACTGTATGTAGTAGTAGAACGCCACCTTATTATATAGTTCGCTCTTCGGGTTGCTGAGCGCCTTGCGGTCAGCCTCGTTCCACTGCTTGTGGTCTGGCCACTCAGAGAATACGCATGTGCCGTAGAAGTCGCGCAGATAGCAGTAGTGGGCGTACGGCGCGAGCCAGCGCTCACAGTCGGCAAAGAACGCCTTGAACTCCTTAGATGCAAGCACCTTCTTGCCCTCCTGCTCAAACAGCAGACGGAGATACTTCAGCTTGGCGTTGTTCACGCGCTCGTAGTCGATCTGCGGCAGAGCGTTCAGCTCCTCGCGCAGCACCTCAAAGCGGTCTGCCTCCAGCTTGTCGTTCAGGGCTGGCAACTGGCGCAGGTCGGCGTACTGCGGATGCAGGGCGAAAATAGATATGCATGAATATGGATATGAATCGGTCCACGTGTGTGTGGATGTAGAGTCGTTGATAGGCAGCACCTGCAGGAGGCGCTGGTGGGTCTTTGCCATCCAGTCGACCATCAGTTTAAGGTCGCCGAAGTCGCCCACACCGAAGCTTCCTTCAGAGCGGAGCGAGAAGACGGGGATGAGTGTGCCCGCCACCTTCTCGTCGCAGAGCGCGTAGAATGACTGATCGAGTGCCACCACGCGCACTTCGTTCTGCTCCAAAGGCTCGAGAGTGAGCTTGCGGTTGTCGCATGTCTCCCACATCTCCTCGCCTTTGTCGCTGAACGCCACGAACTTGAACTCCAGTTCGTGAACTAACTTACTACAAATCTTATTATTGTTACCTAAACCTACTTCTTTTTCGCTTGTATTGAGTGCGTCGCCGTCGATGTCCACAATCCATTCGTTGTGGTTGTGCTCGGTCATGTGCAGAGCCTTTTTCAAGTCCCAGTCGCCTAAGACTGCACCTTTGCCCGTGAGGGCGAGACGTGCGCCCGAATGTAGCTGCGGAGCACGCACTACGAGGCGAAGTGCCTTGTCGTATGCCAATGGCTTCACGCTGCCCTCGGCGCGGCGGTTCACGCAGTCGGTGAAAGCCGAGCTATATAAATATGTGTCGCCTGGTATTTCGTGCCAAAGGTCCTCAACGATGATGTGCTGCGAAGCCTTTGTGTTGAGGTCGAGACGATGCGTGATAGTCTTCCACTCGCTGCACTTTATGCAGCAGCAGTTGCGCACGCTGTAGAAATAGTCCACACGCTTTTCGCTCTTCTTCGCCTCTATCTGGCATGTCCAAGTCAAACCGTCAGCGGTAGACATTGCTATGGTGCGGTCGCCAGCCTCTCTGCCAACGATGTTCAGCAGCAATTCTTCGCCGAATACTGTCTTGTACTGGATGTTAAAAGTAATTTGCATAGTATTGTTTAGTCGTTATTAGATTTCAATTTATTTATGTTGCAAAATTAAACATTTGTGTGTTTTTGTGCAAAGTTATGTATGTTTTTCTTCCAAACGCCAAGGTAAACGTTTGCGCAATGGTTAACGATTACTAACAAGTATATGTTATTTCTCACAAAATACTTACTTTTGTATCCATTAGGGGGTGCCGTCAGGGGGTGCACTTGAGACAAGTTCTAATTTCAGGGGGTGCACTTGTCTCAAGTGCACCAACAAAGAAGAAGACCCTCATAAGTGTATCTTTAGATATGTTGGTGCACTTGAGACAAGTGCACCCCCTGAAAGCCTCCCTGAAGCCCCCTTAGTGAGAATATTAATAAACATTATAGTATATGAAAGTAAAATCAATCATCCTCGCTTGTTCGCTGCTGGCTACAATGTCGGCAAGCGCACAGACCTCAAAGGGTATCGACCTCGCCAACATGAACACGGCAGTGAAGCCCGGACAAGACTTCTATGAGTATGCTATCGGTGGCTGGCGCAAGGCACATCCGCTCGACGCAGAACACGCACGCAACGGTTCGTTCACCGACCTCGACGAGATGAACCAGAAGCGCATCCTCGCCCTCATCGAGGAGTACTCGTCAAAGCCACAGCCTAAGGGCACACTCGGACAGAAGATAGGTTCGCTCTACAACCTCGCCATGGACAGCGTGCGCCGCAACCGTGAGGGTGCAGAACCGCTGAAGCCGATTCTGAAGAAGATCAACGACATCGCCGACCGTCGCGAGTACCAGCTCGTGACAGCGCAGCTCGATGCACGCGGACTCGACTGCCTGATGTTCGGAGCCGGCGTAGGTGCCGACATGAAGGACGCTGCCAACAACCTCGTAGGCATCGGTCAGGGCGGACTCGGACTTGGCGAGCGCGACTACTACCTCTCTGACGACGCTCAGGTGGTTGCAGTGCGCAAGGCTTATGCCGAATACCTCAAGAAGATGCTTGTGCTCGCAGGCAACGACGAGGCTACAGCGCAGCGCAAGGCGGACGCTACAATGCGCATCGAGACACGCATCGCCAAGGCAAGTAAGGGACAGGTGGAGCTGCGCGACGTGCAGGCCAACTACCATAAGATGACATACAACGCCCTCGTGAAGGACTTCCCGGGCATCGACTGGGGCAACTTCTTCCTCGCGCAGGGCTTCCCTCCGTTCTCGCACATCGACGTGGGTCAGCTTGAGCCTATCCACGAGGTGGAGAAGATACTGGCAGAGGAGTCGCTCGACGACCTGAAGGCATACGCTGAGTCGCACGCCATCAGCTCGGCAGCCGGCTACCTCGACGACAACTTCCGCGCCGTAGAGTTCGAACTTGGCAAGGTGATGTCGGGCGTACAGCAGGACCGTCCGCGCTGGAAGCGTGCCACAGCTCTCGTGAGCGGCGTGCTCGGCGAGGCTATCGGCAAGCTCTACGTAGAGAAGTACTTCCCCGAGTCGTCGAAGCAGCAGATGATACAGCTCGTGCGCAACCTGCAGAAGGCTCTCTCGCAGCGCATCGACGAGGCTACATGGATGTCGCCGGCTACAAAGGCGCAGGCTCAGGACAAGCTCGCCAACTTCATCGTGAAGGTGGGCTACCCCGACACATGGAAGGACTATACCAACCTGCACGTCGACGAGCAGCTCTCGCTCTTCGAGAATATGCAGAACATCCGCGCCTTCCTCTCGCAGGACTATATCTCGCGCAAGGTGAACAAGCCGGTGGACAAGGCAGAGTGGCAAATGACTCCGCAGACCGTCAACGCTTACTATAACCCGACCACCAACGAGATCTGCTTCCCGGCAGCCATCCTCCAGCCGCCGTTCTTCGACCCGAATGTTGATGAGGCTGTGAACTACGGCGGTATCGGCGGCGTAATCGGTCACGAGATGTCGCACGGCTTCGACGACCAGGGCTCGCAGTTCGACAAGTACGGCAACCAGAACGACTGGTGGACAGCCGCGGACAAGAAGAACTTCGAGGCTCGCACAAAGGTGCTTGTAGACTACTTCAGTTCTATCGAGGCTCTGCCCGGCAAGAAGATCAACGGCAAGCTCACCCTCGGCGAGAACATCGGCGACAACGGCGGACTGAACATCTCGTTCCGCGCTCTGCAGAACGTGCTCAAGGAGAACCCGGCTCTGAACAAGTCGATCGACGGCTTCACACCCGAGCAGCGCTTCTTCCTCTCATGGGCTACAGTATGGGCAGGCAACGCTCGTCCGGAGTTCATCGACCGTCAGATAAAGACCGACCCGCACTCACCGGCAGAGGCTCGTGTGAATGCTGCTCTTCCGCAGATCGACGCTTGGTACAAGGCGTTCAACGTAAAGAAGTCGGACAAGCTCTTCGTGCCGAAGAAGAAGCGTGCACAGATCTGGTAATCAGTAGAATATATAATAGGAGGGTATGGCATCTTGCCATACCCACGCATCCTGTCATACCCACGCGCCCTGCGTTCGGCAAAACCGGACGCAGGGCGCTTCGCTTTTTGTAATCTACTTAACAATCTTCTTTCCTTCTACAACATATACACCACTTGCAAGACCATCAAGGTTCTTTGCATTGTGTTTTACGCAAACGCCTTCTAAAGTATACACATTGAAGGTCGTTTCCTCCGTTACTCTGCTACCGTTGATAGCCGTAGACGGAGTTACCGTTAGCCAACCATTGTTGTAAAATAACTCGTAGTTGTCTGCCTCGCCACCACTTACTATGATTTCGTACTTGCCGGCTTGCGATGTGGCATCTGCTATGCACGAAGCAACCGGCTTAGTAGTCAGTACGTCTGCCGTCTCTTCATGCTTAAATCCGTCATAGGTGATGTTGAACACGGGGTTCTCCATACCAGTCTCACGAGTAGTGTCCTCAACGGTTACGTAAAGCGGAGCTTGTGTCACAACGAGATAGCCGTCTTCAAAATCAACCGCCTCATCTGTGATAGTTCCCGGCTCTATATGAATAGTGTAGCGACCACACTTACTCTCTGTAGTAGCCTCGCAGCTAAGCACGGGTTTGCCTTTTACCTTGTCACCAATAATGGTGAAGGTGAGTTGTGGATTCTCGTCGCCATATTCGCGAGCCTGATTACGAGCCTTAATCGTAGTGCCAAACTCAACAATGTTAGCAAAGTCGTTCCATTGTGCAGTGTTCTGGAAACGCATCTTTGAGCCGGCACGCACCGTGAGTAAGCAACTCTCAACGTTGGCTCCTTTGAAAACGTTAGTGCCATTTAACTGCGGCATATTCTTAGAGAAGACTTTGAACTCTGTAAGAGACCAACAGTTGGCAAATGCTTCCTTACCTATCGTCTTTACATCGCTACAGAGCGAAACACGTGGCATAAGGTTACAACCCGCAAAAGCATAGTCGGCCACATTGATAACCCCATGCTTTATATCCACACCATTCGGCTGAAACGGTAAGGCAGCAATAAGAGTAGTCTTGTCGCTATTGTACACTATCCCGTCTTCGTATAGAAAATTGGCATCGGCAGAGGCCGTCAGCACCACTTCCTTTAGCTTGCTCGTATATGCCCATACTCCCTTGCCAAAACTGCTGATGCCGGTTTTGGGGAACACAATCTTCTCCAATCGCGTCTTTGAGAACACCTTGTCGGGCAGACTTGCATCTCTTTCTACAATAAGCTTCTTGCCGTTTTCCATCATATAATAGTCGGAGCCGGCAATGATACGAGCTTCACTAAGGTCGAGAACGCGCAAATGTCCGCGGGTGCGGTTGCCTTCAGCGTCACGTCCTGCCATGCTACGCAGCGTGCGCAGGTCGGCAGCGTTGATGTTTCCACTCACTGTTAGCGTGTCGTAGTTGTAAAACTTGTCGGCCTCTATTTGTGCAGCAAGCGTTCCTGCGGCTTCAAGAGCAATGCTGCCCTTTAAGGTTGATGATGTCTTGTCTGGTGTGATGTTTATCACAGCTTCTTGATTGCTTGAGAATTTGTATGCCTGTGGGTCGAGGATGTTTATATCGTAATAGCCGTCGTAGTTGCCATCCCATCCCCAGTTGACATGCACCTTACCTTCTGCGTCATATCCGTCGAGAACGAATGAGTGGCCACCCATAGACTTATCGAATCCGCCATACACGAGAGGCTGCTTATTGTTAATCTGTTCGTAAATGATGCGCATCCACTCATTGTCAGAATAATCCTTCCTCACGATATATTTGGCATCCTCAATGCCATAGTAGCGTTGCAAGCCTTTAGCCACATTCTCATGCAGAGCACCGCTACCACCATCGGCTTCGCTGCCATACTCCATACCAACCGCCACACCCAGGTCGTGCATTATGAGTGCCACGGCGTCGCCTTCTTCTAAGGAGTACTTGGAATCGTAGGTCTCGAGCATTGCGTTCCAGTCGTACTTGCTCTTTTCGAAGTCTGCACTTATCTTTGTGCCCGACATATTGTTGGCAGGATAGTAGATGGTGCGGCTGCCGATGCCATGCTCCGGTGCACGATGATAGCGAAGCACCTGAGCTGTCGACGTAGCAGCGCATCCCGTCAGTGTGCGTGTGCCGTTGGTGGCAGTAGGGCAGAGGTTGTTGTATGGCTTATTCTGTCCCCAGCGAGTCTCGCAAAGAGCTGCTACCGACTCGGCATAGCCATACCGACTCGGCATATTGTTCACAAGAGCCACTTTAGATGCCTTTGCGCGTGAGACCACCGCCTCGTTCACCATAGAAAGCCACCACTCAAAGTTTGGATTGGTTGACTTCGGCTCGAACTTCGTGTCGCTATATCCTAATATGGCTGGTGAAGTGTCGTCGGTTGCTATAACCGCAAACCCATTGCCTTCAGAACCATATACCACATAGCCCTCTGATGCTTTCAGCTCCTTTATTGCTTTTGTGTCGATTGAGAACGATCCTCTTGCCGCAGCCCGCATTCTTGCGCCACCTAACAGCTTTATTGCCACGGCTTTCATCTGTGTCTTGGAGCGCGGCGCTGCAGAAGCGCCGGCTACAAGAAACATGAGGGCAAGAGGAACGAATGCGTATCTTTTATTAATGTTCATATCGTCTACTTGTCTACTTAACTATAACTTTCTTACCATTTACGATGTACACTCCCTTCTTCATTGTTGAGAAGTTGCTCACGTTTGTAGCAACGCGTATGCCGTCGATGGTATACACATCGAAAGTCTTCTCGGCTTTGGATACGCCGTTGATGCCGGTTGTGGTGTCTGTAGCAATGGTAGCCTCCGACTCGCCGTCGAAATAAACCGCTGTTACACCGTAGACGTATTTAGTGTTGCTATCCGCCGTTTTGTCAACAAACGTTGTCTGGTCTGACGGCACTGTGCCCACAAGGGTTCCATCACGATATATGCGATACAGTATCACGGTACCCGGACCGTAGGTGTAGGTAATGTCGTCAATCATGAATACGAAAGAGTTAGCTGCCACTGTATTATGGTTGATGGCAAAATACTTGCTGCCTGCTGGCAACTCTACGCTTACTTCCTCCCATTCGCCCTTCGATGTGGTGTGTGTCTCACCAATCTTTGTGAACGAAGCCTGCTTGCTATCAGTAGTAGAGTAGAGCACGTCGAAGGTCTCCGGATAATTAATCTTCTGGTCGGTATCGTTCTCGTTTTTCACCCAGAACGATATTGTCTGTTGCTCGCCAGACAATTCGGGCGAGAAGAGCCAGTTGTTCTGCGTCACGTCATTGCCTCCATTGTCGGCACGGTGGAAAGCGGCAAGATACTTACTGCCGGTGTGTGCCTTGAAGCCCGGAACCTGCTCGAGTTGCTCTTTGGAGAGCCATCTGTCGAGTGGGTCGGCAAGGGTGAATGCAAACGAAGTGCCCTGTGACGGATACTTCATTTTGAACGGACCGCCAGTCGTTCCCGTATTGTTTGCCACCGACTTCCAGTCGCCAAACAAATCGGTGCTCCATGACGTGTACGACTCGAAACTCTCTGTTGCAGTCTTCGATTCGGAATCAACCGCTGTCCATGCTACCTCCACTCCGTTCTCTGTCTTTGTGGCTGTAGCCGAGTCGGGGTGTGGCTTGGTTGATATCTCAAACTTAGTGGATGCTGATACCTCATTGTCATCGGTGTTCAGGTCGTTGCTGTATACCACGACGGCTTTTAGCTCTACACCCTCCTTGTCCTCAAGGATGCTGATAGGATACTCAAAGTTGAATGTCTCGAAATAGTAGGCCTTCAATGGTTCGGCAGGAGTCTTAGAGGCAATAAGTTTGTTGTTGGCATATAGCTCTACCTTATAGCCGCGCGCATCCTTCGAGCCGAAGTTGTTCACCGTGACCTTCACATTCTCCGTGTCGCCCTTTCTTGCTGTCTCCGGAGCTTCTATCTCTGCACTCAAATCGTAGGTGTATGTATCGCGTATGAACATACGGTCTACGTATACTACATTGCCGGTGTTGGCCTGCGCAACAAAATTGACAGACACGAAATCCTTATCTACATAGTCGGCAAGCGAAACGGCAGAAGCAGTCCACTTTCCTTCGTCCTTAGCTGCGTCAATATTTGCTACCTCTTCGGTCGTACCATCGGGCAACTCTATTTCAATCTTTATCTTGGCATTGCTGCCGGTTTCTGCCTTGTGGTAGAAGATGAGTTTCGGTTCGGCAGCGCCGGCGAGTGCTATCTTTCCGGTTCCGAGATAAGCCCAGTCGGTATCGGCCTCCGAAATCATGTGGAAGGCTCCGCCATCGTTGTCAACACAGTCGGGATATTTTTCGTCAATGGTCCAGAAATCTGACTTGCCCGTGCCGTACGTGGTCCACAAACGTCCGTGCAGAAGATTCTTAGCCACGCTCTCAGAGAACGGAAGGTCGTAGGGTTTGCCGAGCATGATGGAAGGCAGCGCCTTGTATGAGCTTTGTCCGTAATCGTTTTTTGCCGAAATCCAGAGTGTTTTAAGAACCTGTGCACCGGTGTTCGTAACCATTGGTATGTCTATTGTTGTTTGACCCTTAACCGATGCCACTTCAGTATAAGTGGGATAATAGTCGGAACCGCCACGCTCTGCAATGACATAGGTCACGTCTGAGAGGTCAACATATCCGTCGTAATTGCCGACATTCGACTCCTCCCATGTGAATGTCACCTTGTCGGGATGCTCGGCTGTGCGACGATTTTCGGGTTCCAGCGGCGATGTCTGTCCTACATATATAGCTACCGGCTTACAGTAGAAGCCCGCACCCTGCTCGTTCACTGCTGCCACACTATAGATATTGATGCCGTTTGTTGCGGTATTGTCAGTGAATGTCACTATCGCACCAGGTTTGGCTGATGGTGCCTCTGCCACTACCTTGCCCGAACGGCGGATGAGAAACTTTGTTATATTCTCGAGCTTGCTGCCGCTGTAATTCTTTTCTGGGGCCTTGAATGAGAGAGTGGCTTGCAGTGCTCCCTTCTCAGCGGCTACAACAGAAAGATTGCTAACGCTGTCGGGGGCGTTTAGCGAGATGCCCTCGCCAATAGTGATATCGTCGATTTTCAGACCTTGCTGTCCCTTACTGCTGATGTCGTGGAAGCCGATATACAACTCCTCGTCTTCTGTGGGCGTGAAGGTGGCTTTGCGCACCTCATAGTCGGAGAGCTCTATAGTCTCCTCGGCCAACAGTGTCTCTGTCATGCCGGCAGCCGTTGCGCTTTTGCCATATTTCACCTCAAACTTCTGCGGATACCATTTTGAGGTGCCCTTGACACGGAACGATAAATTGTATACGCTACCTGCTTTCACCTTCAGAGCCGGCAGTATAAGCCACTCGTCGGCATCTGCGTTCTCCGATTTTGCAGTAGTTGCACATGCGTCCTTATCGTTTGACCAGTTAGGCTCGTCCCAAGCCCATGTTACACCGTCGCCGTTGCCGTCGATTATTTCATAGAGCGCCATCTCCGAAGCATCGTCAAACGTACCATAGAAAGGTGGCGTGATGGCGTTGCCGAAAGCCACATAGTTGCTCACAACCTCATCGCCCTTCACTCCGCCGTTGACGGGTGTGATGCCATAGCCGTATACGGCCTTGTCGGCATCGGTAGGAAGCATCTCTGTATAGGATGTGCCAGCGTAGCCTTCCTGCACAATCTTTCCTTCTGGGTATCTCACAATGTTATATTTGATGTCGCCCATATAACCTCCGTAGAGTCCTTCTGTAGGTGCGCTCCACATGACGTTCACCTTGCCGTTCTGGTCAATGGTGGTTGTTACGTTCTGAGCCGATTTCGGCTTGTCCATACCGACGTACTTGCTGCCAAGAAGGCGTGGGCTCTGTCCTACTTCATTGGCAAGAGTGATGATGAAGTTCACGTTCCCATTGTCTTTCAGCGTCACGTTCTGACGTACCTTGCTGCCAGCTGCGGCCTTACCCTGGGCAAGGGTGTTGGTGCCGTCGGTGATGGTATAGGTGATATCGCCGTTGAGTTCATCGCCGGCGAACGTCTTTGTGGGCACATCAAAACAAACATCGCCCGTGAGCGAGCCGTTCTTGAAGTCGAATGTAAGGTTTTCGGCAATGGCAGGTGCTCCGTCCTCGGCTGCAGGCTTCGGGATAGAGAGCATTGTTATCATGTTCTGACCCTCGAAATCGCCAACAAGCGACAGACTTGCGTCGGTGAGGTTTACAGTGTAGAGCGTCGACTTCTTGTCGGCCTCTACACAGGCCCAATAGAAGGTGTTGGTCTTTTGGTCTATCTCACCACTCTGGTAGTAGAAGCTACCATCGCTCAACTTCAGTTGCTTGCCCGTTGAGCCTATATAGGTCTCTGCTGCAGTATTGGTGTCTATCTTGTAGAGGTTGCCGTCGGTAGCTACACCATAAAGCACGCCCTGCTTGGTCACACCCATTGCCACATACGAGTGGCGCAAGTCGCCAATCTTGGTGCGCGTCATCTTCTCATAGTCGACAATGCAAAGCTCGTCGCCGTTTCCTTCCGAATTGAGGAAATCGCCATATACCGTCGAACCATCGGGCGCAATAGCCGTTTCGTTAGCTATGAACGATTTGTTGTCAATCGACTTTTCTGCAAGTTTCTCCCACGTGTCTGTGTTATACTTATAATAGTATATCATATCAACACCCCAGAAGTTCTGATACATGATGAAGTAGAGATTGTTGCCAATCCATGCTCCACTGCCCGTAGCACGGAAGAAGTCTTCAACATATAGCTGCTTAACCTTTATGGGGTCTTTAGCCATAAATTCATACCATCCGTAAGCGTAATAGTCTTGGCTGATACTGGCCCACCTGTTGTCGAAGAGTACATTGCCCCAAAGCTTCCGACCATCCTCGGATGCCACACGCATAATTGTGTTGCTAATGCTTGGGGCAGATTGCTGTGTAGCTCTAACCTGAGCATTTGCACCACAGATTGCGAAGTTCGCTAACAGTGCAACTGCCCCGATTCTTGATAAAGTGTACTTTTTCTCATATTTTTTTTATTGGTTATAATGTGTACAAAGAGTTTTAGAAAAGAAATTCTATGCAAAGATACATTATTAAGATTTAGGAATAAAAGGTTTGTTTGTCTTTTTTACAAAATGATACATAAAATACCTACAACTTGTTAGTTGGTCTGTATTCAAATGAGCAAGATGTACACAAATAGGTATCGTATCGTGCAATGTGTTTGTTAAAGTTCTCGGTTCTTTAGTGTATACGTATCGGTTGTTTGTAGTGGGAATGTGCCACCGCTCGCGTCCGCCGTCCAATCAGATTGCGTCCGCCGTCCAATCAGATTGCGTCCGCCGTCCGGTCAGATTGCGTTCGCCGTCCGGTCAGATTGCGTTCGCCGTCCGATTAGATTGCGTTCGCCGTCCGATTAGATTGCGTTCGGTGAGCGATGCCAAAATATCAACAACTACTGCGTTGACGTTGAGATTATTGTTTGCGAACACACACAGCGAACTATCTAAAAGAAAGTGAAAAAGCAGAAAAACTCGCAGTTTTATTTGGTCGGTACGCCGAAATAATCTATATTTGCGCAGTCTTAGTTACATAACGCCATTGACGTTAGACTGACGAAAGACAAACCATTTAAAAACGAAAGAATCTATTATCAACTAAAAAACCTTTTATACTATGAACGTAGAGAAAATCATGCATGATCTCGAGGCTAAGCACCCGGGAGAAGCCGAGTATTTGCAGGCAGTACGCGAAGTTCTTATTTCAATTGAGGACGTTTACAACCAGCATCCAGAGTTCGAGAAAGCAAAGCTTATCGAGCGTCTTGTAGAGCCGGAGCGTATCATCACTTTCCGTGTTCCTTGGACAGACGACAACGGCGAAGTACATGTAAATATCGGCTATCGCGTTCAGTTCAACGGTGCCATTGGTCCGTACAAAGGCGGCTTGCGCTTCCATCCATCAGTGAACCTCTCTATCCTGAAGTTCCTCGGTTTCGAGCAGACATTCAAGAACGCACTCACCACATTGCCTATGGGCGGCGGTAAGGGCGGTTCCGACTTCTCTATCCGCGGTCGTTCTGACGCAGAGGTAATGCGCTTCTGTCAGGCATTTATGACCGAACTCTATCGCCACATCGGTCCTGATGAGGACGTTCCGGCAGGCGATATCGGCGTAGGCGGCAGAGAGATTGGCTATCTCTTCGGCATGTATAAGAAGCTCACACATCAGTATCAGGGCGTGCTCACAGGCAAGGGCTTGGAGTTCGGCGGCTCACGCATCCGTCCGGAGGCTACCGGTTACGGCGCACTCTACTTCGTACAGCAGATGCTCGCTACACGCGGTCTCGACCTCAAGGGCAAGACAATCGCTATCTCTGGCTTCGGCAACGTGGCTTGGGGTGCTGCGAAGAAGGCTACAGAGCTCGGCGGTAAGGTTATCACCATCTCTGGTCCTGACGGATACATCTACGACGAAGCAGGCATCGCAGGCGACAAGATCGACTACATGCTCGAGCTCCGCTCTTCAGGCAACGATATCTGCCAGCCTTACGAGGACGAGTTCCCTGGCTCTAAGTTCGTTGCAGGCAAGAAGCCTTGGGAGGTTAAGGCAGACATCTACCTCACATGCGCTACACAGAACGAGCTCAACGGTGCTGATGCCGACATGATTCTTGCTCAAAAGCCGTTATGCGTTGCTGAGGTGTCTAACATGGGCTGCACAGCTGAGGCTGTTGACAAGTTCGTGGCTGCCGAGCAGCTCTTCGCTCCTGGTAAGGCTGTCAACGCTGGTGGCGTGGCTACATCAGGCTTGGAGATGACACAGAACTCTATACGTCTGAGCTGGAGCGAGAAGGAAGTTGACGAGAAGTTGCACTACATCATGCACTCTATCCACGAGCAGTGCGTGAAGTACGGCAAGCGTGCTGATGGCTACATCGACTACGTTCGCGGTGCAAACATCGCTGGCTTCATGAAGGTTGCTAACGCTATGATGGCTCAGGGCATAGTATAATGTCAAGAGTCAGAAGTATAAACATCTGAATTATAAGTGAAAAAAAGAAATACAATATTAGTAATTCTTGCAACAATAAGCCTTGCCTTTGTCTGCGCTCAAACGCAGACAGGCAAGGCTTCGTTTTATTCTAAACGTGCCACGGGCTCGCGCACAAGTAGCGGTGAGCGCCTACATCACGACAGTCTCACCTGCGCCCACCGCACCTATCCCTTCGGCACACTGCTGCGCGTCACCAACGAGCGCAACGGCAAACAAGTAATCGTGCGTGTCACCGATCGCGGTCCGCACGGACGCGGACGCATCATCGACCTCTCTTATCGCGCAGCACGGGATCTCGGCATTCTTGCGCAAGGCGTAGCCGTCGTGAGGGTGGAGCGCGTGCATACCTCCCAAATACCATTCAAGCCCGAGAAGGAAACACTTCCCGAGCTTGACTTTGAAGTGACTGAGTACACGCTGCCCGAAGACGGCGTGTTCCATTTCAACGAAACAAAATAATAGATATATGGCGCTTAAATTTCAAGAAACACTCTCATTGTGTTGAATTTTCATAAAATGATAAGTAATATACTTTCTTGTGTATTGACTTGAACTATTGTCTCCAAATTAATAACACTCATTCTTATATATTATAGGATGAGATAAAAACAAATACGTATGAAAAAAATAATATTATTTTTTATTTTGGCAATATCATTCTTTTCAAATGCATTGTTTGCTAACAATTCGAAAAGTCTTAATCTGTCATTTAGTGATAATCAATTTTTGTTTTCTTTTAATTCGCAGAATTTATTGGAAATATTGCGAAATGATAGAAATCTCGTTGTTGATTATGGCAGTGATACCAATGCTCCTGGCTTACCATTAGTGTCTGTAAATGTTACAATGCCTAAAGGTGTTATTATGGATTCATTTAATTACTCATCAATTAAAAGAAATATATTTAATGATGTATTGATTTCTCCAAATCCAAAAATGTTGCCTACAAATGATAATGTTGCACCTTTAGATAATGTAAAAAATCTACATTATTCAATGGAACGATATCCAAGTGAGTCTGTAAAATATATGATGGCTACATCATTTGGAGATTCTACAATCTTTCACTTTTTGGTCTGTCCATTTGAATATGATACTAAAAGCAGAAAGCTATATTTGCTTGAAAGTATAAATATAAATGTTGCATTTCGGTCATCTACATCAAGTAAGATGTCTGTAAAAAAGACTGTAAGTAAGATGCTTGTAAACAACCAGTTTTGTTTTGATAGAACGTCTTATGCACAGTCTACAATACAAGATAATCTTTTATCCAATAAAGATAGTGTTGACTATGTCATAATAACATCAAAAGAATTATCTTATTATTTTCAGCAATTGGCTATTTGGAAAAAAAAGAAAGGTATTCGTACTATAATTGAGACTGTTGAAAACATTAAAGAATATGATAAAGGTTCTGGACGTTCTTTACAGGATAAGATTAAAGCTTATTTATTGTACATGTATCATGTAAAAGGAATAAAATTTAAATATCTTTTGTTGGGTGGTGATGAAGATATAATTCCGTCAAAAAAATGTTATGTAGAAGCTTCAGGGTATAAGGAAAAGATACCTGCCGATATTTATTATGGATGTCTTGGATATGATACAGACCCATTTTGGGATGCTTCTGGAGATGGAATATGTGGAAATATTGATGATAGGATAGACCTATCGCAAGATGTCTTTGTTACAAGATTACCTGTAAGTACATCAACCGATGTTAAAAATGTATTAATGAAAATATTAGAATATGAACAGAATCCTATTTCAAAAGGCTGGAATAATACTATACTGACATGTGGTGCAAAACTCGGTAGGATACACCCAAATGGGCATAGTGATGCTGAAATTGAAGGCGATTCTATATGTAGTAGGGGAATACAACCTTATTGGAATGGAGAACGTAAAAAAATCTATGATACCTATTCTGATTTTGAGGATGAAGATATTATAACATTCAATTCGCAAAACCTTCAAACAATATTGTCCAAAGGGTTTGCCTTTGTAGCAATGACTACACATGGAAGTACTAAGAGTTGGTCAACTTCTGGATCTTCATATACATCGTTATTGGCGTCATCATTGGAAAGTCCGCAATATTCTGTAATAGCAACAACGGCTTGTCATACAAATGCTTTTGATAAAGACGACCCGTGTTTGAGTGAAGCGTTTATTAGAAATTTAAATAGTGGAGTTGTCGCTTATTTTGGTAGTTCGCGTTTCGGATGGTATAGTCCAGGAAGTTTTGATTCTTCTGGCCCTTCTGCCCAATATGAAGAGGAATTTTTTAAATCTTTGTTTGATGGTAATATTAAAGATAAAAATTTTGGTAAAGTTGTAGCATATACAAAGAGACAAAAGTTAAATAGTAGTTTTTATAATGGATCTTCACGTTGGCTGATGTTTAGTATAAACCCAATAGGAGATGCAGAAATGCCATTATACACAGAAAATCCCAAAGAATTTTCAGCGTGTAATGTAAAATTAGGTTTAGATGCTTCTACTATTATTGATACGGGTGTTGATAGTTGTAACATTTGTATAATGAGTAGTGCGGATGCAGGGGATTCTTATTATAAAGTTTATAAAAATGTGAATAGAGTAAAGCTAAAGACTTTGGCGGATGATTTTTCTATATGTGTAACAAAACAAAATTATATACCGAAAGTTTATGAAATGAAAGGTTATTCCATTAAGGGCCATGATAAGATAACATTTGGTAAGATAGAACCAGATAGTGGCAATTTGCTCGTTGATACGCAAGTCGATAGTAATGCTAATACTATTTCGTTGATGTTATCCTCAGTAAATGGAAACAGAGAAAAAGTATATACATTATCAAAAGAAAAAACTTCAATTACTGAAAATGTGTCTACATTAAAAAATGGAATGTATGTAGTTTCACTATGTGTAGATGGTAAAGTCGTTGATTCTGTACAATTAATAAAAAAATAAAGTATCTATGAAAAAAATGTTAGTATTTGTACTTTGGGCTTTTGTTAGTATAGCATACGCTCAAGAATATAAGCCAATGCTTACAGATGGTAAAGAGTGGCTTTGTATGTTGGAAATAGAAGGTTCGCCTGATGGCGCAGACGGAAAGTGGCCATACTATATAACTGTGTGTGGAGAGTCTGTAGAGGAAGGTAGAATATTTAAGAAACTCAAAAAGGAATACACTGATTCGGTACCTAAAAATGAGCAAAAAATCTCTTATTTTGTGGCTTATGAAGAAAACGGACAGGTTTTCAGAAAATATGATTTTGATGTTGAGGGCGAAAATATACTTTTAATTTTAGACTTCAATTTGAAAAAAGGCGATGTTGCCACTCGTGTAGGCGAGGTGGTTACAGACGTAGATTATGTGGAAGCTTATGGCGTGCGTCGTAAACGATTAAAAATAGGAAAATATTTTTATTGGGTAGAAGGAATAGGCTGTGACGATGACAATGGATTGGCTCCGAGAATTCCTATACCTACTTTTAGAATATGTTCACGTATATTGAAGTGTTACGAGGGAGGTGAACTTGTATTTACAGACAAGGATTTCCTGACAAATACAACATCTATCGGACGTGTTGCCGACGATATTATCCAAACAGAGTATTTGTACAACCTGCAAGGTGAAAGAGTCTTCAGACCAAGTAAGGGAATTTATATTAAGGGCAGCCGTAAGGTTGTTATACGATAAAGAAGATGTAGATGGGTCCTACAAATTAGTCTCAAAACCGTAGTACTAATTTGTAGGACCCATTATCAGCTTTTGCCATTCTTCAAGCAAAAGCCCTGCTATGTAACCATCACTGCGACAGTGCATGTCGGCAATCCCTTCGCTAACCATTTTGTAGACATACGAGTCGTAGAAGAACTCCAATGAGTTTTCTAAAGAAAGTCCGCTCTGCTCGCTGAACAATTTCACGATGCGTGCGTATTTCATTTGAAGTATTGTCTTGTTTGCCTCCATAGCTTCCTTTTTTTATTTTATCTCTTCTGCCTCAATGAAGTGCAGACTTTTACCGATAACGTCTTGATTAGTGATACATATCTGGTGGTTGGGGTGTATGAAAGCCAGACGTTCCAGTGCTTCCGTTTTGCTGATATTGCCCGAGAAATAAAGGTCTATCGTGTTGAAAACCTTGTCATCAGCTATGCCTCCTGAAACAATATCGTAAAGCTCTGTTGGCTTTCCGGCACGACACGCTGCAACAAAATCAAGCCATTCTTCGTTATAGGTTTCAAACTTTTTGACGTTATACTCACTTAAATCATCATTCAGTATGTAATGATTCAAGAAAGCCTTGTCACCGTGGAACAGAAAGCGTTGCGAATACTTCCGCGCTTGTTCTTCAAGCGCAGTAAGATAGAAACCTTTTCCAAAATCAAGCAAATCGCGCGAGTGGTATACATCGGGAGTATCAATGATACAATTAGATGCGTGGTATAGTTTCATGCTAAAGTTCCTCTTTTTTTTAGTAGTTCAATCAGATCGTTCATAATATAATCTTTGCTAAACGTGTGGAGTACGTCATAGCAAGGCACAATGTATCCGTCCAATACGCCTGAAGAACGAAGCATTTTGTAAACTTTGCTTGCGCTCATGTTCAGACGCTCGGACAGATTGCCTACGCAATATGTTATGAAATCCAGTTGGTACTCTTGCATAAAATAAAATCAGTGTAGTATTGTATTCGCAAATGTACTTCTTTTTGATTAATCTGCCAACTTTATTTGCCGTTTTCTTATGGTTAGTGTGCTTTTGTTTTCTTGGCTTTCAGTTAGCGTAACACAAAAACCTTTGTCTCGTGCGCAGCCACCGTGCCCTTCCATTTGTTGGCACGCTTGGCGATGTCGCGGTGCTGCCAAACGTCGCGCACGGTGTACTTGCCGTTGAGCCCGACGGTTGAGAAGTTGAGGCTTACGCGCTGTGCTGCGTCCGACGGATTGAGGATAGCCACGGCGTGCGAACCGTCAGCAAGCGGTTTCACGAACACCTGCTGCGTCGGCTCGTTCACGATGCGCTCCGCAGCCTTGCCTAGAGCATCCTGATTGATGGCGATGACTTCCTTGTTGAGCAATATGCGGCGGTCGTCGTCGGTCACGTTGCGCAGGTCGTTGGTCATGGCGAGCACCGACGAGAGCATACACCACATGCTCATCTGTGTCTGGTATTCGGTCTGAGTACATCCCACACCGCCGAGATCGCTTGACGGTCCGCCCGTTCCGCGCAGACCAACCACGAGCATATCCATGTCGGGCCATTGTCCCTGACGTGCGTGCTTGGCGAGCGGTGCCGTGATGTCGACGATGTCGAGGATGCCCATGCCTCCCTCCTTCACGATGTCCTTCCACATGTCGCGCACGTCGTACGAAGTGCGCCAGAGTTGTCCGCCTACTTCCTCGCACCACTCCTCACACTGGCGCTGTCCCCATTCGCAGATGCCGAGCACGATGTCGCGGCCCGACTTCTGCAGTGCGTCAGCCATTGTGCGGTAGCGTTGGCGTGCCGTTGCGCTGTCTTCAGGCGCGTTGCAGTAGTCGTACTTCAGATAGTCGATGCCCCATGAGGCGAAGGTGCGTGCGTCCTGCTCCTCAAAACCGAGACTCGCTGTCCATCCGCCACAAGTGAGTTGCGCCGCATCCGAGTAGATGCCGAGCTTCAGTCCCTTAGAGTGAACATAGTCGGCGAGTGCCTTTATGCCCGACGGGAACTTCTCAGGGTCGGGTATTATGTTGTTCTGTCGGTCGCGTCCGCCCTGCCAGAGGTCGTCGATGAAGATATATTCGTAGCCGGCATCGCGAAATCCGCCTTCGACCATAGCGTCGGCTGTCTCGCGTATGAGCTGCTCGTTGATGTTTCCCTGGAAGAGGTTCCATGTCATCCAACCCATTGGCGGTTTCGGTGCAAGTTGCTTGCGTGGAGTGGGGGCTTCTTCTGCCGAAGCGAAGAGCGACGAGAGGCAGAGAACTGCCGAGAGAATAAAAGATTTGTTCATAATGATTTGTTTGTTATAGGTGTTGTGATGTTGTGATGTTGAGGAGTTGAGGTGTGACGTTGAGATGTTGGGGTGTTGAGATTTGCATTGCTAATGTCAACATCTCACCATCTCACCACAACAACTTCAGTTAATATGATGTACAAAGTTAGCAATTATTTCCGTTTGCTATGTATAATGTCTGCGTTTTTCTTTGCCCATTGAAACGTAAAGGTTAATTTTGCATTCTTAGGAGGGTATGGCATCCCTGCCATACCCACGCAGCCATAAGCACCCCACGCACCCACCAAGTTATCCACGCCCTCCTATGGATGCAGATATGGTTGCCTGGGTGTGGCAGGGATGCCATACCCTCCTAAGGGGGTGCAGCAGTCTCTGCTGCACCAACCAAGCTAACCCTCCTATTAGATAATTATGAAAGAGAAATATAGATTTGAAGTCTGCGCCAACGGCGTAGAGAGCTGTCTGGCAGCGCAGGAAGGCGGTGCCGACCGTGTTGAACTGTGTGCCAGCATCCCCGAGGGCGGCACCACGCCGTCGTATGGCGAGATAAAGGTGGCGCGTCGCATGCTCACCACTACACGCCTGCATGTCATCATCCGTCCGCGCGGCGGCGATTTCCTCTACACTCCGCTTGAGGTGGAGCGCATGGTGGAGGATATAAAGATGTGTAAGGCGTTGGGTGTCGACGGCGTGGTGGTAGGCTGTCTGTGTGCCGACGGAACGCTCGACATGGAAGCCAACCATCGCTTGGTAGAGGCTGCCCAGGGCATGTCCGTCACCTTTCACCGTGCCTTCGACCGCTGCAACGACCCACGTCGTGCGCTCGCGCAACTCATCGAGCTTGGCGTAGACCGCGTCCTTACTTCGGGTCAGCAGCCCACAGCACTCGAAGGTGTGCCACTGCTGAAAGAGTTGAACGCATTGGCAGCCGACCGCATTATCATTCTCGCTGGTTGCGGCGTGAACGAGCAGAACATAAAGCAGATACAGACCGAGACTGGCGTTTGCGAGTTCCACTTCTCGGCGCGTGTGCCGGTGAAAAGCCGCATGGAGTATATGAACCCCGACGTGTATATGGGCGCGAAGGATGCCGACGAGGGCACGCTGATGTACACCTCGGCAGAGCGCGTGCGTAATACCATCGCGCAGTTGCAGTAGAAAAAGTCTGGCATCCATAGCGGATAACACTTTGAGAAACGGGTTTTGTGTGCCTTCAAGGGGGTGCACTTGTCTCAAGTGCACCAACCGAGCAAGATGTACACCAACCGAGCAAGATGTACACCAACCGAGCAAGAATTACACCGTTTACTTTGTTGGTGCAGCAGAGACTGCTGCACCCCCTGAGAAAGGTGCACCAACCGAGCAAGAGGTACACCGTCTACTTTGTTGGTGCAGCGGAGACCGCTGCACCCCCTGATGGGTGTGCTTATTGTTTGGTTGGTGCGCTGGTTGTTTCCCACAGATTTCACATTCTAAGTTAGTATATAAAAACTCCCACAGAATACGCAGAGCACACAGAACCTTCTTACTAAAAGTCTCTGTGTAAATCCGTGAAATCTGTGGGAGACTCTTCTCAGCAGAAGGTTCTGTGTGTTCCGTGAATTCTGTGGGCGATTATCTCAGTGGGTGCGTGAGGCTGTGTCAAAATAGGCGCAGCCTCTTTTTTGTAGCCTGCTGTAAACCATAA
>ENA-ORVB01000350-ORVB01000350.1-human-gut-metagenome-genome-assembly--contig:-NODE-350-length-40109-cov-4.19234_pt1 | contig 40109 bp, 45 predicted proteins | sample MGYA00242090_ERZ509231 | MGnify/ENA primary metagenome ERZ509231 (study PRJEB26280, sample SAMEA2338798) | human gut metagenome | biome: human gut; feature: human-associated habitat; material: faeces...
GGTCGGGGGCTACAGGATCAAGATGGAAGCGCAGGACGATGAGCACACCGCGCAGTTTGAAACCAATGACCGCCGCTCGCTCGACGAAATCGTCCGCTGGCTCCTCGAGAACCACTACCTTCCGTCCTTCTGCACGGCCTGCTACCGCGCCGGCCGCACGGGCGACCGCTTCATGGAATGGGCCAAGGACGGCAGCATCGCCACGTACTGCCAGGCCAACGCCATCATGACGATGAAGGAGTACATGTGCGACTACGCCTCGAAGGAAACCCGCGAGGCCGGCGAGCGCGTCATCGCCAACGAACTCCCGAAGATCCCGCACGAGAAGATCCGCATCGCCAGCGAAAAGCGCCTGATCCGCATCGCCGACGGCGAACGCGACTTCCGCTTCTAAGTGATCGACTCCTCTACAGCCTAGCTACATGCTAACCACTACCCCGCTACATACACGCTATGTAGCGGGGTTTTTCGTGTTAGCATGGCCGTACCCCCGCCACCGTCACGCCACCTGCACACCGCCTACACGCTGTCAGCCTGTGGGACAACTGTGGGACAAAAGGCCCGTTCGGCACCTCGGGGATTCAATTTTGTGGGACACGCCATGAACATAACGGCCAAAAACATTCTGACAGTAGGCGATGGACGATATAAGATCGCGCCAAATTTGTACCTCGTCGTCCGAAGAAACGGACTCAGCAGATCGTTTGTCTTCCGATACACATTCGACGGAAAGCGCAAGGATCTCTCGCTAGGGGATCCGGCAATCATCAAAATTCAAATGGCGAAGGATGAGGCGCTCAAATGCCACACCCTCCTCACACAGGGAGTCGACCCGAAGGCTTTCAGAGAAGAAAAGAAAGCACCGGTAAAGACAAAGCACGAACCAACATTCAAAGAATATGCAGAGCGCATCATCCCGATCATCATTGAGGTCAAGCAGTACAAGAACAAGCACAGCATCAATGAATGGCGTCGGTGCATCCTCGGCCTCGCCGTCCAGCACATCGGAGACATGCCGATCAAAGAGGTCGAAACGTCTCACATCCTTTCGATCCTCAATCCACTCTGGAAGGATCAGACCCCGACAGGCGTCAAAGCACGTGGGTTCTTGGAGACAGTCTTTGCCTATGCAAAGCGTGAAGGGTTTTACAACAAAGAGAATCCGGCTACATGGCGCGGCAATCTTGACGCATGGCTGCCATCACCTCAACGCATCTACACCACCAGGCATTGCCCTGCCGCTACGCTTGATGAGACGATCGACATTGTCAGCCGATTGCTTGCAGGTGAGGTCGGGGAGCCTCCTTCGCGTCTGGCCGCGCTCTTCGGCATCTTGACCTCAACGCGCCGCAAGGAATTTTCGCTCGCCTTTTGGGATGAAATCAATCTCGACGAAAGAATCTGGTACATCCCGCCCGCTCGCAGAAAAGACCGCAAACCGTTCCCGCACCGCGTTCCCCTGAGCGATCAAGCCATTGAAGTGCTGCTTGCCGCCAATCCGAGCCGGAAAGGCCCGCTCTTTCCATCACCTTACTGGGCGCATAGACCAATCCGCATTGACAACCCGTATCACACGGTCAGCAGACTCACAGACGGCAAAGTGACTATGCACGGATTCCGTTCGACCTTCCGAGACTGGGCGGCAAGAAACGGCATTGACAGGGTAGTTGCAGAGAAATGCTTGATGCACGCAACCGGCAACGCCGTAGAGCAAACGTATCAGCGTGACGACCTATGCGAGCTACGTCGTCCCGTCATGCAGTCGTGGGCCGACACGATCATGCCGAAGAAGAAGTGACGTTTTCCAAAGGCCCAAAAAAAGCGCCCCACCTACCAGCGAAGGTAAGTGGGGCATTTTCGTCTACTGGCTGACGATCTTCACGACGGCGTCCTTGTCTATCGCAGTTCGCTCAGAAAGCTCGACACCTCGTCGAACCAGCTCTGCGCCTCGCTCGACAAGGTTCGCGCATCGGGCAAGCTGCTCTCTTTCAGCGTCGCAGGTACCGGCACCGGTTGCGGACAATCGACTGCGAGCGTCGGCTGCTTGCTTGCGCACCCGCTCAAGATCAGCGCCAAGATCGTCGACGCGAGCAAGCGCCTTGTCCCGGGCCTCCCACGCATCCACCAGGCTCTGTGCATAAGTCCTCTCCTTCTCACGGTACTTGATCTCAAGAGACTGCGCCCTCGCTGCGTAGTCCTCGCGCAAGGCGGCAATATCCTCGCCGTAGAGCGCGGCGGCAAACTGGTAGCCCGCAACAAACGAAACCACCATGACGAAAACAAGAAGGACTCGCTTCATGGCTATACAAGAAACGCATAAGCCATAATCGCCAGACCAAAGCCAAAGAATCTCAAGCTCCACTTTTTAAGATACGCGGCACGCCAGTCGAGCACTTCATCTTCTTTAAGCTCTTCCGGATAGTTAAACAGCTTAAGGAAAACGAACATAACCGTATAGAGAATCAGACCGTCGACAAACGGAGAAAGCGCCAACTCCTGTTCTGAGTAAATGTCATAAACAAAATCAGGGAATACTTTCACCCCAAAATATTCATGGACTTCGACCCACCGTCTGCAAAACCATTCCCACACAAGAGCCCAAACAAAAGCCAGGGCAACCGCATATTTACGGAATTCGGTATCAGAGATACGATTGTTTTTCATACCTATCTTTCCTAACAAATCGATAAAGATTTTTGTCACGAACGATTCCACTGTGACCTCCTATCAAAAAATTGGATTGTGTCACAGCACTCGTCACTCATGCCCCAACTGCGCACGACTCCCCAAGAAACAGTTTTGCTTCGGCCTGACGGCGACGCGTGAGCCCCGGCAGGACTTTGCCGTTGGCCTTGTTCACGTCCAAAAACTGGCTGGCGGCTTCTTCCACGTCACCGGCATTCACGGCGCGCATGAGCTTCGGGCACTTGTAGACAACGCCGTCCACGCCGATGTTGTACGCAAGGCTCATGAGCGCTACGTACTGGCCTTCGGTAACTTTGACGTTCACCCACGGGGCGAGACCGGAGGCGTAGCGCTTCAGGTCTTCGATGAGCATGGCGTAGGCTTCCTTGTACGTCACCACCCGGCCTTCCTTTACGTCGGGCCCCGTGTGACCGAAGCCGATCGTGAGCACGCCCGCGGGGCATAGGTACGCAGTCTCGCGGAAGCCTTCCCACTGTTCGATGAAGTCTGCGGCCAGTTTGACAGGCCAAGCGGTTAGGGCTTTCGTTTCACTCATGGGCTTTCTCCTGTATGCCAAGTTTCTTTTCAAAAAAGCTCTCAACGATTTGAAATGCTCTCGCCCCCATGTTCCCGCCAATGGCGGCGCATACCGCACTGATCTCCGTCGGCTGTGCAAGGCCCTCTGCCAGCATGTAGAGGACGCATCCCACGAAGATCGATGACAACATGTCCCCAATGAACTCGAAAAACTTGAACGTACGGCCTGACTTGATGAGGCAGTAATATCTGATAACGCCACCGCCCGCTCCGAAAAGAATCGGAAGCACTGCGCGAAGCGATGCCCACGAATTCGGATCTTTCTCTGGCATAGCTTTTTTGAAATGTTTCTGACGATATTGGTTTAGGGGCGAATGAATCGCCCCCTGCATAGTTAACGATCCATTGCTAGAACCGTGCGAATGTGCTTGATGCACTCCCACGCTTCACAAAGATCTTCCAGGTTCTGGGATGTCAGGCTGTAGTGACCGTCCCGAGCGTCGTCGAGGATCTTGTCGATCTTCTCCAGAAGCTCTTCTTCGGTGCGCTCCCCCTGCATCTTTCGCATGTCCTTCAAGTCCATGACTTTCTCCTTAGTCGACCGCGTGTCTCTTCGCGATCTCAAGGAGCGCGTCGATGTCCGCCTTGTCCATGATGTAGCCGCTAAGCTCCACCTTGCCGCCGGCTTTCTCAAGCGCAGCGGAGGCGGCCGCGGTTGCACGGTCCAGATCCACCTTGCCTTCTTCCGTCACGATGCCGAGCATCTTGAGCGTCGGCATGTACTGATCGACGCGAGCCGCTACGGCATCACGAATATACGGCGAGACGAATCCGATGCCAAACTTCATGAGACCAGTAGGTGCCTTGGGCATTACCACGGTTGTGACAAACTCCGAAACGATCGTCGGAATATGACTGACTTCAACGAACATCGAGCGCTCCTACCGGTTACTGCTGCGCCGTCGTGCGGGCGGGATTGGAGACCGTCACCTGAGTCGCGCCTTCGGGAGACGTCCACTCGTTGTAACGGGGCATCGGCTGCGGGCAGATCGCGCCAAGCGGCACGACCTCCTTCGTGATGGCGTTGACACGAGCCTTGAGACAGCCGACCTCGGTGGCCAGATTGTTGAGGCCGCATGCACAGTCGGAGGCGACGCGGTCGATCTTCTGCGTGATGATCTGTTCGCGCAGCTGAGCCTTTTCAGCTTCGCACTTCTGCTGTGCTTCGAGCACCGCCACGCGTTCGCGATTGGCCGCGGACTCCTGCGCAATCGGCGTGATGTAGGCGTACATCTCGTCTCGAAGCGTCTTGTTGTCGGCAAGCGTCTGCTTGTAGACCGCCGCATCTTGGTTGTCGCTGTAGCGCATGGCCGTCAGTTCCGCGATCTTCGCGTCCTTTTCAGCCAGAGCATTGAGCGCCATGCCAGCCTGAGCGTTCTGATAATTGCCGCCGCCAAACAGCCCGCCAAGAAGGCCGCCACCGTTTCCATTAGCGTTGAGAAGCCCCAACGCGGTGCCGGCAATGCCGAGACCAAGGCCGCTACCCGCGACACCTTTACTAGCGAATTCACCCATAGTGAACCCTCCTTTCCAAAATGCACGAGGTGTCAACTTGAAATAGCCTGTATCCCTCGCGCAAGATCAGTATCGGACGAATATGGGTGCACACGCGCACATAGAAAAACCCCGCCGATGTTTCCATCGGCGGGGTTCAAGACTTACTGCGCAAAAGCTGCTATCAAAGCAACCAGCCCCAAACACGCGACTACAGGAAAGAGAAGATCGAGCTTGGCGTCAAGCGTCCATCTTCGAACATCAAAGCCAACCCACCAAGGGTTACCTCCTGCCTTTCTCTCGGCTTGGGTTACCTCCCGTCCAATGTAGAATCCTATCGCTACCGAACCGCCAAGGCATGAGGCATCCGCAATAGAAAGCCCACAGAAGTAAGCAATCAGTGTCGTTACTGATTGGAAGAGTAAAGATAGGCCAGCGTGGGCAAAGTTACTGGCGTTCATAGCTTCACCCCCTTCTCGATAAGAGTGACTTCCAGCTTGTCCATGCGCCACCTCTGGTAGGCGGCTTCGAGAGCCAGTGCCTCCTCATAGCGGATGCCGTACCTGTCGCCAGCAGGAGTCACGAGACGATGCTCGATATGAGTTTTTTGAGGAGTAATGATGCGCCCCTCTTCGTCTGCAACCTCAACCTGGTCAATGATCTCTATGTCTTCATACTCGTCTTCCCACTTGTCGTAGCAGAGCAGACCGTAGCGAGTGGCATCCAGTCCTTCTGAGGCGAAGGCCTCGATGACTTGCTGGGCGATCACGCCGACATGCAAGCGAGCGTCGGCACCCTTCTTTTCCACAGCGTCCTTGAACTGGAAGACCTTGAAGGCCACCTTGGACCAAGCACGCATTAGCGCATCGTCAGGATCGACAATGGCCGTTTTTTCGCGCTCGTCGGAAGTATTGACAGCGCCAGTGACCGCAAAGATTTCAGACCAACGGTTTGATGAAAAGCCGCACTTACGCGCCCCATCATCACCCGGGCCAAAATTACCGCCAGACGATGACGGAGAAATGTATAGCACCCGCGCTTCCAGCACAGACTTTCCTTCCGCGTTCGTTTTGTAGGACGCGACTCGAAAGCCCTCGCTCCCTTGGTATCCGATTTGTGGAGCGTTGTAGACATTTGAGCTGCGGAGAGTGATTGCCGGGACGCTAGTATTCGCCTGAGAATCTGCCGTAGCACCAAGTATTGCTTTGTAAGAAGCACCCAATTCAGGGATGCGGTCGATACCGTTTACCGTCGTGTTGACTACTGTTACGGGCTCTACCAAGTCTGTGTAGATATGGGCTATGCGAGCGTTTGTAGAGCCTGTCGAAGCCGTAACTGCACGATTAAACTTTGACGCATAACCGCCGACATAGAAATGGAAATCATCCACAACCAACGGGAATACATCGTTCGTATAGATGCCGGCGGTTGTCGAATTGGGAGAGTCGCTGGACAGCGAGTGTCTGTTGTGCGCGATATCTACCTTTCTGCACCGTTGGACAATCGCAAAAGCGTCCAATCCAGTCGAAAGGTTGTCCCTAATGGTGACATTTTCCAGATAATTGGAAGTGCTACCTATAATTCGGATTGAAGCATCTCCGCTTTCATCAAAGCGATTATCGGTTATGACATAGTTTCCAAGCGATTCTGTGCCGTCAACCGCCCCTGTGGCGAGTTCAATGGCATTTTTTCCACAGCCGGAGAACCTATTCTCTGTGATCCTATAACCGTCAATGTTGCTCGAAGTGCCCGTAACGGCCGTCCGACGAATGCCGCGAAATTCGCACTGGTGAACCGTAATGTTTTTCAGGGTCTGCCCTGCGACCGTACCGTGGCTACCGAACCCACAGTACGGGGAAGTTTCTGTTTGTTCCGCCGTACCTTCCGAGTTGGTGAAAAGACAGTTATACGCACCGACATTCTCGCAACAAGTCTGGTCCGGGTTCCTGTCCGAACTTGAAGTTGTGTTCGCGTCAACTTGGATGACTTCTGGGTAGTAGTCTTGAAGCACCGGCGGGAATTGACCGAAGAAATTGCAGTAGTGGAATGATGCATTTTTACACGCGCTCAGCTCGGCAGTATGGACCCGACGTGCCCCCGTAAAAGTCACATACCAGACCTGGATGTTTTCTCCGTGGGCGAAGTTCATTGCCCAACGATACGTGGACGAAAGTGTCGACAACCCGCCGCAGTCGATGTTTCCGCCAAACCACGAGATATTCGAATGGCCGGAAAACTTCGTCGGCTTCTTCGCTTCGCAGTCAAGCCAGTTCGAAAACATCCCGTAGCTAAAATCTTTGGCACCGACTGCCTTAAAGTTCGCCCCATACGCAATGACGGTAATATCTCCACCGAACTGCACCTCGTTCGAAATGCAATACGTATGCGCCGAAGGGAAAAGCACAACGGCATCAGACCTCCCGTTGGCATAGACAAACGCGGCCTGAATAGCCTTCGTATCGTCAGTCACCCCATCACCGACGGCACCGAAATCCTTTACGTTCACGACATCAGCGAAGCGGTCCTTCAGCATGCGCGGCTTCGTCGTGCCTTCTGCTACGGTAGGCACGAAGTCACCAAGCCCATAAGGCGTCTCGAAGATTTGAATCTTGCCCTTGCTCTTCTTCACGAAGGCTCGGCCATGTAGGTATTCACGTTCCATCATGCACACCACTGGTTTTGTTTAATCTTTTGAAGTTCCCAACGGAGGTAGGCACACTCAAGCGCCAAGGCCTCCTCATACCGGATGCCGTAGCGGTCGCCCGCAGGCGTCACGAGACGGTGCTCAATGTGCACCTTGGCAGGCGTGACCGTGCCATCTTCGGCGACGACCTCAGGCGTATCGACAACCTCTATGTCCTCGTACTCGTCCTCCCACTTGTCGTAGCAGAGAAGACCGTAGCGAGTCGCATCCAGTCCTTCCGAGGCAAAGGCGTCGATGACTTGCTGGGCGATCACGCCAACATGCAAGCGAGCATCTGCCCCCTTCTTCTCAACCGCGTCTTTGAACTGGAACACGCGGAAATTGACCTTGCCCCATGCTCGCATTAACGCTTCGTCGGGATCTGTTGCGCCAGACTTAGCACGACAGTCCGATGTCGTGATCGCAGGTGTAGAAGAAAAGACCTCGGACCACCTTAAAGATCCGTGACCCAAGGAGTACTTTGCGTCAGCCACAGGCTTACATGCACCTTCGATCGATAAGTTGCCCGCACCAAACTGCAAATTCCCAGATGCGTAGACTCTTAGCACATACGCTTCTGTCTGCTTGAAGCGGTTACGTTTTATGTTGAGGGTGTCCGATTGAGTATCGATACTTGCCCCCTTGATGCTTACTTCACCTTTCTCGTTAACGGTCGCTACTGGTGAAAAATTTGAATCGTAGATTCTAAAAATACCACCTGGAGTAAGTCGGTTGGTTATATTTGTGCCAAGCCGAGGATGCATATACTCATCATCACGCACCGAGCCACCCGACGCGCAAACGCCTTCAGAAGCCACATATCGGGTTACGCTATCTTCCCGCTTGTAATACGGACTCAGATCTATTGCGTACTTCGTCATCCCGACAAAGTCGGCATGACTGTCTGAAGATGTAATGAAACGAGATCCTATAAGATCTTTCCATACGCCGGAGACCCGCAGACCACGAGACTCCCAGTAGCACCGTGTAAAAAGAAGCTCTTTACACTTCGGGATGATGGCCGCAATGTCATCCCTCCCGTTAAAAGTACAGAAGGCAAAGTGCAGTCCGCGCATTACGCCCCCCTGAACTTCAAGAAAAGCAGAGGGTGCTTCAAAAGGCTGAGCGAGAGCCGAAGAGGTCGCAAGGTGGCCGCTTTGGTGCTGAATCGAAGTGATCAGGCATCTCGAATAGACAGTGCCGGCCAAGCCCCAGTTATTTTCTGTAGCGTCGTCCGGCGAGCGTATAGCGACACCGCGATAGCCGACAAACGTGCAATTGTCTGCACGCCCCAGCTCACAAGCCGGAACCTTGCCGTCACCAATATCCGAAGCTGTGACAAGGTTTGCCGCCTTGCGCCAATGCCCAGCGCAAATCACGTCACGCAAGTGCCAAGCGTCGGCATTTTTACACCAAATACCGACGTCCCAAGCGTCTGACAGTCGACCGTCGCTTCCCGCGTATCCATCGACGCCATCAAAGTATGGGTAGATCCCGAGGCCGCTTATACCGCTTCCCTTGCCAAGCACAATAGCTGCAGAGAAAGGTGCCGTAAGATCGAGCGTCTGATACACGTCTCCGCGAGTGCTACTGTCGGCAAGATAAGGAGCACCGACATCAGGGTTGGCCACTTTCCATGACTTACACCAGGGGAGAGAGAAATTCTTTGCACCCTCTCCCTTAAAGAGGAGATAAGTCTGAGAGTGATACATGTACCCACCAGCCTCACCAATCAAAGACTGGTAATCCTTGACATTTAGAGTTTTCGAGACTACATATGCACCAGCTGGAAAATACACAGGCTTGATGGACAGCAACAGAGCGGCCTGAATCGCCGCCGTATCGTCCGTCACCCCGTCGCCCTTTGCTCCGAAGTCCTTCACATTGACGACGTCCGAGAACCGTTCGCCAAGCGTCCTCTGCTTGGTACTGCCCGAAGCCTTCACCACGCGATTGCTGATGTCCTGCCCGTGGTGCCCTGGATCGCCGTAGCCGCCAACGGCAAAGAACCCGTCATACGGATACTTCTCCACGTCGTCGAGCGTGTCGACCACGTGCGGGATGTCCCACGAGTAGATGAAAATGTTCTGCTTGATCTCTTCGCATATCTGAGCGAACTTCTTCGCTTCTTCGGCAGATTTTGCCGCGGATTTCGCTGCATTGAAAAGATTGTCAAGAAACTCGCTGACAGTAAGATTTGATGTAGGCGGGAGAGAAATAGTACGTCCAGTCAACTCAACTAACTGCTGAATCTGCACGACAATTCGATCAAGAGATTCGTTGATAATCTCCGGCGGGAACCTCGAGTAGTTCGTCAGCTGCATGTTCTGCGTGTAGGCAACGGCAGACCCAACGACAAAGATGTTCCCCTTGACAATCGGCGTCGTCAAGACAACCGTGCCACCAGGCGTAGCAGTCTGGTCCGCATTCATCTCGACGGAATAATCCTGCCCATACACAAGCATTTTTGCCTGCGCTTCAGGATCATCAGCCGTGGCGACATACACGTCAGTCTTTTCAAAGATGAGAAAGCCGAAAGGCAATCTCGACTGTCCCTCTGACGTGAACGGCCCAGCTAATCTTTTGACGTACTCGATCATAGAAAATGGCTCCTTAGTGGAGCCATCTTCGTATGATTGGGCGAACACACGCGCACTAGTCTTGCGGAGGCGATACGACCCTTGGGGCTCTGGATGGAACCATATCCGTCCTGCCCCAGTAATAACCCTGTCCCGTTCCCCGTCTCATCTTGGTTTCCATGCGCTGCAGATATCCGGGCGACAGATAGTCCTGAACCTCGTTCATGAATGCACGATCAATCACAGCCGATGTGTACCAGAGATTTACGAAAGGCGTGTGCGACCTGACAAGCCTGACAGCGCGGGCCCCAGGCTTCGTCTCCTTGTCGTAAATCGCGCTACCGGCCATCGATGTCAGCAAGTCTGACGCATCGACCACCGTCCCGACAACCGGACCTGCAAAGTTGGTAAGACCGGACATCGCACCATAGCGCGCATCCTCACTCAAGCCGTTGACGATCCAGTCTCCAAGGAAGCCCAATCCGCCTCCCTTCGTGAACGACTGCATCCAGAAAGCCTTGTTCTGAAGCGAGACCTCCATGTCCTGCAGATCCTTACCATTGAGAAGGTTCTGCACCTGCAGGGAGATTGCGCCGAAGATGGTAGTCGCGACGAAGATGCCGGCAGCGTAGGATGCTTGGTCGACCCTATTGCCATACTGGCCCAAGAAAGCCGCTCGACGGTAGTGGCGCTCCATCATCGCAATCGGGAAAGACTTGAAGAGGAAGAAGGATCGATAGAGCTCACCCTTGATCGTCCCTCGCTTGAAGCCGCCTGTCGTCTCAGCACGGGTAATGAGGTCAGGACCAAGCGACGCCATCTCGGACTCATTGACGATGAAGCCGATCAACTTGCTCGGAAGCATATCAATCTCCTCCTGAGTAGCTCCGTTGAGTGCACCCTCGCTCAGTCTTTTCAGCTGCCTGATGGTGATGAACTCTATGCCCCTGTGAGTCTCTGTGCCGGCCATCTGCAACAGCTCGAAGTCACGCTCAGAGATGCCGCCCTCCTCGAGCCTAGCTCTATCATATGCGTCCAAATCCGCCCAGTCCTTCTTGAGCATCTTCGCCATGCCGGCCATCATGTTCAAGCACATGGCTCGGCGCGTCGCATCGGTGAACGCAGAGAGAAGCGAGGCCTTCATCGTGGCATTGGCGAGCTTTGCAGTCCATCCTTCACCTATGTTGTCAGCGGCATACCTGTTGAAGTCACTGATGATGCTGTCAGCAATGAAACCAGCACGATTCGCGTACTCCTTCCAGTCAGAGCCATAAGCCGCCACAAAGAACTTCAGACTGTCCATGAAGCCGAGGCGATTGAAGCCACTGGCCACGAAGTACGACGGGATATCCGAAAACGAGGAAATGAAAGCCTTTCCAAGTTTGCCCGCCACCTCAAGGTTGCGCCAACCGGCCATGAAGTTTGCCACGCCGTCTCGATTGATCTCGATCTGCGAGGTCACGCCGCTCAAGACATTCCAGATGTCGTCGACTGTTGCACCAAGCAAGCCCTGATGATCCGAATACTTCTTCAGAAGATCGATCTTGCCGACAGTCCCCTGCGCTTGAGACGCAACGTTGTCCGCCACGCCCTTTAGCATCGTGTACGTAGCCTGAGGCTTCGGCCCGAACGACTCAAGCAATGAAATGTCATTGCTCATCTTGGCGACATGCCCCATCAGGGAACCTGTCAGACTGCTGTTCCCGAACTTCGTCTCGTACTGGATGAAGCTGTCGGCATCCTTGAAGTGGAGTACGCGATGCGGAAACTTCTTGTATCGGGCGGCGTTCGTCACTGGCAGATTCTTTGCAATCTCCGTTACGTCATCAGTCACGACGCCATTGGTAACGATGTCGTCGTAGGAGTGGTCAAGGAGGACTAGCAGCTCATCATCGGACATCCTCTCGCCCTTGTCATTCGTGAATCGCTCACGATCAAGCAGCGGAAAGATTTCTTTGATCCACGCCTCCTTGCCAGCCTTGCAGAGCTTCCATAAGTCGTGCGACTGAGGAATGTAGCCGTAATCGATCTTGCCGATTTGTGCGCCGGCACGAATCGCCCTCTCACGCATATCGTTCGAAGTCTTCTCCCATGCCTCCCATGCCGCCTTCGCCTTCGCATTACCAGTGTCCTCACCAAAGCCTTCTCTGATGAAGTCACGAACGTCAGTGGCATCCTCGACAAACCCAAACCACTTGCTATCGATACCCCGCAGGGTATCGAGCATCTGGGTGCAATACTCGTTCTGGATGCCTCGAGCACGACGATAGACAGACCGCATAATCTCGGCCACGGCAGAGTAAGCATGAAGGTCCTTCTCGTTCGACAGACGATCCATCTCACGAATGCGCTCATCCTGACGAAGGACCTGCTTCGCAATGTCCGCCCTTCGCTTCAAGGCGTCAAGCTTGACCTGCTTGACATACTCCCCGGCGGCAGCACGGACACGCTCATCATTCGTCATCTTCGCCCATGCGTCCTGATCGCTTCTGCGAAGAGAGCCCATGATTTGCCGAATGTTCGACATGATCGCGTCGCCCTCTTCGGGCTTGACCTTTCTGCCTGTGACTGAACCGATAGCGTTCAAGCACTCCTGTCTCATTGCTGGATACCTCCGTTACGCAGGATGCACTCGGCGGCCTTGCCGATGCCGGCAGCCTCAATGTCGGCCTCCTGCTCAATTCGCTGCATTTCCTTTACGACGTCTTCCATCGTCATAGGCACGCCACTGTCGTCAAGCACGTAAGTCTGATTCGGCTTTTCGGCAGCCAGGTTCTCAAGTCGAACCATGTCAGCACTCTTGCCGACAACCTCAAGCGAACGCGCACGAGCTTCCTCAATGCGAGCCGCCTCTTCCTGCTCAGCCTTAGCCTGAGCATCGTCAGCACCGCCGTTCTGCTTGCTCTCAGCATCCTGAATTACCTTCTCGCCCATGGCAGAGACAAGGTTCTCAGCAGAACGCTTAGCCTCTTCCGCCGCCTTAAGCGCCTCACGAACCGTCGCAATATCGACGTCAGGCATCAGCGCAAGGCCAGTCTTGCCTTCATCCATCTGTCTTTGAATCTCGGCATTCTGAGCACGACGCAGATAGCTCATGGCATCAGCCAGGTCAAGCGGATCACCAAGAAGCATCCCGGTACCCTCACCCAGACTCGGGATGAGCGAATCAGTAAAGCCGTTGAAAACACGACCAATGGCCGCCGCAGACTTGCGATTGTTGTAAAGCAGCTCGAACATCTGACGTGCCGCCGGACTGACATCGTCAATCAGGGTACCGTCCATCGGAACCTCGCCACTCTTGAGCATGTGGGCCGCGTCGACGATAGCAGGGCCAAGGTCGATTGCACCACCAGACATCTCTCGAATCCGAATGACGTGAGGAGCGAAGGCCGCCATGGCATTTAGGACGCGCTTCATGCCCTGCTTGTCAGTCTCAACAGACATGAGAGACGTGAGCTCAGGATCACGGTATGCCTTGTAGAAAACAGCCGCCATCACACGGGCCTTCGCTGCTTCCGTCGGCTTACCATCACCGTCGATCAAGCCGCCAATGGCACTCGGCTCACCAATGTCATTAACAAAGCGATCGAGCGTAGCTCTCGTCGGCTCACCGTTCTCGTCAAACTGATACGCCTTGAGCTTGTCACTTGTCAGCTTGCTGGCATCCTGCACGGCACGTTCAGAGCCGCTCAGCTCAAGCACCGCCGACTGATTTGAACGATCGATGAAACCCGTCGTCACCTTCTCACTCGGCATGAAGCGAACCAGTACCGGACGCTTCAAATCACCGACAGCCTCTGGATTAATGCCCGTCTGTTGACGGTCGGCCATCATGTCAGCAACGTATTGAGTTGCCGTGCCACGCTCAAAGGCTTCATTGAGACCGGCAAGGCGGCCATTGCCGGCGACTGCATGCACTCGCGTCGGATCGTCGCCATAGCCATCAACCGCGCGGCCGCTCCAATCGTTCGACGTGAGGACACTGTCAGCCTCTACAACAGCGTAGGTAACAGGAATCTTCTCGCCACCATCCATCACCCAGTCCGTGATGCCCTGATAACGCTCATCAGGCATAGAGCCAAAAGAAACAATCGGAGCACCGGTGTCCGTCGTGCGACTGAAAGACACGCGGCCATACTGAGGATTAGCGGCAATCGCGTTCATCTGAGCAACAGGAGCTAGTTTTGAACGATCTCTGTTTTGCAGAACAACGAGCGAGGAATTGTCGCCGCCCATCTGCACCGCACGAGCGAAGTGCTTCTGAGAGTTCGTCAGAGCCACATCATTCATCTGTACGCCCTGAAGAGTCGCACCGACATCCACGGCCTGACCGTTGTTCAGCTGTTCGGCCGCCTGACGCTGTGCCTTAATAGCAACGTCCATTGCTTCCGGATCATTCGGATTCGCCATCGGCGCAGTCAGCTTCTGTTCATTCACGCGCTGGGCCTGCACCATGCGAGCGGCTGCCACCTGAGAAGGCGTCGGCTTGACACTCTTGGCCTTCTGCTGTTCGCCATACATCCTGCGAATAACAGCTTCCATCTCCTTCGAGAGCGGAGGCAGGTCCTCGCCAGTCTCAGACTTGTAGCGATCCTTCACAGCACTCTCAGGATCGAGCCCAAGAGCCTTCTTATACAAGTCAACGATCCACTGGCCAAAGCGCTCAAACAAGCCCTCAAGTCCCTTCACAGGAGACTTGCCCTTGGACAGATAGACCTCAGTCCACGCCGCGAACCGCTCCTGATACTTTCGCTGGCCCTCGACGCCGAGAGCGTTCCAGTCCTCGACACTCTTAATGCCCCAAGAGCGCAGCAGAGCCTCACCCGCCTCGCGCAAGTCAGGATCAATGTCCTCCTTGCCAAGGACCTTCATGAGCATGTCCAAGTACCAATGAGAATGCTCATGAGCAAACGTAGAGATATCGGCCTTCGGCGTCAGTGTGATTTTCCGCTTCTTGGGATCGTAGGAACCCTTGACCTCAAAGCGCCCATCAGGAAGCTTGACAACGCCGGTGCCGTCGGCCTTAGCCTTCTCAATTGCATTTTCGTAATATGCGCCATCAATTTGGCGTGCCGACTCATCAACGGGATCGAAAAACGCCCGCCCATCCTTGCGAACAAACGGTTGCGACCCACCCATCAGTTGAGATACACTAACTGTACGGTCTTGGGCGACCTGCCCTGTGCGGACATCTCGTCGGTTGATGACGGCAGGAGACCCCTCGACGTAAGAAACGCCGCCCTCCGACTGGAATGATCCACCGGGCGGCGTTTCCATTTTCTCAACATATACTCCGTCAATGCTATGAGTTACTGCTCTAGCAGGTCCCTCCTCTACGGTATCTTTTACAAGCAACTGGACGCGCCAAAGCTCCCCATTCCACGATATTGGAGCTAGGAAAACATGAATCCCTCTCACTTTGGGGTTCTTGTGGACAATATCGACGTGGCTCTCAACTAGTTTTGCTGATTCTGCGATTTCTCGGATATTCTCCGCAACGGCCATAAATGCTTTTCGCTTAGAACCGCCATCTTTTCCCGCAGACTTTTTGGCATCCGATTTACTCATTCGCAACGTGAAACCCGTATCCTCATTATGGATACCGTCTTTGAATGCCGACGTCACTATATTGATTGCCTCGCCCTTATCTATGACGGTCGGAGTAACCGAGACAACCCTCATCTTCTCGTCTGGGCTTAAACCCCTTGGCCCCATATGCCATTCGATACCCTGCGTTACCGGCATGTGAAAGCCATCAGTTGCCTGAGTGCTATCCGTCTTTTCGATCGTGTAGTCAACATCCTTCCAGTCGACGCCCGCCTGCTTCGCAAAGAGAACTTCACCAGGGGCGGTCATGCCAGCCTCCACATCAGCTTGCTCTTCCGAGCGGCCCGCCTTCATCAATTCCTTCTTGAGAGATTCGCGGCGCTCGACAACCTCGCTTTCAAACCTCGCCTGAGGACTGCGATACCCTAAGGCACCAAAGGCACCGCCAAAGATGCCAGACACAGCAAGGTCGGTTCCAGAAATTTCATACTGCTTCGCCAGCTCACCGTAGTTCTGGTTTTCAAGAATGAGCTGGATGCCCTTGCGCTCAGCCACGTCGGTACCGATATTTGCTCCAGCACCATAAAGAGTGGACATGAGGCGGGTCGAACCGAAAGCACCCGGAAGGCGCAGGCCGATAGCATTGGCGGCAAACGACATGACACCAGCGGAAGTGCGAGTCTTCTGATCGACGCCTTCATTTTTGAGCCTCTGCGATTCACTGATGCCCATATCAGCACCAAAGGCAACCGCACCGCCCCCCGAACCTAGCGCAGCCATGTAGCCGGCCGCCTTCGGAATTGTCTTGAAGAGGCCATGAATGATTTGCGATGCCGCTCCCATAAGCTCTGGATCGGCTTCATAGTGAGCCTTGCTATAGGCACGAGTAGCCTCAGCTGCACGCAGCCAACCCTCACGCTCCTGCTCAGTACCAATGGGAAGCTCAGAGAGCGCAGTCAGAGCAGCACTCTTCGTTTCGGCCAAGGCCGCGTTTATACCAAGCCACGTGTCTCCAAACCCTTCGAACCAACCGGGTTCATATCCCGTACCAGGCAAAGGCTTCGGCTTAATGATCTTGCCGTCAAGATTCAGCTTGACATCCGGCTCAACGCTCCTGAAATAGTCGGACAGATACTCAGCCTCTCGCCTTGAGAGCATGCGGCCCGGCGTAAACACAGTCTTGCCATCAACCTCAGACCACGTTCCGCCGGCAACGCCATCCTTCCCGTTGTAGACAGACTGGTCGGAGAAGGTCGGGTGATTCGGCTTCTTGTACTTATCGCCAAGATGCCCGCGTTCATCCTCAGACATTGAGCCGGACTTGAGTTCCTTCCAAGCTCCGCGAATGTCGTAGTCGTAGGAGTCTCGCTCACGATTGTTCTCCTTCGCCCACGACTGAAACTCAGCCTCATCCTCAGGCGTGAGTTCCGTGTTGAACTTGTCGCTGTAGTCCTGGGCCGTGACCGGCGTAATGTCGTCAGTACCGTAGCGATTGATTCGTGCCTGCCGCATGTCCTCAGCAGACATCAGAACTTCGTCGCCCGTCTTGGGCCTGAAAATCTCGTCAAGAAACATCGTCAATCATTCCCGTGGTAATCGCCTTCGTAGGCATTCTTCGGTTCCGTCGTCGGCGCTTCCAACACGCCAAAATAGTCATCGTCAAGCACCGTCGCACTCTTTCGCCTCTTGACCTGTTTCTCCACCATGTCTTTGGAGAGATCGAACGTATAGAGCCTCCCATCATCGTCAACGACGGGAGAGCTGCCATAGATCAAGCTGTATGTAATGGAGCCGTCATCATTCGTGCTTTCAACCTTGAGCTTGAGCTTCCTCAACTGTGTGGACAGTTCGTCACCAGTGAACGCAAGGCCGTTCGCATAGAACCACTTCTTTGACTTCTCGAGCGTTTGAGCATGAGCACCAACAAGGTTCTCAATGTCAGATGAGAAAACGCCCGATTCGACGCCTAGTGGCACCAGCGTCTTCTTTCCTCTGTACGAGATCACCTTGCCACCAACCGCCTGCTCTACCGCAGAGGTCATGTCACCATCGCCGTTGAGCAGGCCATAGCCATAGAGGCCGCGCGCAATCTCAACGGCCGCATCAGCAGAATCGGGAGAGGTGAATAGACCTTGAACATCACCCTCATCCCCAATGAGCGAATAGGCCGTGCCGGTGATGCCGTGGACATCCGCATCATCAACCTTGACGCGCTTCTGGTCGATTGCATCAAGGCCTCGAAGGTATCTCTCACCAACGGACATCCCGCCCTGCAAGTCCTTCCCGAATCCTGCAAGAGCAAGAGCGTATTTCCTACTGTCCTTCGTGAACTGATTCGTGACGCTGGCAATGCCGGCGGGCCCGACAGCATTAGAGATAACGCTCAGCATCTCGCACTGCTCGTCTACGTTGGCTTTCTCAAGAGCACCGACGAGCATCTTCGCTTCAGAAGCAGAGAAGAGCGTCTGAGGCACGCGCCAGTCGGAGGACAAGTCCCCGGCAACCGATACGCGGTGACGGAGCTCTTCGCCAACAGAATTCAAATCTCCGAAGTTGAGAGGCTTGACGCCATACTGCCCCGTCAAAATAGCAGCGCCCATCGGATCAGTCTTCCGAGCCTTGACGATCTCTCCTGCAGCCTTCACGCGAGCATTGTGGCCCTTCATCTTTTCCGCATAATCGGGATCCCCGGGCGCAGGCCTGCTTGCCCTGATGTCTTCCTCGATCAGGTCGACAGGCATCATCTGATAGGCGTACGTGGCCTTTGATGTGTCGAAATCGCTCTTGTAATTTGCGTAGCGCTCCTTTCCTTCCTTGTCGCCATACACCTCAACGAACTGACCTTCCGTAAGTTCGTTTTCGTCGGCCCCGGTAGATGCCACCGTCGCGAGCGAATTTTGCACCTCACGAGTCAAGGAACCCCGCTGCTCACTCCTGCGTTGGGCGGCCATTGAAAAGGCCTGAGTGAAGAGGTCGATCTTCTGATTCTTTGAAAGGCGATCCACGACAGGAATGCCAGACCGGAAGTTGCCGCGCATTGCCTGCTTGACGAAATCGCGCTTCGACAGCATAGTGTCACCAAGCTTGTCGGCAACCATGAGAGACAGCTGCGACTTCGCAGAGCTCCACAGCGCATTCCCGACCTTCCCTTTGATATCAGTGCTCATCGCACCGTCAGGCGTATTCTGGAAGGCCTCAAGCGCCGACAACGGATCATCCTGCGCCCATGCCGTAAAGCGATTTGCCTGCAGCTGATCCATGTTCGCACGCTTCTGATTGGCCAAGGTATCGGCGTCCCAGCCCATCAATTGCGCCTGGTAGTCGAGCTCCATGTCGACAGAGGCCGACGACTTCGCGAGATACTCGGGATCCGCGTAGTGGTTTGCGGCGTCCGCCTGCAAAGCCTCGACCTTGGACGAGGACGACTGCATCTGGTAGTGCCTCGTCTGGCTTGCGTTCCATCGCTGAGCCTGACTTTGAGCAGACTGCATGCGGTCATAGACACGGGACTGTACAGCCTCACGTGCTTGCGGAGACAACTTGCCGACAATCGCGTTGACGTCACGAGTCATCGCCTCCATTGCGGGCTGGTAATCATCCATTGCATTGCGGCCCATCTTTGTGAGATAGCCGGTCTCTGGATTGTTGAGATGCGCGTCGATCGCACTCATCACCTCGCGCTCGGCATCGTCGCTTTCGGCCTTGATGACACGGGCGCGCTGAACGTCTAGCGCCTTGACCGCAGAGTTGGCCCACTCCTGCACAGGCATGAGCGCCTTCTTCATAACGGCGTCATAGTCCGTGCGATCCTGAGGCACGTTGATAGGCGAGAACCCAGAGTTACCCGAGTCCCGCACCTGAGGCAGGCCGCCCTGAAAAGTCGGAACCATTGGCATTTAGTACCCTCCGATCATCGTCTTCTTGTAGCTGGACGCAATGTCCGGGTAGTTCCATCCACCACTGCTTTTGCTCGTGTCAAACATCCCGGAAGCATTCATGAGCATGTAGTTGCTGGCCACTTGAGATGCGCCGCCCAACAACGTCGTACCGAACTTGTCCCACTTGTTGACCTTCTGCGCCTCGGCCTGAAGCGCCTGAGCCTCGTAGCCGACGCCCTTCCACCGGTAACCCCACGCCTCAGACAAGGCATTCGACTTGATTTGATTGACGTCCATCTCCTTGACGATGTCAGTGGACGCTTGCATTTCGGCAGCGCTACCTTCGCCAACTGCGATGCCGTTGGTAGCAAGAGCCGCGCGCTGAGCAGACTTGACATGCCCAGCAGCCATCGTTTTTGACACAATCGCCTTCTCGGACGCTCGCAAAGTTGCTTGATACTGGCGCTCCATCATCTGTGCATTGATGCGGGCGATATTGGCCTGAGCCTGCGCGGCCGCATTCGAATGTTTGGAAATCCCGAATGACCCTAGCGCTGTAATGGTGTTTGCGATGCCCTGCGCGATGAGCATCCCGTATCCGAATTGAGCCGAGTTTGTAGCCATAGAAAAACCCTCTAAGATGCCTACACCTTAGAGGGCCTACCTCCCTACACGCGCACGATCACGAGAGCTCGAGCACTGTTGTCATGCTCACGATTCTCAGTGGCAACGGGTATTTCTGACGAACGCAGACTTGCCCACTCTGAGACCACTGCGGTTGAATCTGAAAGCCTATCTCGTCGGTAATCGGCTCGGGAACATTGCCTGCGAACTCTGTCGAACGTGACGGGTATTCAGAGAGCTTGTCGAACGACGGCCCCGCCTGAGTACCTGACGAATTGACCACTCGGAAGAAGACCTCGCGAACGTTCTTCTTGTGTCCGGACCCGTATGAACCATCCTGAAGCGCCATCGCCACTGGCAGCGTCTTCATGTCCGCCGTGAATGGCAATCCCACATGAACGACTTCGGCAGGATAGGTGAGCGTAATCTTTCCATCCTTGACGACCTGAGGCGGCTCCACCGCACCATCAGCAAGAATGTTCACGGTTTCTCCCTCGAGCCACGAGAGCCCCGCAATCTCTGTCCTGGCCTCACCACGGTATGTGCCGGCACAGTCAACGAAGATGCACTCCTTTAGCTCAGAGTACTGGCGCTCCGACATGCGCTCTACGAAGCGCACGGGTTTCCCACCGATCGTGCGAAGTACTTCAACGTAGCAGATGTCCTCATCGCCCTCGGCGACGACGCACACAGACTCGATAGAGCCAGCAGTCTCAACAGTAGAGAAACCGCCGACTTGCTGTTCAGGCACGTAGGTCATCGCAATCATCTTTCCAGACGAAGAGACTGCCCACACAATAGGAGACGGCGCTTTCGAGTAGGCGAGGTCGACGATTTTCAAGTTATCGAAAAGGTGCGGCGCGCGAAGGCACACGTCACCTGAGATATAGCCTCCTGCCTCATAGTTGTACCCAAGCTCACGAAGATGTCCGCCTCGACCTGCACCATAGATCATGCTCGATCCGATGACGAGAGGCTGCACATTGGACGCGCCCACATATGACTGGGGTCGAACTGACATTGACTCAGGCGTAATGGCGTCCGAATTGAGAGGCGACACGCGCCACTCGGCAGCGCCAGTCATCAACATCAGCTGTGCCAAAGGTACGATGTGCAGGATTCTGTTTGCCTCTCGGGCCGCCACGCGCACAGCGATGCGGTCATCGTCCTGAGACGGGAGCGAATAGCTCATGTCGGACTCAGTGCCGGGACGAGTGGCCCAGAGGTTGTTAGGACGCGTGTACGTCCCGCCAAACCAACGCCTCTGCTCGAAGTACGAAACAGCACCAGGGTAGTCGCCGACCGAGTCAACCGAGGCCGTAGCGCTCGCGCCCGAGCCAGTGGTCGACGTGATGACCACCTTCGGGGACGTGTAGCCCTGACCGCCCGAGCGGACGTTGATCGCAACGATCGCGCCGTCTCTGACGACTGGCGTGACCTGCGCGCCCGAGCCCGTCGGGTCGGTGATCGAGACCGAGCAGGGACTGCCCTCAAAGTCGAGCTCCTGTTCGTACAGCGTGCCACTGCCGTACTTCACGACAGTCACTCGAGCGACGGGCTTGACGTAGCCGGAGCCGCGCGAGGTGACCGTGATCGACTTGAGCGTAGTCACACCAATGTAGTAGTCAACACTCGAAGAGTCGCCCGTCATGTCCCAGACGACATCGCTCGACGTCGTCGTTTCGATCTTGGCGGTCGCGCCCGAACCCGCACCGGACTTGTCGATGATCTCGACACGCAACTGAGGATAGAACGTATCGCCGCCGTGGTGGTACTGAGCGTATAGGTTCTTCGAGACGAGGTCGTACCGCTTGAGCTCGAGGCCGCCATCGAAAACGCGGTAGCCGCTGCCACCCGCTGTCACGGTGATCGACTTGATGCCCTTGGCCTGCTTGAAGGCGTCATCGTAGATCGGGGGCGTAATTGATGCATCTGGCGAAATGTTCTCATCGATGATCTTCGTCGTATCGGTCTGACCAACATACGCCCAAATACCGCCCTGGTCGCGATAGACGCGGTAAAGGCCCGCACCTTTCACTGCATCCCACGTGATCGTGTTGTACGAACCGTCACCGTACGGATTGCAGTCGATCGTCACGGGAGACGACCGAACAGACTCCTCAGTGCCGTCAGCCAGCAAAGCAGTTACGGCATAGGTTCTCTTGTAGTCCTTCGGGTTCGTCACATTCTTGTTGATCGTTTGTGTAGCAGAAAGCCCGGTTGGCGCGGGCAGGGACGAGCCGAACTTGATGTCTACCAGACGCCAGTCAGTCGCACCGTATCGCCGCAACTCCTTTGGCGGGTAGTTCGGATGAACAAGCGTCATCACGTCAGCAGACTGCACGTAGTGAATGTCAAAGAGGTCGTCTTCAAGGTACGGCGTCTCAACCTCGTATGCTTGGCCGCTTTCCCCTAGGAGGGTTTTACCCAACGTATGGAAGCGCACATACTTTTCGCCAATCTCTAGCACCATCGTCTGCGAGATGGAAAAGTTGAACGGAATAAGCCTGGCCTTCTTGCCCGCGTGCTTCGTGTGATTGACATACTTGAAGCCTGGCCGCATCACGATCGGCCCCTGCGGCTCGATCAGGAAGTTCTTGCACAGCGCCATGCCGGTCTGGTACTTGCCGTCATCGATGCGGGCGAACATCGAGGGAGAGACCTCTCCGCCGTTGAAGGCGCGTTGATATTGTCGAATTGCCATCAGATTACCCTCGCACGCAAGCCGGACGGCAACGGCCACTCATCGCGACGACGATGAACAGACATCTTCGAATCAACCGTTTTGGCTCGAGTAAGCGCAGCCTCATACTGCTGCAGGAGACGAACAGCCGCGTCGCTCGAACTATCCGAGCGCTTGACGGGGCCAACGAGAAAGGATGCAAGAAGGATCACCAGAGCCTGCACAAAGTAGGTCGGGAATACCGTTGCTGTGTCTACATAGGAAACATATGTCAGCACGACATTCGTCGCATTCGTGAAGACGGCACGGCCCGAGTTCGACTCATAGAGCTCGACCTCAAAGTCAAGCGGCAACCCTTCCTTGCCAACTTCAGATACGCGAAGCAGACGCACGCAGTCGGACGGCAGGAGATAGCCGTGCTTCCACTCATAGAGATCCTCGTCCACGTTTGAGAGCTCGACGCCTCTGGAACGCCGGATCGCAAAAGACCAATCGTGCTCCTCATAGAGCTTGCGCAGAGCAAGCGGATACCATCGAGCGCAGTGGCCGGCCTGAGGCGATCCGTCCGGCGGCGTAATGGATGTCACATCACCAGAGTCGCCAAGCATGCCGAGCGCAAGGTTGCAGATGTCTACAGCAGTTGCCATAAAGAAAAAGCGGGACGTTTGTCCGCCCCGCCTCCTGAAAGAATTTTCAGCTGTTCACGCGTCAGGCGGCAGCGCCCGGCAGGAACTCAATGCCCTCGACCTTGTACGTCGTCGGGACTTCGATCACGTCGCTCAGATACGCCGTCATCGTGCCGGCCGTGATCGAGGTCGGCGTAGCAACGAGGCGGACATATCGACGGTGCTTGAGCGGCATCGGGATAACAATGCCGCCCTTGGTGTCAGCCACAGCGATTGCGCCAGTCTGAAGAGCAGTAGCGAAGGTGCTGTTGTCGTCGGAATCTTCAATGGCGATAGCCAGAGAGGTGCCGACAAGCGCCGTCGGGAACTTGCAAACCACATAGAGCGGTCGATCGTTGAGGCCAGTGGTCGGAGCCTTCTGAAGGAAGTCGACCACGCCGGACGTGATCTCGGCCTTCGCATCAGACTTTTCGCAGAAAGCGAGCTTGATGTCCATCATTTCCGTTTCCTCCTTAGAGCGTCAGGACAGCGCCCTTGTTGGACAGAATGTCCGTGCCAAGGCGATGAATCGGAACCCCACGGAACGTCATGCACTTGCGACCGGCAACCTCGTCCTGAGACAGGAGGACATTGTCCTTGTTAAGGATCTGGCGAGCGAGGAAGCTGCGGGTGTTGTCGTTCATGTAGAAGGCGACACGGCCCTGCTGTTCATCAGGCAGACGTTCAAGAGCGTCGATCATCAGATCAAGCAGGTCAGGACCAGTCGTGTTCTTCTTCGTGAGCTTCGTGGAATCGATGTTGGCGATGCGGACGACACGCTGCGGATCGTACATGGCAACACCAATGTCCCAAGCAAATTCCGTGATTTCCGCGCGGAAGCGCTTGCCATTGGCGTCAAAGGCGTACTGTTCACCCATGTTTTCCACGGAGAGACCGGCGCTCGAGCCGTTCTCCGGATAGAACAGATAGGTGCTGGCAGGATCCCAATTGATGAGAAGGATGTCCGTCTGAGCATTGGCCGTCGTACCCTTGGCATCGATGATTCGATCGGCAAAAGCCTCGTTCGTCGGGGACACGATGTTGAAGATGCCGTTGGGGTCGCGCGTCTCGAGGTTGCTGTCGCCGTAGAGCACCTTCTTGAGGACAGAGCGGGAGAGGCCACGCATGAAACCTTCATCCGTGCGAAGACGGAAGGCAGCACGCTCATTGGCCTTTCGCGTGTCGAGAAGGGACTTGTCAACTTCGGAGCGGGAGCGAACCATGGCGGCAGCGTAGCGAACATCAGCACCCGTAACGCGCTCAGCATCCCAACCTTCGTTGAATGCACGCACCTGACCTTCCGGGTAGGACGTCACGACCTTGCCGCGGTCACCGAAGCCGTCATTGCCACGCTGGATGACAGCCTGGTCAAAGAAGCCGTTGTAATCTCTGATGGTGTGGATAAGCTGGCGCACCGGCTTATCGCTGGTAAGACCTTCGAAGTCCGCCAGAGTGATCGGATTCGAGTCAGTCACAACATTCGGCATTTACTTGCCTCCTTTCATTGCGTCTTGGTAAAACTGCTCGGCGGTATATCGTCCGTCTTCGGCAGATCCGCCACCGGGGTACTTCGCCTCGCCGAAAGCGCGTCCGATGCGGCTCAGCAGTCGCAAAGCGCCCGGATGGTTGCCCATCGGAGAGCTTAGGAACTCCTGAATATCCGCGTCGACCTTACCATCAGCGTTACGCGCGAAGGTGTCGCGAAGACGAGCGATGTCAGAGAGCGACTGCGTGAGCTTCTGGCCACCGAACTCCTTGTCGGCTTTCGACTGTTCCATCCACTCATTCGAGATCTCTGCGATACGTTCAGCAGAGCGCTTCTGAAGCACTGGGGCCATCTTGTCAAGGAAGCCTTGGGCCTGATCCTGACTGAGATTGAGCTCCTTCGCCACGCCTTGGAAGGCCGTGCCGACTTCTGCATCGAGCTCGGTACCTTCAGGCATCTTGAAGTCCTCGTACTTCTCGGGGGCTCCCTGCTTCTCGCCTTCGCCCTCCTCTTTCTCGGCACCCTCTTCGCCTTCTGCCTGACCTTCAGCACCGGCTTCGCCAGCCTCACCGTTGCCGCCTTCCTGCGGCTCGGCCTGCTGCTTACCCTCGTTGCTTTCGGCAGACGTCAGCAAAGTGCCGGCATTCGTGTCGGACTCCTGTGCGGCAGGAGCGGGCGCAGTGCCCTCACCGCCGGTCGGAGTCTGTTCAGTCGCTTCCATTCGCTTCGTCCTGCATTAACCTGTAAGCATTCGCATCCACCGACATGATTCGATCAAGGAGCTTCAGCCCAACATTGCGCTGGCCCTCATTGAAGGCCATCACGGCAATGTCACGATCAAAGCTGTTTCGGTAGATGCCCGTATCGGAAAGTAGCTGCCACAGAACAATGCGTCCGTCGCGCGTGGCCAGTACGGCCTTCAACGCATTGGCGATCTTCTGCAGCCTGATCCTTTCCTCTTCTCGAGCCTCGACCTCCTCCCTGCGGAAGGGATCGCGCTCAGGTGTCATGATGTCAGTCGTCATACTTCACACGCGCACTTACTGCTGTGCCATTGCCGCAAGTCCCTTGACGGCCTGACCGGCCATCGTGGAATCGTCGGACGGAACGCGGCCGAGCTTCGCCAGAGCGTCGGCAGACTGTTGCATCTGTTCGGCCTGCGCCTGCTGTTGCTGGGCCTGCTGTTGCTGTTCAATCGCCGCCTGCGCCTCATCGGTTGGAACGACAACGGACGGAGCAACAGAGAAATAGTCCGCATACTCGTCAACGAGGTTGAACGCGTTGAGCTTCTGCAGGATGTTCGGGTTGACCTGGGCGGCCTGCATGACGCGACTCACGAACTGATCGAGACTGTTGGCACGGATCGCGCGTTGAGAGCGCGCCAGCATGGACGTGTACTCGACCGACAGCTTCTGCCCTCGGAGCTCTTCAGGAGGCGGCGAAAGCTGGCCCTGACGCGCGAGGATGTCAAAGCATCGCTCGATGAGCGGACGCAAGACTTCCTCGTTGAGACGCGAGAGTACAGGCCCGAGCATCATCAGCTTTTCCTCGTGACGCTCGGCCACTTCGGTAGCCGTCATCTGCCCGTGACCGGCATTCGCGATCATCATGAATAGGTCAACGTTGAAGGCCGAATTGATGCGACTGCGAACGTCGGCAATGTCTTCGCGCAGGTCTCCGAGCGGCAGGTTCACCGCGAAAGCAGGCTGCACCTGATTGCCCGCCCCCGGGTTGTCAATGTAGCTTCGTCCGCCAGGCAGGAAGTCGACCTCGTTGTCTCGAGCATCTGCCGGCATGATGAGCGGCGGATTGACCATGTAGTCGACCGCATTGCCCTTCTGCACCTGATGGTGATTGAGTTGAAGCGCGTCGCCGATTGCCATCATGCCCGGCGCTTCCTCCGAGTAGACGTCAGAGGCCGATGCGCCCCACCGTCCAACGACAGCAGGGAAATCGCGGTAGCCGGACTCATCAAGGACGCCTGATGCATCCTCATCATGGTCGACCTGAATGACGACAGACCTCCACGGCATGTTTCGGTTGTCGAGCTTGCTGGGATCACGGTCGAAGCGTGGCTCTATGGCGTGAATGCAGACGAAGGGTTCATCTACCTTCCCCTCGTCGTAGTTGGTCAGAACTGCGCGAGACACGCGGTTCCGTCCGTAGCGAGAGACGAGCTGCCCCGCCGTCATCGTGAAGCGACGATAGAGCGTGTCGGGGCGGCCTCGGAAGTCACACCCGATGCAATACTCACCGCACACGAGAGGATGCGCCACGAAGCTGTAGACGGGATCCTCGACGATGACAAAGGCCGCCACGCCGAAGACGCCGACCTCTCGCCATGTGTGCTGCAAGGCCTGATAGATGTTCGTCTGAGTGAAGGCCATCTCCATGATGCGCTGGACATCATCAAGCCAGACCTTCACGGCGTGCGACTCATCGAGGTCAGGAGAGCCAGTCGTCAACGAGAACCACTGCGACGACGGGTCCGTCATGCCGGACATTAGACCGGCCTGCAGAATGTTCGCAGCGCGGACCGCCGTCGAGTCGTAGATGCGATTCCAACGGTCCCGCCCCTCGTTCGTCTTTGATTTGGTGTACAGGAAGCGGCCAGACGCAGGCGTGATGTGGCGACTGATCTCGAGCCACTGAGAGACATAGGGCTCACGCTCTACCTTCAGCCGCTCCCACCTGCGAAGGACACGCTCACGCAAGTCCTTATCCTTCATGGCTTACCCCAGTTTTCCGCCAGCACCAAGGTTAAGGTCGCCAACACCGCCCGCCCCCGTGAGAAGCGTCGATCCACCGCTCAAGCCAGAATTCATATTCTGCTCGAGGATAGAACCTACATTTGCAGAGCTACCCTCCTGCTTGCGCTGCTGTTGGCGCTGCTGGGCCGCCTGCTCCTTTGCCTGCTGCTCTGCGCGCTTGGACGCGGCCTCTTGGGCCTTCGCCTGTTTGTTGCTCGAATAGACGGAAGCGGCAGCACTTGCCGCCGCGATGGCACCGCCCGCGATGATTGCACCTGTTACTCCGCCAGACATTGGCTTCTCCTTGACATGAGTTGATCAAATTCGTCCGTAAATTCTTCCTCCGCCTCCTCAAGCGTTTTGGCTTTTGAAGGGAAGGACATCGTGATGTACGTCTCTGCCCGCGCAATGAAGATTTGCGATCTGCCCGGCGCTCCGCGAAGCACGGCATAGCCAACGATTTCTCGGGCATCCTCACCGACCTTGACGATGCAGTCACCAGCGACGGTGACGAGCGTCGGCACCTTGATGACAGCACCACACAGGATTGAGCTGGCCGGCATCTTGACTGTTCGGACGTACATGCCGCCATGAAAGAAGTGCTCCGTCGGGAAGTCGTATTGCGGCATCTCTGCGACGACAGCACGCATCCTCATCGTTTCGTCGAGATCCTCTGGAGAGCAAGCCGGTAGGTCTGACACAAGCGAAAGGGCACTCATAGCTTTTTCCAGAAGAGCGTGTTCATGGGCGTCGCGACCTTCTCAAAAAGCTTTTCGGCACGCGTCCCCTTTTTCACACCCCAGTAGAAGCCGTAGCACCCGTCTTCCTTGGCGAAGCGCTCTGCAGCCTCAATCAGGGCCCGACCGACGCCACCCTTTCGGTAATCGAGGTCGACCCACAGAGACTCCGACGACGCAAGCCTTTTGGCCTTGAAGTGCGGAATGGTTGTCGTGACGTAGTTGACGAAGCCGACCAGGCGGTCACCGTCAAAAGCGCCGACACTGTGCAGCGTCCCCTTGATCTCAAGCCACAGATACTCTTGATAGTCAGGGTCAGGCTCGAGGTCCGGATATCGCACGTCCTCTCCGTACTCCTTTACGATCTTCGGCCACGCGGGATTTCCCCAAGCCTCACGGCACGTGATTCGTCTGATACTAATAGCCATGATGAATGCTCCTTTGTGCATTCATACTCCATCATCAACAAACACACACGCGCACTACAATGAACCCGCTAAAGCTTTCGTCGATTCTTGCTGTACTCGTCCTTTCCGGATGTTCATGGACTGGAAATATAGGTAGCGACTTTTATGTTCCTGAACCAACGAAACAAAAGATTGACGCAAAAATTGGGCTGTCTGAAAAACATACTCCCGCCAGAGTTCGTTACGGGATGTCCGTTGACTATTCTCTTGGCATTGACGAATATCGAAACGTCCTTAGAAAAGAGCTTTCACAACGATTTACTGAAGTCGTCGACATCGGTAAAAAAGGTCTGTGCGACGACTGTATATTGATCGCCGAACCGCGTGTCAAGTTGGTCATAGATCAATCTCGTGATTCGTACTGGGGACGTTTACACATTGACTTTTACGAAACGAGCGGAGACTTGTTTACATCTATTGAAGTAGAGACCTCAGGAAACGCAACCCCTACAGCCAACCTTATGAATCAATCCTTAGCCACTGGAGCAACTTTTGGACTTTTGGCCGCTCCTACAATTGACAATTATGGAGAATTCTTAATTGCCATCGGCGAACAGGCTATCGGAGAATTAGTTTGGGAAGCAGGAAGATCTATATCTGCATCCAAAGACCTTGGCGAAAAATCAATCGCTCTTCTAGATCCAACCAAACGTCAAAGGCTAGACGCTGATGCCAAGATAGCCAGTATGGAGTTGGAATCCGCTCGCCACGTAGCTTCTGTTTGCACGAACAAAGCAGTTAAATCTTTGGACGACGATATATCTTCAGTCGAATTGATTGCGGTTGAATCAGGCAAGCAATGCCGTGGAGAACTTCTAGCTTTTGCAAATGCCATCTGCAAAAAAGATCATCTGTCAACTAGAGAATGCCGAGATATACAAGACATAGTGACAAGTCGTCAGTATATGGTCGACACCATTACTCGCCAAGTGTTGAGTAACCGTAACCAAAAAAAGCGACATACAGCTCCGACAACGATCATCGTACCTCTTACGATACCAGAGGCTGTGCCAGTGCCAGTTCCTATTCCCGTACCAGAAAACCGCCTCAAAAAGATGCCTACTAAACCGACGCAACCAACAGAAGTACATCTGTAAGTCATCGATACGGATCCCTACTTCTAATCTCCTGACGTCGTCGTCCCGCCGGCGGCGTCGGGTTGTCTATGTATTCGTTCATTCGTACGGCAAAGGTCAAAGCCAAGGCATCGGCATTGTCAGGGGAAGCCATGCCGCGCTTCTTCATATCCTCTTTCTTCTCGAGCAGGATTTGATTCGTCGGCGTGTAGCCGTACTCGACGCCTGTGAGGTCGGTCTCAAGGTCGGCGTCCTGCGGCAGACAACCGCCTTGCGCGATCCACTCCTTCATTCGCCCCCACATCTCCGCGCGTAGATTCTTGTATCGCATGGTATTGACCGCGCCAGCTCCGAAGTTGATCGCATTGACCGGATACCCGTTGTGACGAAGCCAGTCGACAGGAGATGCCCCAACGCCGCCCGTGTCCACGTTGATCACGATCTTGCGCACGCCCATCTTGCGCAGATGGTTGTAGTGCTCTGCCACCTTCGCGCCGAGGTCATGCCCATCGAGGCCATGGTACTTCTGCTTTGCGATGGAGCGCCCGTCAAGAGCGAAGCGCGTCCAAATCACCGACGCGTCATCACCGAAGCGCGCCACGTCAACGCCGATGATCGCTACCGTCTGCGCATAGTTGACGACGCCCATAGGTCGCTCCATGGCGGCCTGGACGATGTCACGAGGAATGAACTGCATGCTCGAGCTATTCGGGAACTCTCCTCGGACACGAACGCGGAAGAAGTCAGAGTCCTCGCCATAGTCCGCGAGCCATTCAGCAATCTTTTTCTTGTCCGTCATGGCGGCGTCGCGGCCGTCGACGTGTCGATTATTCCAACGGTGACGGAAGCGATTGAAGCACTCATAGAAGCGCCCGGTCGAGCGCGTCGGGTTCCCGAACGCAAACCAAAAGATCTGCGTCTCGCTGTCAGTCAGAGCGCCTTCCGTGACCTCCCAGATGCAATCAGCAATAGCCGATGCTTCGTCGAAGATCACGATGATGCGGCGCTTCTTGTTATGCAAGCCGGCGAAGCCTTCAGGCTTAGTCTCTGACCACGGGATAGCGTCAGCACGCCATGTCTTATCGTGGCCCGGCTGCTTGCATGCAACGGACATAGCCGACACTGAGAACCAATCCTTGAAGATGCAGAGGTTGTGCCACTTCGCCACTTCTGCGAACGTCTTGGTACGAAGCTGGTTCTCGGTGTTAGCAGTCACGACGATTCGAGTATCCGGGAACGTGCAGAGGCCCCATAGAATGATCCAAGCGACAAGGCCAGACTTGCCAACGCCGTGACCTGCAGCCACCGCGTACTGCATGACGTGCTCCCAAGCCTCGCCAGACTGTAGCTTGTCTCTCATGTCTGTCAGGATTGAGGTCTGCCACTTGTCGGGACCGGCCATGCCCTCGAGGGAATCTTTGCCCCATGGGAAAGCAACCTGCACGAAGCGCAGAGGATCCGAGGAGCACTCAGCGGCCAGATACGTCATGGCCTTGCCGATGCCGGCTTTCGTAGTGAGGTCAAACTTAGGCGTTGTCATTGTCATTTGCGCAGAAGGTCCTGGAGAGTTTCAGAGAGCGTCTGAATGGTCTGATCCTTGTCGACCTGTTCGCGGCCCATGCCAAGGCACTGGGAGAGTGTCTTGAGCGCGGCATTCGCGCCCGCAGCGTCGACGGGAACGAAAATCGGGTTTCCGTCTAAGTCGAGACGCGGTTCCCCAACGATGTCGAGCTTCGGGACTCGTCGCGCACAACACTTGGCAAGCTCCTTGAGCTCTGAGAAGACGAATGCCGCATCGACGATCGCCTCCTCCTTTGCCGGTTGGCGAAGAGCCTCCACAGCGTCTCTGACCTCAACATTTTTCAACAGCCTGCTGGCGATTCTGTCGGCCGTTTTGGCGCTATATCCTGCCTTCACAGCGGCCTCAGACGCATTCTTGAAGCCTCCTCTCGCATATTCATTGACGAACGCCTGCTGTCTCGCATTCAGCATTCTCACCACCTCCTTAAAAACGTTTTCCACCCCGCAACAGACTGACATCGACGACGCCCAGAGAGATAGTCCCGAAGCGTTCTGATCGGCATATCAAGCATCTGGCTTATCTGCCGATAGGTATACCCCTGCGCCCGCAACTGACGCGCATGCTCTACGTCAGCGTTCAAATAGCGAGCGTTCACATGATCCTCGCCGATTGCCCGTCCGTTGTCGTTCACAGCTACAGTCATCCGGTGCTCGGAAGTAGCGTGGATATTCGAGCTTGACCTTTCGGATTGCGGCATCGATGATCTTTGCTCGCCTGAGCGAGTTGTCCCACGCGACTCGTCGCGCGTCGGCGGCAGCTCGAACAAGGCAAGCTGACGCCACTGGCGGGAGGAATCCAGAGACTCCGAGTTTTTGTTTTTGATCATTCATCAGTGTTCCTCTCTCCAAAAGAGATCGATCTCCACGCGGCCGTGGGGACGGTCAGGCTCTCGGACTGCGGGCTCGAGCAGGTGGAAGCACCTGTCATCGATGCGCAGTGCCTGAGCGATGCCGTCGAGTGAAGACTTGAGCGACGCGATCAAGTTGTCCTCGTCGCGCGCCCGTCGGTCAGGCGGGAAGAACGTGCATCGATATCCGATGCTCCCATCCGGCACGGCCCGACGGCCCTCTGCTTTGCTGTATGCGGCGGCAAAAGCGACGCGCCTAGCAGCCGCTACGAGCTTGCGCTTGATGGCCCAGTGGCAGCGCGCATTCGGCGAGAGTCCATGTGCCGGCCACGGTAGGACGACGCGTAGATGCTTTTTTCTCATGGATATTTCCTCATCAGTCATCGAACCAGTCGCCCTCGAAAACCCACGCGACGAGCATCGCGAAAAGCAGGACGATCCCTATAAGGCATTCGATTTCGTCCATTTCCTTCCCTTTACCTATCTGGTTCCCCGTGGGATGATTGACATGCAGGGCCCTGAGAAGTTCTGCTTTGTTCAACCAAACCACGGAGAAATTCAATGATTAAATTTGAAGTTCCTGAAGACGACCAATCGGTCTACGAGATCACGACAGAGAGCGGTAACCACTACCTCATTCGTTGTCCTGGAGAGCGCTCATACGAAACTGACGGCACCATTCGTGATGCACTATTTGCATTCCGCGTCATCAACGGCAACGAGCATCTGGTACAACTGCGCAACCTCGATCTGATCGTCTCTGCTATTCGCCGGCCAGATCTTCCGATCGGGAAGCTTCGTCCTCGTCGCATGGGCGATCTGTTTTGGACACGTCCCGGAGAAGGTGCCTACGGTTTCCAGTACTTCGAATTGAAGTAAAGAAGGCGTGAGCCGTCTTGATCCTCTCGTCGTCCGCCGGGCAATACCCCTCAAAGGGACGCATCATTGCTTCGGCGGATGACTTGTCATAAGCGCAGTCCTCGAGAATCGCTGGAATGTCAAACTCAGCGATTCCGAGCGCATTTGCCAAGTGAATTGCAACGAGTGCGGCTCGGAGTTTGTCCTCAAGCCCCGCGGCCTCACCGAAGACTGTGACCGATTCATGACCGACTCGAACCTCCCCGAGGAACGGGACGAGCTTGCCGCCCTCGTTTCTGCCAGTCACGCTGAAATAGATTTCATCTGTCATTGTTCAATTCCTTTACTCGTTTATCGAATATCTCGAGAGCCTTCCTGCGAAGAGCTACACGCCTTTCCGTTGGATGCCCTACTGGACCGGGACCACGAGACACAATTTCTCATGCTCATTACCGACTCACCTCTTTTGACAGACGCAAGAATCTGCATCAAAACATCAAGGATTTGGTTTTGCATTCGCTCCAACCTGCTCGCCAGCAGGAACTGATTGATTGCAATGAGCGCTACGGCGAGGCACAGGAAGGTGTATGACCAACTGTTGAATAACGGCATCAGATCACCTCTCATCCCGTTTGACCATGCTCGACTCAACCAGACCGATCAAGATCTGGTTGATCTCTTCCCGAAGCCTGTGCGTCGTGTCTGCCACTTGCCCGATGTCAGGAACATTCCCCGTGACGGTTCCGCTGAGTATCTCCTCGAGTTGATCAAGGCTCTTGCGAGCGGCGACAATACCCTCACCGGCCTTAGTCAAGGCCTTGTTTCTTTCGTTAATCCACTGGATCGACAATGACACCAGATTTTCGTCTTCCTTCATTTGAGCTCTCCGGTAAGTGCCCGCGTTGCGGTATTGAGTGTCGGCAAGAAGCCTTCCCTGTTTTGAAAACGATTCGTCCCGATGTATCTCTGGATGACTTGCGCAGATCTCGTGATCCGTACAATCCGACCAAAAGCATTGGCCTCAGTCTCTTTGCCGACTTCTTTGAGTACCGCGAGAGAACGGTTTGCCGTTGCGCGGCCTGCGGCGGCTATAGCTACTGGGAGGACGGCAAAGTTGTTTTGCTCAAGCCTCAGGGAGTCAAACCCCACAAAGACATGCCAAAAGACGTCGCTGAGGTTTTCAACGAAGCTCAAGCTATCTACGGAAATTCGCCACGAGCGGCGTGCGCCATGCTGCGTATTGCGGCCGAGAGACTGGTCAACCATCTCCGCCCGGGAAGCGCCAAACTTGCCGATAAAATCGCAACGCTCGACATCAACGATCTGCAAAGAGCGATCCTTGATGCCTGTCGCCTTACGGGCAACGAAGCGGTTCACCGAAACGTCATTGACTTTTCCGAATCCAACGAAGAGGCTCTCGAGACGGTCAAGCTTTTGTCGAACGGCATTAACCGCTTGGTCGACGAACTGATTACTCAGCCCAAAGAATATGAAGCCTGCATTGCCAGAATGAAGGCTGCGAGGGAGGCCAAGAGCTGACATCAGAAAAGCTCCTCAATGCTCATGTCCGAGATGTTCTGGCCCTTCCGATAGTCATCCCAGTCGAACGCGACCGGGTAGAACAGCGTCTGCGTTCTGGACGCGATGGCGCCGCCCATCAGCTCGAGATAGCCCTTGCCATCGAGGTTGGTGATGATGATCGTGGGATAGCCCAGCAGGCCTCGCGCATCGATGATCTCGATCAGCTGATTGCGCTCGAACTCGCTGCCGGTAGAGCGGCCCAGCTCATCGATGATGAGAAGCGGGCAATGGGCGAGAAGCTTGGCGAGTGAGTTGGCCTTGTCGGACCGGCCGCGGAAAGCGTTGAACAGCGTCAGCGCACGCAGGAACACCGGCCGGTACCCCTGATCACGCACGACGTGCACAATGGCCGAAGCAAGGTGCGTCTTGCCGTTGCCGTAGTGCCCGTGCATCAAGATGCCCACGCGGCTACGTGCCTTGTCACCTGACAGGAGGCGCTCAGAGAAGCGCACAGCGAATTGCCGGCAGGCCTTGAAAGCCTTCTGCTGTAACGGACGCTTGTCGCCTTGTGCAGTCAGCCTGAAGTTTTCAAAGACCTGATCCTCACCATAGGGGGAGAGGACGTCACCGAGAACGTCAGCGAGCTTGAGTGCGTTCTCGGTGAACTTGTAGGCGATTGCCTCACGACGCTGGCGCTCCTGGACGCAGAGAGGACACTCAATCTGGTCGGCCTCCTGCCCCGGCATCAACTTGACGTGTTGCTCTCCGTGAACAGCGCAGTCAATCACAACTTCTGGCAGTGCGTCGTATTCAGCACGCTCCTGCTCCTTCTTGGCTTTGATGATGGATGCCAAGTTATCCAGCCGGTTAACCATAGATGCACGAGAAGTCATTGTCGTGTCCTTCAAATCGAATGTTGGTTGATCGTTTGTTTGGGCGTTTGTCCGTTATCCAATCGGCCTCGAACCCCTTCCAGCCTTTTTCAAGCTGATAAATCATTGCCTCCTCGACCGTCATTCCTGCTTTAGCGGCTTCACGGACAATCGCGTTGACCATTCGCTGAGTGCAGGACTTGCAAAGCTTCTGCTTAAGCGCCTGCCAATCCGTCCATGTCTGTTCGGAAACCCCTTCAGGCTTAACCAGCTGTTCCTTAACGCGAGGCGCGGACTCAGTCCGCGTATCTTCTATAGTTGGTTTATGGTTTACTGGTTCTTGGTTTATGGTTAGGGTTTCTTTGGCTTCCGTTTGGGTTTCCTCTGAAAACCCACTGGGTTTCGGTTGGGTTTCACTCTTGCGAGGACGACCGCCTTTTTTCCCGTTCTCACGGTTTTTTTGAGCGTTCCGCTGGTACTGCTCGATCTGCCCCATGAGAATCGGGTGAACCCAACCTTCTTCGGTTTCCTCGAAAAGGCTTTCCAAGATACAAATGGCTTTCTCTTGGGTTTCCTTTGGAAAAGCCAAAGAAACCCACTGGGTTTTTATCGGCTTTTCGGTCGACATCATCCGGTCAATGACACGAATGACGATCCCGACAGATTCAAGGTCAAGCCCTTGCGTCAGAATTGCGAAGTCACCGATGTTGTGCTGGTAGTAATTCATAGAGCCTTCGGATCTTTCTTGATCAAAGAAAAGTCTGCACACAAAACGTGCGGAGGCAGATTTGTCAAAGCACAGACCGCCGCGAGACGACGGGGAGGAATCTCTGACTTTTTACGCCAACGACAAACAGCCGCCGGCCGAACGCCAAGAGCGTTAGCAAGATCCTTATCTGTGCCATTGATTGCACGAACAGCAACGTCAACAGGGTTAACGATATTTTTTGTCATGGCGACCTTTTCGGTTAACGTTTCGTTAATCCTGATGTTAACATAACAGACGCCGCGTTGCTACTTCCAGTTAATTCACTTTTGGTTAACAATGTGCGCAAGGAGACTGCATATGGATGTAAATGCTTTTGTTAATTACGTGCAGGCCAAACTGAACGAGCACGGTAAGTCAGTCACACAAATGTGCCGGGATACTGGACTTGCGCGCCAGAACTTCTTTCACTGGAAGAAAGGCAGAGCACCAAACCCCGAAAGCGTGAAACTAATCGCGGAATATCTTGGATTGCCTCAGGAAGAACTTCAGGACATCCTTGAAAATGGACTGATTCGCGTCTACTACCCAAAGGACGAACAAACCCCGCCGCCGGGATACGTCGTCATTCCCGAATACGAACTTCAGCTTAGTGCCGGCAACAGAGACCAGGAACCAGAGTGGGTAGAAGTGCACGCCTCAAAGCCCGTTGTTTACGACGAAGACTTCTTCATCGAACACGGCGTCAAGCCTTCTACATGCAAGCGGGCCAAGGTGCTTGGCGACAGCATGGAACCATTCCTATATGCCGGCGACCGTGTGACCTGGACTGAATTCCCGGATCCTCATGTATCGCTCGTGCGAATCGTCGATGGAGACATCTACGTCATTAGCATCGATGGCGCCATGAAGGTCAAACGACTTTCAACCTGCAAGGACGGAGTCGTCGTTGTAAGCGACAACGCCGACAAATATCCACCTGAAACATACGTCGGAGACGAGCTCGAACGGCTGCGTATCTATGGAAAGGTATTAGAGATTAAACGCGCTCTTTAACCAGCGCCGACGCCTTCAAGGCACCCCCTTAAAAGAACTCCCGCCAAGAAATTTTGAGCGGGAGTTTTTTTGTACCTAATTAACCCACTGTTGATTTCAATCAACTTTTTTTCAACAACCCCAAGTCAACCGTGTTGACAGCTCAAGCAACACTCAATTAACATACGGTTAACAGATGCAAGTTAACACTTGTTGACCTCACCTCCACTCTTCCGAGTGGAACGAGCTGGCCGGGAAGAGCGGCCATGTGCAAGCTAGTGCAGTTAGATCAGTGCGACAGAGGTCATGTACGACCCGAGCGGCCTGTCCCGAAAGGACAGGGAGGAGCTGTAGAAACCCAGACCCGCGCCTAGCCCAAGAAAGCCGACCAAAGCACCTTCCCCGCCATCTCACCGAATGAAAGAGAAACCGCACTTCGGGGAGGGTGCTTTGACCAGCTTTCTACACAGTAAGGAGATCTGAATGAACTCGAAGCAATACGAAATGAAGGTTGATCTGGAGCGCGCCCTTGATGGCCTTGTGCGAGGCCGATCCCTGAGATGCTCCCATGTCACAGCCATAACGAAGGCGCTTGCGGATGTAAGTGATCACATTCACGAAGGCCTCATCTGCGATGCGGATGAGGCCAAGGTTAAGCACCTAATGAAGATGCTGAAAGTCGTTTTCGACGACTTGTTCGAGAAAGAACGCCTTATTGCTCAGCGTCGATCTGAGCTAACGGATCTTTGCCGGACTCAAGCTGCTCAACCTGCCGAGCGACCTCACGACGAAGATCGCTGAGAAGCATCAGGTTGCGAGCAAGAGCGCGACGCGCCGGGACGTAAAGGATCCCCACTCCGCGATCAGACTTGTCCACCTCAATCTTCTCAAGTTCAACCGCGCCGCTCATTACCAGCGACAAGAAATAAAGATCATCTGTAGATAAACAATCTTTCATATTCCCTCCTTTGGGAGTTGGTTAAACAACGTCGAAACTGCTGGGTCCCGACGTCTTTAGCTTACAACCAAAGGAGGGAGCCGATTCAAGCCCCCTTGCCTGTTCCTCACTTGACACAGCCATGCGGGCGAGAGCGCTTGAATGGACTTTTATAGGAGATCCTGTATGAACTATCAAACACCGATGGAACACATCGAAATCGTCAGAGAAATCACACGCATCTGTAGGGCAATAGATTCCGCCGCAGAACCGGCAATAGACGGGCACGGGGGAATCGAAGCGATCGCATACCTTCAAAAGCTGAACGCAGAATTAGGGGACAAGATCACCAAGCTGTGCGAAATAGTTTGCGGCATCGACGAACGCTATCTAGAGATAATGGAGATCGCAAAGAGCCACAAGGAGGACATCGTCCACCACTTGGGTGATCAGATCAAAATCTGCGTGAATGGGCAAGTCTACCTCGGGACCCTTTTAGCGCCGAACGTCGTGATCGTCAGGCGATATGAGCCGGGAAGTACCCGGTTAATGTCTCAGGAGAAAGCAAATGAACATTGACAAAAAGAGATACCTGAAGCTTTCGACCACCGAAAGGGCCCGCCGGATTGAGGGACTTACAAGGTCATTCGTCGTAGAGGCTCGCTGTTATGCATTTGCACGCGTTCCGTATTCAATCGAAATAACCGCAAACATTAGCCACGCAGACAATGAAATCGCTCGAATGAAAAAGGAGCTCACCGACGAGATGAACTCCTTTTGCGAGGAAATCGAGGAGCTTAGGAAGCTGACTCTTCGTGACCAGCTAACGAACGGACACCTCTTCCAGATGGTGTATGACGCGACTTGGAAGCCGGTGTTCGAAGGGCCCACCCCGAACACCTTCTTCAGCGGCAACTACATCCTCACCATAGACGATGAGCACGTCTCCATCGGGAAGAGCGGAGATCCTACGTTCGAATTCACGCTTACGAAGGAAGAGCTGCAAGAACTCCGCAAAGCCCTTACACGTTAACCAGGAAAACAAAATGCGAATTGAATTAGACCTGCAAGACCGTAAAGAACTCAGACAACGTTTATACGGAGATGAAGACGGAATGTACGGGATCAATCGTAGCATCGATGACATCGTTGATCTGATTATGCAGAACCGTGCTTTGGACTGCGACATAGACACCATGCGTTCACTTATCCGCAAGTTCGCCGAAGAAGCAAACGCATGGCTTGACCAGGTTAGCGAACTCGGCCAGTTGCAGTCCGAGTAGCACAGTTCTTGGTCACACGACGAACACTGGCAATGATTTCATTCTCAAACGGAATCTTGGTGACAGCTTCCTCAAGCGCCTTTACGCGCTGCTCGAGTTCAGCGAGACGTTCTTCAACAGACTTCTGAACTTCTTTCTTTTCAACTTCCATAAATCACCTCCTGGTGTTGGTTAACGGATTGCCAAACCTGTCGAGCCTGGCAACACCAATGATCGCACCGGGAGGTGACCCACACAAGCCCCGGCCACGAGGCTTCTTCGCAAGCACGTTCGGCACTGAGAGTGCTTACGAAGACAACTGGAGACAGCATGCAAAAAATCAAAGACTTTGAGACCTTCGCCGCTGGGTACTTCCTTGGGCTCGGCATCAAGAAGCCGACCGCCGAAGACATCTGCCGGCTCAGCGTTGATTGCAGAGCGTTCGCCGCTGCGCTCAGCTTCTACATGTTCACAGACCCCTATGTACTGTCGAAAGTGCGCACGCCTGACAAGTACGAGGCGGTCGCGAAGAACATCC
>ENA-ORVB01000351-ORVB01000351.1-human-gut-metagenome-genome-assembly--contig:-NODE-351-length-39770-cov-2.72874_pt1 | contig 39770 bp, 35 predicted proteins | sample MGYA00242090_ERZ509231 | MGnify/ENA primary metagenome ERZ509231 (study PRJEB26280, sample SAMEA2338798) | human gut metagenome | biome: human gut; feature: human-associated habitat; material: faeces...
AAAAATACTCTGGATTATCCACACGAAACTTCACCATCTTCTCAAACAGTTCGGGTTCAAACCATACCACATCATCATCAAGTTTCATGTAAATAGTATTTTTGTCGCAGCAATCACGATAAAATGCATTAATGCTCGCAATGCCATTAACGACTCCGTCCGGTTGCCACACCAAATTAACTTTCGGATATTTCTGCGCAAGCTTTTTAAAGAACTCAATATCCACCATATTGCGAGTATTAACCCATATATCATACCGATCCACAATATCAGCATTCAAAATGGGAGGAACCAAATATTGCATATAACGGCGGCGACCTGCAGCCGTATTCACTACAACTTTATAATTTTGATACATATCATCTGAATTTTAGGATTAAATTACGTAAGAGGCACATCATAAGTACACCTACAGGACTCGAGAACTGCATCAGTATTTTTCTCCTGCCTAGATACTGCTTGAATTCAGTCTTGAAACCAAACATCTCGATTTCCCTCAAAAGTATGCGTATATATTGTAATCTTTGCTTTATGCCACGGCTGCTATCAACCGCATGAAGCATGTTATTATAGTATTCAAGAATTGTATATTGAGTCAGTTCATCACTTTGAGGAAGTAAGTCACTTCGCCTCTTCAACTCACGAGCTACTTCAACCACCACTTCCGGTGCAGTATATTTTCCACCTAAATGTTCCCCCGGATGATGCACATAATTATAAGGAGCCTGCTCAATCACTCCTACAGATTTTGCTTTACCCAGACAATCAAGGGCAAAGAGGCAATCCTCAAAATAGTGAATATTTGTCAAAAATCGATGTCCCCGATTTTCAATAGAATTAAAAATTTTGTTGAAAACCGAAAACATCAGATAGTTTTTCTTCATATCTAAATACAATTGCGCTAATGATTCAGCATCATCACAACGACGTTGTTTCAGTATATGTCCATTGCTGCCATTAATGGGATAATCCTTATAACCAAATACATATACATCTGAAGGACTGTGACGATGTAAATTTAAAACTTCTTTATAAAGATCAGGATCAAGAAAATCATCCGAGTCAATAAAAGTAAAGTACTCACCTTGAATATGTTCAATACCAAAATTACGTGCATTTCCCACTCCACCATTAGGAATATGAAAAACATGAATCCAATTGTATTTCGATGCATATTCATCACATATTGTCCCCGACGCATCTTTGCTGCCATCATCCACCAGCAGCAATTCTATTTCATCGCCCATATCCTGGGCTATGACACTATCAATACAACGATGTAAATAAGACTCTACGTTGTATACAGGAATAATAACTGAAAGAAACATATTTCAAATGATTAACTTAGACTAAAAACATTACGTAATATTTTATTTCGCTCTGCCCATTTACAAAATAGGATAGAAATAATAATATGTAATAACAATACACTACTATGCAAAACCCAATTACTCACTTGTGGTACAACCACTAGAATCAATCGATCAAAAGGAATAACCCTAAAACACAATGTATGAATACAAAATACAGCAAGAGACATTCGACCCAACCAAGCCAATCGAAAACCAATCGTAGAATCTTCTTTAAGTTTAGAACTAATGATATAGATCAAATAAGTAACAGATATAGCCGCAAGTACATTTACTGGAATACAATTGAAACTTAAAGATTTCATATCTACTCCCAAACTTAAATAGACACAAATACAACCTATAATCATTATTAAACCAATAAAAAAATAATTGATGCGAGTCCTCAACCGATTTATCAAATGCCCAATCATGTAATAGAACATACAAGATATTCCAACAATAAAACAACAATAATTATAATTCAATGGCATAAATTTAATCACCACAACAAATAACAGGGTAACGATTATTGCCAGACAAAACTTTACTTTAATAATATAAACATTCAAAAAATTGTATATTTGTCTACACCAGAACATAGCAAGCAAGAACCAAAGGGGGCCATTATCACCAGATGGTGTGTCTGCATATAGTAGGGCATTAAGCCAATAATAGAATTTTCTAGGCTCATGCTGTATGATTGAAATCGTCAAACCATACATCATCGACAAGAAAGAGACTAGAAGATAGGGAACAATCAATAATTTAAGATCCCGCACAAGCAGATCAACAGGATTCTTTTGCTTGTAAAAATGGTCCGAAACAATAAAAAATAACGGCATATGGAACGTATAAATAATTGGAATCAAAAGACCATAACCATAGCCTAAATGTCCTATAATCACTAAAAGGATGCCAATACCTTTCATTATATCGAATGTTATATCGCGAGTCGTATTCATAAATAAACTATTAGAAAGAACAACATCTTATTCCTTTACCAGCTAGCTTCACTATATTGAAGTAATATCTTAATACCATGAAAAACAATGGCATATGAAAAGCATATATCCATGGACGGATATATAGTTGATTACCAATCATGTGACCAACTACCACAAGGATAATGCCTATTCCTTTTAAAATATCAAGTGAATCTATACGCATAATAAAAATACAAATTATTTCAAAGTTCCTCTAGTTTTGCCGCCTCTCAAATGTAATCTGAAAAGTATGTTTTTGATTATTTCTTTCATATACTGCACAGCATACGCTATTGATGAGGAAGGCATCCAACGCCAACTACCGGCACAGCAATGTATTGCAACGGCTTTCTCTGTTATAAGCTCCATATTACTTGCAAACAAACTTGATGAATAAATTTTTAATCCACTCTTCAAATCCTGTTCTTCATCCTTAAATTTGAAACCATAATCAATCGCAATATTTGCAAAAATAAAAGGAGAAATAATTTTATTGTTCAATGAACCATCCGGCAATATAAAATGCTTATCATGATAATAGTTCATACAATCCCTCATAAAAGGATGTCCTTTTTCCGCACCAAGAATAGCCGCCTGAATCTGAATACCGTCTATATATTGAATATCTTTTCTTTTGTTACCTTCCGCATCAACCGACCCTTCAGCATAAATTTTCTCCACTAAGTCTGGATAACACTCTACCGCACTGAATGCCTTATTAGCAAGACAAAAATCTAAACTATTCCTGACAAAAACATCTGAATCCATATATATTCCCCCTTCCGTATAAAGTGCATATACACGAATATAATCACAAGCAAATGCCCATTTTCGCATCTTACATGCTTCTGCTACAAAAGGGATGGAATAAATATCAAAATTGTGTGTATCCCATTTCTTTATTTTATAATCAGGAAGCTTTCTCTTCCAACTTTTAATGCAACGTTTGAGCTCTGCAGGCATCGGGTCGTTACTCAACCAACAATAATGTATTATTTTAGGTATCATATTAGAATATTAAAAAAAACGTCCATAGACCACTTTGTCCAGCCAATGACTCTTTTTTATTGTTTTTCCTATAACGATTGAAGCATAAGCAATACTTAATGATAGCAGTATAAGCAATACACCTTCAATAAAATAGTTCCCTGTAGAACTTATCCATTTCCCCAATAAGGGGAGAGAAATCATTTGAAGTAAAAAGTAATGATAAATATAAATATCCAGCGTGTTCCTACCTATCAAACCTAATTGCCTATCCAATACCGTATGTTTGTTCTCTCTCCAGCCAAATAGACAGAACAAAGACATAATAGCACAGAACGACATAATCAAGGGAATAAAATGCATCTTTAAACCGTTATCAAGTGACAGTTTAATTGACACATAACTTAATAAAGAAACAGAGAAAATCCAATTTCGTCGCATTATTTCTTTTGTAAGATCCCACTTTCTAAACAAATATCCCAATATAAAAAAAGGCCAAAGATTATAACATGAATTAAGGCTAAGAATATTCGTTATATTTTTAGATAAAACGTATCTACTTAATAAAAACAGTACAATCCAAACACCTAATGCCAACCCTGCATCAATAAGAACCTTAATTACAAGTTTATCACATTTCAGCTTTAGCCTAAAAGGAGTCAATAGCAAATAAAAGAAAGCAAGAACAAACAAATACCAATACCCTAGTTTCATATCATCTGTGACAAAATACATGAAACTACGACTAGTGACATAACATAAGAAACCGCCAATAGTTATAGCAGGCATCAGCAAAGCAATTATCTTTTTTGTTAATTTTAACAAATGGGGGGGGTAAAAATCACATATCCAGATAAAAAAATAAAAAGTGGAACATGAAAACTGTATATATATCCCCACACAGGATCGTCACTAAGATGAAACACAAAATATATAATATGCCCCATAACAACAGCCAAAATAGCCAATCCTTTCAAACGATCGATGTATTCAATTCTTGAACTCATTTTCTTTTTAATAACTTGGTTTTAATAGTATTTTGTATTCTCTTACGTATATCATCATCCAAACCCAAAAACCAAACAGCCAAAGCTACGCAAACTACGCCGCTTATTGAGAGGATAAAAAAATCCAAATATGGCGTGTGAAACAATGTATTTCTAAATATATATAACAGTAATGGTATAGGCACAGAAACAACAGTTACTATGATACAAGATTTAAATAAAACAAAAATATCTGTCCACGTATATCCCATAATTTTCACCAGTAGGAAAGGCTTTATAAAAATAGCGAGTATCAGAGATGAAAATAACATGACCCAGGACAATGAAACTGGAGAATAACCTAACTTGAACAAAGCATAGATGACAGGAAAGGATAAATAGCCGACACAAATGGAACATATAGTAGTTTCCTTTATCTGACCTTTTGCTGTAAACGCACTGTAAAACGATTGGTCAAACACTCCAAAAAGCGTAGTAACAATTGCGAATTGCAGAAATACAACAGAATAATCAGGTATTTGTCCCAGCCAAAGATATAATAATTGCTTTGCAACTAAAAAGACTGGAAATGCTAATATCAACATTAAAAAATATGAATATTTTGTTGATATTAGCAATAAATGCTTACTGCCATCAAAATCATTTGCCGAAAACCTCTTAACGATCTGCGGATTTGCTGCTGTTCGAAAATTGTTAACAAATGAATTAGCTGTCATAGAAACAATATTGGCCACTGAACGTCCTGTCACTATGCCCGGATTAAAAAACATATTAAGAAGAATAGTAGTACCTTGAGCATTTAATGAAATAGAAGTGTTTTCTACCAAATTCCACGATGAAAAGCCGAGTACTTTCTTTATAATAGACTTGTCAAAAGAGAAATGGTAATGAGATTCCTCATAATGACGAATACAGTAATAACGATAAAAAAAAGTAATACCACATTGAACCACAAAAAGCAATGAAGCATAAAGCATTAATTTATCCCAATCGGAAACCATGAGTATATATACAAGCAGTAATTTCAATATAGCTTCAATAATGCTCGTATAAGCATATATATTCATTTTCTCATGTCCAATAATCACAGCGGTATATGGCACCTGCGTAATACCGACAATAGACATTAATATAGATAAATGATATGTAAATACAGCAGCGGAAAATCGTTCCGGGGGAATGACTAATTTATTATATAAAAACCATAATCCGATAGTTTCTGCCAACAAAGCAACGACCACGCCGAATAATAGATGTACAGTCAATAAAGAGGAAAAAGTATCACTTAGCTTTCCCTTATCTCTCCTCCCCATTTCAAATGTAATAAATCGCGATGAACCGGATGCCAATGAACCATTAATAATATAACTTAATAAACCTGCTACTCCACCCACAGTTTGATAAATACCATAATCATTGACACCCAATGTTTGGAGAATAATTCGTGATGTATATAATGATACGACTATTGTACACAACATTCTAAAATATAAGAATATTGTATTCTTTGCGATTCTATCGTTTCCTGACATTAAGGTAAAATTTTGTTTTTATCTATAAACGGACAGACAGACAACAATTTTTGAGCATCAAAAGTAATAGGAGAATAACTATCTTTATATTGAAGCAAATCCGATAAATCCAAACGTGATCGTATGACTAGTGGTCTATCGATCGGCCTTTTCACAGAAGCGAAATAATCCAAATATTTAAAACTTCCATCAAAGGTTTCATCAGAGAATTTAATCCAAACATTGGAAATATGATACGCATCAGACAGAATCAGACCATGCAATGAGCTAGATATAATCATTTCACATTCTACGATCTCTTTTATCACTTGCCTCCAATCCTTATAATGTTTAATATCAATCTGTCTCGCCTTGTTTCTTTCTCTTTCAATAAATTCCTTTATAATAGAATTACCTAGATCATTTTTATGTAAAATCACCCCTATTAGATATTTTTTATTTACAAATGGAGAGTAGATCTTAGGTAACAATAAAGCGGGATCTCCATATATCTCCGGGCACTCCACCCCTTGTGAGATATTTGCGTGTAAGCGGCCCCCTAACAGCCAATACCTTACGAGGAATAGCCGGCAAAGGATTATCCGGTTCCCGCACTCCGCTCCCCCAAATGATACTATCTTTATTTGTCATCCAACCTATTATCGAACCTATAACCATAAAATTAGGCTACTTCCGTAGATTGAAAAAATCCCAATAATTCAATATACGTTTATGACTCAATTCTTTTATAAGATAATAGTTTATGTCATCACCTATATTACTATGAAACACTTTATTACACAACAAATTCATAGACACATTAAGTACAATCTCATCTGCTCTTTTATGCAAAAGCATATAACCTGTATTTACAATAAGCCTAAATAATCTTATGATTCTACCTTTTATGCGTAATTGTTTAATTCTCATATTATATAATTCATTTGTCTTCTCCAAAATCACATTCGTCTATTCTTCTGTCCTTTCTCCCTTACCACCATGGTGTGTCTCCCCATAGCCATAACCATAGCCATAACGCTTACCATAGCCATAATATTTGCCATACTTACCGTAACCGTAATAATAGCCGTACTTTTTCTTCTGAAGATCCAGACCATTGATTACAGTACAAAGATTAGGCAACTTATTACTATCAGCCAATTCATTAATCAAGGTAAATTCCGCTTTCCGAGTATAGTCTGCACGACATACATAAACAGACAAATCAGTGACACGACCTACGAGCAAAGTATCAGTCACCATACCAACCGGGGCAGTATCCAAAATTATATAATCAAAGTTCTTTTTCAATACCTCAATCGCTTTATCCAAACTATCACGAGCTAATAACTCTGTTGGATTAGGTGGTACAGTTCCTCCTGGAAGAATAAACAAATTCTTACTAACATCCGAAGGCTGAACGAAATCTATCAGATTCTTTTCTGGATTCGACAGATATTGAGTAATCCCTTGCTCTTTCCGCGGAAGATTAAAAATTTTATTCAAACCAGGCTTACGAATATCAAGCCCCACAATCACCACTTTCTTTCCTAATAAAGAAAGACTAATCGCTAGATTTGAAGAAATAAAAGATTTACCTTCACCGCTAACCGTCGAAGTCACTAAAATCACTTTCTGATCATTCTCAAGCATAAACTGAAGATTAGTACGGATATTACGGAAAGTTTCACTCATTAAAGTATTCTGATTCTCAAACACAGCAATAGAACCGTTTGCTTCTTCTGTCAACGGTACATCACCTACAATAGGCAGACTTGTTAACTTCTCTACATCACCACGCCCTTCTATTTTAAATTTAGTCAAACCAATTAAAAAAATAATACTAACAGGCAATCCCACTCCTACCACTAAAGCAATTAAGTAGATTATCCTAGGCTTAGGAGAAACTGGAGCACCTTCAGCTGCTGGCTCATCAATAATCTTCGCATTATTCGCAGTAGCGGCTAAAGTAATAGCATTCTCTTCACGTTTCTGCAAAAGCATCAGATAAAGCCCAGCCTTGATTTCCTGCTGACGTGCAATACTTACATACTGGCGCTCCTGTCCCGGAGCATCACTGATACGACGGGAAAAACGACTGGACTCACGATCCAGATCAGCCTTCACGATAAGCAAGCCTTGTAAAGTCCCATCAATAGCAGCTTTTACATTTGCTTTCATGGCACGAATACTTGTATCCAGATTTACAATCATCGGGTTGCTTTCCGTAGAAGTACGAAGTAAACGCTTACGTTCAATAATCAATTCATTATAACGATCTATTTGAGTAGTTAAACCATTATCGGATAAACCAATATTACTAGGTAATACTTCATACTCATTCGACGGATTATTGATATATTTATTAAGATCACGAACTAAATTAATTTGAGTTCCATTTTCTACACGTTTTCTTTCATATTCAGCATTTCCCGATACTGCTAATTGGGCATCACTACTGATATCCGTCAATCCTGCATTTCTTTTAAAAGCTTCCAGCTTATCCTCTGTAGTGCCAAGTTCCTCATCAATAATCTTAATACGTTCATTGATAAACTCTCTCGTCTTTTCGGCAACCTCATTTTTATCATTATTCGTATTCCGATTATACATTTCCATTAACTTATTAATAAAGTCCTGTCCCCGCTGTATATTCGTATTCATCAATGAAACAACTGCTACAGAAGTCGTTTTTGAGGTAGGTGCTATTTCCAATGCCCACTGATATCCTTTTGCCACCCCAAAAGGCTGACTAACTACAGCGCTGATATTTCGTACTACACTTTGCCCTACTATCTTCCCATTTGATAAAGAATCTTTCAATGTAAACCCAAATGTACCTGCATCCGTAGGTAACACTGCTGGAAGTTTATCAAAATGCTTATTATATTCATTCAAGCCTATCTTTAGATTCACATCCAGACCACCCTCTGGAGATAACTTCATATCAACCAAAGCTACATTTGGCAATTTATCCGCCTCTTGTGCCGTCAAATTCACAATTACGGGAGAGGTTTTATACAGTTCCTTTTTAGGAAACTCATCCTCATCATAGTAAGTAATATAAAGTTCCAGATTATTAACGACCTCTTTCAGTATTGTTTTTGAGCGTAGCACTTCTATCTCATTATCAATACTCTGCGTAGAAGTAATCACCCCACCTAATCCCAAACTTTCCAAATCTGCAGTATTTCCACCATCATTCTTTTTATCATTCTTTATCATAATAGATGCAGATACCTGATACACAGGAGTTTGAAAATGCAAATACACCCAAGCGCCAATCAAACAAGCTAAAACCGAAGCAATAAACCAAGGCCAGTGAATGATATACTTAAAGAGAATTTCCTGATAATTTACTTTCTCTTCGTCTAATTCACTCATATTATTGTTATACGAATTCTCTTTCATTACTAATTACTTATTTAATAAAATTACCAATATGTTTGCAAGTGAAACCAAGATAGAAGTGGCAGAAAGCCATAATCCCGTATTAGTTCCTATATCCGAATTCTTAGCCTTAGTCTTATTAGGTGTCACATAAATTATATCATTCTGTTGTAGCTGATAATAAGGCGAAAGTACCGTTTCGGCCTTATTCAAGTCCAGAGTTATAATCTCCTGCTTATTATCTTGTCCTGTCCGGATTAATTTCACATTATCACGCATACCATAAATAGTCAAATCACCTGCCATAGCGAGTGCTTCCAGCAAATTAATCTTCTCGTTAGAAACCACAAAACTACCCGGACTAGCGACCTCTCCCAGCACTGAAATCCGATAATTAACAATACGCACAGTTACAAGCGGTGCTTCTTTCAAATAAACCTTCAACTTATCTATAATCAGATTTTCTATTTCCAGTTTAGTCAATCCACCTACATGAATCTCGCCCAACACCGGAAAGTTGATATTCCCCTGATTATCCACCAAATATTGCTGCAGAGCAGATGATGCGTTTCCTTGTCCTACCATCTTTCCCTCTGTTCCATTAGCAGTACCCGAATTTACCAGATTGAAAGGTGCAGCCAGTTCCGGAGTAGAACAAGATACGGCAATCGTCAACAAATCCTTGGGCGTAACCTTCACACCTGTCTGACGAGCACTCTGTTCTGTATCATTCACAAAAGCCGTATCCTGCAAATAAGGCACTTTCTTATATGATTGGCAGGATACCAGCAAAAAAGCAAGTAACGCACCCAAAGTCAATCGTTTCAATTTTCTCATAACCACCTACTCATGTAATTTTACAACTATTGATTTAATCTTTATTCAATTTCCAATTCCTCACCTAATAAGCCTCTTTATCCCCACGGATTACGTTATACACAGTTTTATACATGATATATAAATCCAAAAGAAACGTCCAATGCTCAATATACCAGATGTCACGTTGCACACGTCCTTCCATCTGCCAAAGCTCCTTCGTTTCTCCACGGAAACCTGTCACTTGTGCCCAACCTGTAATACCAGGCTTTACAAAATGACGAACCATATATTTATTTATTAAATGAGAATATTCTTCTGTGTGCTTCAACATGTGCGGACGGGGACCCACTAAAGACATATCCCCTTTCAGGACATTAATAAATTGAGGAAGTTCATCCACATTCGTCTTACGAATCAGATCACCAATTCGGGTTTTACGAGGATCATGTTCTGTAGCTTGTAATGTATCACATTGAGCATTTACCCGCATTGAACGAAACTTATAGCACCAAAATTCACGACCATCTTCACCGCTTCGTTTCTGTTTGAAAAAAACAGGTCCAGGTGAACTAATCTTTATAGCCAGTCCCACAATAATGTATATAATCGGGAAAAAAGTACAAAGGAACAGTAGCGAGCAAATAATATCAAAGCCACGTTTCATTATACGATTTTCCAATAATTCAAGTGGCTCACGACGGATAGAAAGTACCGGAACATTACCTAACATTTCAAAATACATTCTCCGTTTCAGATAGTTCCGGACATTGGGAACGCTGAAGAAACGAATCAGATGGTTCTCACAATAGTTGATAATCGGCACAATTTCAGCACTACGGGCGGAAGGAAGACTACAATAAAGCTGATCCACCTTTCCCGCATTACGAGTCAAATAATCAACAGCTTCACACGGCTGTCCCAAATAAGCTATGTTCATAGGATAGCGGTCTGACGGAAAATCTTCAAAATATCCCAATACACGATACCCGGATGTCGGATCATCCGTCATAGAATGATAAAGTTCCTGCATATTTTCATGGCTACCCACCAACACTACCTTTCGGACATTTTCCCCACTTTTGCGATAAAGCTCCAGAATAGATCGGAACGTCAGACGATAGGAAATGATAACGATAATGAGAACTATATAAAATACCCCCAACTGACGCAGATTGACACATTCAAAATGGAATATATATGAAAGCCCAAAGACTATCAATACAAAAGGAATCATATTCCGGGCCACCCGAAGCATAATTTGTTCCGGGCGAACCACCGGACGATGAAGGATCACTCCTGAACGGATGTTGCAAACCAGATAACATAAAGTCATCAGAGCCATGTTCTGGAGAAGAGGCATTGAATACTCAAATAGAGACCGGTTTTCCCAGATCGAAGTAAACATCCATAACAGCAAGTTCAATAAGATGATGTCCCCTAGAAGGACAAACGATTTTAGGACTTTATTGAAACGTTGGACTTCCTGCATTATTTTATTATCAATTGATTAAATTTCTTTCCCATCACCCGTGTTTCTCACGATAATCAATATAACGGTCGACCCATTCAATTGCTTTGGCTCGAAATTCCTCTTTGGTATGACAGTCATAGAAGTAAGCCAAAAGACGGGTGAAATGGCTTAAACGAACGTCTCCCCTTTTATAACCTTTGCATAGTAGACAGCTTTGCCCAAACCTATTTCAGCGCACATGGGAGCTATCTTCACACCTGCTTTCTTAAACTGCTCGGCGATGAAAAGGCCGAGTGCTACATGAGAGTACTTTTTCATTTTTGTAATTCTGTTAATTGTTAAAGTTATTAAATAATACATGTTTCTACCTATAACTGTTCTGATATGTCAGAACAGTTGATTTAAAAGCTATTCCTACCTTCGCCCCGCGTTTTGAAAATTCAAGGCGATAATCAAATAATTAGATACGTTATGACAAACGATTTTAGAATGTCTTATTTCATGCCTCCCATTGCGCCCATTAAAGACGAACACGGACAACTAGTTACTCCTCCTACGCTTATTCCCTGCTGCGAAGTCTCCGTAGAGCAAGTCTTTCAAATGATTACCTGCAACGAGAATCTCAAAGTTCTGACCGAACAAGTACGCAACTCCGAAGATATACGGACGGCAAAAGCATCACTATTACCATACGTGACTCCCTGTGGTACATTCTCGCGTCGCAGCAGCAAATGCCTCATAGATCCTTCCCTCCTAACAGTAGTAGATATAGACTATCTCACCTCCTATCAGGAAGCAGTGGAGATGCGTAAGACGTTGTTCAATGATCCTCTTCTCCACCCTGTGCTCACGTTTATCAGTCCTAGCGGACGAGGCGTAAAAGCCTTCATACCCTATAATCATTTACCCATGGCCGATGACGCAAACTGTATTACGGAAAAAATGAAGTTAGCAATGTTATACACTGTGATGATCTATGGTACAGGAACACCTCCTCCTTTCGGAGAAAAGAAAAAAGGTGTGGACTTTTCCGGTAAAGACATTGTGAGATCCTGCTTCCTTTGCCATGACCCGGGAGCATTATTTAGAGCCACCAACGAATAACCATAAATTATAAATCATAAATCATAAATCAAAATAATGACTGATATTGAATCTTTACGCCGCCTCACTGAAGCGGTTGAAACTGCAGGAGCGGATATTGCTCCTACCTATGCTGAATATGTACAACTGGCGTTTGCCATCGCAACGGATTGCGGAGAAGCGGGACGCGAGTTTTTCCACCGTTTGTGCCGGACGTCCGCCAAGTACCAACGTGAACATGCCGAACGGATATTCTCCAATGCTCTCACTACCCGGCATGGGGAAGTGCACCTGGGTACGGCTTTCCATCTTGCCGAGATGGCAAATGTGAAACTCTGTAATACGGAAGTTATGAACAACCGTAGAAATACAGAAAATACGGAAAATACACCGTCCAAAGTTCTCACACACGCACACGTATATAATAAGGTGGAGAATGACGAACCGGACGAATCCGAAGAGCTGCTGAACGGTAGTGACCCGAACCAGCCATTGCCCACTTTCCCCGAAGCGGACTGGCCGAAAATCCTCTTGCTCATCATGAGCTATGCCACCAGCCCTACGCAGCGTGACGTCATGCTGCTCGGAGCATTGACTGCCATAGGTGCCAGCATGGAACGATATGTGAGATGTCCATACGCCGGCAAACTCCAGTCTCCTTGCCTGCAAAGTTTCATCGTGGCTCCTTCTGCCTCGGGTAAGGGAATTCTTTCGCTTATCCGTCTGCTCGTCGAACCTATCCATGACGAGATCCGCCAACAAGTAGCGACAGAGGTCAAGGCTTACAAAAAAGAGAAAGCCGCCTACGACGTCATGGGAAAAGAGCGTAGCAAAGTGGAAGCTCCCCAAATGCCCAAAAACAGAATGTTTCTCATCTCTGGCAATAACACCGGAACAGGTATTCTGCAAAATATCATGGATGCCAACGGCACAGGACTTATCTGCGAAACGGAAGCAGATACTATTTCTGCTGCCATCGGCTCGGAATACGGACACTGGAGCGACACGCTCCGCAAAGCGTTCGACCATGACCGTTTGTCGTACAACCGGCGTACCGACCAGGAATACCGGGAAGTAAAGAAAAGCTATCTGTCCGTCCTGCTTTCCGGTACGCCCGCACAAGTGAAACCACTTATTCCCTCGACAGAGAACGGTTTGTTCTCGCGCCAACTGTTTTATTACATGCATGGTATATGGGCATGGATCAATCAGTTTGAAAGTGGCGAAGCCGATCTGGAAGCTATCTTCACAGACATAGGCCTGGAATGGAAAAAGCAACTCGACCTGATGAAAACACATGGAGTCCATACGCTCCGGCTCACCGACGAGCAAAAGCAAGAGTTCAACACTCTCTTTTCCGATTTGTTCTTCCGTTCGGGACTTGCCAACGACAACGAAATGAGCAGTTCCATCGCCCGACTGGCTGTCAACACCTGCCGTATCATGGCAGAAGTAGCTATGATACGTGCACTGGAATGTGATCAACCTTACCAATTCAAGAATTCTTCTATCCATCTGCTTACTCCTGATAAGGAGATTGCCACTGATAATATCAAAGACGGCATTATCACCCGTTGGGATGTAACGATCACCGCTGAAGATTTTAAAGCGGTTCTGGAGCTTGTAACTCCGCTTTATCGTCATGCCACGCATATCTTGTCTTTTCTTCCCTCCACAGAAGTCAAGCATAGAGCCAATGCCGACCGGGATGCACTTTTCGAAGCAATGGGCAACCAATTCACCCGTGCACAGTTGTCGGAGCAGGCTACAATCATGAAAATCAAACCTAACACTGCTTTCGGCTGGCTAAATCGTCTGATTAAAAAAGGATTGTTTACCAACGCAGACGATAAAGGCATCTATACGCGCACGCACGTGTGCGTGTGTTAGGGAGAGGGGGGTAAAAGTGTATTTCTTGTATTTTAATAAAGCATCGCTTTAGCGTTCGTAAAGCATAGGTTTAGCACCCATAAAGCACCGCTTTATCCCACACAAACCGCCTCTATTCCTCTCTCCATCTCCCACTTTCATTTTTCAACTCTCAACTCTCAATTCTCAACTCTCAACTTCTTCAAGGTTCTCCCAAAGCGTCCACAATCACTCTCACCTCCAACGGTGTGAATGAGCGACGCTTTGATTCGTACCCTAAGTCGTACAGACGTTGCAGAAGTCCGGGACATAAAGAGATCCATTTCTTCATTTTTCGATAAGCAGCAATGTCGGTAAGTGTCGGAGAATAAAGTTGCGCCAGTTCCATGCGCCCATAGGCACGTATTTTGAATTCGTTCATGATGAATAAGTTTCTGATTTACAGTTACAAAAATAACAAAACATATTCACATATCCTACGTTTTTCCATTGAATAACCGACCGTTACTGCGCATAATTGACAACAATCACGTGCAACTGTAGACTATTGATTTCTGCGGGTTTCAGGGTTGTATCTTTGTATCGTCGAAAGGGAAAAGAATCCCTCGGACACAATGTTTAACCCTTTTATTTATTGTTTTATGATTCGTTACAAAATTTATCAAAACCAACAGCAGAAAGGCCTGAATGCAGGCAAGTGGTTCGCCCGTGCGGTAAGCGACGAGACGTTTGATTTGGCCAAGCTTGCCGAACACATGTCGAAACACAATTCACCGTATTCCGGTGGTGTCATCAAAGGTGTACTTTCTGACATGGTAGACTGCATCAAAGAATTACTGCTCGACGGCAAATGCGTGAAAATCGACGACCTTGCCATCTTTGGTGTGGGCATCCGCAGCAAGGCAGCTGATACACTGGAAGATTTCTCATTGGAGAAAAACATCACTGGTATGCGTCTGAAAGCCCGTGCTACCGGTAATTTGTCAACCACCAACCTGAAACTCGACAGCCAGTTGAAACAGCAGACCGAATATCAGAAACCGACAACTGCCGGAGGAGGTTCTGACTCGGGTGATACCCCTGATCCGAAACCGGATGGTGGCGGTGAAGCGCCTGATCCGGCTGCTTAAGGGATTCACCACAGAGGACGCAGAGAACACAGAGTCTTCGCTATCGGAGGCTTAATCGGAGTACAGAGCTGTATGTAGCCCTATGCGTACTTACCGGGAATTATAAAGTATTATCTAAGTACATTGACCAGCAAACTGGCAATAGATATCAGGATAGAAAATCCCGAAATCCACATTGTTGTACTTGTTCCGATGTCTGCGCTCTGCGCTTTGACTTTATTGGGAGTGACATACAGGATGTCATTCTGTTGCAACTGATAGTAAGGTGACAATAACAGATCCGCGTCGTTCAGATTGAGTGTGACAAACTGTTTATGCCCGTTCTTGTCTTCGCGGATTAGTTTCACATTATCACGAACACCATAAATGGTCAAATCTCCTGCCATGGCAAGGGCTTCGAGCACATTGATTTGCTCATTCACCACCGGATAGACACCCGGAGCCCCCACTTCTCCCAAAACTGAAACTTTGAAGCCGGACATACGGACTACTACCGTAGGTCTTTCTTTCACATATGCTTTCAGTCTCTCCGTTATCAGGTTTTCAGCTTCACGACTTGTTAAACCATTCAAAGGAAGTTTACCTAGAACCGGATAATTGATATTTCCCTGATCGTCCAATAGAAACGTACTGCCTTGCGCATTGAAAGGCTGCGAAACAACCGGATCGGAAGTTGATACAAGAATGGAAACTTCATCACCCGGTATCAGCCTTGCGTCCTGAACAGGCGCAACTTGCGTATTCGCCTGTTTCAAAATTTCCGCATCCTGCAAGTAAGGTACTTTCTTATAGGACTGGCAAGCCGAGAAAAAGAAAAAAAAGAATATCAGTGCAAAAGCACCGGATAATTTCGTATTCATGTGAATGGTGGATAAATGATGACGGGATTAGTTTTTCTCGCAGATAGCCTCGACATAACCAATAGGCATATTGACACAAGCGCATCCCAGCATATTCAGCCGGACGGCAATCTTGCTTTTGCCATCGACATTGACCAGCTCACCAACCAGTCCGGTCAAAGGACCCTTGATGACACGTACTTTTTCACCACGTGCCAAAGGGGAACTACTCATACAAATAGCTTCTTCGGAATAATCGAGCATGAAACGGAAACGAGCCATCTGCTCATCGGGAATCACTGCCGGCGTGCTCTCACCTCGCATCACCATATAGCGACTAACTGTAGAAAGAGTTAGAACTTCTTTACGTTCCTTCGGATCGGCATGGACAAATACCATCATTGGAAGAAGAACTGCTTCAACCATCTTACGACGGTCACTCCACTGATGAATCTCCTGCTGGACAGGAACAAAATTCTCAATCCCCATTTTACCTAAATACTCGGCAACCTTCTTCTCATGGTGCATACGAACCAGGGCGACATACCAGCGTTTAGAGTGTGCTACGCCTTCCCCTGTCCCATTACTAGGCCCAGCATTTTCTGATTTTCGGTTTGTTAAAATCATGTTTTTTTACCCCATATGCATCCGTTACTTCTTAGGTAACGGAATTAAAATTTGTCGCAAAGATAGTCAAAAACATAGATAGTAAACAAGTAATCCTTTAATTTTTTTCGTTTTATTCGATTTTTTGAATAAAAAATGCTTGAACATGAAATAACAGTATTTTCATGTTCTATGTTTCCTTTTGCCTAATTTCAAGATTTTTTTCTTACTAATTATTAGGCTCTTACCTTTTTATACCCATTTGTATGTATAAATTCTCTCTATACCGTCAAAGTGCATTTTATCCGTTACCTAAGAAGTAACTACCACTATTCACTATTGATTTATAACACTTTGCAACTTTTTACTTGCCTGAATGGCTATTTTTGATGTAAGATAAATTTTCTTTATTTACCTCTGTCTGTTCCTTAAGTCCGAAGCCTTTCAAATAAGTCTGTGTGGTTTTTATGGATTTATGCCCTAATGCCTCACTGATCATTTCGATAGATACGCCCCTATATTTGGCAATAGTAGCCCAAGAATGGCGTAATGCGTACGAAGTGACAGGTGATTTTAAATGTAGGACTCTTGCCAGTTCTTTCAAATCGTTATTAAATTTCCGGAGGGCGGACTGGTATTCCCGATAAGCCCTTTCATCTTTCCGGCTCCTATCCCCGCGAAGAATATCAAACAGGTAGTCGGGACAATTCGGTTGGGGCTCACGCGTATTCCAGAGTCGGTTCATCTTCTCCATCGCGCTATCAAGCACTTCCACACACATAATAGTTTTGGTCTTGACACGTTTGTAACGCAGTACATTATTTTCAAGAGCCGACTTTTCCATATGAGCCAGATCGACGAACGGCATTCCACAGAGCTGAAACATCAGGGAAGCAATGTCCTGTGTACGGCGCAAACGTTCCGATTGGGGATCTTCATACAGAAGTTTATATAACTCGAAGAGAGGTAACGCCTTCTTTTGCCGGACATCGATCCCTGTATAAGCTTCATGAAACAGAGCAAACACATAGGGTGTATTGCCGGCTTTCACGCCACGATTATAGATACTACGAATCATACGCATATACGTAGAAACGGTATTGGGCTTTAAGCCACGCTCACAAAGGTGCTCCTCGTAAAGCCGCAAACACTCACGAGTAATTTGTCTGAACGACACATTACACGTACCACAAAACTTACTGAACGAAAAAATGGCACTCTGATAAACATGAGCCGTAGAATAACGTCCTTCCTCACGCAAACGACCGATGTAATCATTCGCACATCGGCTAAATCCTTTTTTGTTTTTCATTTACATTACTAATTAATTTATGTATTACATCTATATAATAAAAAGTCACCCGGCTTTGCCCATTATCATAACAGAACAAAGTCGGATGACTAAATTATGGCGATTAAGTATTAATTATACGTACGTTTCCAACAGTTTCACATTACCTCCTACGGGAGTAATAGTGACATCCTGCGTCGTAGCAGGCAGCAAGATCGATTCTCCCGCATTGACTGTCAGTTCATTGCCTTCATTATCTTTCATCACACATGATCCCTCCATACAGATAAAGATCACGAATGAGTCGAGTTCCGAATAATCACAACTGATTTCTTCAGTCATGTCATACAAAGAAGTAGTGAAGTAAGGACAAGCCACCAATTCCACCGGTTCATCCTTCAAAGGTTCGTACTTCGTGCGATAATCATCCAATACCTCATAGTTGATGGCTTCACGGGCTAAATCAGTGTGAAGCTCACGGGTTTTACCATTCGCATCTTTACGGTTGAAGTCGTAGATACGGTAAGTGATGTCGGAAGTCTGCTGAATCTCGGCGATGAATGAACCTGCCCCGATACTGTGCACACGTCCGGCAGGAAGAAAGAACACATCACCCGGATGAATCTCGTATTCCTGCAATACGTCAGTAATCGTATTGTTCAACACACGTTCTTTATATTCTTTCGGAGTAATCTGTTCGGAAAATCCCGAACGCAACTTTGCTCCTTTGTCGGCATCTACCACATACCACATTTCTGTTTTACCCATTGAATTATGGCGTTTCTTCGCCAGTTCGTCTGTCGGGTGTACCTGGATGGACAAATCCTGTTTAGCGTCGATAAACTTGATGAGCAACGGAAATTTGTTTCCGAAACGAGCATAGTTCGCTTCTCCCACCAATTCCTCGCGATACCTTCTTACCATATCAGCCAAGGTTAAACCTTTGTCCGGGCCATTCGCCACAACGGACTCATTGTCTTCAACGCCGGAAATCTCCCAGCTTTCTCCTACTCCCTTCAAGTCAGCGTTCAGATGCTTGAACGGAATAATTTTGTCGCCCCCCCAAAGCGTCTGCTTCAGAATGGGTTCGAATTTTAATGGATACATTTTTGTTTTTCTTGTTATAAACTTAGATTAAATTCGCTCGGATTGTTTCAATCCGGGAACAAACATACGAAAAATAGTTCAAATTTTAGACTATATTTAATAGGAATATTTGTGAGTAAGAAAGAATTTCCTTTTATTTGCAGGAAATTTTAATAATACCAGACATGAATAACACATTCCCAACAGAAGGGAATCTATCAGGGCTCAGCCGGAAAGATTTCCAAAAGGAGATAAACAATAAAGAGACTGATTTATTTATCCTCAAAAACAAGAAGGGAATGGAAGTAGCTGTAACAAATTACGGATGCGCCATTCTTTCTATTATGGTACCGGATAAAAACGGTAAGTATGCCAACGTGATTCTCGGACACGACAGTATCGACCATGTAATCAACAGTCCCGAACCTTTCCTGAGTACGACTATCGGACGTTACGGCAACCGCATTGCCAAAGGAAAATTCACCTTGTTCGGCGAAGAACATGAACTCACCATCAACAACGGACCGAACTCCCTGCATGGAGGACCTACCGGTTTCCACGCCCGCGTATGGGACGCTGTTCAGATTGATGAAGGCACAGTGCAATTCAATTATGTTTCCGCCGACGGCGAAGAGGGGTTCCCCGGTAATTTGGAAGTAGAAATGACTTACCGCCTGGATGACGAGGTGAATGCTCTGAATATTGAATATCGTGCTACAACGGACAAAGCTACAGTAGTCAATCTGACCAATCACGGTTTCTTCAATCTTGCCGGCATAGCCGCTCCCACTCCTACTGTCAACGACCATATCGTTACTATCAACGCTGATTTCTATACACCTATTGACGAAGTTTCCATCCCTACCGGAGAAATAGCCAAAGTAGAAGGTACACCGATGGATTTCCGTACTCCGCACACCGTAGGCGAACGTATTGATGATAAGTTCCAGCAATTGGTATTCGGTGCAGGATATGACCATTGCTACGTATTGAACAAGACAGAGAGCGGTTCGCTTGAGTTGGCCGCGACCTGCAAGGATCCGAAAAGCGGACGTCTCATGGAAGTATATACAACGGAAGCTGGTGTACAGCTTTATACCGGAAACTGGCTCAACGGATTCGAAGGCGCACACGGTGCTACCTTCCCTGCAAGAAGCGCTATCTGCTTTGAAGCTCAATGTTTCCCGGATACTCCGAACAAACCTCATTTTCCATCGGCTACCTTGCTACCGGGCGATGAGTACCAACAAATCACTATTTACAAATTTTCCGTAGAAGAATAACAATTAAAAATAACTAACCTAATTTATAAACTAACATTTTTTTTGAACCATGACACAAGAAAAAAAGAACGGTAAAATCATTGCAATCATTACGATGATTTTCCTTTTCGGTATGATTTCATTTGTTACTAACCTTGCTGCCCCTATGGGTATCGTGCTAAAAAATCAGTTCGACGTATCAAACGCATTAGGCATGCTGGGAAACTTCGGAAACTTCATTGCTTATGCAGTAATGGGTATTCCAAGCGGTATACTGCTGCAACGTGTGGGATATAAGAAAACAGCACTTATCGCAGTGGCTATCGGTTTCATAGGCGTAGGTATTCAATTTTTATCCGGTCATTCAAGCCCGGAAATGGCTTTTGCCGTTTATCTGATCGGTGCATTCGTTGCAGGTTTCTCCATGTGTCTGCTTAACACGGTCGTAAACCCGATGTTGAACAAACTTGGAGGTGAAGGCAACAAAGGAAATCAACTTATTCAGGTCGGTGGATCTTTCAACTCTGTAATGGCTACCATTACTCCGATGTTTGTAGGTATCCTTATCGCCGGTTCTATCGAAAAAGCGACTATCTCTCAGATATTCCCTGTGATGTATACCGCAATGGCTGTATTTGCTTTTGCATTCTTTGTTCTCCTGTTCGTACATATACCGGAACCCAATGCCGCTACTTCAACAGAACCTATTGGAAAATTGATGAAAGGCGCTTTGAAATTCCGCCATTTCATCTTAGGAGCTATTGCAATCTTTGTATATGTAGGTATTGAAGTGGGTGTGCCGGGTACTTTGAATTTGTTCTTGACAGATTCTGTAGAGAAAGGTGGAGCAGGTATAGCGTCTACAATCTCAGGATTCGTAGTAGGAACTTATTGGTTCTTAATGTTGGTCGGACGTCTGGCCGGTGCTTCACTAGGTGCCAAAGTATCCAGTAAAGCTATGCTTACATTTACTTCCGGCTTAGGCTTGATCTTGGTAATCCTTGCTATCTTCTCATCTACTGAGACATTAGTGAATCTTCCTGTACTTCAACAAAGCGAAACGGGTGGTTTGTCTTTCGGATTTGCCGAAGTGCCTATTAACGCCATGTATCTAGTTTTAGTCGGACTGTGTACTTCCATTATGTGGGGTGGTATCTTTAACCTTGCAGTAGAAGGACTGGGCAAATATCTTGCTGCAGCTTCCGGCTTATTCATGGTATTGGTTTGCGGTGGCGGTATCCTTCCTGTCATTCAGGGTATAGTTGCCGATATCGCAGGTTTCATGCCGAGCTACTGGGTTATTATCGCTGCTCTTGCTTATCTGCTGTTCTACGGTCTGGTAGGTTGCAAGAATGTAAACAAAGACATTCCTGTGGAATAATAATATACTAATTTATTCATCTTTAAAATATCAATATCATGGATACAGAATATGTAAGAAGTCGCTTTATCAAACACTTTGACGGAACTACTGGTTTTTTATATGCTTCTCCGGGCCGCATCAACCTGATCGGTGAGCATACCGACTACAATGGCGGATTCGTTTTTCCGGGTGCAGTAGATAAAGGTATGATTGCAGAAATCAAACCGAACGGTACTGACAAAGTAAGAGCGTATTCTATCGACTTGAAAGATTACGTAGAATTCGGCTTGAACGAGGAAGATGCTCCCCGTGCAAGTTGGGCAAGATATATTTTCGGTGTTTGCCGTGAAATGATCAAACGTGGCGTTGACGTAAAAGGATTCAATACGGCTTTCGCAGGTGATGTGCCTCTGGGTGCAGGTATGTCTTCTTCGGCTGCTTTGGAAAGTACATACGCTTTCGCATTGAACGAATTGTTCGGTGACAACAAGATAGATAAATTTGAACTGGCTAAGGTCGGTCAGGCTACAGAGCATAATTATTGTGGCGTGAACTGCGGTATCATGGACCAATTCGCTTCCGTATTCGGTAAAGCCGGCAGCTTGATCCGTCTGGATTGCCGTTCATTGGAATATCAGTATTTCCCGTTCCATCCGGAAGGTTACCGTCTGGTGTTGATGGATTCAGTTGTCAAGCACGAATTGGCTTCTTCCGCTTACAACAAGCGCCGCCAAAGTTGTGAAGCTGCCGTTGCCGCTATCCAGAAGAAACATCCGCACGTAGAATTCCTGCGTGACTGTACGATGGAGATGTTGGAAGAGGCTAAAGCTGAAATCAGTGCCGAAGACTATATGCGTGCAGAATACGTAATCGAAGAAATCCAACGTGTATTGGACGTTTGCGATGCTTTGGAAAAAGATGATTACGAAACTGTAGGTAAGAAGATGTACGAAACTCATCACGGCATGAGCAAGCTGTACGAAGTAAGCTGCGAAGAACTCGACTTCCTGAACGACTGCGCTAAAGAATACGGTGTAACCGGTTCACGCGTTATGGGTGGCGGTTTCGGTGGTTGTACAATCAACCTTGTCAAGAACGAATTGTATGACAACTTCGTTGAAAAGACCAAAGCTGCGTTCAAAGCTAAATTCGGCAGAAGCCCGAAAGTGTACGATGTAGTAATCGGTGACGGTTCTCGCAGATTGGAATAAAAGACCATCCGGTTGTATCAGATAATTAAGTAGGGCGGCTTTCCGTAATGGAAAGTCGCCCTTTTATATACCAAAATCATTTATACAATGATGAAGGAGAAATTATCGGAGAAAACCGTTTTTCGATGAAAGGACATGAGTCATCAGGAACTAATAAATTATTTGACTTAGCGGCTTTAGTTATCGGCCAATTGGATTTTGGTTATCCGTTAATTGTGGATGAACTTGATTCCAAGCTTCATCCGTTACTAACCCAACATATAATTAAAGATTGAAGCACAGAGACAGGCGAATCCGACACAGCCACACCGATTGACTTTCCGGGAATCGTCTTATGTTCCACCGTCACATACCAGTAAAACTTACCGTCCCGTTCAATGACCTGACTTGCCCATGCTTCCCCCTTTGCCCAACTGAAATCTTTCGCTTTCAAAGGAACGGGATGCTCCGTCCATGTCTTCAAGTCGGGAGAAGAAAAGACACACCACTCATTGATTAAATAATGCTCATTGGGAGGGGGACACTCATCGTGTCCGCCATAAATATACACTTTCCCATCATGTAGCATAGCAGCGGGATCACCTACATACTTATATTTTATAATGGGGTTTCCATTCGCAACAAACGTAGTATCATTCTGCGCCGACAGCCCGGTAAAGGCTGCCAGCACAAATGATAAAACAACTAATCTAACCCCAACCAACCTTGCTTTATTAAAACGAATCATGTTATCCTTTATTTCTTCGTAAATTTATAAACAGCGAATGTGTTCGGCTCCAGCTCGGCAGTAAACACGTGGCCCTGAATAGACACGGGTGTTTCCTTTGGAGTGATGGCAAAAGGCTGTTCAAGCGTATTATCCTTGTCCAAATCAAGTGAGCGAAGCTTGATGCAACGGCCGTCAGATAATACGTTTTGTTTCTTCAAGCCTTCAAATTTCAACGAAACCGGTTGAGCCGTATCGGAAGTATTGGCTACTTTTACGATAAGCTCATTCTTATTCTTGTCGTACACCGCACTGGCGAAAAGCCCGTTCTGTCCTTCAGCTCCCGTCACATTTCTCTTGTTCATGGTAAGCGGAAGAACATTGGTCCCCTTATTATGGGCAAACAACTGTTGCACATAGTAGCTTACAGTGCGTACGGAATTCAGATTGTCGAACCAGATCATGTCCGGACGCCATTGCCATCCTTCCACATGAGCGAAAAGCGGAGCGTATGTAGCCATATGGACAATATCGGCATTACGTTCCAAACCGGTCATAAAGGCAGCTTCGAGCAAGGCTGCGTGGAAATGATTCCATTTCTTACCTTTACCGTGACAAGCATATTCGCCGGCAAAAACTTTCGGACCTTTGCGGTCGTAATTATCATAACGCGCACCTTGAGCCAAGAACCAACTTTCAGGGCGATAGAAATGCTCGTCTACCAAATCAGCTTTCAAGCGTTTCATTTCAGGCCACAGATAATCAAATTCTTTTCCTTCGGAATTAGGACCGGAACTACCTACAATCTTCATATCCGGATAAGCCTTACGAATAGCCTTTATGAACGGTTCAAGACGTTCCGGATATTCTTTTCCCCATTGCTCGTTACCGATACCGATAAATTTCAGGTTGAAAGGAGCAGGATGTCCCATATCGGCGCGCACCTTTCCCCATGTAGAGTTCACATCACCATTGGCGAACTCAATCAGATCGAGTGCATCCTGAATATAACCGTCCAGATCGCAAACGGCAACGTGCGCTTTCGGATCGTTATTCTGGTATTGGCAGGAAAGACCGCAATTCAAAATAGGAAGCGGTTCGGCACCCATTTCTTCCGATAACAGGAAGTATTCATAGAATCCCAATCCGTAACTCTGATAATAATCCGGATAGAAACGATGGGTAAAAGTGTACTGCCAACGGTTCTCGTTCAAAGGTCGGTTTTCTACCGGACCCACCGATTTCTTCCAGTCATAACGGGTATTCAAATCAGTACCTTCCACAATGCAACCACCGGGAAAACGGAAGACTCCCGGATGGATATCTGCCAAAGCCTGTGCCAAGTCCTTGCGAAGTCCGTTTTCATGTCCTTTCCACGTATCGACCGGGAAGAGAGAGATATGCTCCAGATCCACTGTTCCTTTGGAAGTAAGGAAAATACGAAGTGTCGATTTCGGCTGGGTCATACCCGGCTTCAAGATCAGCTGGTACTTCTTCCATTCTTTCGAATCGACTGTCAAGTCAGCGGTGGCAAACGCCTGATGTTCACCCATAGATTTGGTATCCACCAATTCAATCCGCAATGTTTCTTTTCCGTTCCCCTGCGGCAGACGTGCCCAAACAGAGAAACGATACTCCTCCCCTTTTCGGACACCGATACCGAAGAAGCCTTCGTTATCCAGTCCGGTATGTTTATGGGCATGTCCCGGATTGGAAAGACGCACATAATGCGGATTCCGTTCAAAAGGACCGTCGTCCATCAAAGTTACTTTACCGTAAGTTTTCCATCCCATCAGGTTCTGCGGAAACTCAAACGAGCGGTTCTTCACCAGTTCGGCGTACAAGCCACCGTCGGCCGCATAGTTGATATCCTCAAAAAAAAGTCCGTACATGGTAGGCTGGATTTCCGCTCCCAGTTTCTTTGTCTGTATCACCATTTCATTGGTTTGCGCATGAAGTGCCATTCCGGCAGATAAGGCCACTACAGCCAATAAATTTGTGTATCTTCTCATGGTTTTCAATAAAAAATTATATAGTTATTCTATTCTTTTTCCCCAGACAGAACGTCCCCGACTATCGAGTCCGGTAAAGAGAATGGTTTCCGTCTCATTCTCCCAGTCGTGTCCTGCAAAGATAATCAGATTTTCTATCTTCTCCGTACCCAAATCAAGCATTAACAGATAGTTTTCGGTCAAAAAAGGCCACTTCCCGCTTGCAAGGACAAACTTTCCCTCCACATCAACCATTTCACCGTTGCAAGTACCGTCTTTTAATAAATGGAAACGGGAAGAATCTGTCCGGCTTCCAACTGACACTCATATCTCGGCTCCTGTACCCGTATGATCTCCCACTCCCCTGCCAGATCGGCTTCGGTGAAACGGCGTGACGGTGTGCCTGCATACCTTTCGGGAGAAACGACCGGCCAACCTTCCGGAGTAAAGGACAACTGGCGTAAATGCAGCACCATCAACTGATTCTGCGGAGAGAGGCGTCCCTGATGTGCCAGATAGTAATTTCCTTCCCCATCGGAGATCAGTGTATTTGTTCATCAATCATGGTACAAAAATACGCCCCGTTACACTAATCACAGGTGGACATACGAACACATAGACCGATATACATTCGCAACCGAATATTTTTCCTTCATCAGAAAAATATTTTTTTTATATCCGCCCTTTTATATATAATAATAAGGTATAACAATAAGTGCATTTTTTACGTTTTATGTTGTATAACATACATCAGTGTATTGAACACACCGAAACAAAGTGTTACTTTTACACCCGAATTAAGATAATCAACTCATTTACATAAAAAAATATAACCATGAAAAAACATTTTCTACTAGCAGGATTTGCCGCACTTATGCTCTTTGCGTGCAATAACAAGCCGGTTTCCGAGCTGACTCTATCAGGTCTTGATCCGGCAAAATTTCAAACAGAAGTAAATAATACCCAAACCAATCTTTATACTTTAAAGAATAAAGCAGGCATGGAAGTGTGCATTACTAATTTCGGAGGTCGTATCGTGTCTATCATGGTACCGGACAAAAACGGAAAGATGCAGGATGTAGTTTTAGGCTTCGATAGTATTGCCGACTACATCAATGTCCCCAGCGACTTCGGTGCTTCCATCGGACGTTATGCCAATCGTATCAATCAAGGACGTTTTGTTCTTGACGGTGATACCATCCAGCTACCACAAAACAATTTCGGGCACTGTCTGCACGGAGGTCCCAAGGGATGGCAATATCAAGTATATGAGGCAAATCTTATTGATCCGATGACATTGGAACTAACCCGTATCTCACCCGACGGTGATGAAAATTTTCCAGGTAATGTAACAGCCAAAGTCACTTACACACTGACAGAAGACAACGCTATCGATATTAAATATAGCGCAACTACCGACAAAAAGACGATCATCAACATGACCAACCACTCTTATTTCAACCTGGCCGGTAATCCGTCGAAAGCCTCAACCGACAATATTCTGTATGTGAATGCAGACTACTATACTCCGGTAGACAGCACTTTCATGACAACAGGTGAAATTGCCCCGGTAAAAGATACTCCGATGGACTTCACGACTCCGAAAACAGTAGGGCAAGACATCAGTAACTATGATTTTGTCCAGTTGAAAAACGGAAACGGTTATGACCACAATTGGGTACTGAACACTAAGGGAGACATTTCGCAGGTAGCTGCCAAACTGACTTCACCGGAAAGCGGTATCACTCTGGAAGTATATACCAACGAACCGGGTATCCAGGTTTATACAGGTAACTTCCTCGACGGTACTGTAACCGGAAAGAAAGGTATCGTTTACAATCAACGTGCTTCCGTATGTCTGGAAACGCAACATTATCCAGACAGTCCCAACAAAGTTGATTGGCCTTCAGTAGTTCTGGAACCGGGACAAACCTATAACAGCGAATGTATTTTCAAATTCTCAGTAGAGAAATAATATTAACTTATAAATCATATTTATTGTGGAAGCATTAGATTGGGGGGTAATCGGCGTCTTTTTTTTGGCGCTGATCGGTATTATTGTTTGGGTAGTCAGACAAAAACAAAATGACTCGGCAGATTATTTCTTAGGCGGACGTGACGCAACTTGGCTCGCAATCGGAGCCTCTATCTTCGCATCAAACATCGGTTCGGAACACTTGATCGGACTGGCAGGAGCCGGTGCATCCAGTGGTATGGCTATGGCACACTGGGAAATTCAAGGATGGATGATTCTGATTTTGGGATGGGTGTTCGTTCCATTCTATACACGAAGCATGGTATACACAATGCCGGAATTCTTGGAACGACGTTATAACCCACAGTCACGTACGATCTTATCTGTTATTTCTTTAGTAAGTTATGTATTGACAAAAGTAGCTGTAACAGTCTATGCCGGTGGTTTGGTATTCCAACAGGTATTCGGTATCAAAGAACTTTGGGGAATCGACTTCTTCTGGATTGCTGCAATCGGATTGGTAGTTCTGACAGCACTTTATACTATCTTCGGGGGTATGAAATCCGTATTGTATACTTCTGTACTCCAGACTCCTATCCTTCTGCTTGGTTCGTTGATCATCCTCGTGCTTGGTTTTAAAGAATTGGGTGGCTGGGACGAAATGATGAAAGTTTGCGGTGCGGTAACTGTAAATGATTACGGAGATACAATGACTAATCTGATCCGTAGTAACGATGATCCGAACTTCCCTTGGCTGGGTGCTTTGATCGGTTCCGCCATTATCGGATTCTGGTATTGGTGTACTGACCAGTTTATCGTACAGCGTGTACTTTCCGGAAAGAATGAAATGGAAGCACGTCGCGGTACCATCTTCGGTGCTTACCTGAAACTGCTGCCTGTCTTCTTGTTTCTTATTCCGGGTATGATCGCATTTGCATTACATCAGAAATATATCGGTGCCGGTGGTGAAGGATTCCTTCCGTTACTGGCTAACGGAACAGCAAATGCTGATGCCGCTTTCCCCACTTTGGTCGCTAAATTGTTGCCGGCCGGTGTGAAAGGTCTGGTTGTATGCGGTATCCTTGCAGCTTTGATGAGTTCTTTAGCTTCTTTGTTCAACTCATCCGCCATGTTGTTTACTATTGACTTCTACAAACGTTTCAGACCGGAGACTCCGGAAAAGAAACTAGTAGGTATCGGCCAGATTGCAACAGTTGTAATTGTAATCTTAGGTATCCTTTGGATTCCTATCATGCGTAGTGTAGGTGATGTTCTTTATACTTATTTGCAGGATGTTCAGTCTGTATTGGCTCCGGGTATCGCAGCCGCTTTCTTATTGGGTATCTGCTGGAAGCGTACTTCCGCTCAAGGTGGTATGTGGGGATTGATAGCCGGTATGGTTATCGGCTTAACTCGTCTGGGTGCTAAAGTATATTATAGCAATGCCGGAGAAGTGGCAGACTCTACATTCAAATATCTGTTCTATGATATGAACTGGCTGTTCTTCTGCGGATGGATGTTCCTGTTCTGCATCATTATCGTAATCGCAGTCAGCCTGGCTACAAAAGCTCCGACAGCGGAAAAGATTCAAGGCTTGGTATTCGGTACGGCTACGAAAGAACAAAAAGCGGCTACACGTGCAAGTTGGAATCATTGGGATATTATCCATACAGCAATTATCCTGGCTATTACCGCAGCTTTCTACTGGTATTTCTGGTAACAATTAATTAACTAATATAAAAAAACGATGAACAATTATTATAGCTCGAATCCTAGCTTTCATGTAGGCATTGACTGCATCATTTTTGGATTTAACGATGGTGAATTAAGTCTGCTACTGCTGAAAAGAAATTTTGAACCTGCAATGGGCGAATGGTCTTTGATGGGAGGATTCGTGCAAGAAAACGAAAGTGTGGACGATGCGGCCAAACGTGTACTTGCGGAACTTACCGGATTGGAAAATGTGTATATGGAACAAGTGGGAACTTTCGGAGCGGTCGACCGTGATCCGGGAGAACGGGTAATCTCCGTCGCATACTATGCGTTGGTCAACGTCAATGAATATGACCGGAAACTGGTTCGGAAACATAACGCTTACTGGGTAAACATCAATGAACTTCCCCCACTGATTTTCGATCATCCTGCAATGGTGACAAAAGCAAAGGAGTTGATGAGACAAAAAGCTTCTACCGAACCTATCGGTTTCAACTTATTGCCTAAACTTTTCACACTATCCAAATTGCAGAGTTTATATGAAGCCATTTACGGTGAAACGATGGATAAGCGCAACTTCCGCAAGCGTGTTGCCGGAATGGATTATGTGGAAAAGACCGATAAAATAGATAAGCTATGTTCCAAACGAGGGGCAGCCTTATATAAGTTTAATAGCAAGGTTTATCGTAAAGATCCGAAATTCAAATTATAATCAATATGCTGGAAGAACTGAAAGAAAAAGTATTTCATGCCAATCTCGAATTGGTAAAGCATGGATTAGTCATCTTTACTTGGGGGAACGTTTCTGCCATCGACCGTGAAAGCGGATTGGTAGTAATCAAACCCAGTGGTGTAAGTTACGATGAAATGAAAGCAGAAGATATGGTAGTAGTGGATCTGGATGGCAAGGTCGTTGAAGGACGGCTGAAGCCATCTTCAGATACTCCGACTCACGTAGTACTCTACAAAGCATTCCCGGAAATCGGCGGAGTGGTACATACCCACTCTACCTATGCGACCGCTTGGGCGCAAGCCGGATGCGATATTCCGAACATCGGAACTACTCATGCCGATTATTTCCATGACGCTATCCCCTGCACGGCAGATATGACCGAAGCAGAAGTGAAAGGTGCCTACGAACTGGAGACCGGGAACGTGATCGTGAAGCGTTTTGAAGGTTTGAATCCTGTACATACACCGGGCGTGCTGGTAAAGAATCACGGTCCTTTCTCCTGGGGAAAAGACGCACACGATGCAGTACACAACGCCGTAGTAATGGAACAGGTAGCAAAAATGGCAAGTATCGCATACGCTGTTAATCCCAATTTAACAATGAATCCTCTGCTGATTGAAAAACATTTCAGTCGCAAGCATGGTCCGAATGCTTATTACGGACAATAATCAATTAAAAACTAGAAATTAAAAATTAAAGCAAAACATTATGAACGCATTTGATCAATATGAAGTATGGTTTGTAACAGGAGCACAGCTTCTGTACGGAGGTGACGCAGTAATCGCAGTAGACGCACACTCTAATGAAATGGTTAACGGGTTGAACAACTCCGGCAAACTCCCTGTAAAAGTGGTTTACAAAGGAACTGCCAACTCTTCCAAAGAAGTGGAAGCTGTTTTCAAAGCTGCCAACAACGACGAGAAATGTGTCGGTGTCATCACTTGGATGCATACTTTCTCTCCTGCAAAAATGTGGATTCACGGTTTGCAACAGTTGAAGAAACCGTTGTTGCACCTGCATACTCAGTTCAACAAGGAAATTCCTTGGGATACAATGGACATGGACTTCATGAACCTGAATCAGTCGGCTCATGGCGACCGTGAATTCGGACACATCTGTACTCGTATGCGTATCCGTCGCAAAGTGGTAGTAGGTTATTGGAAAGACGAAGACACACTGCATAAGATTGCTGTATGGATGCGTGTTTGTGCAGGTTGGGCAGATTCTCAAGATATGCTGATCATTCGTTTTGGCGACCAGATGAACAATGTAGCCGTAACTGACGGTGACAAGGTGGAAGCGGAACAACGTATGGGTTATCATGTAGACTATTGTCCGGTAAGCGAACTGATGGAATATCACAAAGATATCAAGGACGCTGACGTAGACGCATTAGTAGCTACTTATTTCAAAGAATACGACCACGATGCTTCTTTGGAAGACAAATCAACCGAAGCTTATCAGAAGGTATGGAACGCCGCAAAAGCAGAATTGGCTCTTCGCGCTATCTTGAAAGCGAAAGGCGCAAAAGGATTCACAACCAATTTTGACGACTTGGGCGACTTGGAACATAACGGTTTCGACCAGATTCCGGGACTTGCTTCTCAACGTCTGATGGCGGAAGGTTATGGTTTCGGCGCCGAAGGCGACTGGAAATCCGCTGCTCTCTACCGCACTGTATGGGTAATGAATCAAGGACTTCCGAAAGGCTGTTCTTTCCTCGAAGATTACACATTGAACTTCAACGGTGCACAAAGTTCTATCTTACAATCACATATGTTGGAAGTTTGTCCGCTTATCGCAGCCAACAAACCTCGTCTGGAAGTGCACTTCCTCGGTATAGGTATTCGTAAGAGCCAGACAGCTCGTCTTGTCTTTACTTCTAAAGTCGGTACAGGTTGTACTGCAACTGTAGTAGACTTAGGCAACCGTTTCCGTCTGATTGTAAATGATGTGGAATGTATCGAACCGAAACCGCTGCCGAAATTGCCGGTTGCTTCCGCTCTTTGGATTCCAATGCCTAACTTTGAAGTAGGTGCCGGTGCATGGATTCTGGCAGGTGGTACTCACCATTCTTGCTTCTCATATGATCTGACCGCTGAATACTGGGAAGATTATGCTGAAATCGCAGGTATCGAAATGGTACATATCAATAAAGATACGACTATCAGCTGCTTCAAGAAAGAGTTGCGCATGAATGAAGTATATTATATGTTGAATAAAGCACTTTGCTAAACACTATCCAACATGAAATCAGATGCAAAATCAACAATCGAAACAGGCAAAGCCATTCTTGGAATCGAACTCGGTTCTACACGGATAAAAGCCGTTTTGATTGATCAGGAAAACAAGCCGATTGCTCAAGGAAACCATACTTGGGAGAACCAGCTAGTTGACGGGCTTTGGACATACAGCATCGAAGCCATCTGGTCCGGTCTGCAAGATTGCTATGCCGATCTCCGCTCCAACGTGAAGAACTTATACGGCATAGAGATCGAGAACCTGGCAGCTATCGGTGTCAGTGCCATGATGCATGGTTATATGCCCTTCAATGCAAAAGAAGAAATCCTCGTACCTTTCCGTACCTGGAGAAATACGAATACCGGTTGCGCGGCAGCAGCTTTATCAGACCTGTTTGTCTACAACATTCCGTTGAGATGGAGTATTTCTCACTTGTACCAGGCAATTCTGGACAACGAAGCACATGTCAAAGACATTGACTTCCTGACTACTCTGGCAGGTTATGTGCATTGGCAGTTGACAGGCGAGAAAGTATTGGGCATAGGCGATGCATCCGGAATGCTCCCCATAGACCCGGCCACCCACAACTATTCAGCCGAAATGGTGGCGAAATTCGATAAGCTGATTGCTCCGAATCAGTACAATTGGACACTGCAAGATATCCTGCCCAAGGTACTGTCGGCAGGTGAAAGTGCAGGTGTCCTTACACCTGAAGGAAGCAAGAAACTCGATGCATCCGGTCATTTGAAGGCAGGAATACCGGTATGTCCGCCGGAAGGAGACGCGGGTACCGGTATGGTTGCAACCAATGCTGTGAAACAACGTACAGGAAACGTATCGGCAGGAACATCCTCTTTCTCCATGATTGTATTGGAGAAAGAGTTGTCAAAGCCATACGAGATGATCGATATGGTCACCACTCCGGACGGAAGCCTGGTAGCTATGGTACATTGCAACAATTGCACATCCGATCTTAACGCATGGGTTAACTTGTTCAAAGAATACCAGGAGCTTCTGGGTATACCTGTAGACATGAACGAAATTTATAGCAAGCTCTATAACATTGCTCTCACAGGTGATGCCGATTGCGGAGGTCTACTCTCCTACAATTATATTTCAGGTGAGCCCGTCACAGGACTTGCAGAAGGAAGGCCCTTGTTTGTACGTTCTGCCAATGACAAGTTCAATCTGGCAAACTTCATGAGAAGCCATTTATACGCTTCCGTCGGAGTACTCAAGATTGGCAACGATATCCTGTTCAATGAAGAGAAAATCAAAGTGGACAGGATCACAGGTCACGGTGGATTATTCAAAACAAAGGGAGTAGGTCAAAGAATACTCGCAGCTGCCATCAACTCGCCTATTTCTGTAATGGAAACAGCCGGTGAAGGAGGTGCTTGGGGTATTGCCCTGCTCGGTTCTTACCTCGTGAACAATGAGAAAAAACAATCGCTTGCTGATTTTCTGGATGAGAAAGTATTTGTCGGAGACGCCGGTATCGAGGTATCGCCTACCGCTGAGGACGTAGCCGGTTTTAATACATACATCGAGAACTACAAGGCAGGATTGCCCATCGAAGAAGCAGCAGTGAAATTCAAATAGCCCTCATCATGGAGGACTCTCCGCTTCTTTCTTAATCACCTAAGTATTAACATAAACTATCCCCATTCCCTCTCCTTTCCGGAGAGGGACAAGGGGAAACTATTATCATGAAAACCACACCGTTCATACTTGCACTTCTTCTATCCGCCTCACTGTCTAAAGCACAGAACGTTCCACAGGTTTCATACTTCCCCTTACAAGACGTCAAACTATTGGATAGCCCGTTCTTACAAGCCCAACAGACTGATTTGCATTACATACTCTCCCTTAATCCCGATCGCTTGCTGGCTCCTTTCTTACGCGAAGCGGGACTCACTCCGAAAGCTCCGAGTTATACAAATTGGGAAAACACCGGACTGGACGGACACATCGGCGGACATTATTTATCCGCACTCTCCATGATGTATGCCGCTACCGGAGATACCGCAATTTACAACCGGCTTAACTATATGCTTGACGAGCTATACCGTGCCCAACAAGCTGTCGGAACAGGTTTTATCGGAGGAACTCCGGGCAGTCTCCAACTTTGGAAAGAAATTAAAGCAGGTAATATCCGTGCCGGAGGTTTCGACCTCAATGGCAAATGGGTGCCTCTCTACAATATACACAAGACATACGCCGGATTGCGGGACGCCTACCTCTATACAGGCAGCGACCAGGCACGCCGGATGTTGATTGCTTTTACAGATTGGATGATCGACATTACTTCCGGTCTGAGCGATCAGCAAATACAAGACATGCTCCGTAGCGAACATGGCGGACTAAACGAGACTTTCGCTGACGTAGCTGCAATTACGGGAGATAAAAAGTACTTGGAACTGGCACGTCGGTTCTCCCATAAGATTATCCTTGATCCGCTTATCAAAGATAAAGACCGACTGACAGGCATGCACGCCAACACCCAAATACCGAAAGTGATCGGTTACAAACGAATCGCCGAACTTTCACAGGACGACAAAAATTGGAATCACGCCGAAGAATGGGATCATGCAGCCCGTTTCTTCTGGAATACGGTTGTCAACAATCGCTCTGTCTGTATCGGAGGGAATAGTGTACGCGAGCATTTCCACCCGGCCGATAATTTTACCTCCATGATAAACGATGTGCAAGGGCCGGAGACCTGCAATACCTACAATATGCTCCGCCTTACTAAAATGCTTTATCAGAACTCTCACAATCCCTGCAATATAAATGAGCCCGACCCCAGCTACATCAACTATTACGAACGTGCGCTTTACAACCATATCTTAGCGTCTCAAGAGCCGGATAAAGGCGGATTTGTATACTTCACCCCTATGCGGCCGGGACATTACCGCGTTTATTCACAACCGGAAACATCTATGTGGTGTTGTGTCGGCTCTGGTCTGGAGAACCATACCAAATACGGTGAATTCATTTATGCGCATCAGAAAGATACGCTTTATGTCAATCTTTTCATCCCCTCACAACTGAACTGGAAAGAACAAGGCGTCATCTTGACACAGGAAACCCGCTTTCCCGATGACAATAAGGTTACTTTGCGAATAGATAAAGCTTCTAAGAAACAACGTACTTTAATGATACGCATTCCGGAATGGGCTAACCAATCTTCCAACTATTCAATTAGCATTAATGGGAAGAAAGAAACGTTTCCCACGAAAAAAGGAAATCAATATCTTCCTCTTTCCCGTAAATGGAAAAAAGGAGACGTCATAACCTTCAACCTGCCGATGAAAGTCACTATTGAACAAATCCCCGACAAGAAAGATTATTATGCTTTCTTATACGGTCCTATCGTTCTTGCAGCTTCCACAGGCACAGAACATCTCGATGGTCTGTATGCCGATGACAGTCGCGGCGGACATATCGCACATGGCAAACAAATTCCTTTGCAGGAAGTCCCGATGTTGATAGGAGCTCCCAATTCAATATGCAAAGATCTTCACAAAGAAAAGGGGAACCGGATCGCTTTCCGCTACAATGGAGATGTCTATCCGGCACAAGGCAAAGCATTGGAACTCGTTCCTTTCTTCCGCCTGCATAATTCCCGTTATGCCATTTACTTCCGGCAGACAAGTGAAGAGCGCTTCAAAGCCATTCAGGAAGAAATGGCAACAGCCGAACGAGAAACGACCGAATTAGCCAATCAAACTATTGATCTTATCTTTCCCGGTGAACAGCAGCCGGAGTCTGACCATGCTATCCAATATGAGCAGGCAGAAACCGGAACGGATAAAGACAGACACTTCCGCCGTGCCAAAGGTTGGTTCGGCTATCAACTGAAAGTAAAAGAGGAAGCAAGCCGTCTCCTGATTACGGTACGGAAAGATGACCGGAACAAAATGGCTATCCTCTTGAATAATGAAAAGTTGGCTGTTAAACCGACAATCAGCGAAGCGGACAAAGGCGGTTTTATTACTCTTTCTTATGCCCTGCCCAAAAAGTTGAACACGGGCAATTGTCCGATACGTTTCATCCCTGATGGGACGGAATGGACTCCTGCCATCTACGAAGTACGTTTGCTAAAATAAAAAAACAATCATTAAACAAATACCATTTATGAAAGCAAAATTATTAGTCAGCACAGCCTTTTTGGCAGCTTCAGTATCTCTCTCTGCACAAAAGAGCGCTGCCATCACTTTACACGCCGATCAAGGTAAAGAAATTATCCCCAAAGAAATTTACGGTCAGTTTGCCGAACATTTGGGTTCATGTATCTACGGCGGTCTTTGGGTAGGCGAGAATTCGGATATTCCTAATATAAAGGGATATCGCACAGATGTATTCAATGCATTAAAAGAACTCGCCGTTCCTGTTCTTCGTTGGCCGGGTGGTTGTTTTGCCGATGAATACCACTGGATGGACGGTATCGGACCCAAAGAGAACCGCCCGAAGATGGTAAATAACAACTGGGGAGGAACCATTGAAGACAATAGTTTCGGTACTCATGAGTTTCTAAACCTGTGTGAAATGCTGGGTTGCGAACCATACGTCAGTGGAAATGTAGGCAGCGGTACGGTAGAGGAACTCGCCAAATGGGTAGAATATATGACATCTGACGGTGACTCTCCTATGGCGAACCTTCGCCGCAAAAACGGGCGCGACAAAGCATGGAAGATTAAATATCTGGGTGTAGGAAATGAAAGTTGGGGATGTGGCGGCAGTATGCGTCCCGAATACTATGCAGACCTGTACCGTCGTTACTCCACCTATTGCCGCAACTATGACGGCAACCGTCTCTTCAAGATTGCCAGCGGAGCCAGTGATTACGACTATAACTGGACTGATGTATTGATGAATCGTGTAGGACACCGTATGCAAGGTCTTTCTCTTCATTATTACACCGTAACGGGCTGGAGTGGCAGTAAAACTTCCGCTACTCAATTCAACAAAGACGACTATTATTGGACAATGGGCAAATGCCTTGAAGTGGAAGAAGTCCTCAAAAAACATTGCGCCATCATGGACAAATATGACAAGGATAAAAAAATCGCCCTTTTACTCGACGAATGGGGAACTTGGTGGGACGAAGAACCCGGAACCATCAGAGGACACCTCTATCAGCAAAACACATTGCGCGACGCTTTCGTTGCCTCTTTGAGCCTTGACGTATTTCATAAATACACCGATCGTCTGAAAATGGCAAATATCGCACAAGTTGTCAATGTACTTCAATCCATGATTCTGACAAAAGGAAAAGAGATGGTACTGACTCCCAGCTATTATGTTTTCAAAATGTATAAGGTACATCAAGACGCCACTTATCTCCCTATCGACCTGGAGTGTGAAAAGATGAATGTACGCGATAACCGTACCGTACCGATGGTAAGCGCCACAGCCTCCAAAGACAAAAACGGTGTTATCCATATTTCCCTTTCAAACGTAAATGCCGATGAAACACAGGAAATCACCATCAATCTGGGAGACACAAAGGCAAAGAAAGCTACCGGAGAAATCCTGACCTCTGCAAAACTCACCGATTACAATTCTTTTGAAAATCCTAATATTGTAAAACCGGCACCTTTCAAAGAGGTAAAAATCAATAAAGGCACAATGAAGGTAAAACTTCCTGCCAAGTCGATTGTTACTTTAGAGTTACAGTAAATCAAGGGCTATTACTTATTGTATTATAAACAAGAAGACAAGTAAAATGGTAACAAAAAAGATAGCTCTTTTGGATTGTTAAATCCACATAAAGAGTTATCTTTGCCAACAATCTTACAGAAATCAATTAATTTTAATGATATGAACGATAATAAACTTATGAATCGTGCAGCGGATAACATCCGTATTCTTGCTGCTTCAATGGTTGAGAAAGCCAATTCCGGTCACCCGGGTGGCGCCATGGGTGGTGCTGACTTTGTGAATGTACTCTTTTCTGAGTTTTTAGTATATGATCCGGAGAATCCCCGCTGGGAAGGACGCGACCGTTTCTTCCTCGATCCGGGACATATGTCTCCAATGCTTTATTCAACATTGGCACTGATCGGTAAATTCACATTGGATGAATTGAAAGAATTCCGCCAATGGGGAAGCCCCACTCCGGGACATCCGGAAGTGGACATCATGCGTGGTATCGAAAATACTTCCGGTCCGCTGGGACAAGGACACACTTTTGCAGTAGGTGCTGCCATTGCCGCTAAATTTCTGAAAGCACGCTTCAACGAAGTGATGAATCAGACTATCTACGCTTATATCTCTGATGGCGGTATCCAGGAAGAGATTTCTCAAGGTTCCGGACGTATTGCCGGTGCATTGGGTCTGGATAATCTGATCATGTTCTACGACTCCAACGACATTCAGCTTTCTACAGAAACGAAAGATGTAACTATAGAAGATACTGCCATGAAGTATGAGGCATGGGGATGGAAAGTACTGAGTATCAATGGTAACGATCCTGACGAAATCCGTGCAGCGATCAAAGAGGCACAGGCGGAAAAGGAGCGTCCGACATTGATTATCGGTAAGACTGTGATGGGTAAAGGCGCACGCAAAGCGGACGGTAGCAGCTATGAAGCTAACTGCGCTACACACGGTGCTCCTCTCGGTGGCGACGCATATGTAAATACAATTAAGAATTTAGGCGGTGATCCTACCAACCCGTTCGTTATATTCCCGGAAGTAGCCGAACTGTATGCAAAACGTGCAGAAGAATTGAAAAAGATCGTAGCTGAAAGATATGCAGTGAAAGCCGCATGGGCAAAAGCTAATCCGGAACTTGCAGCCAAACTGGAACTGTTCTTCTCCGGCAAAGCTCCGAAAGTGGATTGGGCCGCTATCGAACAGAAAGCAGGCAGCGCTACTCGCGCCGCATCGGCAACCGTATTAGGTGCCCTCGCTACACAAGTAGAAAATATGATTGTAGCTTCTGCCGACCTTTCCAACTCTGACAAGACCGACGGTTTCTTGAAAAAGACTCATTCGTTCAAGAAAGGCGATTTCAGCGGAGCATTCTTCCAGGCAGGTGTATCCGAACTGTCAATGGCTTGTATCTGTATCGGTATGTCGCTTCACGGTGGTGTAATCGCAGCTTGCGGTACATTCTTCGTATTCTCCGATTACATGAAACC
>ENA-ORVB01000379-ORVB01000379.1-human-gut-metagenome-genome-assembly--contig:-NODE-379-length-38038-cov-29.3814_pt1 | contig 38038 bp, 30 predicted proteins | sample MGYA00242090_ERZ509231 | MGnify/ENA primary metagenome ERZ509231 (study PRJEB26280, sample SAMEA2338798) | human gut metagenome | biome: human gut; feature: human-associated habitat; material: faeces...
TGAATTATACGTATGACGACCGTTACGTACTGACGGTGAACTTGCGTACGGATGCATCTTCCAAATTTGGAAGGAACCATAAATGGGGCGTATTTCCTTCTGTCTCTGCTGCATGGAATATAACCCGTGAGAAGTTTATGAGACATTTTCACCTGATTGATAACCTGAAGCTGCGATTGGGATATGGATTGGCAGGAAATCAGGGAGGGATTGATTCGTATACCACTATGGCGCTGGTGCGTCCGAACGGAGTAACTCCGGTGGGAAACTCGCCTTTGGTGACGTATGAGAGCTTGAAAAATGTCAATCCGGATTTGAAATGGGAAGTCAAGTCGACCTTCAATGCAGGGGTGGACATGGGATTCTACGGAAACCGCTTGTTGCTGTCGGTGAATTATTATCTCTCCAAAACAAGGGATATGCTGTATATGTATGATGTCAGTGTTCCTCCGTTTGCTTATAACAAACTCTTGGCTAATCTGGGCTCCATGCGGAACAGTGGGACGGAACTTTCCATTGGTATCACTCCCTTGCGGACCAAGGATATGGAGCTGAATATTAACGCAAACGTAACTTTCCAACGGAATAAATTGCTGTCGCTGAGCGGTATGTATGAAGGAGAATATATCAGTGCGGCGCAATATACGGCTTTGGCCGGACTGAACGGTGCGGGACTGCATGGCGGATACAATAATATCGTGTATCAGATCGTAGGACAGCCGTTGGGTGTTTTCTATCTGCCCCATTGTGAAGGACTGGTTTCGGACGGGAACGGAGGATATACCTATCAGATTGCTGATTTGAATGGAGGAGGTGTGAACCTGGAAGATGGGGAAGACCGTTACGTGGCCGGACAGGCTACTCCTAAGACTTTGTTAGGTTCCAATATCAGCTTCCGCTACAAACGTTTTGATGTATCGTTGCAGATAAACGGAGCATTCGGGCATAAGATTTACAATGGTACGGCACTGAGTTACATGAACATGAACAGCTTGCCGGACTACAACGTGTTGGCTGAGGCTCCGGCACGGAATATACATGACCTGACGGCAACGGATTACTGGCTGGAAAGCGGCAATTATGTGAACTTTGATTACCTGACTGTGGGTTGGAACGTGCCTATCAAAAAACAGCGTTTCTTGCACGGGGCACGCCTGGCACTGACCATTAATAATCTGGGTACAATCTCCGGTTATTCAGGGCTGACTCCGCTGATTAATTCTACCTTGGTGGACAATACTTTCGGTGTGGACGACAAGCGTACTTATCCTCTTTCAAGAACTTATATGATTAGTTTAGGTCTTAACTTTTAATCTGCTTATTATGAAAAGAATATACTCAATACTATTTGCATCGTTTTCTCTTCTTTCATGGGCTTCTTGCAGCAGTTATTTGGAAGAAAATCCGAAGGACCGTCTGGATGAAGAAACGGCATATTCTACCTTGTCGGACGTGCAGAAAAATGGGGTGCTTTCGTTGTATAATTATGTGGGCGGATATGTCGATAGTCAGGGCCTTCAAGGAACAGGTCGAGGTATCTATGATTTGAATACGTTTACTACTGATGAGGCTATTATGCCCACACGTGGAGGAGACTGGTATGACGGTGGGTTCTGGCAGGGATTGTACTTGCATCGCTGGGGAGTGAACAATGAGGCGATTTATGCCACCTGGGAATACCTGTATCGTACGGTGATTTTGTGTAATGGTTCTTTGGAAAGAATACAGGATTTTGCTGAAAAACATCCCGAGGAAAATGTAGCAGATTGTGTGGCTGAAGTAGGCATTGAGAGCCATGTTTTATTATTATATCATGGATTTGTTCGGGAGCGTTCCACTGATTGAAAAGAGTGATCCGGCAGTTGAAGATATTGTTCAGGAAAAGCGTTCTAAAGTATTTAATTTCATTGTGAAAGAACTCACGGAATCTTCTTCTATTTTGAGTAAAGAGCGGAGCAATCAGCCGGGAGTGTATTACGGGCGAATGACACAGCCTGTGGTGTGGTTTTTGCTCGCTAAGTTGGCTTTGAATGCAGAAGTTTATACCGATGATGACTGGACAGACGGAAGTAGGCCGGACGGGAAATCCATCTTTTTCGAAGTGGAGGGGCAGCATCTGAATGCTTGGCAAACGGTGAACTATTATTGTGAGAAGATTACAGCAGCAGGATATACCCTGGAAAAGGATTATAAAGCCAACTTTGCCGTGTTCAATGAGTCCTCGGAGGAAAATATTTTTGTCATCCCCATGAGCAAGACCTTATACACCAACCAGTTTATCTACTTGTTCCGTTCGCGGCATTACAACCATGCCAAGGCGTATGGGCTGAGTGGAGAAAATGGCTCATCAGCGACAAAAGAGGTACTGGAAACCTTCGGTTACGATACGCCACAGGTGGATGCCCGTTTTGATTACTGTTATTTTGCCGGTCCGGTAAAAGATTTGGAGGGAAATCAGATTTTGCTGGATGACGGGGTTACTCCATTGGTATATGAGCCTTGGAACGTAGCCTTGGATGTGTCAGGAAAGCCGTACGAGAAAACAGCCGGAGCCCGAATGAAAAAATACGAAGTCGATAAGACGGGGCTTAAGGATGGAAAGCTGCTGGACAATGACATCGTGTTGTTCCGCTATGCCGACGTGTTGCTCATGCAAAGTGAGGCCAAGGTGCGGAATGGGGAAAATGGCGATGCAGAACTGAATTTAGTGAGAAGTAGGGTAGGTATGGCTCCGAGAGCTGCTACATTGGAAAATTTGCTGGATGAGCGAATGATGGAACTGGCCTGGGAGGGCTGGAGACGGCAGGATATGATTCGTTTCGGGGTTTTTACCCGTTCATACAGTTGTCGTCCGCAGCTTCCGGGGGAGGAAAACGGCTATACTACCGTCTTCCCGATTCCGGAAAAAGTGATTGACATGAACCCTCAGCTGCACCAGCACAAGGGATATTAAGTGTATTTTTGCTCTCTCTATATGGCAGAATAGCCTCTTTTGTCATCGTTATTTAATATTTGCCTTTCGATATAAAGAAATATTTCTCTAATTCGATGGGCAAATATTCTTTTTTCACCTCTTTTTTATTTAATTTTGCACGCAAAATACAAAACCATTTTTTATAACCTAACATGGCAAATTTAATTAAGTTGCGTAAAGGCTTGGACATAAACCTGAAAGGTAAGGCGGCTGCGGAGGTAGTGGCTGTGAAAGAGCCGGGATTCTATACTCTGTGTCCCGATGATTTTACAGGCGTGACTCCGAAAGTGGTCGTTAAGGAACAGGAATATGTGATGGCCGGAGGACCCTTGTTTGTAGACAAGAATCATCCAGAAGTGAAATTTGTTTCGCCGGTAAGCGGCGTAGTGACAAGCGTGGAACGTGGGGCAAGACGTAAGGTGATGAGCATCACCGTACAGGCTGCTACGGAACAGGACTTTGAAGAATTCGGCAAGAAGAGCGTAGCTGCACTTGACGGTGCTGCTGTAAAAGAAATGCTGCTGAATGCCGGTTTGTTCGCGTTTATCCGTCAGCGTCCGTATGACGTAGTGGCTGATCCGACTGTAGCACCTCGTGCTATCTTCGTTTCTGCATTCGACACAAACCCGCTGGCTCCAGAATTCGAACTGGCGCTCTCAGGCGAAGAAGCAAACTTCCAGACTGGATTGGATGCGTTGGCTAAGATAGCCAAGACATACCTGAGCATCAGTGTAAATCAGAAATCACCGGCTTTGACGCAGGCGAAGAACGTGGAAGTAACTGTATTTGACGGACCGCATCCTGCTGGTAACGTTGGTGTACAGATTAACCACATCGCTCCTGTAAACAAGGGTGAAACAGTATGGACTATCGATCCGCAGGCTGTTATCTTCATCGGCCGTCTGTTCAATACGGGTCATGTAGACTTTACCCGCACGGTAGCAGTGACAGGTTCTGAAGTACTTAAACCTGCATACGTGAAATTGAAAGTAGGTGCACTGCTGACAGGTGTATTCGAAAACAACGTAACAAAAGACAAGGCTTTGCGCTACATCAGCGGTAACGTGCTGACCGGTAAGCAGATTTCTGCCAACGGTTATCTGGGAGCTTTCCACAGCCAGTTGACCGTAATTCCGGAAGGAAGCGATGTGCACGAAATGCTGGGTTGGATCATGCCGCGTTTCAATGATTTCAGTACCAGCCGTTCTTATTTCAGCTGGATGATGGGTAAGAAGAAAGAATATGTGTTGGATGCACGTGTGAAGGGTGGTGAACGCCACATGATCATGTCGAATGAATACGACCATGTTCTTCCGATGGACATTCTGCCGGAATACCTGATTAAGGCAATCATCGCGGGCGATATTGACCGTATGGAAGCACTAGGTATTTACGAGGTAGCTCCAGAAGACTTTGCCTTGTGTGAATTTGTCTGCTCTTCAAAGATGGAATTGCAGCGTATTGTTCGTGACGGACTCGACATGCTCCGCCGTGAAATGTGTTAATGCTAACTAAAACGATTATTAATAAATGAACGCGTTAAGAAATTATCTCGATAAGATAAAGCCTAACTTTGAAGAGGGAGGCAAATTTCATGCTTTTCGTTCTGTGTTCGACGGGTTTGAAACATTCCTATTTGTTCCGAACACTACTTCGAAGACAGGTACGCACATCCACGATGCGATAGACAGCAAACGTATCATGTCGTTCGTGGTGATCGCGCTGATACCGGCCTTGCTGTTCGGTATGTATAATGTGGGTTACCAACATTTCCATGCTGCAAATGTAGAAGGCAGCTTCATTGAAATGTTCGGTTATGGTTTCCTGGCTGTACTGCCGAAAATCATTGTATCATATGTAGTGGGTCTGGGTATCGAATTTGTGGTAGCTCAGTGGAAGAAGGAAGAAATTCAGGAAGGTTTCCTGGTTTCAGGTATGCTGATTCCAATGATTGTGCCGGTTGACTGTCCGTTGTGGATGCTGGCTGTAGCTACTGCTTTCTCTGTAATTTTTGCAAAGGAAGTATTCGGTGGTACAGGTATGAACATCTTTAACCCTGCATTGATTACTCGTGCATTCTTGTTCTTTGCTTATCCGACCAAAATGTCTGGTGATACTGTATGGGTATCTAGCGACAGCATCTTGGGCTTGGGAAGCAATGTAGACGGTCTGACTGCTGCTACAGCACTTGGACAGGCTTCTACTGCAACTGATGCGATGGCATATCCTGCTTTCTCTTGGGATATGGTAACTGGTCTGATTCCGGGTTCTATCGGTGAAACCAGCGTAATCGCTATTGCTATCGGTGCGGTTATCCTGTTGTGGTCAGGTGTGGCAAGCTGGAAGACAATGTTGTCAGTATTTGTAGGTGGTGCGGTAATGGGATGGATTTTCAATACCATCGGTCCGGACACTGCAATGGCTAAGATGCCTTGGTATGAACACTTGTGCTTGGGTGGTTTCTGCTTCGGTGCCGTGTTTATGGCTACAGACCCTGTAACTTCTTCACGTACTGAAAACGGTAAGTTTGTATATGGTTTCCTGATTGGTGCCATGGCAATCATTATCCGTGTATTGAATCCGGGTTATCCTGAAGGTATGATGTTGGCTATCCTGCTGATGAACATCTTCGCTCCGCTGATTGACTACGTAGTAGTTCAGAATAACATTTCTCGCCGTGCAAAACGTGCTATGTCTAACAAATAAAAACCGAAAATACAATGAATACTAATAGTAACTCTTATACTATCATTTATGCTTCGGTAATGGTTGTTATCGTAGCATTCTTGCTGGCTTTCGTGAACTCTTCTTTGCGTGACTTGCAGGGAAAGAACGTAGAGCTGGATACAAAGAAGCAGATTCTTTCTTCACTGGGCATCAAAGGTGTGCAGGATGCAGAAGCTGAATTTGCTAAAGTAGTGAAATCGGATATGGTGGTAGCTGAAGACGGCACACTGACTCCGTATGAAGGCGCTTTCGTGACTTCTTACGAAAAAGATTTCAAGGAAAATGGTCGTGCTCACATCTTCGTATGTGAAATCGAAGGACAGACTAAATATGTAATTCCGGTATATGGTGCTGGTCTTTGGGGTGCTATCTGGGGATATGTTGCCTTGAACGAAGATAAGAATACAGTATACGGAACTTACTTCTCTCATGCGTCTGAAACTCCGGGTTTGGGAGCCGAAATCGCATCAGAACATTTCCAGAGTGAATTTAAGGACAAGCATGTAATGGACGGTGAAGCCGTTGCACTGGGAGTTGTAAAGAACGGAAAAGTTGAAAATCCGGAATTCCAGGTAGACGGTATCTCTGGTGGTACAATCACTTCAGTTGGTGTAGATGCCATGTTGAAAGGATGTATGACACATTACGCTAAATTTTTAACATCTAAAGAATAAGGAGGAGAACGAAAATGGGAAGTTTATTTTCAGCTAAAAACAGAGAAGTATTTTCTACTCCTATAGGCATGAACAACCCGGTAACCGTACAGGTGTTGGGTATCTGTTCTGCATTGGCTGTAACCTCCAAACTGGAGCCGGCCATCGTGATGGGTCTTTCTGTAACCATTATTACTGCTTTTTCTAACGTAGTGATTTCTTTGTTGCGTAAGACAGTGCCTAACCGTATTCGTATCATCGTACAGCTGGTAGTTGTAGCTGCTTTGGTAACTATCGTAAGTGAGTTGCTGAAAGCTTTTGCTTATGACGTGAGCGTACAGTTGTCTGTATACGTAGGTTTGATCATTACCAACTGTATCCTGATGGGACGTCTGGAAGCATTTGCTATGTCAAACGGTCCGTGGGAATCATGCCTTGATGGTATTGGTAACGGTCTGGGTTATGCCAAGATTCTGGTAATCGTTGCATTCTTCCGTGAATTGCTGGGTTCAGGAACACTGTTGGGCTTCAACATCCTGAACTATGAGGCTGTAAAGAATGCCGGTTATGTAAACAACGGTTTGATGTTGATGCCGCCGATGGCTTTGATCATCGTAGCTTGCCTGATCTGGTATCAGCGTGCAAAACACAAAGAGTTGCAAGAAAAAGAATAATTATTAACCAACAACGGAAATTAAAAATCCAGAATTATGGAACATTTTTTTAGTTTATTGGTCCGCTCAATCTTTGTGGACAATATGATATTTGCGTTCTTCCTGGGTATGTGTTCATACCTGGCGGTATCGAAGAACGTGAAGACTGCCCTCGGTCTGGGTATCGCCGTAACTTTCGTGCTGGTGGTTACCTTACCGGTGAACTACCTTCTGCAGACGAAGGTGCTGGCTGCCGACGGCATTCTGGGAATTGACCTGAGCTTCCTGAGCTTCATTCTTTTCATTGCCGTAATTGCGGCTATCGTTCAGCTGGTAGAAATGATTGTAGAACGCTTCAGTCCTTCACTGTATGCGTCACTGGGTATCTTCCTGCCGTTGATTGCTGTAAACTGTGCCATCATGGGTGCTTCTCTGTTCATGCAGCAGCGTATCACTCTGAGCCCGTCTGATGCTAAATACATCGGCGACATCTGGGATTCTATCTCTTACGCACTGGGTTCAGGTATCGGCTGGTTGCTGGCTATCGTAGGTTTGGCTGCTATCCGTGAAAAAATGGCTTACTCTGACGTGCCTGCTCCGCTGAAAGGCTTGGGCATCACATTCATCACTGTAGGTCTGATGGCAATGGCATTTATGTGTTTCTCTGGTTTGAACATCTAATAGGAAAGGAATAAGACAATGGATATGAATTTTATTTTAGCAAGCATTGGAGTATTCCTCGTGACTATTCTGGTGCTGGTAGTCATCCTGCTGGTTGCAAAGAATTTCCTCGTTGCTTCCGGTAATGTGAAACTGACTATCAACGGCGATAAGGATATGGAAGTAGAGTCTGGCTCTACATTGCTGAATACATTGGCCGTAAACGGAGTGTTCTTGCCTTCTGCTTGTGGTGGTAAGGGTTCTTGCGGACAGTGTAAATGTCAGGTAGTAGAAGGTGGTGGTGAAATCCTGCCTTCTGAAGTGAGCCACTTCAGCCGTAAACAGCAGAAAGACCACTGGCGTCTGGGCTGTCAGGTGAAAGTGAAGGGAGATATGGCTATCAAGGTTCCTGAATCTGTAATGGGTGTAAAGGAATACGAATGTACAGTTATCTCCAACAAGAACGTGGCTACCTTTATCAAAGAGTTCAAGGTGCAGCTGCCTAAGGGTGCGCACATGGACTTTATTCCGGGTTCATACGCACAGATTAAGATTCCTAAATTCGAAATGGATTACAACAAGGATATCGACAAAGATCTTATCGGTGCTGAATACTTGCCTGCATGGGAAAAATTCGGTTTGTTCGGCTTGAAATGTAAGAACGAAGAAGAAACTATCCGTGCTTACTCTATGGCTAACTACCCTGCAGAAGGTGACGTGTTCATGTTGACAGTTCGTATCGCAACTCCTCCGTTCAAGCCAGACCGCAGCGGATTCATGGATGTAAATCCGGGTATCGCTTCTTCTTATATCTTTACCCTGAAACCGGGTGATAAGGTATTGATGAGTGGACCTTACGGAGACTTCCACCCGATTTTCGATTCTAAGAAGGAAATGATCTGGGTAGGTGGTGGTGCCGGTATGGCTCCGCTTCGTGCACAGATTATGCACATGACTCGTACATTGCATACTACTGACCGTGAATTGCATTACTTCTACGGTGCGCGTGCATTGAACGAAGTGTTCTATCTGGACGACTTCTTGAAACTGGAAAAAGACTTCCCGAACTTCCACTTCCATCTGGCTTTGGACCGTCCGGACCCTGCAGCCGATGCAGCTGGCGTGAAGTATACAGCAGGATTCGTTCATCAGGTAATGTTGAACACTTACTTGAAAGATCACGAAGCTCCGGAAGACATCGAATACTACATGTGTGGTCCTGGTCCGATGTCGAAGGCAGTTGTCGCTATGCTGGATAGCCTCGGCGTAGAAGAGTCTTCTATCATGTATGATAACTTCGGTGGATAATCCGCAGAATTTATGACATAATGAAGCAAAAGGCTTTCAGGAAATTTCCTGAAAGCCTTTTTTTTGTGTAGATATGGTTCAAAGGGTAATTAATTAGGTGTGAAATGAAGCTTTATATTACAAAATGGTTAAGAAATTGTTCATTTTGCTATACCTTTCTTGATATACGTCAATAAATGATAGGGGTGGAGCGATTTTCTTTGTGGTTTGTTTTTATGTTGTCCAACATATTCTTATCTTTGTATCGGTAAAAGGGAAAAAGCTCGAGCTAAGCTAGATTTTAAATTATTTAGGTAACAAAGTTTTTAGGTAAAAGATTTTAAAGGTATGAAAAGATTAGGATTAACATTAGCAGCCGCATTGGTATTTTCAGTTTCTATGTTTGCAGAAGGTGTACAGGACAACAATGCACAGAAATGGAATGGTTCAATCAACAAGTCAAAGCTGACTAAATATTTGAATCTTTCATCTAACCAGCACGAAAAGGTTGCTGACATCTGCGACTACTTTGAACAGGAAATGACTCGTGCAAATTCTTCAAAGACAGAAAACAAAGAAAAAGTTCGTAAAGCTGTTTACGGAAACTTGAAATTGATGAAGCAGACGCTGGACGACAAGCAGTATTCTAGTTATGTTCGTCTGATGGCCATGACACTGCGCAACAAAGGCATCGACTTGAACGAAGCAAAATAATAAAGAGAGATTGATAAATAGGAGAGCCCCGAAGACTTGTATTGAGTCTTTCGGGGCTCTTTGTTTGTTGGCAATTGGGATAGACTTGTGTAAATTGCTGTATATTAGATGCTTATTTAGTCTCCTATGACGGCGTAAAAAAAGCAAGTACGTTTTAATCAAAACGCTTAGATATTTGCCCTGAAATGTACTTGTGTTTTGTTTTAAACGCACTTGTGTTTGAGATGAAATGTACTTACGTTTTATGGCAAATACAAGTACGTTTGAAAGAATATTTACGAGGAAGTGATTCCAATTGGTTTGCTATCTTTTTTTTCATAAAACTCTGCAGATTTTGCTTGCTGTATTATCGGGTTTTATGTACTTTCGAATGAATAATTTACATAAAGAAGATATGAATTTCAAGAAAATAGTAGCCGTAGACGAGACGTTGCTGAATGAAGCGGCGCTCGAACAATTGAAGACAATAGGGGAAGAAGTGGTTGTATATCATGATTTTCCCACTGAAGAAGAGGAAGTTATCCGCCGTATTGGCAATGCCGACTGTCTGCTGGTATCTTTTCGTACGCCTATCCGTCGGCGTGTGCTGGATGCTTGTCCGAACATCCGTTATATAGGCATGTGCTGTACGCTCTATAATCCGGAAAGCTCGAATGTTGATGTGATTGAGGCCCGCAAAAGAGGAATTACGGTGTTAGGGGTGAAAGATTACGGCGATGAAGGTGTGGTGGAATATGTGGTCAGCGAACTGGTGCGTCTGCTCCATGGTTTTGGCAATGTGCGCTGGCTGGAAGAAAGCACGGAACTGACAGGGCGTAAGGTGGGAATCATCGGCCTGGGGAAGACCGGAGGAATGGTTGCCGAAGCCATGCGGTTTTTCGGTGCCGAGGTGCTGTACTACAGCCGTACCCGTAAACCGGAAGCTGAAGCAAAGGGCATTGCCTACCGCCCGCTGGCCGATTTGCTGACGGAAGCGGAAATCATCTGTACCTGCCTGCCGCGCAACAATTACCTGCTGGGTGAGCCGGAGTTTGCCTTGATGGGCGACCGTAAGATACTGGTAAATACGTCTGTAGGACCTACTTTTGAAGTAGATGCCCTGAAGAAATGGCTGGGAACATGCAAACACAGCTATTACTTGTGTGATGCGACCGGAATGGGCGTGGCTCGTGATGCTCTGAAGGATATTCCGAATGTGCTGTACACGCCTTATATATCCGGAAAATCCATTCAAAGCGTAGAGCGTTTGTCGCAGAAAGCCCTGGCCAATATCAGGACTTTTCTTTCAGAAGCTCCTCAAGTTTAAGCAACTCGTCGCGGTATTGTGCCGCTTCGATAAAGTCCAGCTTCTTGGCGGCTTCCTGCATCAGCTTGCGGGTCTGTTCGATGCTCTTTTGCAACTGGCCCTTTGTCATATACTGTACCACAGGGTCTGCGGCTGCATGAAGCTGGGCTTCGGTCTCGGTATAAGCCCGTGGTTCTTTGGGCTTGCTGCTGTTTTCCTGAGACGACTGTTTTTCGATGTCGAGCAGGGCATTGGCGCGTGAACGGGTAATCTGTTTCGGCGTGATGCCGTGTGCTTCGTTGTAAGCCAGCTGCTTCTCCCGTCGGCGGTTGGTCTCGTCGATGGTCTGTCGCATACTGTCCGTAATGCGGTCGGCATACATGATGACCTTTCCGTTCACGTTGCGGGCAGCACGTCCGGCCGTCTGGGTGAGCGAGCGGTGCGAACGCAGGAAACCTTCCTTGTCTGCATCCAGAATCGCTACGAGCGACACCTCCGGCAAGTCCAGTCCCTCACGCAGCAGGTTGACACCCACCAGCACGTCGTAGATACCCTCTCGCAGTTCGTCCATGATTTTGATACGTTCCAGTGTCTCCACGTCACTATGGATATAAGCGCAGCGGATACCGGTGTTGAGCAGGTATTCCGTCAGTTCTTCTGCCATGCGCTTGGTCAGGGTAGTGACAAGCACACGCTCCTCCCTTTCGATGCGTTGCTGAATCTCTTCCATCAGGTCGTCTATCTGGTTCAGGCTGGGACGCACGTCAATTACCGGGTCCAGCAGTCCCGTAGGACGAATCACCTGTTCCACTACGATACCTTCACTCTGTTGCAGTTCGTATTCTGCCGGAGTGGCACTCACGTAAATCACCTGCTTGGCCATCTGCTGGAACTCTTCGAATGTAAGCGGACGGTTGTCCATGGCGGCCGGCAGACGGAATCCGTATTCCACCAGGTTTGTCTTGCGGGCACGGTCGCCGCCGTACATGGCCCTGATTTGCGGCACGCTGACATGGCTTTCGTCGATGACAATCAGAAAATCTTCGGGGAAGAAATCAAGCAGGCAGTAGGGACGGGTACCCGGTTCGCGTCCGTCGAAGTAACGTGAATAGTTTTCAATCCCCGAACAATGTCCCAGCTCGCGCAGCATTTCCATGTCGTAGGTCACACGCTCATACAGACGCTTTGCTTCGTAGGGCTTTCCAATCTCTTCAAAATAAGCTACCTGCTTGGTCAAATCGTCTTCAATCTGGTGAATGGCGCGGAGCGTGCTTTCCTTGGTCGTCATGAACAGGTTGGCCGGATAAATCTTGTATTCTTCGAACGTACCGATACGGTGTCCTGAAACCGGGTCTATCTCTTCAATACCGTCAATCTCGTCGTCCCAGAACATTACCCGCAGCACACTGTCGGTATAAGCCAGGAAGATGTCCACCGTATCACCTTTTACACGGAAGTTGCCACGGTTCAGCTCGATGTCGTTCCGAACGTACAGACTGTCCACCAGCCGGCGGAGGAATACGTTGCGGTCCAGTAACTTTCCTTTTTTGATTTCAATCACGTTGTTATAGAAATCTGCCGGATTTCCCATACCGTAGATACACGACACGGACGACACTACAATGACGTCCTTCCGTCCGGAAAGGAGGGAAGAAGTCGCAGCCAGACGAAGTTTGTCGATTTCTTCGTTGATGGCCAAGTCTTTTTCAATATAAGTATCGGTCGACGGAATGTATGCTTCCGGCTGATAATAGTCGTAGTAAGACACATAATACTCCACCGCATTATGAGGGAAAAAGTTCTTGAACTCCCCGTAAAGCTGAGCGGCCAGTGTCTTGTTGTGACTCAGAATCAGTGTCGGTTTGTTGATGTTCTTGATGACATTGGCAATGGTAAAAGTCTTTCCAGAGCCGGTTACTCCCAGCAGCGTCTGTGCAGGCACATGCTGCCGGATACCTTCAGTCAGTTGGGCGATGGCCTCCGGCTGGTCGCCGGTAGGCTGATAGTCGGATATCAGTTCAAAATTCATTGCATCTGAATATTGGTGAATGAAAACGGTTGTAAAATTACATATATATTTTATACCATACTTTGCACATCCTGAAAAATTACATTAAAAAATGGCCTGGAGTTGCATTATTCGCTGGAAAAGAGTAATTTTGCGCAACTATATCAATTATATATGAAAAAATACATCGCAATGGTCCTCCTTTCTGCTGGAGTTTTATCTTCATGCGGAGAGTACAATAAAGTGCTGAAAAGCACTGACTATGAATACAAATACGAAGCGGCGAAAAGCTATTTTGCCAAAGGACAGAATTCACGTGCGGCAACCATTCTGGAGGAGCTGATTCCTATCCTGAAAGGTACAGCCAACGGAGAAGAGTCTTTGTATATGCTGGGAATGACTTATTACAACCAGGGTGATTTTGTGACTGCTTCACATTATTTCAATACCTATTATACGACTTATCCGCGCGGTACTTATACGGAACTGGCGCGTTTTCATAGCGGAAAGGCTTTGTATCTTGATACTCCGGAACCACGTCTGGACCAGAGTAGCACATATAAGGCTATTCAGGAATTGCAGATGTTTATGGAATATTTCCCGACAAGTCAGCGAAAGGATATTGCCCAGAACATGATTTTTGAATTGCAGGACAAGCTGGTAGAAAAGGAATACCTTTCTTCCAAACTTTATTATGACCTGGGGTCTTATTCTGGAAATGCTTCTTATAGCAGTACGGGTAATAACTATCTGGCTGCCATTGTCACTGCACAGAATGTGTTGAAAGAATATCCTTACACCAAATTGCGTGAGGAACTTTCTATTCTGATTCTCCGTGCCAAGTATCACATGGCAAAAGAAAGTGTGCTCGACAAGAGAGAAGACCGTATGCGTGAAACGGTGGATGAATATTATGCTTTCAAGAATGAATTCCCGGAAAGCAAATACATGAAAGAAGTGGAAGGCATTTATGCTGATGTAAGCAAGTACATTTCTACAGACGAAGAATAATATAAACGTTTATAATTATAAATAAGTTATGGATTACAAAAAAACAAACGCTCCTACAAATACGGTTACACGTAATTTGATGGAACTCTGTGAGGACACAGGCAATATTTATGAAACAGTATCTATCATCGGCAAGCGTGCCAACCAGATTGCTGCCGAAATGAAGAATGACCTTTCCAAGAAACTGCAGGAGTTTGCTTCTTATAACGATAACCTTGAAGAGGTGTTTGAAAACAGAGAACAGATTGAAATCTCTCGTTATTATGAAAAACTCCCGAAACCGACGTTGATCGCGACTCAGGAGTACATAGAAGGAAAGGTTTATTACAGAAACCCGGCAAAGGAAAAGGAAAAATTGCAGTAATCCTCCTATAGGTAAAGATTTTAGTGAATGCGCATGCGCATTTGGGCTTGTCATTCTGAGTGTAGACGGCAAGAACCGTCTCTCTCAGAATGACATTTGTTTTGGAAACCTTAATACGATTGATTATGATACAGAGAATACAGACCGTTTATTTGCTCGTAGTAGCTATCTTGATGGTAGTAATGATGTCTGTCCCCGTGGGCAGTTTCTATACCGATAAAAATATTTGTGAGATGACAAACCTTTCATACCAGCTTCCGGACGGGGCGGTGAACTACACGCCGTGGGCTTTGTTTGCGATTCTGGTAGTAGTGGCTGTAATGGCCTTGGCGACTATTTTCCTTTACCGGAAACGCATGTTACAGATTCGTCTGACCATCTTCAATACGATTGTACTGATTGGTTACTATCTGGTACTGGCTTATTTTGTCGTAAATCCGGACAAGGCATTCGATGATTACAGCTTCATGCCTTCATGGACAGTTTGTCTTCCATTGTTCAGCATCATCTTGAACTGGCTGGCTATCCGTGCTATCGGCAAAGATGAAATGCTGGTAAAGGCATACGAAAGATTGCGCTGATTCGCAATTTGCAATATAAAAAGCCATCGGGGCGTTTCTTCATTTCAGAGGAAACGCCCCGATGGCTTTTGTTGTTTTCTTTTGTTATTCCAGAATATACATTTCAGAAGGAGTAGTTCGTCTCAATGGAGTTACTTCCACGTCTTTTCCTACAATGATGTTTTCCTGCCGGAATGCCAGTTCCACTGTCTTGAAGGCCAGCTCCGGATGGTTGTTGTCCTTGCTCAGGTGGCAGAGCCATAAGTGTTTCAAATGCTGGGGAAAATGATGGCTCAGGTAGTCAGCCATTTCATGGTTGCTCATGTGTCCGTTCGGGCCGGCAATACGTTCTTTCAAATGCTGTGGATAAGGTCCCATCTGGAGCATGCTGTCGTCGTAGTTGGCTTCCAATATCAGGTAATCAGCCTGCTGTATGAAGCGTGCGGCTGTGGGAGTGATATGCCCGATGTCCGTCAGGAAGGAGAAAATCTTATCGCCTGCCGTAATGCAGTAGCCCACATTGTCGGTTCCGTCATGAGGCACTTCGAAGCAGGTAATAGTGAAATCGCCTACATTGAATGTTTCTTCTTTTTGGATAAAACGGGTACGTTCGGGTTTTAACCGCTCTGTCATGCAGTAGCTGTGTTTCATACCTTCATGTATTTCAGGAGTGGTATACACCGGAATCCCATGCTTCTCGCCCAAATGTCCTACAGCCTTGATGTGGTCGGCATGGTCATGAGTGACCAGTACAGCCTGTATCTCTTCAAGGTTGAGCATACGTTCCTTAAATACTTTCTTGATGGTGCGGATACCGATACCGGCATCAACCAATATAGCGGTGCTGTCAGTAGCCAGGTAGTAACAGTTTCCGCTGCTGCCGCTGGCCAGACTCATAAATTTTACAGTCATCTTCTCTCTCGTTTTTGCTAAAGGAACGCAAAGATAGTGAAAGGTGAGAGGAGAGACAAACGAAAAACAAAGTTTTTCAGGTTTGGCTATCCCGAACCGTATCCTGTCTTATGGAAAGATAGTGAAAGGTGAGAGGAGAGGCAAACGAAAAACGAAGTTTTTCAGGTTTGGCTATCCCGAACCGCATCCTGTCTTATGGAAAGATAGTGAAAGGTGAGAGGAGAGACAAACGAAAAAGTAAGGTAAAAATAAAACAAGGCCATTCCGAAAAGGAACAGCCTTGCAAACGGTTTGTATCTGTTTTTTAGATATGCCGTAAGTACTTAGAACTGGAAGAAATTCTTAGCGTTGTTGTAGCAGATGTCTTCCACCATCTGTTGTACGCGCGGCATTTCGCATTCAGGAATTTCTCCGTTTTCTACATCTCTTCCCAGCAGGTTACAGAGTGTACGGCGGAAGTATTCATGACGTGGATAAGAAAGGAAGGAACGTGAGTCGGTAAGCATACCTACAAAACGGCTCAGCAATCCCAGCAGAGAAAGTGCGTTCATCTGTTTTTCCATACCGTCCTTCTGGTCGAGGAACCACCAGCCTGAACCGAACTGGATTTTTCCCGGAACAGAACCGTCCTGGAAGTTGCCCAGCATGGTAGCGATTACTTCGTTGGCGCAAGGATTCAGGTTGTAGAGAATGGTTTTTGTAAGTTTTCCTTCTGAGTTCAGTCGATCCAGGTATTTTGCCATAGATTTGGCTGTGGTGAATTCACCGATAGAGTCGAAACCAGTATCAGGTCCCAGCAGCTTGAACATCTTGGTATTGTTGTTGCGGATGGCACCATAGTGGAACTGTTGTGTCCAGCCTGTTTCCCAGTCCATTTCGCCGAATACTACCAGCATAGCCGATTTGAACTTCAGGATTTCTTCGTGTGTCAATTCTGTACCGCCATATACTTTGTTGAAGATGGTGCGGATTTCTGCGTCGGTATAATCTTCTGCATAAAACTCTTCGATACCGTGGTCGGACAATTTACAGCCTTGTTCTGCAAAGAAAGCGTGACGTTTGCGCAGGGCTTCAATCATGTCGTCAAAGTTGGAGATGCTGACACCGCTTACTTCTGCCAGTTTTTCTACGTAGGCACGGAAGTCAGCCGGTACTTCTACGGCCATTGCCTTATCCGGACGCCAGGTAGGCAGCATCTTGATTTCAAAACCGCTTTCACGGGTAGCGATGTGATATTCCAGTGAATCTACCGGATCGTCCGTCGTGCAGACTGTTTCTACATGATAGCGACGCATCAGGTTGCGGGCTGAATATTCCGGAGTTGCCAGTTTGGCATTACATTCGTCGAATATTTCGCGGGCGGTAGACGGATTCAGAATCTTGTCGATGCCAAAAGCGGTTTTCAGTTCCAAGTGTGTCCAGTGATACAATGGGTTACGGAATGTATAGGGAACAGTTTCAGCCCATTTTTCGAATTTTTCCCAATCGGTAGTATCTTTTCCGGTGCAGTAACGTTCTTCTACTCCGTTGCTTCGCATGGCACGCCATTTATAATGGTCACCTCCCAGCCAGATTTCAGTAATGGATTTGAATTGATAATCGTCGGCTACCATTTTCGGAATCAGGTGACAGTGATAGTCGATAATCGGCATTTTAGCCGCATGGTTGTGATATAGCTCCTGTGCCGTTTCTGTTTGCAACAGGAAGTTTTCATCCATAAATTTCTTCATGATAAAATGTATTTTTAAGTTTCGTTGTTGTTCGCAAATTATATGTTTTTGAATAAGTAACTTACAATTTATTTATGTTGGGCAACATAAAATATCGAATACCTATCCGTTATCGAACACGAAAGTAGAAATTTTATTTGGAATAACAAAATATTTATTACCTTTGCAACACTCATTTATGAAAATTAAATTCATGAATAGATAGGCAAGTGCATGAAAAACAATGGGTTAAATTTGATTCTTCTGATTTTTGAAGGGTTAAATGAGACCAAAAGGCCGAAATGACAACAATTTTGTTATTAAAGATATAATATGAAAGCATTAAACAAAGAGACCGCAAAGAAAACGGTCCGTCCGGAAAGAATTATTCAGTTTGGCGAAGGTAATTTCCTTCGTGCGTTTGTAGACTGGATTATCTACAACATGAACGAAAAGGCTGATTTCAACAGCAGTGTAGTGGTGGTTCAACCCATCGAAAAAGGAATGATTGACATGCTGAATGCGCAGGATTGTCTGTATCACGTCAATCTGCAGGGTTTGGATAAAGGGGAAACGGTGAACAGTCTGACCATGATTGATGTAATCAGTCGTGCGCTGAATCCTTACAGCCAGTTCGAAGAGTTCATGAAGCTGGCCGAACAGCCGGAAATGCGTTTCGTGATTTCCAATACAACCGAAGCAGGCATTGCTTTTGACCCTTCCTGCAAACTGGATGATGCGCCGGCCTCTTCTTATCCGGGAAAACTGACACAGCTTTTGTATCATCGCTATAAAACCTTCCAGGGAGATATGTCAAAGGGATTGATTATCTTCCCGTGTGAGCTGATTTTCCTGAACGGACATAAGTTGAAAGAAACCATCTATCAGTATATTGAACTCTGGAACCTGGGAGATGACTTCAAGCAATGGTTTGAAAAGGCTTGTGGCGTGTATGCTACATTGGTCGACCGTATCGTACCGGGATTTCCGCGCAAGGATATTGCGGCTATCAAGGAAAAGTTGCAATACGATGACAACATGGTGGTTCAGGCCGAAATTTTCCATTTGTGGGTGATTGAAGCACCACAGGAGGTAGCTGCCGAGTTCCCTGCCGACAAGGCCGGACTGAATGTGCTCTTTGTGCCGTCGGAAGCACCGTATCACGAACGGAAAGTGACTTTGCTGAACGGACCGCACACCGTGCTTTCTCCGGTAGCTTACTTGTCGGGTATCAACATCGTGCGCGATGCCTGCCAGCATCCGGTAGTGGGCAAGTTTATCCATAAGGTGATGTTCGAGGAACTGATGGAAACCCTGAACTTGCCGAAAGCAGAACTGGAGAAATTTGCACATGACGTGCTGGAACGCTTCAACAATCCGTTTGTAGACCACCAGGTGACTTCCATCATGCTGAATTCCTTCCCGAAATACCAGACACGCGACCTGCCGGGCCTGAAGACTTACCTGGAACGCAAGGGCAAGCTGCCTGAAGGACTGGTATTGGGACTGGCTGCTATCATTACTTATTACAAAGGCGGTGTGCGTGCCGATGGCGCAGAAATTGTGCCTAATGATGCACAGGAAATCATGGACTTACTGAAGCAGTTGTGGGCTACGGGCGACACAGCTAAGGTAACCGAAGGCGTATTGGGCGCAACCTTTATCTGGGGCGAGGATTTGAACCTGATACCGGGACTGGCAGAAGCCGTGAAGAAGAACTTGGACAGCATTCAGGAAAAAGGTATGCTGGAAACTGTGAAGGCCATATTGTAACGTTTAATTGTTAGAATTCCATATTTATAAGCGGGAGGAGAAGCCTGTTTCAGGTCTTTTCCTCCCGTTTTGTATGTATAAACTTGCATTTTTAATACTTTTTGTTTATCTTGCCTTTCAAAGCAGGAGGCAGGTATGGAAATCACCGCACAAGTACAAAAGGAACTGGAACTGTTTAATCGTGGACGTACGCGCGACAAGGGTGTCTATCTTATCAGTATGGCCACAGAGTATCGTCCGTATTATGCCTTGTGGCGTGAATTTCCTTCTCCCCATTCTTATCTGTTTGTCCGTACGTTGGGAGTAACGCTGGATGCGGCTTCCGCTCGTGCTTTCTCCATGCTGCAGAACTGCAACGTACGGTTGGAGACCGCTGATAACGCACAGTTTGAATCTTATTACGGGGCATTGGACGATTTGATGCCTTTCGGAAAATACAAAGGAAAGCATCTGGCTGAAATCTATTATGTGGATCCTTCTTACATGCTCTGGCTGGCTAATAAGTTTGAACCTACCAACCCTCGGTACGAACGGGTGGTGGAGCTGGCCAAACGTTTTGCCGTAGTACATTTTGAACTGACCGTACGCAAGCCGCGCATTGCTTCGGTAAGCCATTTTGTGGGGGCGGTGGGAGAGACGTTGAAGGACTTGCAGGTCACGGTATTGAATGTACGGCTTCAGGTAGATACGTACAAACCCGATTTCTTTGTCGACCAGAATGTCCTGGTGGCCGACCGTGACGGTAATCGTTTTACCTTCCTGGTCAAGGCACGTGCCCGTAGTCTGACACCGAATGCCTTGAGTTGCCGCAGTCGTCAGATACAGCCGCAGGAGTTCCTGCATCTGCTTTCGGCCAAAGTCATGTCACAATATGAGTCGCATGGAGTGCGCTATACCCGTCTGGGTTATGTGAAACTGGCGTGACGAAAAGCCAGACGCACATATTCTTTCTGCCAGTCCTCCGGTTTGAGTACCTGCTGGTCGTAGGAAAGCAAGTCGATGTCAAGTGGGATGCGTCCTTCCTTCTTGCTGTCCGGAGTTCGTCCGTTTGTCTGTTCAATTTGCTTCAGGATGCTTCGCACCTCCGTCATGGGCAGTGAGGTACGGAAGCGTGCGGCACGGTTCAGAAACGGTTGCGGGTTTTCCATTTTCTCCGGTACGGTTTCTACAATTCCTCCCCATTCAATATCCGGAAAGAGACGTTGCAGGGCGTCTTCCGCATTTTTCAGGTGCAGAAGGGCATCCAGGTTGGAGCCCATGCAGAGCAGGCAGGTATGCGAGGCAGTTTTGTCACACATGAGCGGAATGATTTTTACGGAGTACGAAATACAATCCCACCACGATGAAAGGAATGCTCAGAATCTGTCCCATGTCTATCGGGAGCGCATTCTCAAAGTCCACCTGTCTTTCTTTCAGGAACTCCACGAAAAAACGGAAGGTGAAAATCAGGGTGATACACAAACCGAAATAGAAGCCTTTCCGTACGTTTTCTTTCTTCTTCCGGAAGATGACTATCATTATCAGGAAGAACAGGAAGTAGGCCAGTGCTTCGTAGAGCTGCGCCGGATGACGGGGCTGCATGTCCACCCGTTCGAAGATAAACGCCCAGGGCACGTCCGACGGCATACCGATGATTTCCGAGTTCATCAAGTTGGCCAGTCGGATAAATCCGGCAGCTACGGGAGCAGCCACTCCCATCATATCCAGAATATCGAGAAAATGAATCTTTGTTTTTCGGCAGAAAAGTACTAGTGCCAGAATCAGTCCCAGCGTACCTCCGTGGCTGGCCAGGCCGGCATATCCAGTAAATACCCATCCGCCCTGTGGTAGAAAATGTACCGGCAATATGATTTCCAGCGGATGATTCAGGAAATACTGCGGGTCATAGAACAGACAGTGTCCCAAGCGTGCCCCGGCAAAGATACCGATAAAGCTATAGGTAAACAGCGTCTGGAAAGTATCCAGCGGAAGTCCCTTTTGCTTGTACAAATGGTAGACTACCTGACTGCCGGTTAGAATGGCAATCATCCACAGCACGCTGTACCATCGGAGGGTAAAACCGCCGAGGTGGAATAATGCCGGGTCTGGGTTCCAGTGTATGTAAAGAAATTCCATCATTTTTCCTTCGTTTAAAGTCAGCGGCAAAGGTAGTGAAAGGTGAGAGGAGAGCCAAGCGAAAAACATAGTTTTTCAGCTGGGCTTTCCCGAACCGCATCCTATCTTATCCAAAGGTTGTGAAAGGTTTTATTCTCGTTCCGCTTGTTTGTAAGCCTCCATTTCTTTCCGGCTACGGCTGGAAGTCACCAGATATACTCCACCGAAAATAAGTACCACAGCAATGATTTTGGTCGTGTTGAAGGAATCCATTCCCCAGCATACGGCTACGATACAAGCCACAAGCGGCTGGATATAATTGTACATACCAGCTACCGTAGGACGGAGATTCTTTTGTCCCACCACAATCAGCATGTAACTGACGAAGGTAGCACCTACCACGATAAAGGTCAGACTGCCAATTTCCACCGCCTTCAGTCCGCCCCAGTCTGCGTTCATCAAATCGCTGGCAGAGAAGGGAATTGTGCAGATAAAAGAGTAGGTGAACATCCACTTCATGATGGTGATGAGCGAATATTTGTTGACAAAGTCCTTGAAGCGTACAATGTAGAACGCATAACAGAACTGTGCGAACAAGACCAGCAAATCGCCCCATATTGCCGTATGGCTGGCAGACGAGGCGGCCGGCTGGTTCTGGCTGCTTCCAAGGATGAGCAACAAGGCACCGCCCGCCCCACAGGCAATGCCCAGCACTTTCTTGCCGGTAATCGGTTCTTTCAGAATAAAAGCCGCCAGTAGCATGGCCCATAGCGGCATACTCGTGGTGATGATGGAAGCATCGGCCGGTGAACTCAGGCTCACGCCGAAGATGAAGCATCCTTGATTGAATACGATGGCAAAGAGAGAGGCAAAGAACAGCGTAATCAGGTCTTTATGGTTGACGTGCTCCGGCTTCTGAAAGAAAGAAGCAATCCAGAACAACACCATGGCTCCTCCAATGCGGAGGTCTGTAACCACCAGCGGAGTAACGGCTCCTCCGGCCATAAGTAATTTAGAGAGAGGAGACATCAGTCCCCACATTGTATTTGCTCCCAGCATGGAAGCATGTCCTTTCCAGCAAAATTTTTCCATATATTCTTCGTTTGATGATTTTCAAAAAAGTGCTGCAAAGTTAGAAAGGTCTGAAGGAGAAAAATTGTACTTTTGTGCTATAATCATGAAGAATACGACTATGTGGAAGGAAAATCTGTATCAGCAGGTAGAGATTCTCTTGAGAGAGCACGATGAGTTTCCGATAGGGGAACACCAGCATTCGTTCTTTGAGATGACATATATCCTGGAAGGAAGCGGTGACTTCTGTGCGCACACGATGGGGAGCGAGCGTGAATGGCATACCTATGAGGCGGGAGACCTTTTTCTGGTGCCTCCCAACCGGATACATTTGTACACCATCCGTACGCATAGTCGCTATGTCTTTATCCGGTTTACGGAGAATTATGTACTAGACTGTATTGGACGCTACATAGGGCATGCCCTCGAAATACAGTCAGGTTTCCGGATGGAACTTTCGTCGCCCGATAAGGAAGCCGTTCGTCAGCTGGTGGGACTGCTGGTCGGGGAGGTTTCACATAAGCGTTCCTTGTCGGAGATGTTGTGGTCGAATTATGTGGACAGTCTTATCCTACTGGCTGCCAGGGGACTTCATTTGCCCGACACTGGGATTGCGCCGGAAGAAGATAAGGCACAGCATCTGCTGCTTTATATAGAACAGCATATTGACCAGCCGGAACAATTGCGCTTGAGCGTGCTGGCTGCGAAATTCCGTTTGTCACCTACCTACATAGGACGTTTTTTCAAACGTAATTTTGGGGAAGATTTCAGGCTCTATGTATCCAAGAGCCGTTTGAAGCGGGTAGAGGAACTGTTGACAGGCAGCCGTATGAGCGTCAAGGAGATAGCCAGTCGGATGGGGTATATAGACTCCTGCTATTTGAACAAGCTTTTCCGGCAGCATCATGGGGTAACTCCTATGCAGTATCGGAAGATTCATGCATCTGAAAAATAAATCATTTATCAACCTTTGTATTACTCCCAGAGTGTCGTAAATATTGCTTGTTTCAACTAAAAGGGCATAATACTTTCAAGCGTCAGAAGATTGACTGGAAAACCTTTTGGAAACTTCTATGTTTTTCGTGGCGGAACTCTATGTTTTCTATCTGAGAACCCTACATCTCTGAAACGGAAAACATAGGTTTTACGTTCGGGAGACGTAGAAAACTCTTATTCTTTTCTCTTTCCTGATTACCAGGCTTTCTTTTCTTTGACAGAAAAGTTATTTTAGAACTATACTCTTTAGTTGTTTTAACTATAAAAATTAGTTTGCAAACTAAATGTTTTAGTTATTTGCAGTAGCTAATTGAAACGGACTGCAACATCTGTTAATATAATATACTATATGAAAACATTGTTATTTTGTTTCTTGTTCTTCTTGTCGGGATTGCTGACAGCACAAACAATTGATAGTCCTGCATTCAAGGCCCGTAATGGGAGTATCCGTAATATTACCCGTATTGAACGTACATCCAAGTGTACTAAGGTTTATATTCATGTTATCTTTCGTCCGCACTGGTGGATTATGGAAGATGGTGACAGTTATCTGGAAGATGCTGCCACGGGCAAGCGTTACTCACAGATAGGTGCTGAGGGTATTGAATTGAAGAAGAAAATTTTCATGCCTGATTCAGGGTCAACTGATTTTGTTCTGTTGTTCGAACCACTTCCTGAAGAAGTTCAGACCATTCACCTCATTGCTCCTGATAGTAACGAAAGCAACACCTATGACATTTCGTTAGTTCCGGCCAAGAAGAAAGACCAGTCTCTCCTGAAAGCGGTAGAAGGAAATTGGTTTGCCGACAATACACAAGGCCACTGGGTGTATGGTATTCATGATTCTATCGTTATCATGGATAACCGTTTGTACGACTTGACTGAATGTCGAAAGAAAGGAAAGCTGTTGATACTGAATGCGCTGGGCCGTAGCGATGGCTCCGCTGTCACGTTGCAGTTGACGCCCCGTAAAGATGGCTCCTGCCTTATCGCTCTCGACCATGGGGAGGCGCAGCGTTATGTCCGTACTCGTCCGGAAATACCCGCTGTGGAAGCCGATAATGGCTATGGTACGGATTTCTTTCGTAATGACAGCGTTTGTTTGCAAGGTTATTTGGACGGTTATGACACGCGACTGGGTTTTGATAGTGGCATCCTCTACTTGGCTAATGAAATCATTGGTAAGGATTATCCCACGGTAGTTCCCATTAACTCCGATGGTAGTTTTCAGTGCAAGTTTGTTCTGTCGCATCCAGTCTGCCAGAATCTGACGATAAATAATGCCTGGATTCCTTTCTATGCCGAACCAGGAGATACGATCACTCTTTATCTTGATTGGGAGGACCTTATGGCCCGCAGTCGGGCGCGTGACCATAACTACCCACTTGTTCACACTGCCTACATGGGGAAGAATGCGGGTTTGTCATACCTTGCCATGATGCTGAGCGGGCACTTCAATTATTCCTATGACAAACTGCTCAGGCGCAGAAAACACTGACGCCGGCCCAATTTCAAGAGCAACTGACGCCTGTTGTCACTCAATGGCAGCAGCAGGCCGACTCGCTCAGTTGTCTCTATGCTCCCTCACAGAAAGCAGTTTCATTGATACATAACCAGGTGAATTTGCAGGCGGGATATACGTATCTGGAGTTCCAGTTAGCCCGCAACTACTATGCTCAGAAAGATAGCACCAATCAGGTTCTGAAAGTGCAGCCTGATGCCTCCTATTATAAGTTCCTGAAGGAAATGCCCTTGAACGAGCAGTCTGCACTGGTTAATGCCAATGTGAAATCTTTCATCAATCGGTTTGAATTCATGGACCCGCTCACACCTGCTTACAGAATTCAGATAGAATTACAGAACGATGAAGAATTCAAAGCGTTGTCTGAAGATGAAAAGAAGTTACGCTTGCAACTCAAAATGAGTGAGGTAAAGGATAGTATCGTCAACAGTTTGTGTGGTGCTTCTTCGTCTTTGTTTTGGCAGATAGCCTGTGTGCGTAACTTGCGTTATGTCTTGTCTGAAGTGCTGAAGCAGCCCCAGAATGCTGAAATATTTGTCAGTCAACTGGAAAAGACCATAAGTCACCCTTATCTGCAAGCTACGGTCCGTGAGATGCAGAAAACGTTATATCCTGTAACGAAGCAAACTTCGTATAAGTTGCCTGAAGTAAAAGCTACCGACATCTTCCGCCGTATCATCGCACCCTATGCGGGCAAGGTACTGTTTGTGGATTTCTGGGCTACTACTTGTGCTCCCTGTCGGCAGGGTATACAAGCCACGGCAAAGTTGCGCGAGCAATATCGCAATCATCCCGGATTTCAGTTTGTTTACATCACGAGCGAAGCAGAATCTCCTGAGAAAGCTTATGCGGAATATGTAGAAAAGCATTTGAAAGGTGAAGCTTGTTTCCGTCTCACGGATACGGAATACAAGTATATGCGAGAGCTCTTCCAGTTTAACGGTATCCCTCATTATGTGGTGGTAGAGAAAGACGGGAGTATTTCAACGGGGCAGGTTGGAACTTATAATCTGGCAGACTTTCTGAAGACGCGTTTTGGGGACTCACATTAAGAAATTCCGCTAATAACACGGTATAGAAGAGTGGGTTTTTCCAGGGCGGTTGCAGAATCCTCTTATAAGAAAAGCCCGTACAAGTTCTTGAACTTTCACAGAACTTGTACGGGCTTCTTTTATGCTGTCAGAGAAATGTGGTAATCAGTTCTTAACCGTTCTTTCTCCCTGTTTTTTTGCTTGGTTTCCCCCTTTCTTTTTCCATCCGCCTTTTTTGTTGCGGGAGAAATTCTTCACCTGTTTGCCTCCTTCTTTTCTGGAGGTGCGGGGAGCATATACCGGACCTTCGCCCAGTTCTTCAGGCACGGGGAGTTTGTAAATATCTTTTCCTAAGAATGTTTCGATTTGCTTGAAACGGGTCTGCTCGGTTTCACTTACAAAAGTGATGGCACATCCGTCGTTATTGGCACGGGCTGTACGTCCGATGCGGTGTACGTAGTCCTCGCTGTCATGCGGCACGTCGTAGTTGATGACCAGGCGGATGTCGTCGATGTCGATACCACGGGCCACGATGTCGGTAGCCACCAGGATGTCGATGCGGCGGTTGCGGAACTCGTGCATGATTTCCTCACGCTGGCTTTGCTCCAGGTCGGAGTGCATTTCGCCCACGTTCAGCTTCATGCGTTTCAGGGCCTTGGTCACCTCTTTCACCTTCAGTTTGGAAGAAGCAAAGATGATAACACGCTCCGGTTGCTGGGACTGGAACAGCGACTGGATGATGCCCAGTTTCTGTGCCTCATAGCAGATGTAAGCGGCCTGAATGATTTTTTCCGCCGGCTTGGATACGGCCAGTTTCACTTCCACTGGGTCGTGAAGAATGGTCTTGGCCAGTTGCTGGATTTTGGTAGGCATGGTGGCAGAGAACATGATGGTCTGCCGCTCCTTCGGAAGATACTTGACAATCTGCATGATGTCGTCCGAGAATCCCATATCGAGCATGCGGTCCGCTTCGTCGAGGATGAAGAAAGATACTTTCGACAAGTCCACATAACCTAAGCTTAAGTGGCTGATCAGACGTCCCGGAGTAGCGATCACCACATCCGCTCCCAAAGTCAGTCCTTTCTTTTCCTGCTCAAAACGGATACCGTCGTTTCCTCCGTACACCGCCACGCTTGACACCGGCATGAAATAGGAGAAACCCTCCATCTGCTGGTCAATCTGCATGGCCAGCTCACGGGTGGGCGACATGATGATACAATTGATGGCATCCTCCGGATAACCTCCCTTGCTCAACTGGTTCAACACCGGAAGCAGGTAGGCCGCCGTTTTTCCCGTACCTGTTTGGGCCACGCCAATCAGGTCTTTTCCTTCCAGGATGACAGGGATGGTGTGTTCCTGCACGGGCGTACATTCCTGGAAATTCATTGCGTCCAAGGCATCGAGGACGCTATCTTCTAAGTTCAGTTCCGAAAACTTCATATAGTAATGTTATCTTGTCATTATAATTTGCCGCGCTCGTCCAGATAGGAATCCTTGAATCCTAAGAAATACAACACGCCATCCAGTCCGATGGTATTGATGGCCTGTTGCGCATTGGCCACCACCTTCGGTTTGGCATGGAAGGCGATTCCCAGTCCTGCCGTAGAAAGCATGGGCAGGTCGTTGGCTCCATCGCCCACGGCAATCGTCTGTGCGATGTCCACGTTTTCTACCTGTGCCAGCAGACGAAGCAGTTCAGCCTTTCGTTTTCCGTCTACGATGTCACCTAAATAGCGGCCGGTCAGCTTGCCGTCCACGATTTCCAGCTGGTTGGCGTACACATAGTCAATGCCGAATTTCTCTTTCAGGTAGTTGCCGAAATAGGTGAAACCTCCCGACAGAATGGCAATCTTGTATCCGTAGCGCTTGAGGACGAACATCAGGCGTTCCACTCCTTCGGTAATCGGGAGATGTTCGGCAATGTCGCGCATCACGCTCTCATCCAATCCCTTGAGCAGGGCCACACGTTCCTTGAAACTTTCGCAGAAGTCGATTTCGCCGCGCATAGCTCTTTCTGTGATGGCTTTCACCTGGTCGCCCACACCGGCCCGTATGGCCAGTTCGTCGATGACCTCTGTTTCAATAAGCGTGGAATCCATATCAAAGCAAATCAGACGGCGCATACGGCGGTACATATTGTCTTGCTGGAACGAGAAGTCCATGCCCAGTGAAGCACTGAGCTGCATGAGCTGGCTTTGTAGCTCTTCACGGTCTTTGGGAGTACCCCTCACCGAAAATTCGATGCAGGCTCTCACGTTTGCCTTTTTCTCATCCAGGGGAATACGTCCGGTCAGACGCCGGATACCGTCGATGTTCAGTTGTTGCTCTGCTAAAAGCTTGGTAGCACCGGCAATCTGTTGTGCCGTAAGTTTTCTGCCCAATAGCGTCAGAATGTAGCGGTTCTTTCCTTGCAGGTTGACCCACGTTTCATACTCTTCGTCGCTGATAGGATAGAAGCGGATATTGATACCCAAGTCAGAAGCCTTGAAAAGCAATTCCTTCATGATATTTCCGGAATCCTGGTCGGAACATTTGAAAAGAATACCCAGTGACAAGGTGCTGTGAATGTCAGCTTGTCCGATGTCCATAATGTCTACCTGATATTTAGACAAGATGGCAGTTACCGATGCGGTCAGTCCCGGTCGGTCCACTCCGCTGATGCGGATTAATATCAATTCGGTTTTGTTTCCCATGGTTGTTTGCTTGCGTGTTTCTGGGCAAAAGTACAAATTATCTTCTATCCACGGGCATAAAAAGCACAAAAAAAGCCATTCCTGCATACCTGCAAGAATGGCTTTCCTTATTTTACAGGGGAAAATCAGATCATTTCCACACTTCGTTTTACAAAGTTGGTCAGGGCTTCACCCTTCAGCATGTTGTTTTGCAACAAGGCCAGGTCGATAAGCTGGTGAACCACTTTGTTGCCGGCGGCATAACCGTTCAGAATGTTTTCCTTTTCAGTCTTTTGCGCTTCAATCTTCTTTTCTACATCACTCAGCTCGTCTTTTTCGGCAGTCGGGATTTCTTCATCCTTCTTTCCTTCCTGCGCTTTCTGGAGCTCGTTACGACGGAGTGTCAGCATGGCGATTTCAGACTCTACCGGTACGAGTTTTTCCGCACAAGCCGTTTCGGCATCGCTCAATACCTGCTTAATCAGGCGGTGGTCGCTATTCAATACCAGATTGAACATGTCGGGCATTTCACCATAGAAACTCATGCCCGGTTGGATGCTGGCCATGTCTTTCATACGGCGCATGTATTCGGCCTGTGTGATGACAATCGGCGCATTGTTTTCGCCCAGTGCGTGTGCTTCTACGTGGAATTCCGTTTTCTTTACCTTCGGCATCTGTCCCTTGAACAAAGAACTGAGCACTTCCTGCTTGTCGTGAGGAAGTTCTTCGCCCTTTTGGTCTTCTTTCACAATCAGGCGGTCTACGATGTCGCTATCCACACGGGTGAAGTGACTCTTTTCGAACTTCTGTTCCAGCATGTTGATCATTGGTACGTCCAGCTGGCCGTCCATGAGCAATACGTTGTAGCCTTTATTCTTGGCAGCATCGATATAAGTGTACTGTTCGTCCAGGTTGTTGGCATAGAGGTAAATCAGACTACCGTTCTTGTCGGTCTGATTATCCTTAATCAATGTCTGGTATTCTTCGAAGGTGTAATACTTGTTATCTGTATCCTTGAACAAAGCAAACTTGGAAGCCTTTTCATAGAAATCTTCCTGAGTCAGCATACCGTAGTTGATGAAAATCTTCAGGTCATCCCATTTCTCTTCAAATTCCTTACGGTCGTTCTTGAAGATAGATTGCAAGCGGTCGGATACCTTCTTCGTGATGTAAGTAGAAATCTTCTTCACGTTCGAATCGCTCTGCAAGTAAGAACGAGATACGTTCAACGGAATGTCCGGAGAATCGATGACACCGTGAAGCAAGGTCAGGAAGTCGGGTACGATACCTTCTACTGAGTCGGTCACGTATACCTGATTGCAATACAACTGAATCTTGTTACGTTGCAAATCGATATTGCTCTTGATTTTCGGGAAGTAGAGCACACCGGTCAGATTGAACGGATAGTCTACATTCAGGTGAATCCAGAACAACGGTTCGTCGGCCATCGGATACAGGTCGCGGTAGAATTTCTTGTAATCCTCTTCCTTCAAGTCCGACGGTTTCTTGGTCCAGATAGGACAAGTGTCGTTAATCAGGTTGTCTTCTTCTGTTTCTACCTGCTTGCCGTCTTTCCATTCTTTCTTTTTGCCAAAGGCTACCGGTACAGCCAGAAAGTGACAATACTTGGTGAGCAGGCCCTGCAAGCGAGATTCTTCCAGGAATTCCTTGCAATCTTCATCCACGTGCAGGATGATGTCGGTTCCGCGGTCGCTACGTTCTGTTTCTTCGAGAGTGAACTCAGGACTTCCATCACAGCTCCATTTCACGGCCTTGGCACCTTCCTTATAAGAAAGAGTTACGATGTCTACCGTCTTGGCTACCATGAAGGCTGAGTAGAATCCCAGACCGAAGTGACCGATGATGGCATTGGCATCGTCCTTGTATTTTTCCAGGAAGTCATTAGCTCCTGAGAAGGCAATCTGGTTGATGTACTTGTCGATTTCTTCGGCTGTCATACCCAGACCACGGTCGCTGATAGTGATGGTACCGTTTTCCTTGTCCACCTTTACACGTACCGTCAAATCGCCCAGTTCACCTTTAAAATCGCCCGTAGCGGCCAGCGTCTTCAATTTCTGAGTTGCATCCACCGCATTGGAAACCAGTTCACGGAGGAAAATTTCATGGTCGCTATACAAGAACTTCTTTATGATGGGGAATATGTTTTCTGTTGTAACCCCGATATTACCTTTTTGCATATCTCTTTGTTTTTTATAATTGTTCGAATAAAATTTTTTCCAGTCCTTACACAAAAAAAATGCCAGATACGTTTGTACCTGACATTTTGTCTGTATGCCGAAATTCTGTCAGAATTCCGTTATACTTTTTCTACTTTCATTTCCACTCCGTCACCTTGGGCGTTCATGTACACATGCAAGGTATCGCCCGTCTGCGGTTCTTCGTTGATAATCAGCTCTGCCAGTCCGTCTTCCAGATGGTTCTGGATAGAACGTTTCAACGGGCGGGCACCGAACTGTACGTCGTAGCCCTTTTCTGCCACGAAACGCTTAGCTTCTTGGTCGAGCAGGAGATGGTAACCACAACCTTCGATACGCTTGTAGAGTCCCGCCAGCTCGATGTCGATGATTTTCTCCAGTGAAGCAATATCCAGCTGGTCAAAGGTCACGATTTCATCCAGACGGTTGATGAACTCAGGAGCAAACGATTTGTTCAAGGCCTTGCGAATCACGCTGTTGGCATGCTCTTTTTCGTATTCTCCGGTCTGTGCCGTGAAGCCGATGCCTTTGCCGAATTCCTTCAGCTGGCGCGTACCGATGTTGGACGTCATGATGATAATGGTATTCTTGAAATCCACGGTCCGTCCCAGGCTATCCGTCAACCGGCCTTCGTCCATCACCTGCAACAACATGTTGAACACGTCGGAGTGAGCCTTCTCGATTTCATCCAGCAACACGATAGAGTAGGGATGACGGCGCACCTTCTCTGTCAATTGTCCGCCTTCTTCGTAGCCCACGTATCCCGGAGGAGCTCCGACCAGACGTGACACGGTGAATTTCTCCATGTATTCGCTCATGTCGATACGGATAATGGCATCGGTAGTGCCGAACATGTTCTTGGCCAGCTCTTTTGCCAGGTGCGTCTTTCCTACACCCGTCGGTCCTAAGAAAAGGAACGTACCGATAGGCTTGTTCGGGTCCTTCAGTCCCACACGGCTCCGCTGGATACTTCTTACCAGTGTCTCTACCGCTTTGTCTTGTCCGATGACCTTCGAAAGTAATGCCTGCTTCATGCCTTTCAACCGTACACCTTCCGCTTGCGCCATGCGTTGTACGGGCACACCCGAAATCATGGAAACCACTTCCTCTATCTGTGGCGCGTCTACAGTTTCCCGGTTGTCTTTCAACTTCTCTTTCCATTCATTTTTCAGGCGTTCCAATTGTTCCGTATATTGGTTCTCACGGTCACGGAAGCTGGCGGCCAGCTCGAAGTTCTGCAAGCGAATGGCCTCATTCTTATGTTGTTGTGCTTCCTCAATCAGTCGTTCCTGCTCCTCAATTTCCCGAGGTACGGAGATGTGGGTGAGGTGGATGCGAGAACCCGCTTCGTCCATGGCATCGATGGCCTTGTCGGGGAAATAGCGGTCGGTCACATAACGGTCGGTCAGGCGTACGCAAGCCTCCAGCGCCTTGTCCGTGTAAGTTACGTTATGATGCTCCTCGTATTTATCCTTGATGTTCCGGAGAATCTGCAAAGTCTCTTCCGGTGAGGTCGGTTCCACCAGCACCTTTTGGAAGCGGCGTTCCAGTGCCCCGTCTTTTTCGATGTTCTTGCGGTACTCATCGAGGGTGGTGGCTCCGATGCATTGGATTTCTCCACGTGCCAGTGCCGGCTTCAACATGTTGGCCGCATCCATGGAACCAGCTGCCGAGCCGGCTCCCACGATGGTATGTATCTCATCAATGAACAGAATGACATCAGGATGTTTCTTTACTTCTGTCAGAATGGCACGAATGCGTTCTTCAAATTGCCCTCGATATTTGGTTCCGGCCACTACAGCCGTCATGTCGAGCGAAACGATGCGCTTGCCGAACAAGGCACGCGAAACCCGTTTTTCCACGATGCGGAGTGCCAGACCTTCGGCGATGGCCGATTTTCCCACGCCCGGTTCACCAATCAGAATCGGGTTGTTCTTCTTGCGGCGGCTCAGAATCTGTGCGATACGCTCAATTTCCTTCTCACGGCCTACCACGGGGTCGAGTTTTCCACTTTCGGCCGCCTTGGTCAGGTCGATGCCGTAATTATCGAGGTAGGGGGTGCCTCCCTCTGCTTGTTTCTGTTCGGTTTGAGTGGTCTGGCGGTTAGCGGAAGAGCCGAAGCCATCGTTGCTCTTGTCTGCGTTTCCGCGGCGTCCGATGCCTTCCTCTTCTTCGTCGTCATTGAAATCCAGTCCGTCAAAAGGAGCTTCCTCCTGCTTCAGACGGTCTATTATCTTTTCGTAAGTTACGTCGTTCTTATCCAATATCTTATATGCGTTATTCTGGTTGTCTCTCATAATGGCTAATAAAATATGAGGGGTGTCTACTTTCTCGTTATTCATCAGCTTGGCTTCCAGTTTGCTTAGTGTCAGTATCTTGGATGCTTCCTCGCTGAATGTGATGTCTTGTGAATAGTTTTCCTGTATGGATTTCTCCCGTAATTGTATTTCCAGTTCGTTCTTGATACCTTTCAAGTCCAGGTAGAACGATTTCAATATTTCGGCGGCTTTACACTCTCCATCGCGCAAGATGCCCAATAGCAGATGTTCCGGTTCGATATGGTCGTTCTGAAGGCGGTTGGCCTCCTCTTTCCCGTAAACGACGATGTCGGACACTTGTTGTGTAAATTCGTTGCTCATCAAATTCATATCTTCTCCAATCGTTTATATTCAAAATAGGCTTGCAAATATACATTATTATAAAGACTCTTCATCAAGTCTTTCTTTCTATTTAACAAAATGCGTGCCACATTTCCTATAAGTGTCTCCAAATGCAGTCTTATACGTATTTTTTGGTGGAAAAGTTTTTGTATATCCGCTAAAAGTCGTACTTTAGCATGGTTTTTCACAAGCCTTGAAAGGAAGTATAATTAATAATGTATTAAATGCAAGAACAAGACAGAATTATAAAAATCAACATCGAAGAGGAAATGAAGTCGTCGTACATTGATTACTCTATGTCTGTAATCGTGGCACGCGCCCTCCCTGATGTAAGAGACGGATTCAAGCCCGTTCACCGCCGTATTCTTTACGGAATGATGGAACTGGGAAACACATCCGACAAACCGTATAAAAAAGCAGCCAGAATCGTAGGTGAAGTATTGGGTAAGTATCACCCTCACGGCGACTCGTCTGTATATGGTGCCCTGGTGCGTATGGCACAGGACTGGGCGATGCGTTATCCGCTGGTCGACGGTCAGGGTAACTTCGGTTCTATCGACGGAGATAGTGCCGCTGCCATGCGATATACGGAGGCTCGTCTGAAGAAGATTGGTGAGGAGATGATGCAGGACCTTTACAAGGAGACCGTAGACTTTACCAACAACTTTGACGATACGTTGCAGGAACCTACCGTTATGCCGACCCGCATCCCGAACCTGCTAGTGAACGGTGCTTCGGGTATCGCCGTAGGTATGGCTACCAATATGCCGACACACAACCTGCGTGAAGTCATTGACGCTTGCGTGGCATACATCGATAACAATGAAATCGACGTAGACGGCTTGATGCAGTACATTAAGGCGCCTGACTTCCCGACCGGAGGATATATTTATGGTATCAGCGGTGTGCGCGATGCCTACGAAACCGGACGCGGACGTGTGGTAATGCGTGCCAAGGCCGAAATCGAATCGCATCCTACACACGACAAGATTGTTGTGACTGAGATTCCGTACGGTGTGAACAAGGCTGAGTTGATCAAGAGCATTGCTGATTTGTCAAACGACAAGAAAATCGAAGGCATTTCAAATGTGAACGACGAAACCGACCGCGAAGGTATGCGTATCGTCATCGACATCAAGCGTGACGCCAACGCCAGCGTAGTGCTCAACAAGCTTTACAAGATGACCATGCTTCAGACTTCTTTCGGTGTGAACAACGTGGCCCTGGTTCATGGCCGTCCGCGTTTGCTCAACCTGAAGGAACTGATCAAATATTTCGTAGAACACCGTCACGAGGTGGTAATCCGTCGTACACGTTACGACTTGCGCAAGGCCAAAGAACGTGCGCACATCCTGGAAGGATTGATTATCGCTTCGGACAACATTGACGAGGTAATCCGCATTATCCGTGCTGCCAAGACTCCAAACGAAGCTATCACGAACCTGATGGCCCGCTTCAACCTGAGCGAAATCCAGGCACGTGCTATCGTAGAAATGCGCTTGCGCCAGCTCACCGGACTGATGCAGGATCAGCTCCATGCCGAATACGAAGACCTGATGAAGCAAATCGCTTACTTCGAAGAAATTCTGAGCAACGAGGAACTCTGCAAGAAGGTCATCAAGGACGAGCTGATTGAAGTGAAAGAAAAATACGGCGACAACCGTCGTTCGGAAATCGTATATGCTTCGGAAGAGTTCAATCCGGAAGATTTCTATGCCGATGACGAAATGGTCATCACCATCTCGCACATGGGATACATCAAGCGTACACCGCTTTCTGAGTTCCGTGCGCAGAACCGTGGCGGCGTAGGCTCGAAGGGAAGTGAAACCCGTAACGAAGATTTCATCGAACATATCTATCCGGCTACTATGCACAATACGCTTCTGTTCTTCACGCAGAAGGGTAAGTGCTACTGGCTCAAGGTATATGAAATTCCGGAAGGCAACAAAACTTCGAAGGGACGTGCCATCCAGAACCTGCTGAACATTGAGGCAGACGATGTGGTAACGGCTTACCTGCGTGTGAAGAATCTGAACGACACGGAATTCATCAATAGTCACTATGTACTCTTCTGTACGAAGAACGGTGTCATTAAGAAGACATTGCTCGAACAGTATTCTCGTCCGCGTCAGAATGGTGTGAACGCCATCACCATCCGCGAAGATGACCGTGTGATTGAAGTACGTATGACCAACGGAAACAATGAAATCGTGATTGCCAACCGTAACGGTCGTGCCATCCGTTTCCATGAAAGCGCGGTGCGTGAAATGGGACGTACGGCTACCGGTGTACGCGGTATCACACTCGATGAGGACGGTCAGGATGAAGTAATCGGAATGATTTGTATCAAAGATCCTGAAACAGAAACCATCATGGTGGTATCTGAAAACGGTTACGGTAAGCGTTCGGACATTGAAGACTACCGTAAGACTAACCGTGGTGGAAAGGGTGTGAAGACACTGAACATTACGGATAAGACCGGAAGCCTGGTAGCTATCAAGTCTGTAACCGATGAAAACGACCTGATGATTATCAACAAGTCGGGTATCACTATCCGTTTGAAGGTAGCTGATGTGCGCATCATGGGACGTGCCACACAGGGTGTGCGCCTGATTGACCTTGAAAAGCGTAACGACCAGATTGGTTCCGTATGTAAGGTAGCTTCTGAAAACGAAGAAGAGGAAGTGCAGGACGAAGCAACTCCGGCAACGGACATCCAGCCCGCCGACGGAGAAACCATTCAGCCCGCTACGGACGAACCGAATGAATAATCCGGACAAAAACTAACTTGAATATTTGTATTACTAAATTTAAACCTTATGAAAAAAGTATTATTCTCAGCCGCTTTGTTCTTTACCGCATGCGCTGTTTCTGCTCAGGAAAGCGTGGTAAAGGAAGCTAAATCTGCCAAGAGCGATCCCGTGAAGGCAGCACAAATCATCGAACCTGCTTTGACAGATCCTTCTACTGCCAATGATCCTGAAACATGGAAGCTGGCTGGTGATTTCCAGAAGTCTATCTATGACGATGAAAACATGAAATTGTATTTGCCGGGTGGTCAGGCTGATACTGCTAAATTGTATAACAGCTTGGCTAAAATGTTCGAATATTACACAAAATGTGACGAAGTAGAACAGGCTAAGGTAAAGAGCGGTGAACTGAAGAAACCGAAACTGAGAAAGAAACTGGCTAAGGCTCTGGTTACTGTACGTCCTCAGTTGACTAACGCTGGTTCTGACGCTTACAATGCAGGTAACTATGCCAACGCATTGAAATTCTTCGGTCTGTATGTAGACGCTCCGCAGAACCCGTTGTTCGCTGACGAAGATGCCGTAAAGAACGACACGCTGACTCCGTTGATTGCCAACTATGCTGCTCTTGCCGCTAATTCATTGAAAGACAATGCAGCCGTAATTAAATACGCTACTATCGGTAAGGAACACAAAGAAGAAGGTTACCGTTCACTGATGTGCTTGGCAGAAGCTTACGGAAAAGGTGAAACTCCTGACTCGGCAAAATGGTTGACTACTATCCAGGAAGGTGTAGAAAAATTCCCGTCACAGGAATACTTCATCGGTAACCTGATGGACTATTACATTCAGAAAGGTAAGATTGACGAAGGTCTGACTCAGATGGATGCCGTACTGGCTAAGAATTCTACTCCGTACTTCATGTACGTGAAGGGTGTGCTTCAGTATGAAAAGAAAGACTACGAAGGTGCCATCGCTACATTCAACCAGATTATTGCAGAAGGTAAGGATTTCGTAGCTGAAGCTTATTCTAAGATTGGTGACTGCTCATTCTTCCCGGCTCAGGAAATCGTAGAAGAAAACTCTAAGCTTTCTATGGACGATCCGAAGTATGCAGCTAACGAAGCTAAGATTAAGGAACTGTACGAAAAAGCACTTCCTTTCTATGAAAAAGCAAAAGAAGCTAAGCCAGACAACCGTCAGTTGTGGGGCCAGTACTTGCTGAACATCTACTGGAAGCTTGACAAGGAAAAATACAACGCTCTTGAAAAAGAACTGGGTTACTAATATATAATAAGGTGTACAGACTGCCCGTCTGAGACGAGTGGTTTGTAGACTTTTGATACCCTGAAAAGACTCCTTTGTGTTTTGGATGAAACGCCTTGACGTTTTGCTCAAAACGCAAAGGAGTTTTTCTTTAAACGCCTTTGCGTTTGTTTTCAAATGCACTTGTGTTTTTGAGGATAGATTTTTGGCTTTAGAAATGTGCCGAAAATTATAATAGATTGAGAAAATCATATCTCTTAATCCGTTGAATAATAGGATGAAAGCAACGGGATTAGCTTTTTATTCGTATCTTTGCAATATATTCGATTTTTCCCATTAGGGATAGAGTTCATTTATTACGTGCATGGAACTCTACTAGAAAGAGAATTTCTGTATCGCTAAAACTAAAAAATAAGATGACAGCAGAACCTACAACTTCACGCCATAACCCCATGAAAGTCATATTCAAT